>JGI25153J46596_10002331_pt1 | contig 11011 bp, 7 predicted proteins | sample AraplaMF_Col_mMF_FD_46596 | JGI IMG/M metagenome (IMG submission 46596)
GGAGACCGCGGCCGCGTGATCGTGATCGAACAGGCGGCGGCTGGAAATGACCTCGAAATGGGTCGGGTTACGCATCGCCCAGCGCAGGTAGGCGAGCCCGAGGCAGCGAAAGCGGCCGAGGGGGTCACCGGGGGGCGCACCGGCCAGCGCCGCCTCGATCTCGGCGCGGAAGCGCCGCTGCGCCTCCTCCGCCACCGCCTGGATCAGGGCGTCGCGGCTCGGAAAATGCCGGAACGGCGCCCCCGGCGACACCCCGGCGCGGCGGGCCGCCTCGCGGACGCTGACCGCATCCATCCCGCCCTCGGAGACCAGTTGCAGCGCGGCGTCGATCAAAACGCGCCGGAGGTCGCCATGGTGATAGGGCTTTTGCGCGGACGTTCGGGACGCCCGGCGGCGCGGGCCCACGGCGGATTTGGCGGCGGACGATTTGGCGGGGCGAGGCATGGCGTCTCCTAGCATCACCGGCTTGTGAATGTAAGCACCGATTACACGGATTGACCCGACCGGCGCCGGGTATGTAACTAGTGATTACATTAGCCGCGGCCTTATCCGCCGTCATTGCGAGCGCAGCGAAGCAATCCATTCTTTTCTTCTCGTGGTGAGATGGATTGCTTCGCTGCGCTCGCAATGACAGAGCAATCAGGGGGAACAAAACTCATGCAGCATCAAAAATGGTTCGAAGGCTGGCGGCTGTTCGCCCTGCTCGCGCTGACGCTGCTCGCCTTAAGCATCTGGATCGCCGGCATGCGCGGCTTCGAGGTCGAGGGCGTGCGGACGGTGATCCGCTTCACCGCGCGGACCTCGCTCGTGCTGTTCTGCCTCGCCTTCGCCGGCGCCGCGCTCGCACGGCTGTGGCCCAACACAGGGACACGCTGGCTGCGGCGCAACCGCCGCTATCTCGGCGTCAGCTTCGCGGCCTCGCACGGCATTCATGCGGTCGCCATTCTGGCCTTCGCCGTGATGGATCCCGAAGCCTATGCGGCGGCGACCTCGCTCGCCTCCTACATCTTCGGCGGCATCGGCTATGCCGTCATCATCGCGCTGACCGCCACCTCCTTCGACCGCACCGCGGCCGCACTCGGCGCCCGCGCCTGGCGGCGGCTGCATCTCATCGGCGGCTATTATCTGCTGTTCCAGTTCATGGTGTCGTTCGGCAAGCGCATCCCCGACATGCCGCTCTACGCACTGTTCCTCGTTCCGCTGGTGGCCGTGTTCGCGCTGCGGATGATCGCGATGGCGCCGCGTGCGCAGGCACCGGCACGGGCGGGATAGAACTAATCGCCGGCCAGCAGATGATATTTCCGCCCGAGCCGGCGGTGCACCGACATGACGGCGCGGTCGACGTCGCTGATCAGGCTGTCGCCGAGAACGACGTTTGGAATTTCCCAATTCCGCCCGGCGCGGATGTTGGGCAGTTCGCGCACGGCGGGGACGGAGGCGGTCTCGCAGCCCGGCTGGCTGCGCAGCGCCGTCTCGGCAAGTTCGGTCAATTCGGTCCTGGTCTTTCCCGCCGTCACTGCTGGCCGATGCCTTCCAGNTCCTTGGCGCGCNTCTCGGTCATGCTGCGCATGCATTCNCCGGCCTCTAACCGGGCGATGGTGCCCTCGCCCATGCCGTAATAGAGGCAGTTGGCGTCGCGGTACTGGACCCACAGCCGCTGCGCGGCGCGGAGCTGATCGCGCTGCGCGTTGCCTGCGGCTTCCAATGCCTTCTGATAGGCCGCGTTCAGGCGCTTGTCCCATTGCGCCGTCTTCGCCTTCAGGCACTCCACCATCTGGTAGGTGTTGCCGTCGCAGGATGGTTCGGCCTCGCCCTGATCGCCGGCATCGGCGATCGAGACGAGCGCAAGGGCGGCCGACAGGCCGATTGCCAATCGCAGCATCNTGCTCATCCCTGCGGCGTCAGNCCGAGGCGCTTGGCGATGATCCTGTCGAGGGTGCGCTTGGGCAGCACGGCGGCCACGAGCTGCTGCATCGGATCGGGCACGATCACGTAGCGCACCTTGGGCTTCGGCAGCGTCAAAGCCCCGAACACCTTCTCGGCGATCGCCTCGGCCGGCAGCCCGGCCGCGCCGAACGCCAGCATCACGGTGCGGATCTTCTCCAGCATCGGCAAAAAGGGCGAGTTCTTGTAGGGCGAGATGTCGACCTCCTCGGCCTTGCTCCAGATCGGCGTCTTCACCGCGCCGGGCGCAATGATGATGACGTCGATCCCGAACAGCATCAGCTCGCGGCGCAGGCTTTCCGACAGCCCCTCGAGCGCGTGCTTGGAGGCCGCATAGGGCGAGGTCATTGGACTGCCGTTCTTGCCGGCAACGGACGACATCATCACGATCCGCCCCTTCGGCCCTTTCAGCGCCGGGTCGGAACCGAGCAGCGGCCCGAAGGCCTGGGTCGCAATGATCGGCCCGATGAAATTGACCTCCATCTGGCGGCGGAATTCGTCGGCGGCGAGTTCGAACACGGGACCTGAGACCGCGATGCCGGCATTGTTGACGAGGCCGGCCAGCGTTTCGCCGTTGAGGGCGCCACGGACCTCACGCGCCGCGGCCAGCACCGCCGCCTCGTCGGTCACGTCGAAGATCAGCGGCGTGAAGTTGGCCCCGAGCTCGCTCTTGAGGCGGTCGGCGTCGGCCTGCTTGCGCACGCTGCCGAACACGCGAAAACCGCGGTCGAGCAGCAGCTTCGCACAGGCCCAGCCGATGCCGGTGGATGCGCCGGTGATGACGACTGATCTCATGGTCAAAATGCCCTGTCAGAGGTTTAATGAAGTTCGTCGTGAAGGAATGCTTAAGCGTTGGTTCCCCGAGCTTCCTCCGCGGGCGCGCCCAGCCTTGACGGCGCCTTGTTCGGCACGTTGCCAATCGATTTTTTCCGGCAACGATTTGGTGAGGATAGCAGCCGCACGGAGATACCGGAAGCGGCGGCAGAACGCCGGTCGGCTGCGCCTTGACGACTTCCTGGCGATTTCCCGGCGATTTATCGCGCGGAATCGCCGGGATACGTGCCCGCGTCGTTGGTAAAGCAATTCGGAACACAGTGTATGCAATCCGCGGCGTGGTTTTATGCCCGCCGCGTGCCGGCGTCCGCCGCGAACAACTGCCGCGTTCCGATGCAGCAGGCCTGTAGTTCTACCGGCTCTCGCTTTTAACGCGAGTGTAAGGCTCGGCTCGTCATTGTGTGCGCGAACCCTTCAACAACCAACAGGCTGCCCACAATGGTGCAACAGCCGGCCCATTCGATCATTGCCGAACTCGAAGACGCCGTCCGCGGCGGCTCGTCTGCCCGACGGGTCGAGACGCTGCGACAAGTTACCGATTTGTTTCTCAATGACGGAGAACGTCTGAGCGACGACCAGGTCAAGGTCTTCGACGACGTGCTCTGCCTTCTGATCGCGCGCGTCGAGACGCGGGCGAAGGCCGAGCTCTCCAAGCGGCTGGCGCCGCTCGACTACGCCCCGTTCGAGGTGATCCAGCATCTCGCCTGGGACGACGAGATCGAGGTCGCCGGCAATGTGCTGGCCCATTCCAGCCGGCTCGGGACCGAGGTGCTGGTCGAGATCGCCAGCAGCAAGGGACAGGATCACCTGCTCGCCATTTCCGGCCGCGCCAGCCTGCCCGCCGCCGTAACCGACGTCATCGTCGACCGCGGCGAAGGCGAGGTGATCCGAAAGCTCGCCAACAATGCCGGCGCGCAGTTTTCCGACAAGGGTTATTCCAGCATCGTCGCCCGTGCGTCGGCCGACGACGAGCTGGTCGAGATTCTCGGCCTGCGCGGCGATCTGCCGCCGAACTTCATGCGCGACCTGCTGCGCCGCGCCAAGGAGGCGGTCCGCGACCGCCTGCTGGCGATCGCGCCGCCCGCGCTGCAGGAAGAAATCAAGCGGGTGATGAACGAGGTCACTCGCGAAGCGCCGACGCCGACCCGCAGCTTCGGCGTTGCCGAAGAGCTGGTAAAGCTGATGAAGGGGCTGAACGAGCTGGACGACGCAGCCGTCTACAAGTTCGCGGAATCCAACAAGTTCGACGAGGTGACCGTCGCGCTGGCGGTGCTCAACGAGATGCCGGTCGAAATGACGGCCAAGCTGATGGACGGCCCCCGCGCCGACCTTCTGCTCATTCCCTGCCGGTCGGCGCGCCTGAACTGGCCGACCGTCGAGTCGATCCTGCGCAACCGGCCGAAGCATCCGGTCAACGAGCAGACGCTGGAATTCGCGCAGCGCGACTATCGCAAGCTGTCGATGGAGACGGCGCAGCGCACCGTCCGCTTCTGGCAGTTGCACAACCGCATCGAGAAGGATCCGATCCGGCCGAATTGAGATCGGCCGGATTCGTTTGCGAAAAGCGCCTACGCCAGGAACTGATAGTCACTGGTGTGAATGCTGGCCGCCGTCGTTCCGCTGATGGTGATGATTTCGTTATGACCATCGAGGCCGGAATGAACCTGCCACTGATTGCCTGAAAGCCACGTCAGCGTCGCGCCATCCACGGCGGTACCGAAGCCGTGGAATTCGAGCGTATCTCCCGCGGCCGCGCCGTTGCCGGCGAAGTCCGTGATGGTCGCACCGGCGGTCGAACTCGACACGAAGACGAAGTTGTCGTTGCCGGCCCCGCCGGTCAGGACATCGTTGCCGCCGCCTCCGTTGATCGTGTCGTTGCCGGCCATGCCATTGAGGAATTCGGTGGCGGCTGAGCCCGTCAGGGTATCGCCGAAGTTCGAGCCCACGACCCGGCTGACGCCGCCGGTGATGGTATCGGTACCGACCGACACATCGCCCGTGGCAACGCCAGTGGACAGATCGACGCTGACCCCGGCGGTCGCATTGGCATAGCTGATCTGCGTGGTGCCGTTGCCGGTGATGGTGTCGTTGCCGCCCAGGCCCTCGAACTGGTTGAAGGTACCGTTACTGCCGACGTTGAGCGCGCCGACGCTGCCGAAGCCGGTGGCGTCGTAGACGTCGTCGAACACGGTCCCCTGAACGCTTTCGACCGAACGCAGCGTATCGGTGCCGGTCGTGATGTCGCCGGTGACGGTGCCGGCCGCCATGGCTATGCTGACGCCGCCCGTCACGTTGGTGAGATTGTTGTAGAGCGCCGTATCGAGCCCGCCACGGCCATCGATATAGTCGTCGCCGGCGAGCGCCAGGAATTGTTCATTGCCGCCGCTGCCGAGCAGTGTGTCGCCGAACATCGAGCCCATGACGGAGTTGACCCCGGTGAACGTATCGGTGCCGACATTTGCAACATCTCCCGGCGCCGTGCCGTAGGACGTGCCGGCTGCGATGTCGACGGTGACGCCGTCGCTCGCCAGAATAAATTGCAGCCTGGTATTGCCGTTGCCGACGATGGTGTCGTCGCCGGCCATGCCCTCGAACTGGTTGAATGTGCCGGACGAGCCGGCATTGGCGCTCGATCCCGAGAATCCGGTCGCATCGAAAGTATCGTTGAAGCTGGTGCCGCGCACCGCCTCGATACCGCGCAGAGTATCGGTGCCGATGCTGGCATCGCCGGACACAATACCGGAAGCGAGGTTGACGGTGATCGCGCCGGTCACCAGCGGATCGTTGTTGTAGACGGCATAGTCAAATCCGCCGCGGCCATCCATGAAATCATCGCCGCCGCGGCCGTCGAACTGCTCGAACGTGCCGTTCGGATTGTTGCTGCCGTACATGACATCGCCATAAGCCGAGCCGACGATGGCATTGATGAAGGAGAACGTGTCGTGCCCGACCGATGCATCGCCGTCGGCCGTGCCGGCGATGAGGTCCACCGTCACGCCCGCCGTCGCGCTCACATAGGAAACGCGGCCGAGGACCTGCCCTGAGGCATTGACCGTGCCGGTGATGACGTCGTTGCCACCCCGTCCTTCGAACTCACTCAAGCCCACCGGCGTGCCTGGAATGGTGCTCCACCCGGTGAAGCCTGCCGCCGTAAAATTGTCGGCGAAGTCGCTGCCGACGACGCCCTCGATCGCGGTCAGAAGGTCGTTGCCGACGCCGGGACCGGAGACCGTGCCCGCGGTCAGATTGACGGTGATGCCGCCGGTGGCATCCGTGTAGATCGCGCGGTCGAAGCCGGCGCCGCCGTCGAGCTGGTCGTTGCCACCGAGACCTTGCAGGCGGTCGTTCGCATCGAGGCCAAAAATCGCATCGGCCTGGCCGGTCCCGACCAGCACGTCCTGCGCGGGCGTGCCGGTGATGCTGTTCGGGAAGATGAAGTCTCCGGCCACCAGCGAGGAAAGCATCACGTTCTGCAGCGTGACGATATCGCCATTGCCGAAATTGATGACCGTGTTCGNGCCCACCTGGGTGGCGCGAGACTGGATATCGGCAAGGCCGAAGATGCCGGGCACACCGGTCACGTCGATCCGGTCGCCCTGGGCGTGGCTGAAGTCGTTGATCAAGTCGGCGCCGCCGCCGGCCGCGTAGACGAACGTATCCGCGCCGATGCCGCCGGTCAGGACGTCGTTGCCGCCGCGGCCGTCCAGCGTGTCGTTGCCGCTGTTGCCGCCGTTGAGGAAGTCATTGCCGCCGCCGCCCAGGATCGTGTCGTTGAAGTTGGAGCCGGAGACGTTGTTGACGCCCGTGAAGGTATCGGTGCCGACGGACGTATCGCCGCTCGCCGTTCCCGCGGCAAGATCGACCATCACACCGGCGGTAGCATTGAAGAAGAAGATCTGCGTGCTGCCATTGCCGATAATGATGTCGTTGCCGCCCTGGCCCTGGAACGAATTGAATCCGATGAAGCCGGTCGCATCGTAGGTATCGACAAAATTGCTGCCGATGGCGCTGTTGACGCCGGTAAAGGTGTCAGTGCCGACGGAGGCGTCGCCGGTCGCGGTGCCGGCCGCCAGGTTGACGGTGACCCCGGCCAGCGCATTGCCATAGACCAGCCGCGTGTTGCCATTGCCGGTGATGCTATCGTCGCCGCCGAGGCCCTCGAACTGGTTGAAGTTGCCGTTGTTGCCGACGTTCAGCGCACCGACGAGGCCGTAGCCGACGGCGTTGTAGACATCGACAAAGCCGGTCCCCTGGATGGCCTCGATCGAGCGCAGCGTGTCGGTGCCGACCGACGCGTCGCCCGTCACCGTGCCCGCCGCCAGGGCGACATTGATTCCGCTGGTGACGGTGGAAATGTTGTTATAGCCCGCCGTGTCGAAGCCGCCGCGGCCATCGATATAGTCGTCGCCTGCGATCCCGATGAAGGTGTTGTTGAAGCTGCTGCCGAGCAGCGTATCGCCAAACGTCGAGCCCTGGACAGCGTTGACGCCGGTGAAGGTGTCGGTCCCCTCGCCCAGTGCGGTGGCGCTTCCCGCGACGGTAATGGCATTGGTGGTGCCGATCGGGCTCGTCTCGAGGTCCACCGTGACGGCGCCCGCGGCAAGCTGGTAATTGAGGCGGGTGTTGCCGTTGCCGATGATGGTATCGTTGCCGCCCGCGCCCGCGAAGTCATTGAACGTTCCGAGCGAGCCGGCGTTGAGGGCGCCGGGACTACCGAAGCCGGTCGCATCGTAGAGGTCATCGAAATTGGTGCCGCGGACCGCCTCCACGGCACGAATCGTGTCGGTGCCGACGGTCGCATCGCCGGTGACGGTGCCGGCTGCGAGGTGAACGACGATGCCCGATGTGGTGGCCGGATCACTCGCATAGTCGGCACGGTCGTACCCGCCGCGGCCATCGATGAAATCGTCGCCCGCCCGCCCCTCGAACAATTCGAAGGTACCGGCTGCGACGTTATCGCTGCCGCGCAAGGTGTCGTTGAAGGCCGATCCCCAGACCGAATAGACGTTCGAGAACGTGTCGTGCCCGACCGAGACGTTGCCATCGGCGGTGCCCGCGGCAATGTCCACGGTCACAGCGTCCGTCGCGCTCAAATAGCTTATCCGCGTCATCCGCAAGCCCAGCACATTGGTGCTTCCGATGATCACATCGTCGCCGCCGCGGCCCTCGAACTCGTTCAGGCCGACCTGCACGCCGGGGATTTCGCTGGAGCCGGTAAAGCCCACGGCGTTGAACGTGTCGGCGAAATCGCTGCCGACAACGCCCTCGATGTGTGTCAGCAAGTCGACGCCCACACCCGCGCCGGAGACCGTGCCGGCGGCCATGTCGACGGTGATGGCGCCGCTGGCGTCCGCATAGACCGCCCGGTCGAAGCCCGCGCCGCCGTCAAGCTGATCGTTGCCGCCGAGCCCTTGCAGCCGGTCGTTCTCGGCGAGGCCAAAGATGGCGTCCGCCTGGCTGGTCCCGATCAGCGTGTCGCGCGCGGGCGTGCCGACGATCAAATTGGGGAATATGAAGTCGCCGGCGACGAGCGCAGCCAGCGTGATGTTCTGCAATGTCAGGGTATCGCCATTGCCGAAATCGATGACGGTGTTGGCGCCCTGCTGCGTGGCGCGCGACTGGATGTCGCCCAGGCTGAAGATGCCCGGCACACCCGTCACGTCGATCCGGTCGCCCTGGCCGTGGCTGAAATCCGTGACGACATCGGCCCCGCCGCCAGCAGCGTAAACAAAGGTATCTGCGCCCGTGCCGCCGGTCAGGCTGTCATTGCCGGCGCCGCCGTCGAGCCGGTCAGCGCCGCCGCTTGCGCTGATGATATCGGCGCCGAGCCCACCGGTCAGGATATTGGCGACGCTGTTGCCGGTGAGCGTGTCGTCGAATGCGGACCCGGTCAGGTTCTCGAACCCGGTTAGCGTATCGGTGCCGGCGCCGATCGTGTTCTGCGCGGTTGTCTGCGCCAGGCTGACCGTGACGGCCGCCGCGGCATTCGCATAGGACACCGTGTCGTTGCCGGAGCCGCCGGCCAGCACATTGTTGGCGCCGTCACCTTCCAGGATATCGTTCTGGCCCGATCCGGTCAGGTTCTCGATGCCGACAAGCGTGTCACCCTCGGCGTCGCCGCCGCCGCCGAGTCCGGTCGCCAGGCTGACGTTCACGCCCGCCGCCGATGCGGCGTAAGTAGCCGTGTCGGTGCCCGCGCCGCCATCGAGCGCGTCGGCCCCGCCAAGACCCGCCAGCGTGTTGTTGCCGGTATTCCCCGAGATGACGTTGCCTGCGGCATTGCCCGTGGCGTTGAGATTGCCCGCCCCGGTCAGCGTCAGGTTCTCGACATTGGCCCCGAGCGTGTAGCTGATCGACGACAGAACGGTGTCGGCGCCCTCGCCCGCGGCTTCCGTCACATCGTCACCGGCGTTGTCGACGACATAGCTGTCATTGCCCGCGCCGCCGATCAGCGTGTCCGCGCCGGCGCCGCCGTCCAGCGTATCGTTGCCTTCGAAGCTGACGATGACGTTGGCCTGGGCCGAGCCGGTCAGGACGTTGTCGAAATGCGAGCCGGTAAGATTTTCGAACGCGCTCAGCGTATCGGTGCCGGCACCGCCGGTGTTTTGCGCGGCCGCGAGCGCGAGGCTTACCGTGACGCCGGCGGATGCATTCTCGTAAGACACCGTGTCGTTGCCGCCACCGCCCGCCAGGACATTGTTGCCGGCATTGCCTTCCAGCACGTCGTCATGGGCCGATCCGGTCAGGTTCTCGATATTGAGAAGCGTATCGCCTTCCGCGTCGCCGCCGGTGGCGATGCCCGTCGTCAGGCTGACATCGACCGCGGCCAGCGAGGCCGCGTAACTTGCGGTATCGATGCCATCGCCGCCATCGAGCGTGTCGGCACCGCCGAGACCGGCCAAAATGTCATTGCCCTCAAGGCCGACAATCGTGTTCGCCGTCGATGAGCCGGTGAGATTGTTGTCGAAATGCGATCCGATCAGGTTCTCGAATCCGCTCAGCGTGTCGCTGCCGGCACCGACCGTGTTCTGCGCCGTCGTCTTGGCGAGGCTGACCGTGACGCCGGCCGCGGCGTGCTCATAAGAAACGGTGTCCGTGCCGTCGCCGCCGGCGAGCACGTTGGTCCCGCCGCTGCCTTCGAGCGTATCGTCAAACGCCGATCCGGTCAGGTTCTCGACATTGGTCAGCGTATCGCCTTCGGCGTCGCCGCCGCTGCCGTGCCCCGTCGCCAGGCTGACATTGACCGCCGCCAGCGACGCGGCATAGGTCGCGGTATCGGTGCCTGCGCCGCCATCGATGAAATCCGCGCCGCCAAGGCCTGCGAGAATGTCAGCACCACCCTGACCGAAAATAAAATCGTCACCGGCCGTACCGTTGAGCGTGTCGCTTGCATTGGTGCCGTTGATGATAGCCATTGCAATCTCCTGAAATGGGCGCGGAGGTTTGTGCCGTGACGCGGTGCGACACGGCTGGGGAAAGACCGGGGATTGGAAGTGTGGCGGCGCGCAGCCAGCCGAAGCAGGTCCTACAAAAAGATTTCAAACAGGATTTGTGGATTTCTACCTGTAATCGTATGAGAACGATAACTCACCGTCAAGCCGCATCGATGAATCGGGTATTGTCCGCCGCCGTGAAACTCGGATGTACGGCACATGACGGACGGAAGTTTTACGCGCGACTTCGCTGTATCAGTCACAGATCATCCAGCGCGCGATCCAGGCCTCCGTCTCCGCCGCCCCTGACCCATTCAAAGCCGAGCCGCCGCGTCAGCTCGACCCCTTCGGGGCGGAGCATCCTGACCTCGGGGTGTTCAAAGCTGTCCGGCATCAGGCAGAAGCCGAGACCCGCCGCCACCATCGCGAGCGCTCGTGCATCGCTGTCGGTCTGCGCGACCACGCGCGGCCGCACCTTCCATGCGTCGAGAATGCGCGATGCCGACTGCAACTGCTCGCAATGCACCCGCACGATCAAAGGCTGGCCCGCCAATATCTCCGGCGAAACCGGCCCGCGCGGAAAGGCGCGCGCGGAAACCGCGAGCGCCTGCCGGTCGGCCGCCAGCTCCAGCTGCCGGTGGCCGCGGGGCGCCGATCCCAGCGCGCTGCAGGCCACGTCGTGATGTCGCTGGCAAGGAGCGACAATCTCCTGCAGATCAACGGCTTCTTTCATGGCGGGGTGGTCGCCGGGCTGGCGGACCATGCCGGCGGCGGCGCGGTGACCACGGCGATGCCATCAG
>JGI25153J46596_10002350_pt1 | contig 10955 bp, 8 predicted proteins | sample AraplaMF_Col_mMF_FD_46596 | JGI IMG/M metagenome (IMG submission 46596)
GCGAGAAGCTGCTTCATCTGGAAATTCTCGCCCCAGGTCGCGATCTGGTGGCCGATGCCGTCGCGCGAGGCGTACATCTCGGCGAGGATCACGCCGGTGAGGTTGAAGATCATGGAGATCCGCAACGCTTCCAGCAGCACCGGCAGCATGCTCGGCAGGTAAACGCGGAGCGCGGTCTGCCATGGCGTGGCACCATAGGACCGCGCCACCGTCAGATGCTCGACCTTGACCGATTCCACCGCCGTCGTGGTAGACATGATCACGATGAAGATCGTGGAGAAGAAGCCGAAGCCGACCTTCTGGGCAAAGCCGACGCCGAACACCAGGATGAACATCGGCAGGAAGATCGATTTCGGGATGCTGAAGGCGAAGAACAGCAGCGGCTTGGCGACGTCGGCGAAATAGCGGTTCTCCGCGACCAAAAAGCCGATCAGCGTGCCGACGGGCACGGCCAGCGCGAACGCCGTCAGCACCTCGGTCGCGGTCACCATCAAATCCTTCTGCACCGCCACGCGTTGCAGGAGATCGCCGAGAGTTGCGAACGTGTCGGACGCGGGCGGCAGCAGGCGCGGGTTGACGATGCCGGTGCGCGACAGCAGCTCCCACAGCGCCAGGATCGCGACGATGATCGCGATCCGTGCGAGGTTGACGAGAAGCGTGCCCTGCATCGCGATTACTTGGTCGGGACCGGCTTAAACTTGGTCGAGATCACGTCCTCGGCCGGCACGATGTCCTTGAGCCCGCCGAGCTTGGCGAGATCGAGCGAAAGCTGCACGGCGTCCTTGACGTTGGCCGCGCCCATGTCGCCGCTGGTCTCGAGCTTCATGATGGTGTTGTCGTATTCGAGGGCGGCGATCTCAGGCGGCATCTCGTAGAGCTCGGCGATCAGCTTGACGGTGATTTCGCGGTTGGCGCGCATGAACGCGACCGCGCCGTACAGCGCATTCACCGCCTTCTGCACCAGCTGGGGCTTGGCCTCGGCGAGCTTGTCGAGCACGATCCACCCTGCGGTGAGATTCGGCGGCACCGCGGCCGAATAGTCGAGGATGGTCTTGGCCTCGCCGGATTTGGCGATCTGGAAGCTCAGCGGCGAATAGACCACGGCGGCCTCGACGTTGCCCGCGAGGAGATTGGGCACCAGGCCGCCACCGCCGACGGGCACGCGCGTAAAATCGATCTTCTTGTCCTGGATGGTCCACAGCGCCAGCAGGTCCGAGCCGGAGCCGGCCGCGGTGATCGCCACCTTCTTGCCGTTGAGGTCCTTGACCTCGAGCGTCGATTTCACCGGCACCATCAGCTGCCAGCCGAAATTGCCCATCGCGGCGTTGGCGACGATGCGCGACATCACGCCCTTCTTGCGCCCGGCGGAGACCAGCGACGGCGGATCGAGGATGATGTCGGCCGCGCCCGCCGCCATGCCTTCGAAGGTCTCGGCGCCGCTGCGATAGATGGTCAGCTCGGCCTGGATGCCTTCCTTCTCGAACAGCTTTTGACGCACCGCCGTCTCGGCGATCGTCGTCGGCCAGTAGGTCTTGGTAGGCAGGCCGACGCGGATGGTGTCGGCGGCGCTCGCAGGGCCGGCCAGCATGGTGGCGGCAACCAGCGACATAAACGCGTGGCGTCGATTGATCTTCATTGTTCTCTCCCGGTTCTGTTTTTTTACGTGCCGGATTGTTCCGGATCGTCAAATCGTGCGGCTCACCTCCGCAATGCGCGAGGCGGCGAGCTCGACGAACTCCTTGGTGATGCCGAAATGCTTCGACAGGGCGCGAACCGCCGCGTCGGCATCGCGCTTGAGGACGGCCGCGACGATCGCCTGATGCTCAGCCTCGACGTCGCGCGGCTTGGCGCCGACCTCGCGACGGATCGACAGACGGCGATAGCGCTCGCTCTGCTCGTGCAGCACGTCGCGAAAGCCGAGCAGCCATGGCGAGCCGCAGGCATTGACCAGCGCACGATGGAAGATGCGGTGACGGATCACCCATTCCTCGTAATGCACCGTGGGATCATCGGGGTAGCGATAGGGAACGGCTTTCAGATCCGCCCACGCCGACTTCACCGAGGCGAGCCAGGCTTCGTCGCCGTGCTCGATCGAGCGGCGCAGCGCGAGCCCCTCGATATCGATCCTGGTTTGCGTGACGTCGGCAAGATCGGCCAGCGACACCGGGCTGACGCGAAAACCGCGCTGGTCCGAGGCCTGCACCAGGCCGTCGGCCACGAGCCGCGACAGCGCCTCGCGCACGGCGGCAAGGCTCACCGAGAACTGCTTGGCGAGGCCGGCAATATGCAGCTTCTGCCCCGGCAGCAGCCGCGTCGCCAGAATGTCGGCACGCAGCCGCTCGTGCAGCGCCGAGGTCAGGCTGCGCGGACCGTCGCCCGGGCTCCCGGACATATCGAACTGAAGCGGACCCATGGAATGATGATCGCAAGGGCCCGCGCCGAGGTCAACAGAAAATCGAAAATCGATTTTTTGCCGCGCGCTGGTTGAGCTTTTGCAGGCGTGGCACGTTCGACGCGATCACCCGCACGCCCAGTCGAACTTCATCTCCTTGAAGTCGAGCTGCGCGTTGCCAGTGCCGAAATTGTAGCCGCCGAGATATTCCTCGAACTCGATGTAGAACGGGCTCATCTCCGGCACCGCCTGGCACGGCCGCATGGTGCCGCCGAGATGATCGCGCGCGTGATCCCTGGCCCAGTCGTGCAGGCGGTAATTCTCGGGGCTCGGGACGCCGCCGACAAAGTAGTAATAGGGCTGATAGTCGCTCGGCGGGGTGCGCGGGAAGTGCGGGTCCTGCGGGGCCTTGCCGGCATTGGGATCGGTCGCGCGCGGCACCAGGGCGATTCCGAGGTTCTCCGTCAGATCGGCGCGCGGAGGGCTCGCGAACATTTTCTGCGCGAAAGGCGGCGCGGCCCCGTAGAAAGCGCTGGCGCCGCCGACATCGAGCCAGCGCGGACGCTCCGCCGCCGCCAGCGCCAGCGCCGCCGGCGGTGTCGCGAACGCGCCTTCGTACTCGCTTCTGGTCAGCAACAGCGCGGCAAATTCGTAGTCGAGGATGTCGGTCATGCGCGACAGACGGGGATGCGACGGCCGCGCCATCACGGCCTCGCGGATCTCTGGGGTATCCGTCGCGCCGCCGTCGGTGTGATCAGCCGGGGTGCCGAAGAACGACAATGCGACGATGTCCTCGCCATGCACGCGATAATCCTCCGGCAGCAGCAGCGTGAAGCCGTGCATCAGCGGATAGCCGGTGACGGGATCGAGCGGCCATTGCTCGCTCGAGATGCCCGGCGGCAGCCCATACACCCAGCCCTGATCGCGCGCCCGGTCGACGGGACGCCCCAGCATCTGCAGATCATAAGCGCGCGAAGGCAAGGCAAACGCCACGGGTCTCTCCATCGGAATCGCCTCGCCGTTGAGGCGAGGGTTAGTCGCGGGGAATGGGGATGGGGTTCGGGGGGCGAGTTGGGTGCGCCGGATCATTCGTGACGACCGCGCCTCCATCTCCGCTGTCGTCCCGGCGAACGCCGGGACCCATCACCACAGGGAGTAGTTTGACGAAGATTGGGCGTCCAGTACTTCTGGGCTCCGCAATTGATAGATCACGCGGTATGGGTCGCGGCGTTCGCCGGGACGACCCGGGAAGGTGCAGGTACCTGTCCTCTACAGTGTCCACGATCATCCGAAAGCTGAGCTTCGCTTCCCCCGCCCCATTTGCTAATGCAACCTCCCACACGCGCAAATCGAGGCAGGGAATGCTCACAGGCGAACTTCGTTCCAAGATCGACAACGTCTGGAACGCCTTCTGGGCCGGCGGTATCGCCAATCCAATCGAGGTGATCGAGCAGATCACCTACCTTCTCTTCATCCGCGGCCTCGACGAGGCCCATACCCGCGAGGAGAACAAGGCCAACCGCCTCGGCAAGCCGATGGAACGGCGCATCTTCCCCGAAGGTAAAGACAAGAAGGGCGGCGTCGCCTATGAGGAAATGCGCTGGTCGCGGCTGAAGAACAAGGACCCCGCGACGATGTTCACCATCGTCTCCGAGCACGTCTTTCCGTTCCTGCGCAGCATGGCGGAGGAGGGCACCGCGCACGCCACCCACATGAAGGGCGCGCGCTTTACCATTCCGACGCCGGCGCTGCTCGCCAAGGTCGTCGACCTCCTTGCCGATATCCCGATGGAGGACCGCGACACCAAGGGCGACCTCTACGAATACATGCTGGGCAAGATCGCGAGCGCCGGCCAGAACGGCCAGTTCCGCACGCCGCGCCACATCATCGCGCTGATGGTGGAGATGACCGCGCCGACGCCGAAGGACGTGATCTGCGATCCCGCCTGCGGCACCTGCGGCTTCCTCGTTCAGGCCGGCGAATACCTCCGAGACAACCATCCAAAGCTGTTTCACGACAAGGCAAGCCGTGACCATTTCAACGAGGAGATGTTCCACGGCTTTGATTTCGACGGCACGATGCTGCGCATCGGCTCGATGAACATGACGCTGCACGGCGTCGAAGACCCGGACATTCGCTATAAGGATTCACTATCGCAGGAGCATGCCGGCGACGAAGGCCGCTACTCGCTCGTTCTCGCCAATCCGCCGTTCGCTGGCTCGCTGGATTACGACACCACGGCGAAGGACCTGCTCGCGGTGGTCAAGACAAAGAAGACCGAGCTGCTGTTCATGGCGCTGTTCCTTAAGCTCTTGAAGCCCGGCGGCCGCGCGGCGGTGATCGTGCCGGACGGCGTGCTGTTCGGCTCGTCCACCGCGCACAAGGCGATCCGGAAGATGCTTGTCGAGGATCACAAGCTCGACGGCATCGTCAAGCTGCCATCGGGCGTGTTCCGGCCGTATGCCGGCGTATCCACTGCGATCGTGCTGCTCACCAAGACCAATTCCGGCGGTACGGAGTACGTCTGGTTCTACGATTGCCAGGCCGATGGACTCTCGCTGGACGACAAGCGCAACGTGCTACTGCCAGCGGACAAGATCGGTCCCGGAGCGAAGCTCAACGCCGATGAGCATTTGAAGAACAATCTTCCCGACATTGCGTTACGCTGGAAAGATAGAGCCGGGTCAGAGCGAGAACGCCCCCGTACCGCTCAGAGCTTCTGCGTGCCCAAGGCGGAAATCGCTGCCGCGGGCTACGATCTCTCATTGAACCGGTACAGGGAAATTGTGCACGAGGCGGGGATCCATCGGTCGCCTCAAGAAATCCTTGCGGAGCTCAAGTCGCTCGAGAAGGAGATAGCGAGCGGCTTGATTGAGCTGGAGAATTTGCTTTGACACTCAGCGTAGCGTCAAAATTGCTGGAAAGTCCGAGAATTCAGCAAACGACCGTAGGTCAGATTTGCGACCAATTCGATGGGGAAGTCCAGACGGGACCTTTTGGCAGCCAGCTTCATGCGTCGGATTATTCGGAAGAGGGTACACCGGTCGTTATGCCGCAAGACATGGTGGAGGGAAAGATTTCGTGCGAGAGGATCGCACGTGTGGACGACGGCCATGTTCGGCGACTTAGTCAGCATCAACTTCGCACTGGTGATATCGTATTTAGTCGTCGAGGTGATGTAACTCGTTTTGCGGTAGTAACAGAACGTGAGAGCGGGTGGCTGTGCGGGACGGGTAGCATCCGCATTCGGCTCAATTGTCCAAATGTGGACATTGGTTATCTTCGCCACTACCTACAACAAGAGAAGATCGGTTCTTGGCTCTTGCACCACGCCAAGGGTGTAACCATGCCAAATCTCAATACCTCGATCATACGTTCAATCCCGCTTACGTTGCCGCCCATCGGTGAGCAGCAGCGGATTGCCGCCATTCTTGACGAGGCGGATGCGGTGCGTCGAAAGCATGAACATGCGGTTGCGTTGTTGACCGGACTAGACCAAGCAATCTTTGCTGATATGTTTGGCAAGTTCTGCAATTTTCCGCCGGTTCACGTCCGTAGAGCGCAACCCAATTTGCCAAACGGTTGGAGTTGGGTCGCGCTTGCGGACGTAGCGCGGTTAGCGACTGGGCATACGCCCGATCGCAAACAAGCGAGTTACTGGAATGGTTCAATTCCCTGGTTGTCCCTTGGGGACATTCGTTCTCTCGACGGCAAGATAGCGCACTCAACAGCTGAACAAGTTACTGAGGAGGGTATCGAGAATTCTTCCTCTGTCTTGTTACCGAAGGGAACCGTTTGCTTCTCTCGAACCGCCTCAGTTGGGTTCGCGACGATTATGGGGCAGCCAATGTGCACGTCGCAAGATTTCGTAAACTGGGTGTGTGGTCCGCGAATTGACCCGGTTTTCCTTCTTGGTGCACTCATTGCTGCTCGACGCGAGCTACTCTCGCTCGCGTCGGGATCCACACATCGGACAATCTACTTCCCTACTGCGGAAAAATTCCAAGTCTTGCTACCCCCTATCGAGACCCAGAAGCGGTTTGCGGCTATGGCAGGTCGGGTCGCTATCGAATACGAAAAGATGAAACGGCGGAGTCCTCCGTTAGGGACGCTCTTCTCCTCCCTCCAGCACCGCGCCTTCTCTGGGCAGCTCTGACCATGCAGTTTGAGTTCGATTGGGATCCGGTCAAGGCGGAGAGCAATCGGCACAATCGAGGCGGCGATAGGCGTTTTCGGCGATCCGCTGGCGCTGTCGCGAGATCAAGTCCTATGAAAATGGGTGATCCGATGAAGGACGAATATGATTTCTCGACCGCCGCGCGCGGCAAGTTCTTCCGGAAGGACGCGCGTCTGGTGCCGCCGGTCCATCTGGAGCCGGCGACCGGGCCTATCTCTCGGACCTGGCCGTCACCCAGGGAACCTCGCTGAATGATCTCGTGAACACCCTCCTCAAGGAGGACATTGAACGGATCGACGCGGCCAAGTAGCCGGCGCTCCCGGCGGCCCGTCACGGCGCGCGCAGGCAAGTAGCTAACCCGTAGGGGTTGCATCCCAATCGTCGAGATGGGACGATCCCCCGCAATTGACGCCTGTCGGCAGACAGGCGAGGCAGGGGAAGCTGGATTGTCCAAGAGTCTTCATCAAGACGTTGGGGGCTGCGCGGTCGCTAAAGCCGCCTGAGCCAGCCGATGTCGAACTTCACCTTCCTAGCCGCCGAATTCCCCGCCGTGCACGAAGCCGCGGTCGAGGCCGAGCGCCAGGCGGCGGTATCGCCGACCGCGGCGGCCTTCTTCGCCGGGAAGACGGTCGAAGTCGCCGTGAAGTGGGCGTTCCGGTCCGATCCCAATCTCAAACTGCCCTATCAGGACAATATCTCCGCACTGCTGCATGAGCCAAGCTTTCGCCGTGCCGCGGGCGAGGCGGTGTTCGCCAAGGCGAAGTACATCAATACGCTCCGCAACCGGGCGGTCCATGAAGAGCGCCGCATCAGCTCCGGCGACGCCACCGGCGCGGTGAAGGAGCTATTCCACGTCTGTTTCTGGTTTGCTCGGACTTACGCCAAGACCAAGCCCGCAGATGGCCTCACATTTGATGCCTCCGTGCTCTCGCGCCGCGACGATGTCCTGAAGAAGGCCTTCGTCCAGCTCAAGACGCAGCAGGCCGAGCTTGATGCGAAGAATGGCGAGCTGACAGAGCTGTTGCTCGACAAGCAGAACCTCGACGAGGAGCTGAAGAAGGTCCGTGCCGAGGTCGCCGCTGCCCGCAAGGCCGCGGAAGCCAAGCCTGATAGGCACGACTACAACGAGGCCGAGACGCGGGATCGCTATATCGACCTTCTGCTGCGCGAGGCCGGCTGGTCGCTCGAGAAGCCCGATGACACCGAGTTTCGCGTCGAGGGGATGCCCAACAATGAGGGCATTGGCTTCGTCGACTACATGCTCTGGGGCGCGGACGGCAAGCCGCTCGGCCTGGTCGAAGCCAAGCGTACCCGCAAGGATGCGCGCGCGGGCCAGCAGCAGGCCAAGCTCTATGCCGACTGCCTGGAAGCGCGCTACGGCCAGCGGCCGGTGATCTTCTACTCCAACGGCTACGAGCACTGGATCTGGGACGACAGCAGCTCACCGCCGCGCCAGATCGGCGGATTCTACAAGCGCGACGAGCTCGAGCTTCTGATCCAGCGACGCACCAGTCGCAGATCGCTCGCCGCCGAGGCGATCAACCGCAAGATCGTCGAGCGGCCCTACCAGCACCGGGCCATCCGCTCCATCGCAAAGCATTTCGAGCAAGACGGGGAACGGAAGGCGCTGCTCGTCATGGCGACCGGCTCCGGCAAGACCCGGACGGTGATCGCGCTGGTCGATCTTCTGATGCGGGCCGGTTGGGTCAAGCGCGTGCTGTTCCTCGCCGACCGGGTTGCGCTGGTGAACCAGGCGGCCGGTGCGTTCAAGGCTCATCTGCCCGACTCCGCACCGGTCAATCTCGTGACCGAGCGGACCAGCGAGGGCCGGGTCTTCATCTCGACCTATCCGACCATGATGGGCTTGATCGACGGCAAGCAGGACGGCAAGGCCAAGTTCGGCCCCGGCCATTTCGACCTCATCGTCATCGATGAGGCGCATCGCTCGGTCTACCAGCGCTACCGCGCCATCTTCGAGTATTTCGATTCTCTCCTCGTCGGCTTGACGGCGACGCCGAAGGACGAGATCGACCGCAACACCTATTCGCTGTTCGACCTCGAGGATGGCGTTCCCACTGACGCCTATTCACTGGAGGAGGCGGTCGCCGAGGGACACCTTGTGCCGCCCAAGACGATCTCAGTACCGTTGAAGATCGTCCGCTCCGGCCTTCGCTATGACGATCTGTCCCCGGAAGAAAAAGACCAGTGGGACATGCTGGAATGGGGCGAGGAAGACGTTCCCGATACCGTGGAGGCCGCCGAGGTCAACAAACGACTTTTCAACGAGGAGACGGTCGATCTCGTCATCGCCCACCTCATGCAGAACGGCCTCAAGGTCGAGGGCGGTGACCGTCTCGGCAAGACCATCGTCTTTGCCAAGAACGAGGCCCACGCGAAATACATCGAGGTGCGGTTCAACACCGCCTACCCGGCGCTGGCCGGCCATTTCGCCCGCGTCATCACCCATCAGACCGGCGCTTATACTCAGAGCCTGATCGACGATTTCTCGAACAAGACCAAGGCCCCGCACATCGCGATCTCCGTCGACATGCTTGACACCGGCATCGACGTGCCCGAGGTCGTCAACCTCGTTTTCTTCAAGCCGGTGCGATCGAAGACAAAATTCTGGCAGATGATCGGCCGCGGCACGCGGCTGTGTCCCGATCTGTTCGGTCCCGGCCAGGACAAGGAGTTCTTTCGGGTCTTCGACTATTGCCAGAACATCGAGTTCTTCGGCGCCAATCCGGAACTGAAGGAAGCGAGCGCTGCACGCTCGCTTTCCGAGCGTCTCTTTGCGGGACGGGTCGATTTGGTGCGAGCACTCGACGAAAAGCACGCCAGGGCGGACGGGCTGTCGGCCGGCGAACAGACTCCTTACAAGACGGACGACGCGCCGCCGCCGAGCGAGCCCGAGATTCGTGCGTCGGCGGCCAGAACGTTGCAAGACATCGTGAGCGGAATGAATGAAGACAACTTCATCGTCCGTCAGCACCGCCGCTCCGTCGAGAAGTTCCGTGAGCCAAATGAATGGCAGACGATCGATGACGACAAACGCAAAGAGCTGGTCGACGAAGTTGCGCCGTTGCCGTCAAGCCATATGCTGGGCACCGAGGACGCCAAACGCTTCGACCTCCTGATGTTCCAGCTCGAATTGGCGCTGCTCAAGGGATCGAAGCGCTTCGACACACTGCGCAAGCAATTGCTCGAGATCGCTTCCGCCTTGGAAGAACAGACGGCCATTCCGGCCATCGCGCAGCATGCCGAACTGATCGAGGACATCCAGACCGACCAGTGGTGGGAAGGCGTCACGGTGCCACTCCTGGAGCTGGTGCGTCTGCGGCTGCGGGATCTCGTCCAGCACATCGAGAAAGGCAAGAAGGCGCTGGTCTATTCAAACTTCGCCGACGAGATCGGCGAAGGCGTCGAGCTGCAATTGCCGCAAGTCGGCGAGGCCGATTTCGCCCGCTTCAAGACCAAGGCGCGCCATTTCCTGCGCGCACATCAAGACAACATCGTCCTGCACAAGCTGAAGCAGGGCAAGCCGCTGACGCCCTCGGATCTGAGCGAGCTGGAAAAGTTGTTGCTCGACGCAGGCGTTGGCGAAGCCGGCGACATAGAGCGGGCGCGGGAGACGAGCCATGGCTTCGGACGGTTCGTGCGCTCCCTCGTCGGGCTCGACCGCGCGGCGGTCAGCGAAGTATTCGGTGGCTTCATCGCCGCTGGCACGGCCACCGCGGCGCAAATCGAGTTCATCGACATGGTGATCGAGCATTTGACCGATCAGGGCATGATGGACCCGTCGCTGCTGTACGAGCCGCCCTTCACCGCGATCGCACCGACGGGGCCGGAGCATCTGTTCGATGAGGCCAAGGTCGTCCGTCTGGTCAGCACGATTCGTGAAATCAATGACAGCGCAGTCGCTTGAGCGGAGGCCACGATGAAGGTTTTCAAATGGGATGACGATCTTGCCGTGGTTCTTCCCCAGGAGCTGACTGACCGACTTGCGCTCAAGGACGGTGACGATATCGAAATCGTCGCGACCAAAGGAAACGCAGCCACTGCCGAGATCAAGGATACGGGTGACGGTCCGAGCGAAGATCCGCCGCGTTGAATTACGGCTCCCGATCGCCTGTCGTAACCCATTGATCTCGCTAGCCGCGTCTACTGTGCATGGGGTTGTTTTCGAGATTTTGAGCAGGCCTGCTCTCGCCTCCCCTTCGAATAATCAAAAATTCGCTTTACAAGAAAAACGACACGCCCTATGATCCCCTCCAACTCATCCCCCGGTAAGGGACGGATCGCGATCGTCAGGGTTCGTGGGGTGAGGGGCGGTGGACGCGGGCGGCGTCGGCGCCAGATGCGGTCGCAGGGCGGGTAGTCCCCGTG
>JGI25153J46596_10002358_pt1 | contig 10939 bp, 6 predicted proteins | sample AraplaMF_Col_mMF_FD_46596 | JGI IMG/M metagenome (IMG submission 46596)
TCCACCTCGCCGAGCTCGACGCGAAAGCCGCGGACCTTGACTTGCGCATCCGGGCGCCCGAGGAATTCGAGCTCGCCCCCGGGTGACCACCGCACCCGGTCACCGGTACGGTACAGACGCGCGCCTGGTTCATCGCCGAACGGGTCTGGAACAAACTTCTCGGCGGTGAGCGCAGGCATGCCCAGGTATCCCCGGGCGACTTGGGCTCCTCCGATGCAGAGCTCGCCGACAACCCCGGACGACACCAGCTGCAGGTGCTCGTCAACGACGTACGCACGCGTGTTCGCGACCGGATGCCCGAGCGTGACCGGACCTGTCCCGCATTCCGAGAATGTCGCGTAGATCGCGCACTCGGTAGGCCCGTAAAGATTGACCGGAACCGCATCCGTGATCCGGACGACGGAGTCACGGAGCGACGTTTCGAAGGCTTCCCCACCGCAGAACAACAACCGCAATTTTCTGCTCGCCTCGGCGAACTCCGGATGATCGATCGCCGCCCGCAGCAGCGACGGCACCCACAGCAGTGCGGTCACTTCGGACGTTTTCAGCACGTGCACGAGCGCGTCCAAATCTGCGCTATCGCGGACAATGCTCATCCGGGCACCGCTCATCAGCGGCGCGAGGATCTCCCACACAGATGCATCGAAGCTCGTCGACGCGGTTTGCATGATGCAGTCGCCAGAACCAAACGCATAGCGCTCGTTGATCCAGCGCAGGCTGTTCGCGATCGCGGCGTGCGAGACTGCGGTCGGCTTCGGAGCCCCGCTGGAGCCAGATGTGAAGATCACGTATGCGAGCGAGCTCGGAACAACGCGGCTAACGGAGCCGAGCGGGCGGGCGGGCGGATTGTCGACGCCGATCGCCAGCGCTGCCGAATCAAGCAACACGCGGTCGATCGGAGCCGGCAGCTCCGCTGCCCGCCCCGAAGACGTCACTACGGCGTCGAGCTCCACGGACGCGATCATCCGGGCGATGCGCTCGCGCGGGTAGCAAGGATCGAGCGGTACGTAGGCCGCGCCGCTCTTCAGGATGCCGAGTATCGCCAGCACCACGTCCGCGCTGCGATCGAGATACACGCCGAACAGACGCTCCGGCCCCGCCCCACGGGCGGCGAGTGCCAACGCGAGTTGGCTCGAGCGCTGATCGAGTTCTCGATAGGACCAGCGCTCGCCATCGCAGATCAGCGCTACCGCGTCAGGTGTTTCTGACGCGCGCGCCTCGAACAGCTCGTGCACCGACCACCATGCTCCGAAATCGCGCCGGGTGTCGTTCCGGCCGACGAGCAACGTTTCACGCTCGCGTTCGCCGAGAATATCGAGCGTATCGATGGGGGCGCTTGGCGCCGCGAGGGCTTGCCCGAGCAACATCAGGTACTGATCGCGCAGTCTCGTCGCAGTCGACTGCTCGAACAGCTCGGCGCGGTACACCAATGTGCCGGCGACACGATCCCCCACCTGGGCCAGGTTCAAGCTCAGATCGAACTGCGCCGAGCTTCGAACCACTGTAAATGGCTCCAGCACGAGATCGTCGAGCCTCGCGTTTCCGATCCCCGCAACAGCGAGCATCGCAATGTCCTGGTCTTGCTCGAGCGCCGGGTGTTCGAGCGTGAACATGGTTTGAACCAGCGGACTACGGTCGCCGTCGCGCGTGATTGCCAGGCGCTCGACCAGCCGCATGAACGGGTACTCCTGGTGATCGATCGCCTCAAGCACCCGGTCACGGGCCTGCGACACCACATCACGAAAGCTCGGACGCCCACCCAGGTCGGCGCGCACCGCCAGAGTATTGACAAAATAGCCGAGGGTACGTGACATCTCGGCACGTGTTCGGCCGCTGCTCGGAATACCGATCACCAGGTCGCGCTGAGCACACAACCGCGACAGCAAAACTTGATACGCTGACAGCAGCACGACGAACAACGTCGTGTTGTGCGCACGCGCGAACGTTCGGGCGCGCTCGGCCACGGCCGCCGGCAAATCGATGGCGATCGAGCCGGACGAGTCGCCGGGCCGCTTCGGCTGCGCGCGATCGAAGGGAAGCGCCAGCACCGCGGGCGCCCCCGCGAGTGCGCTCAGCCAATACTGCTCGTCGACAGACGCGCGGGCCGACGCGAGATAATCGCGCTCGCGTCGCACGAAAGCGCGGTAATCCTCGGCGCCGGGCGGCGGCAGCAGATCCCGCTTGTCGCGCATCGCCGGATACAGAACCCGCAGCTCGCTTACCAGCACGGTGAGCGACCTCAGATCGGCGATGATGTGATGGATTGTTAGAAGCAGAACATGCTCGTCCGGCCGCCTGCGATAAACGCGAATACGTATGAGGCGGTCGCCGTCGAGGACAAACGGTCGATTCGCTTCGGTGGTGACCAACTCCTCCAGCTCGTCGGCGCTTGCTAGGCCGGCGTCGATCACTTCGAAATCGAGCTCTTGAGCGCTCGCCGTCCGGCGTGGACCATCGACGGCCGTCAGATAATTCGTGCGCAGGATCTCGTGCCGATCGAGTTGCGCCTGGAGCGCTGCGCGCAGCGCGNCGATCGCCAGCGGCCCCCGGACCGAAACAGCGCACGCGATGTTGTAGGCGCTGCTGGTCGGGGAAAGTACCTGCAACAACCAAAGACCTGCCTGCCCGGCGGACAGGGCGCCGTCGTTTACCTGCGACCGAACCTCGGTCGGGCGTATCGTCATGGCTTCCGCGATCCGCATCGCGATCACGTCCGCCGTATCATCTCGCATCAACGCCGTGACCGGCAGCACAACGCCGAGTTCCTGTTCGATCGCGTGCACTATCTGGACGCTCATCATCGAGTCCAGCCCCAGGTGGCTGACCGGCGTCGCGGCAAACCGGTCCATCTGCGTCGGCAGTCCACTTCCGTGGAGCAGCTGACCCAGGTTTCGATGGAGATAGCGGAGGACAGCCGCCCTGCGCTGCTCCGGATCGGCCCTCCGTAGCTGCTCTGCGTCGGGCCATCGCTCGTCGCTCGCGCGCGCAGCTCCCTGCCGTTCCGCATCGTTGCCCGCCCCGGCCGCGTCCGGGTTCGCGATCAGTTCGAGCGTGCCGGCCAAATAGCCTTGGCGAGCGGCGTGTCGCTGGATCTTGCCGCTGGATGTTTTTGGCAGAGCTCCGATCCGCAGCAGCAATACCTCACGGGCGTGAAGCTCGTGATCACGCGCGATCGCATGCCGAATCGCGTCGGTGATCTCGCCGGCATCGAAGCGCTCGGTCTGCTTCACTTCGGCCGCGACCACCAAGGCCGTTTCAGATTCGACGTCGATCGAGAACGCCGCGGTGCTTCCCGTACGAATCGCGGCATGGGCCCCCTCGATGGTGAGCTCGATGTCCTGGGGAAAGCAGTTCCGACCACGAACGATGATGAGGTCCTTGATGCGTCCGTTCACGAATAGAAGGCCGTCATCCAGGAACCCGAGATCACCCGTCCGCAAATACGGTCCGTCACCGGTTGCGAGCCGTGCACCGAACACCTGCTCGGATAGCTCGGGATCGCCCCAGTACATGGAGGCGACACTGTCGCTACGCGTCCAGATTTCGCCGATGCGACCGGGCGGACAGCGAACCCGTTCTACGGGATCGACAATCAACACCTCTTGATCGCCGAGCGCCCGCCCACTGGCGACGAGAGTGCGCACGGCACCGAAGCCGGGAGGCTCGCCCCTGCCCTGATCCAGGCTCGCGTCATCGTAGCTGCGAATCGAAGCCCGACCGCATACGCCTCCCGTCACGATGAGGCTGGCCTCGGCGAGGCCATAGCACGGCGACATCGCCGTCTCGCGNAAGCCNCAACGCGCGAAACGTCTGACAAACCGATCAATCGCCTGCGCGCGTANCGGCTCTGCGCCGTTGAACGCGACATTCCACCCCGAAAGATCCAGGGTATCGATCTCCGTATCCGTGATTCTTTCTGCACAAAACTGATAGGCAAAGCTCGGACCGCCGGAGACCGTCGCGCGGTGCGTGGTGATCGCGCGAAGCCAGCGGACAGGCTTTGCCATGAAGTGCAGAGGCGACATCAACACCGCCGGAAAGCCCACGTAGAGCGGATGGATGATGTTCCCGATCAGCCCCATATCGTGATACAGGGGCAACCATCCAACACCGCGCGCTGACGGGTCGGTGCCAAATGCCTGCTGGATGAGTGCCTGGTTGTGGAGAATATTCCGGTGAGTCAGAGCGACTCCCCGTGGCGCCCTGGTCGATCCTGACGTGTATTGGAGGAACGCGATGTCGTCCGCCGTGGCACGCTGGAACTCGCTCGTATGTTCTTGTTCACTGCCGAGATCGTCCGTGGCCAGCCACGGCATCTCCATAAGATCAGGCGCGACCTCAACGAGCTGATCGGCCAATCGCTTGATGGCTTTCGTCGTCAAAGCCAAGGTCGCACCCGCCGCGCGTACGATCGCCTGAAGACGGGCGAGCGCGGCAACGTGCCGAACACGCGGAGCGGAGCGTGCGAATCGACCCGGATCGGGTGGATACACCGGCACCGCGATCGCGCCGGCGATCAGGCAGCCATAAAATGCGATGATGTAGTCGAGCCCCGGCGGATACAGCAGGACGATGCGTTCGCCGCGGCGATCGCGAAGCTGGGCCGCTACTGCGGTGGCCCGGCGCCACAGCTCCGCATAAGAAAGATCGACGCGTTCGTGTTCGCCATCTTCAAGAAACGAATAAAGGATCGTATCTGCCTGGCAATTTGCTCGATGCTCCAGTAGATCCACGAGGGTATCATGGGCCATGCTTACTCGCTTATGCACGCCGAGGCGAGATACTGCGTTCAGCAGCAATCGGGGCTAAATAACGTCCCAACGCGGCCTGAACCGCGAACTACGTTTTGGTGCTACGTCCGCAACTGAGGGAAGCGGGGCCGCTCAGTTCGCCTCTGATAACAACACGCATAGGCTGCAGACGGAATGGCACGCAGGCTCGAGAGCCGGTTGGACGCCGCGCCGGGATGGCCGACGTGTGGGGTCGAAGCAGGTCGTGTCATCTGACGCCTTTCGAGATCATGTTCCGAGATCATGCTCGGCGCTCGGTTATATTGGTCGCAGGATAAACGCGGCACCGGCCGGCGCGCGTCCGCCAAATGACGGAGACTGGCGGAATTGACCGCGGCTGCTGATTTGCCGTCTTACCCGATCGGAGGACGTCATGTTGACGCCCCTCTTTAGCGCGCGAAATGAAAACTCTCGAACCGCTCGAGCTTTTGGAAATGAGACGTTCGAGGAAGACGAGAAAACGCCGATANGCAACGCTGACTATCTGGCGAAGAACTTGGCCAAGGGAATTACTTTGGCACTCAGGCCACCTACGCGTTGGCGAGTTAAAACCAGCGGAAGAGTCGACGGTCCCGGCTAATAACGACGATGGTCCGCCAGGATCGAAGGCGAACCCGCTTTCGTTTGAGCCTTTTAAGACGGCACTCAACATTCCCGCGCGTTGTTTCGTCGCGTGTCCGCATCTTCGAGAAAGCCGCGCGCATCGCCGGGACATGGGAAGCCGCCATTCACGACATCAGGAGCGCCGGCGGCGTGGTCCGCGATATTCGCAACCTCGGCCTGCTCGGGGCCGTCGAGATCGAAGCTGCGCCGAATGCTCCCGGTCAACGGGCGCGAGCCGTGGCGAACCATTGTCTCGAAAACGGCATCTTTGTTCGCGCCTTGGCGACACCCTGATCCTGTCGCCGCCTCTCGTCATCAACGAGGCGCAGATCGGTCAGATCGCCGAGGGCATCAAGAACGGCGTTCGGACATTGTGAGATAGCGCGGCGCGGTACGCCAGCGCCGCCAGACGTCCGACCTGCACCAGTTCATGGGACGGCGTTCGCCTGAAGACGCTCCGCCTCCTGGCGTTCCGCGGCCTTTGCAGCGATCACGCTGGCGCGCGTCCCGATGCGCTGGAGATAGGCCTTCAGATGCGGCCAAGGGGAGACGTCGATTCCCTGGTACTCGGTCCACATCACGATCGTGTAGCAGTGCGCGTCCGCAATCGTGAACTTCGAACCGGTCAGGTAATCCTGACCGGCGAGATGCTCGTTGAGCCACTTCAAACGGGAGAGCACCAGCTGTCGGGCGATCGGGCGATAATCCTCCGGCGTCGCCTTCTTGATCAGCGGCATGAAGCCGCCCTTGTGCAGATCGGACGCGATGAAGCTCATCCACTCCATGATCCGGTACCTTTCAAGCGTACCGGCAGGAGCGTTGAGTTCATGGCCGGGCCGCAGGTCAGCCAGGTACTGCATGATAACAGCGCCTTCCGTCAGATACTGACCGTCGGCCAGTTCGAGCGCCGGCACCTGCCCCTTCGGATTGACCTTGTGGTAGTCCGAGCCATCCGGGAGCAGTTTTCTTGGCACATCGACCCAGATCAGTTCGAGCGGCACCCCAAGTTCGCGCCTGACGATGTCGACGGCGAGCGAGCAGCCTCGCACCTCGTGATAGAGCTTCATGGTCAATAATCCGGAGNAGCCCAATTACCGCTCCGAAATTTATTACATTATGAGAAAATGTCTATAGTCTGATTTCCGGGGCCTGCTATTCCAGCGCCTCGCTGACAGATCTTGCTGCCTGCCTGACGAGTTCGATGAGGGTCTCTTCCCGAAGGAGGGTCATGCGATCGACATCCCCAATCAAGGTGAGGCTGCCGATGACCTCGCGTCCTGCATCGAAGATCGGAGCTGAAATGCCCTCGATGCCGCTGTTCAACTCTCCCTTTGTCAGGCAGTACCCGGACTTTCTGATTTTCAGCACGTCTTCGTAAAGCGTGTCCCAATCTTGAGCCAGTGCATCGGCGTCTCCGCTCGCCTGACCTTCCTGATGGAGGCGCCGGAGCCGCGCGGCGGGCAGAGATGCAATGATCGCCCTGGAGCTCGAGCCCCGGAACAACGGCAGGGGCCTGCCCCGGCCAAAGTTCAGCCTTCTGCTTGGCCCTGCCGATTCAATGTGGATGGTGATGATCGAGCGTCCGTAGAGCTTGCTCAACAGTACGTCGAGCCCCGTTTGGGAGGAGAGCTCCCTCATCGGGCCGGCCGCAGCGACAATGGTTGGGTCGCATTCCCGGATCTGCAGATCCAGTTCGATGATGCGTGGCCCGAGCGCAAAGCCTTTCTTCCACCGCACCAGCAATCCAGCCTTCGTAAGTTGCTTGACGTAGCGATAGGCCGTGCTGGTCGGAACACCCGCGCCTTCCGCGATCCGCTCGGCCGACAATACCGGTTCACTACGGCTGAACAGGCGCAACGTGCTTAGCATCCGCGACAGGCTCGAGCCCCTGTCGTCCTTTTCGTCGTCATCGGCAACTTGCAAGGCCGGCTTTTTCGGCGCGACCTTGCGGCGCGGGTTCTTGGGCAAATCGGCCGGCAGCCGGCGACCCTTTGCGGATTTTCTTTTGCCATGCATGGACTGGTGACCTCTGCGCCCATGGGTAGCCTACGGGATCTGCTCAGTTCAAGTCGAGTCCGGTCCTTCTCAGGACTTCTTTGGTCCTGACGATCGATTCATCCCAGACCTGCGCGTCGGTTGCGGTGGTCAGCCTGGCATCCTGCAAGCCTAGTTCACGCAGCTTCGCCTGCATATCAGGTTGGGACATGACCTCCCGCACCTTGTCTCTCAGATGGACGGCCATCTCATCGGGCAGGTTTGCCGGAGCAAAGATCGCAAACCAACCGGGGTTTTCCAACCCGGCAACGCCGCATTCCGCAAACGTCGGCACATCGGGAAGCGAGGCGACGCGCTCGCGGCCTGTTACGGCCAATGCGCGGACATGCCGGGAATCGAGGTAGGAGCTGATTGCGGCGACGGTCAGAAACACGCTGCTGATCTGGCCGCTGAGAAGATCGGTAACCGCGGGCGCCGATCCCCTGTAGGGAATGTGCACAAGCCGTGCCCCGCTCTGGGCTGCGAGCAATGCCCCCATGAGATGCGGCGACGAATGGACGCCGAACGTTCCAAACGTGATCTCCGTTGTGCCGGGGACGATGAACTGCTTCAGGTCCTTGAATGCGGACTGCTCGCCGACCGCAAGCACCAGGGGAGTCTCCGCCACGATCGAGATCAGCGTGTATTTCTTCCTGAACGCCTCGCCTGCCTCCTTGTCCGGAAGGAGAAGCGGGGCGATGACGTGGGTGGAGTTGCTCCCCAGCATCAAGGTGTAGCCGTCCGGCTTTGATTTTTCGACGAACTGACTCGCGATCATGCCGTTGGCACCGGGCTTGTTGTCCACGATAACGGTCTGCTTGAGCAGCGCCCGCAGTTTTTCGGCCAGAAGCCTTGCCAGAATATCGCTGCCTCCGCCCGCAGCGAAGGGCACCACCAGCGTGACCGGACGTTCAGTGAGACCGACGGCCGCGCTCGGCTGTCCTTGCACGCGTTCGACGCACGCCAGGAAAACAAGGCTCATGAAGGCCGGGACAAGAAGGTATTTCATCGCGTTGATAGCCGTTTTGAATGAGGATAGCGAAACTCATGGGGTTGGAAGCGATGCGATCCGGCCGATCAGGTCTCTTCTTCCTGGAACGCCTCGTTGCGTGCCTGTCGAAGGCTGGGCAGGATCATGAGAACCAGGAGCGCGGCCGCCGCGAGCAGGAGACTCAAGCTGATCGGCCGCTGAATGAAGACGAGAGGGTCGCCGCGTGAGAGCAACATGGCGCGCCGGAAATACTCCTCCAGCTGCGGTCCGAGCACCAGCCCCAGCAGGAAAGGCGCGCCTTCGCAGCCGAGCCGCGCGAAGATGTAACCCAGCACGCCGAACGCGGCGACCTGCATGATGTGAAAGCTGCTGTTTTGCAGGCTGTAGGCGCCGATGCAGCAGAACAGCAGGATCGCCGGCGCCAGGAAGCGATATGGAACGGTCAGCAACTTCACCCAGATCCCGATCAGCGGCAGATTGATGATCACGAGCATGCAGTTGCCAATCCACATCGAGGCAACCATGCCCCAGAACAGTTCGGGATTCTTGGTCATGACCTCCGGTCCAGGCTGGATGCCCTGGATGATCATGGCGCCCACCATCAACGCCATGACGGCATTCGAGGGGATTCCCAATGTCAGCATCGGAATGAAGGAGGTCTGCGCTGCGGCGTTGTTCGCCGACTCCGGCCCGGCCACGCCCTCCACGGCGCCTTTGCCAAATGCACCCGGATTGCGCGATATCTTCTTTTCAAGCATGTAGGCCGAGAACGCGCCGAGGGTCGGACCTCCGCCGGGCAGCACGCCCAGTATCGAGCCGAGCCCCGTGCCCCGGAGGACCGCGGGCCAGGCGCGCCTCACCTCGTCCATCGTCGGCCATAGCGAACCGACCTTCACGGCGCCCGATCGCTGCAGGCGACGCTCGAAGTTGAGGATGATCTCCGTGATGCCGAAGAGCCCCATTGCAATCGGGGCGAAATCGATCCCGTCGGACAGTTCCGCAACCTCGAATGTAAACCGCTGGGCGCCCGTATTGACGTCCGTTCCCACCAGCCCGAACAGAAGCCCGAGGAGCACCATGGCGATCGCTTTCAGGACCGAGCCGTTCGCGAGGACGATCGCCGCCATCAAGCCGAGCACCATCAGNGCACAGTAGTCGGCTGGCCCGAATTTCTGCGCCATTTGCGTCAACGGCGTCGCGAACAGCACGATCACGATCGTGCCGATGGTCCCGGCGAAGAACGAACCCACGGCGGAAATGGACAAGGCCGCCCCCGCCCGGCCACGGCGCGCCATCTGGTAACCGTCGATGCACGTTACCACCGAGGAAGCTTCGCCNGGCAAGTTGACCAGGATCGAGGTGGTGGACCCGCCGTACTGGGCGCCATAGTAGATGCCGGCGAGCATGATCAGCGCGGCGGTCGGCGGCAGATGGAAGGTGATAGGCAACAGCATGGCGATGGTCGCAACCGGACCAATGCCCGGCAGAACCCCGATCAGCGTCCCGATGATGCAGCCGGCCAGCGCATAGAGCAGGTTCTGCAAGGAAAGGGCGACACTGATCCCGAGCGACAGATTGTGAATGATGTCCACTACCCGATCCCCGCGACGATCGAGACGTTCATGCCTAAACCGAGTTTAAAGACCACGACGCAGAGAAGGGTCAGGACGGCAATATTGGCGGTGACTTCCAACGTGTTGAATTCGCCCCCACCCCAGGANGAAATCAGAACCAGCGCGACGAGCGCCGGCAGCATTCCGGCAGCCTCGAACAGAAGTGCAAAGCAGACGATCGCGATCGTAACCGTGCCAAGCGNTTTCCAGCGCGGTCCCTCGCATCTCTCGCCAGGATAGATCAAGGCAATCGCCGCGATGACGAAGCCGAGCACCAGCAGGAGATAAGCGAGCGCGTGNGGAACATAGCCCGGCCCCATGCGCATTGCNGTGCCGATCGGCAAATGGCGTGCGAACCAGAGGGCGCCGGCGCCGAATCCAATGAACATCAAGCCTGCGAGAAAGTCCTTGCCCAGCAATCTACTCACCGGCGCCTCTCGGGGNTGGAGCCAGACTGGCTGTCATGAGCGAGANGTCCTGGTTTGATCCAGCGGGCCGCTTCTTCGGTCTCGGCCGCATGAGGTGATCCAGCGTTGGGTCATGCGTTGCGACGCTCAATCTCGGCGGCCTCTGCCTGGCGCGCTGCCTGAACGCTTTCGCGGGATTCGATGCGAGCCACGTAGTCGGCGAGATGAGGCCAGCGTGAAAGATCGAGCTCGTGGATCCGACTCCACGTCACGATCGTGTAGCAATAGGCGTCGGCAAGGGTGAACGTGTCACCGGTGAGGTAAGGCCGTTCCGACAGAACGTCGTTCAGCCATGAAAAACGCTTGAATAGATTTTCGACCGCGATTTCCCGATAGGCAGGCGGAGTGGTCGGCCGGAACAGCGGTGTAAAGCCCTTGTGCAACTCGGAGCTGACGAAGTTCAGCCATTCCAGCACGCGATAACGATCCAGACTGCCGCCT
>JGI25153J46596_10002384_pt1 | contig 10868 bp, 10 predicted proteins | sample AraplaMF_Col_mMF_FD_46596 | JGI IMG/M metagenome (IMG submission 46596)
AAAGAAGTCTTGAATCTGATTTGCTCCTAAAAGGGAATCCTTAGAGTCCACACCACCTAGAGCATGATCCGGAAAAGTGTGAAGCGGTTTTCCGAAAGGATCATGCTCAAACAAAGAGCTTGGTCCCGTCTTCCGCGATGCGATCGTGGGCCAACACGTGAATGGCGGTCAGCGCCAGCCAAGGGCAGGCGCGACATGGGTAAGAATGGCCTCGATCACATGCGCGTTGTAGGCAACACCGAGCTGGTTGGGGACGGTCAGGAGCAACGTGTCAGCCTCGGCGATGGCTTCATCGGCCTTGAGCTGCTCGATAAGGACATCCGGCTCGGCGGCATAGCTCCGGCCGAAGATCGCCCGGGTCCGCTCGTCGATGAACCCGACCTGGTCCTCGCCCTCGCGTTCATGCCCGAAATAGGCCCGGTCCCGATCGTCGACCAGCGCGAAGATGCTGCGGCTCACCGACACGCGCGGCTCGCGCGTGTGACCGGCTTCCTTCCAGGCCGCACGGTAGGCCCGGATCTGTGCGGCCTGCTGGATGTGAAAAGCCTCTCCGGTCTCGTCGTTCTTGAGCGTGGAGCTCTGCAAATTCATCCCGAGCTTTGCCGCCCAGACCGCCGTTGCGTTGGAGCCGGCGCCCCACCAGATGCGCTCGCGCAGGCCCTCGGAGACGGGCTCGAGACGGAGCAGGCCGGGCGGNTTCGGAAACATCGGGCGCGGATTTGGCTGNGCGAAGCCGTGGCCGCGGAGCAGGTCGAGGAANACCTCGGCGTGACGCCGCCCCATGTCGGCGTCGCTNTCNCCTTCCGCCGGCTGAAAGCCGAANTAGCGCCAGCCNTCAATCACCTGCTCGGGTGAACCNCTGCTGATGCCGAGCTGAAGNCGGCCGCCTGAGATCAAATCGGCCGCGCCGGCGTCCTCGATCATATAAAGCGGGTTCTCATAGCGCATGTCGATGACCGCGGTCCCGATCTCGATGCGGCTGGTCCTGGCCGCGACGGCGGCGAGGAGAGGGAAAGGCGAAGCCAGCTGGCGGGCGAAATGATGGACCCGAAAGTATGCGCCGTCCGCGCCCAATTGCTCGGCGGCCACCGCAAGCTCGATGGATTGCAGGAGGGTGTCGGCGGCCGAACGGGTCTGCGACTGCGGCGACGGACTCCAGTGACCGAAGGAGAGAAATCCGATCTTCTTCATAATGCGCGTTCCATTTCCGGGAATGTACTTCGGGCTGTGTCGCAGTGGTGTTGTCGTCGAGCTACCGCGCCATGCGCCAGAGCTCAATGGTGGACGGGTTTCATCGTCCAACAGGGCCCCAGATCATCGTCTGCGGCAGAAGTCCGTTCGGATCAAGCTGTTGGCTGGAGCGCTCCGGTCCGGCTGGGTTTCTTGGATACTTATAGAACTCCGTGTATCGCACCGGCGGCCGAAATTGTTGTACTATTTTAGAGGCTTAGACTTGATTCTTGATGCTTCGTCATCGCTGCTATCGTACGTTGGTCAGGTCACTAATGATCAGCCGTTGGCGTTCCATGGATTCGTACATGGCCCGTATTTTGCTGACTGTCCGGACCCCCAGAGAAATCGCAGCGCCCACCTAACGGTCGATTGTTACGGTTTCGGGCGTCGGATCCAGCCGCGCGCCTTACACGTCGCTGAGGCTCGTCCACATGCTCTGATTGTTGCTCGATCGGACCGCGGCGGCGATGAATTCCATTCCTTCAATTCCGTCAGCGAGCGACGGCAGGTCGGGACAGGCCGCGTCTCCGGAGCGGATCAGCTGAGCAAACTGACTATAAAGTGTGGCGAACGCCTCGAGATAACCTTCGGGGTGCCCGCTCGGCAATCGAACCTGAATCGGAGGAGCGTCACCGGAGATGGCGCCGCCTCGCGTCAGAAGTTGCTTGGGCCTGCCAAATTCGGTGAACCACATCTGGTTCGGATTGTCCTGGCGCCACTCAAGCCCGGCCTTTTCGCCGTAAACGCGCAGCTGCAGACCGTTTTCGCAGCCCACGGCAACTTGGCTGGCCCACAGCATCCCCCGTGCGTTACCTTCAAACCGCAGCAGTATGTGCACATTGTCGTCGAGCCGTCTGCCCTCCACGAAAGTCGACAGGTCCGCACTTACGGCCACCGTTTTTAGACCTGTCACAAACCGTGCAAGATTATAGGCGTGCGTACCGATATCTCCGATCGCACCGCCTTGTCCTGAACGGGCGGGATCCGTGCGCCAATCCGCTTGCTTGCTCGAAAGGGGACGAGTCAGCCAATCCTGCGGATACTCGACTTGAACGACTCGAATCTTGCCGAGGTCACCATTCGCCACCATGGCCGCGCTTGTCGCACCAAAGGATAACCCGTGTAATTGTGCGTCAATAGAAACTTCGCACCGTTCTTTGGCTTGATCTTGGCCAACGCACGAGCCTCATCGAGCGTTGACGTGAGCGGCTTGTCGCAAATCACATGAATTCCAGCTTCAAGAAATGCCTTGGCCGGCGCAAAATGCANGTGATTGGGTGTAACGATCGAGACGGCCTGAATGCCGTCTTCGCGGGCAGCCTCTTTCGCCGCCATCTCGGCAAAGCTTGCATATATCCGGTCTTCGGCCAGCCCAATCTTTCTACCGGATTCTTGAGCTCGATCAGGATCGGAAGACAGGGCTCCTGCAACCAGTTCATAATCGTCGTCAATTCGCGATGCAATTCGGTGCACGTAGCCGATGAAGGCCCCGATCCCACCACCGACCATTCCCAATCGGATGCGCGACGTCTCGCTCGTTTTCATGACATGCCCTCATCTGGCCGCAGACCAAGCATTCTCAGATTTGCTTCCTTGTTTGTGCCGGAGCTTGCAAAGTCATCAAAAGCTCGCTCGGTTACCCGTATGATGTAATCGGAGATCAACCGGGCTCCTTCCCGAGCGCCATCTTCCGGATGCTTCAGCGCGCATTCCCACTCCAGCACGGCCCACCCCGCGTAANCGTAGGCCGTAAGCTTCGAAAAGATCGATCGAAAGTCGACCTGACCGTCTCCAATCGATCGGAAACGTCCGGCGCGNTTNACCCACGACTGAAATCCTCCGTAGACTCCCTGCCTGCCGGTTGGATTGAATTCGGCGTCCTTGACGTGGAAGGCCTTGATGCGCTGGTGGTAGATATCGATGAAATCGAGATACTTGAGTTGTTGCAGTACAAAATGGCTCGGGTCGTAAAGAATATTGGCGCGAACGTGGTTCTTCACTTGATCGAGGAACATTTCGAAAGTCACCCCGTCATGTAGATCCTCGCCCGGGTGCAATTCATAGCAAACGTCGACGCCGTTGCGATCGAACTCATCGAGAATTGGTAACCAGCGGCGGCCAAGTTCACCAAACGCGTCGTCGATCAGGCCAGGCGGGCGTTGGGGCCAGGGGTAGATGAAAGGCCACGCAAACGCGCCCGAAAAAGTTGCATGGGCATTCAGACCAAGGTTGCTCGAAGCCCTTGCGGCCCATTTCAATTGTTGAATGGCCCACTCCGTCCGAGCAGAGGAATTGCCATGGACNGCGGCCGGCGCGAAACCATCAAAAGCACTGGAGTAGGCCGGATGCACAGCGACCAGCTGCCCCTGAAGGTGCGTCGACAATTCAGAAATCTCGAGCCCATGCCGATGGGCCGTGCCACGCAGTTCATCCGCATATGTTTTCGACGTCGCAGCCTTTTCCAGGTCAATAAAGCTGGAAACCCAGCTCGGTATCTGTACGCCCTTGTATCCAAGATCTGCTGCCCAGGCGCATATGCTGTCCAACGTATCGAAAGGAGGAGCTTCGGCGGCGAACTGAGCCAGGAATATTGCCGGTCCCTTGATGGTGCGCACAATTAATCTCCCTCTGTCTTGTCCTCGAAGGGCCTGAGCCTGACGGCTCTCTGGACCCCACCGCTGTTCTNTTTCTTTACCNGCGGCGCGACATGGTCACGGTTGAAGGGATCGCGTCGCGACTGTCCTCCGTCTACATCGCGACGGCGAGATATTTCGCCTCCATGAACTCGGCGATGCCATGCCCTTGCCCGCCTTCGCGTCCGATGCCGCTCTGCTTGGCGCCGCCAAACGGGGCGGCCGGATCCGACATCAGGCCACGATTGAGCGCGATCATACCCGTTTCAATCTTCGCGGCTACACGCATGCCGCGGGCAAGATCACGGGTGTAGATGTAGGCGGCGAGCCCGTATTCCGTGTCGTTCGCCCGCTCGATCGCCTCGCTCTCNTGTTCGAAGCGCGAGATCGGCGCCACNGGNCCGAAGATTTCCTCGTGCGCCATCGCGGCGTCGGCCGGCACGTCGCAGAGGACGGTCGGAGGATAGTAAAAACCCGTNCCGCTCCCGACCGAGCCCCCGCACAGAACGCGCGCNCCACGCGCGACGGCGTTCTGAACCAGCCGATCGATCTTATCGACGGCCTTTNTCGTGATCATNGGACCGCATTCGGTGGCGGCTTCGANGCCNGCGCCCACNTTGAGCGCCGTCATGCGCTTTCGAAGCCCTTCGGCGAAGGCGTCGTGGATGCCGGATTGTACATAGATGCGGTTTGCGGCGGTGCAGGCTTCGCCGGCGTTGCGCATTTTCGCGACCATGGCGCCGTCGAGCGCGGCCTCGAGATCGGCATCGTCGAAGACGATGAACGGCGCGTTGCCGCCGAGTTCCATCGAGCACGAGATGACGTGCTTGGCCGCTTCGGCGAGGAGGAGGCGGCCGACTCCGGTCGAGCCGGTAAACGACAGTTTGCGCACCCGTGGATCCGCCAGCATGGCGGCGGTGGCCGGAGCAGGATTGGAAACCGTAAGGACATTGACGACGCCCGGGGGAACGCCGGCTTCTTCATACAGCGCAGCGAGTGCGTAGGCCGTGAGAGGCGTCTCGCTCGCGGGCTTGAGCACAACCGTGCATCCTGCNGCCAGNGCGGGNGCGATCTTGCGCGTCGCCATGGCTGCCGGGAAGTTCCAGGGCGTGATCAAAACNCAGACGCCGATCGGCTGATAGTCGACGATGATGCGGTTCGCGCCCGAAGGGGCGAGGCCGAATTCGCCGGTAATTCGCACGGCTTCTTCGGCGTTCCAGCGAAAGAACTCGGCGGCATAGGCGACCTCGCCGCGCGCATCGCGCAAAGCCTTGCCGTTCTCGATCGATATCAGCGCGGCAAGCGTTTCGGAACGCTGTGTCATCAATTCGAAGCAGCGCCTCAAAATTTCGGATCGTTTGCGCGGCGGCGTCTGGCTCCAGCCGGCCGCCGCCCGCGCGGCGGCCTCCACCGCGGCCTCGACGTCGACCATGGCCGCATCGGGGACCTCGGCGATCACACGCTCGGTAGATGGATCGACGACCTCGATGAGCCGGCCGTCAGCGGCCTGCCGCCATTGGCCGTCGATATAGAGGCCGCGCGCATAAGCGCGGAGGTCGATGGTTTCGTGGTCGGTGTTGAACGTGTTCTGGGGCATGTTCATGATGGGGGCCTGTCAGCTCAGATGGCGCTGCCGGCGAGATCGCCGTCGTAGGCGGCTTTCACCAGTCGTTTCATCGCGGGAAGGTCGAAGGGGCGGGGATTGTTCTTGATCAGCCGGTCGATGCCGAGGGCGAGTTCGGCGGTCCAGTCAATCTTGTCGGCGGGAAGTCCAAGACTGGCCAATGTTGGAGCGATCCCAATCGCCGCGAACAGGCGGCTGATTTCTTCAATCGTCGCGCGGGCCATCTCGCCGTCGCTCCGGCTGGAGCGCTCGAGGCCGAGAGCTATTCCGACGCTGGCGATTTCGGTTGTCGCCGCCGCGCAATTATAGTTCATCACATAAGGCAGCATGGTCGCGACGCCGAGCCCGTGCGGCGTGTGGGTCAAGGCGCCGACCGGGTATTGCACCGCGTGTGCGGCCGCCGTTCCCGCGGTTCCGAATGCGCAGCCGGCCGCGAGAGCGGCCATCATCACATCCGCCCGCGCGTCCTCGTCGGCGCCGTCGTGGCAGGCCTTCTCGAGACTGCGTCCCAAGAGCTTGATGGCGAGCAGGGCGAAGTGATCGGTAAGCGCCGTCTTGCCGATGAAGACATGTTTCTGCGGCAGGTCGGAAGCGGCGACGCGTCTAATCGCAGTGAAAGCCTCGATCGCGTGGGTCAAGGCGTCGGCCCCCGCGATTGCCGTCAGGGACGGCGGACACGTCATCGTCAGTTCGGGGTCGCAGATCGCCGCGGCGGCAATCAGGTGGGGGCTTGAAATGCCGACCTTCAAAAATCGATCAGGATCGGAGATCACCGCGACCGGCGTTACTTCCGAACCGGTGCCCGCTGTGGTCGGCACGGCGACCACAGGCAGGATCGGACCCGGCACCTTGAACTCACCGTAATAGTCCTGAAGCTTGCCGCCATGGCTGATCAGCAAGGCCGCGCATTTTGCAAAATCGAGACAGCTGCCGCCGCCGATGCCGATCACCATATCGGGCATGAAGCTCCGCGCTTCCTCAACGCAGACGCCGACCGTATCGACCGGTACGTCCGGCTGCACGCGATCATGAACGAAAATCTCAACCGACGACGCTCTCAAGCCAGCGACGATTTCGGAAAAAATGGCGGTGCCGGCGAACCGCTCGTCGGTGCATATCAGCGCCCGACGCCCATGTTTGGCAGCGACGGTGGAAAGCGCGTGGCGCTGACCCTTGCCAAACAAAATCTCGCGGGGCAGCCTCAGCGCGGCGAACAGGGGCATCATGCATATCCTCTGGCGACGGATGGATTGGATCGTGCGAGACCGTTGAGTTCGCGCCAGAGGCGAGNCTCAATCTCAAAGTTCGCGGCGCNAAGGCGGGCCGTGCTATCGCCGGGGCTGCCGACAGGCGCGCCGGCCTGCATCGGNGGCGCAGCGCGAACCAGATCCAGATAGCCGGAGAGGCTCCGTGCCGATTCCGAAGCGGAGCCCGGATCTATCGCAGCGATGACGTCGTCCTTGCGGACGAATTCCGCGTCGAGCATGCCGCGGACGTCAGGCGAGAGTGCTGAACCTGCGAGCGTCGCGACCATTAAGCCGGGTTCGGCTTCAACGAGCGCGTCGGCGCGGTGAAGTTCATTTTCTTCCAAGGCATCACGCTCCATGAGCAAGCCCGCGCCCGAGTTTGGCACTGTTCAGTCCTCACCGATCAAATCCTATATGATATAGGATTGAATATCGCGCAAGGTCGTGCTAGAGGCAACTTGTGTCAAGGGGCAGGCCGAAATCGATGAGCGTCACCAATCCTTCTCAAACCGGGGCCGCCAGCGGGCAGATCGATCGTCCCACCAGCCTGGCCGGCGACGTGTATGAGGCGATTTTTGCGCAGCTGATGTCGCTCAAGATCGCGCCCGGCGCGCGCATCACCGTCGANAGCCTCGTCCGCGAATTCAACGTGTCGCAAACNCCTATCCGTGAGGCGCTAGGTCGGCTCGAGGGCGAAGGGTTGGTGCAGAAGACGCACTTGATCGGCTATCACGCGGCGCCGCAGATCACGAAGCGCCAGCTTGACGAAATCTATGAGCTTCGATTGCGTCTCGAACCCTACAGCGCCGCGAAGGCGGCGGCGCGTATGGACGACACGAAGCTGGCGATGCTTCGCGAGGCGGCCGGCATGATGGCCCGCCGGGAAGGCAACGACGANCGCCTGCGGTACTCGAACTTTGCGCGGCAGGACGCCGACTTTCACGACAAGATCCTGGCCTGCGCTGAGAACGANCTCATTCGTCANGCCATCGCTTTCCAGCACACCCACTTTCACATTTTTCGCCTCATGTTTCATTCGCGCGTCACGGAGGAGGCTCTCGACGAGCACGAAGCCATACTGGCGGCCTTCGCAGCTGCAGATCCCGTGGCCGCCGAAGAAGCGATGCGCGTTCATATTGAACGCTCTCGCGATCGCCTGCTGTTAGCGTTCGATTAGGCGCCCCCGATGTCGATAAACGCCGCGATAGACAGAGGAGAAGAGGTCGAGCGGCGCGGAAGTACCGAAACGAAGGTCGTTAAGCCCGTCCTGCGGGCAACGAAGCTCTCGACGCAATACGGCTCTGTGACCGTGCTTGCGGACCGCGGAGTGAGTACGTGCCGGCGGCGAAAAGGAATTCGCGACGGCGGTGGTCTGGGAAATGGCAATGGGACAGTCTGAGAAATCTGCACTGCGTTTGACAAATGTAGGCAAGTCATACGGTCGCGTGCGGGCTCTTGAAAACCTGTCCTTCAGGGTCGCGGAAGGTCGTTTCTTTGTATTGTTTGGGCCGAGCTCGGTTGGCAAGACGACGACGCTTCGCNCAATCGCCGGTCTCATCGCTCCCGAACGTGGGCACGTCGAGATTTTTGGCAAGGATTGGACCCACGAGCCGATTGCGGGCCGGGGCGTGTCAATGGTGTTCCAGTCCTTCGCGCTGTATCCGCACCTGACCGTTTACGAGAACCTTGCCTATCCGCTGGTCGAAGAAAAGCGCCCGCGTGAGGAGATCGACCGCCGCGTGAAGGAGACGGCGACGATGCTCCGGCTCGACACCAAGATCAATCGAAAGCCCAGTACGCTTTCGGGTGGCGAACAGCAGCGCGTGGCCTTGGGGCGCTCCTTGATACGCCGTCCGAGGATCCTGTTGCTGGACGAGCCTTTGACCAATCTCGACGCAAAGCTCCGCCATGAGATGCGGGCGGAACTGAAGCGCCTTCACCGCCAGTTTGGTCTCACCATCGTCTACGCCACACCTGATGAGCTCGAAGCCCTCTCGATGGGCGAGGAAATCGCAGTGATGCGCGATGGCGGCGTGGTGCAGATCGGAACGCCGGACGAGCTCTTCGAAGCGCCGTGTGATCTGTATGTGGCGAGCAAGATCGGCTCGCCCCACATGAACATGATCAAGGGCAAACTGGCCACAGACAACGCCGCCCTCGAATCCGCGATGGGGCCGTTGCCTTTCGTGAAAAAGCTGCAAGCCGCAGAAGCAGGCGAGGCGGCCGTGGTCGGCATCCGCCCGAGCGACGTGCGCTTTGCGGGGAAGGGCGAGCAAGGCCTCAAGGCCAATATCGCCATGCTTGAGCCGCTCGGGGACGTCACGATCGTATCCGTGGAAGCCGGCGGCGAAACGCTGCGCATGGTGCTGCCGGAATCCGCCGCCTCGGGTTTGCAGCCCGGCCAGCAGGCGGCGGTCATTCTCGATCCAAGAAAATTCTACATCTTCCGCGCTTCGAGCGGACGGATGATGGTCTGAGGCGAGTGATTTAACAAAAAAATGAAATCTAACGGAGGAAACCAGGATGACCGCGACAAGGGTGATCAACAGCATGGTGATGGCGGCCGGGCTTGCCGCTTCGCTGGTGCTGGGAACGACGTTTGCTTTCGCCGCCGACGTGACGCTGACGATGGCTGTGCCGGATTGGCCGCCAACGCGCATCATGAAGAAGTTTTTCGACGAGCAGTACAAGCCGAAGTCCGGCAACACGGTGAAGCTCCAGGTGGATTTCATTCCGTGGCCAGACTTCTATACCCGCGTGAATGCCTCGCTCACGTCAGGCGAGCGGAAGTATAACTTCATCGTGTCGGACTCGCAGTGGCTGGGCGCGTTCGTCGAAGGCGGTTATTTCCGGAAGATCAACGATCTGCTCAACGCAGATCCCGAGTTCATGAAGACGTTCAAGGACATCCATCCGAACGCACTGAACGCCTATTCGACTTATCCGTACAAGTCGGAAAATTACTACGGTTTTCCGCAGTTTCCCGATGTGCTGGTGAACTTCGCGCGAAAGGACGTCATCTGCCACGAAGCAGAGCAGAAGAACTACATGGCGAAATTCAACCAGAAGCTTCCCTGCACGGGCGAAGAGCTCGACGCCATGACCTGGGACGACTTCAAGAACGTCGGCGAATTCTTCCGCCGCAAGAAGGGTGAAATGCTGGCCGGCAAGCCTGCCGAAGACGATTTCTACGGCATCGCGTTTCAGGCGGGCAAGAGCTACGACTTCTCGTCGATGCAGATCAACGGCTTTATCTGGCAAATGGGTGGTGACATCTGGGATGAAACCCAGGCACCCAACAGCAAGGCGGAAGGTGTCGTGAACTCGCCTGCGGCCGTGAAGGCGCTGGACAAGTATCTGGGCCTGATCGCGTACATGCCGCCTCTCGCCAAGACGGGCACGATGGACATCTTCAAGTCGGATGAGCTGTTCCGCCAAGGTAAGGTGGCCATGAGCGTCAACTGGATCGGCCTTGCCGAAGCCTCGCTCGATCCGAAGACGTCGAAGGTCTCGGACAACCTGGTGTTCGGCATGATGCCGGGAACCAAAGGTGCTGACGGCAAGCTGGTCCGCTGGTCCAATATTGGCGGCCAGCCCTTCGTGCTGACCACCTGGACGACCGACGCACAGATCAAGGAGGCCGTGGAGTTCGTGAAGTGGTGGCTGTCGTCGAACATCCAGCACCAGTTTGCGGCGGCCGGCGGCCAGTCCGCCATCAAGTCCGTGTACTCGGATCCGAAGTACGTAACCTACCGCCCGTGGAACAGGGCCTGGGCGCCTTCGCTGGATTGGCAGAAGGACGTGTGGCACGTGCCGCAGTTCTTCGAGTTGCTGACCCAGCAGCAAGACCAGTACGATCTCGCCATTACTGGCAGGCAGGACGCCAAGACGACTTCGGACAATATCGCCAAGTTCCAGCAGCGCCTGCTCAAGGAGGCGGGGCTGATCAAGTGACATGACCCGTGAGCTCTGCGAGCGGCAGTAATTGCGAGCTTGGCCGGGGAAGAGACTTCGTTCTCCTTCCCCGGCCACTTGAACGACATGGCCGGACGCCGACCGCGGTCGCACGAGGCCGCTCGGCAACGCACAGGAACTGTTTTTCCACGGAAGCTTCATGCAACTGATGTCAGC
>JGI25153J46596_10002389_pt1 | contig 10849 bp, 4 predicted proteins | sample AraplaMF_Col_mMF_FD_46596 | JGI IMG/M metagenome (IMG submission 46596)
CGATGCGCCCCAATGACGCGCGAAATTGTTCGCTTTCGACCATCGAGGTGAGCACCGCCAGGTCGTCGTGTTTTTCAAGCTGGCGAGCCCGACCCAGGAGANATGCAATGAGNGTTGGATCGAGGTAAGGCAGGCTCGCCCATAACCCGCGTGCCAACTCGCGCGCCAGCGCGTGATCGGGATGGCTCACATTCTCAGGAGCGCGGCCTATTTCATACATGTGACGGACCGCATGCCACGGGGCTCGCTCGGTCGGGAATCGCGCCATGATCCCCGGGCATTCTTCGGCCACGTAAAAGCGGTTGAGCGTATCGAACAGAACGAAGCGATAGCGCTGCGCAATCAGGAACGGTTCCCATTCTTGCCATGACGGCACCGAGGTCATTGGAGTGACTGCTTCTGCAACAACGACCTTAGGCCGGAAGCGCTCCCAGTCGCCGCCGAACAGCACATCACCCTCCGCACCTTCGACATCAATTTTCAGGAAGTCGATTGTGCGAAGGTCATGGCTTTCACACAGCTTCGCAAGGGTCGTCGCAGGCGTGCGCATGGTCTGATAATCGACACCAAACGCTTGGGCCGCCTGCGCAACCCCTTCCATCGACGTCGAAAGCCCGTGCAAGCGGTCAACGACGTGGAAATCGGCTTCGCCACACTCCCGTCCAATCGAGCAGGCAACCGCGACGTCGCGTGGACGCAGCCGGGGATACAACGCCGCAAGTTTTGTCTGCGGCTCAACGATCACGCCGCGCCATCCTCGTTCATAAAACCAATAGGACACATTGTCGGCGATGGGATGCCCTGCTCCAATGTCGAGATAAGTGCCCGTTACCTGTCCCGCAAACGCGATCGAGAGATGATAATCCTCGAGGTTCTGTGAATAGGATAGCTCCATCCGCGCTTCTCCCCGGCTGCCGGACGCGGTACCGCCGACAAGGCGCATGCTCCGTGTACAGAGGCGATGGTAGATCACGAAAGGCGCAAGGTCCATGCTCCGACCACACGGCATTTCGAGCCCGGCTATCCAGAACGCCTTGCTCCACAACGATCATCATGGCCGCGAATTAACCGTCCGGAACATCACAATATGGATGTGTTCCTGGCGTGAGCATGTCACTCTTGGCCTGCAAGAGGGAGGCATCGTATGGATGAGTTGTCGCGTCGCAACCTGGTGACGACCGCCGCGATCACCATGGCATCGACCGTTGCGTTCGCGGGCGCCTCGCTTGTGTCGACCGCCTGCGCCGCCGACTTTCCGACGCGCCCCATCACGCTGGTCGTGCCGTACCCGGCCGGCGGCGGTGTCGATGCGATGGCACGCGTGGTGGCGCAAAAGCTGTCCGATGCCTTCCGTCAGACCGTCACCGTCGACAACCGCGGCGGTGGCGGGGGCACCGTCGGCACGCGTGCGGTCGCGCGCGCCGCGCCGGACGGCTACACGCTGCTGCTCGGCCACACCGGGACGCTGTCGATCAACCCGAGCCTCTACACCAGTATCGGCATGGATCCGCGCAAGGATTTCGCTCCGATCGGCCTCGTTGCCTCGATGCCTGTGGCCCTGCTCGCCCACCCGTCGTTTCCCGCGAAGACGGTCGCCGAGNTGATCGCGCTGGCGCGGAAGGCNCCGGGCACACTCAATATCGGNACGTCGCCNGTCGGCACCGGCGGTTACATGTGCGCCGAACTGTTCAAGGCAGAGGCCGGGATCGACATCGCGATCATCCCCTACAAGGGCACGGCACCGGTCATGAACGATCTGCTCGGTGGCCACGTGCCGGTCGCGTTCGGCGTGCTGCCGCCGGCACTGGGCAATATCACGGCCGGCCAACTGCGCGCCGTCGCCGTCACCAGCAAGACGCGCTTCTCGCTACTGCCCGATGTGCCAACCTTCGACGAGTCGGGGCTGCCCGGCTTCGAAGCCGTATTGCATTACGGGCTGCTTGCGCCGCACGGCACGCCTCCCGAGATCGTCGACATCCTCAGCGCCGTGTTGCGCAAACTCGGCAACGATCCAGAGGTGCAGAAACGCATCCGTCTCGAAGGCGGCGATCCCCTCAGCTCGACGCCGGCCGAATACGCCGACGACATCGACCGGGAAGAAAAGAAGTGGAGCAAACTTGTCCATCGGCTCGGACTGAAGGTGGAATAGCGCCGGCCCCTGACACTCCACTCGTTCGGGCTCTACTGATTGCNCGTCAAATTTCGGAACGGCTCAATCACTATCATCCTCCGCTTCGCGCCTCCCAACCAATTGCACTCTCGAAACAGCCGCCAAGCTCCCTGCTCCCGGAACGGGTTCAACTCGGCACTGGTCTCGTTGCCTGCCGTTGGCTGGCAAATCTCGCGCAGGCCAGCCAATTTAAGCCGGCTCTTCTGGTGATGGTTGGGTTACTAATAAAAAATAGCGGAATTCGCACATCAGCTGTCTGGTGTGAGTTGCGACGATGGAGCCTCTTGGCAGTTCGGCGGTGGGAGGCGAACGCGCATCGTCCGAATATTCCGCCGCTCATAACGGCGGCCTGGTTGCAGGTTCGAGGAAGCAGCACACCTCGCTTCTTTCATCGAACGGCCCGTCAACGGTCGACAATGATCAGCGGCAGTTCGTTCTGCGCGAAAATCGGCCGTTGCCGCTGCGGTACTCGCACAAGGCAAATGCGCGACTAGCCCAACTGGAGCACTCCCCTTGTTAATATCGCGAAGCTGGCGCGAGCGCATTCAATTCGGCTTGTGCACGTTGGTCGCTGCTAGATTTTCTTTGACCTCTCGGCGCACACATCGTGCACACGAAAGCCGGAGTGCATGGCGACTTTCACTCAGTTGGCATCTGGAAACTGGCGCGTCCAGGTCCGCGGCAAGACCCGTTATGTGGCCGAGACGTTTCGACGACGCAAGGACGGAGAAGAATGGGCGCTCGAGATGGAGCGCAACATCGACCACAACGGTTCCGCCAGCATCGACAAGCTACGCCATGTCCCCGGCCGCAAATGCCGACCGCGCCTCCTTTGCGCGCCTGATCTCACCGATATGGAGTCCTTCGATCCTGTTCTCGCCCGCGAGATAGGCCTGCAATTCCGCAACCGAACCTGCCGTCAGCGCGAGGCGGCTCTCCATCGCTTCGCGCGACCTGTAGCGTCTAGGCCACATCCGCCAGGTCATCATCGCAAAGCAAACGTTACCCGAAGTCTGCAACAAGCTGCTCCGCTTGTGCTTTCAACCGCTCACTATTCTTCGCCGACCTCACCACCAGCGCTGGACGCTCACGGCGATCGAGCCATCGCCGCCTTGCCCTCCGGCATGTACTCCTCGATCACTACATGTGCGTTCGAGCCACCAGCTCCGAATGAACTCACCCCGGCACGCCGCGGCAGGTCGCGGCCCTGCGCATCGCGCAAGGCCTGCCAGGGCCGGGTCTCCTGCACGACATAGAACGGACTCTCCTCCAGCCGAATATACGGGTTCAGCTCCTCGCAATGCAGGCTCTTCACCAGCGTCTTGTGCTTGAGCTGTAGTATCACCTTGATCAGTCCGGCAACGCCTGCAGCGAACTCAAGTGACCGATGTTGCTCTTCACCGTGCCCAGGCCGCAGGACGCCTGCCTAACAGAAGCGCTCCCGCCTGCTTCAAACAAGTCCTTGAACGCGCGCTTCAGCCCGTTGATCTCGATCGGATCGCCAAGCTCCGTCCCAGTGCCATGGGCCTCGATATAGCCGACTGTCCGCGGATCGATCCCGGCCCGATTGTATGCAGCCTTCAAAAGGGCCGCCTGCGCGTTCGGATTGGGAGCCGTCAGCGATTGAGCCCGGCCGCCATGATTCTCAGCGCTGCCGCGAATTACCCCGTAAATATGATCACCATCCCGCTCGGCCGCATGCAGCTTCTTAATCACCAGAATGCCGACGCCTTCAGCGCGTACATAGCCGTTGGCGTGTCGCGAGAACGCCTTGCACCGGCCGTCGATACTCAGCATGCCGGCTTTGGCAAGACTAACATGCATGTCCGGTGTCAGCAGCGTGTTGACGCCGCCGACAATCGCCATCTCGCAGTTGTCGTTCGACAGCGCCAGTATCGCCCGATGCACGGCAATCAACGAACTCGAGCAGGCGGTCTCGATCGCCTCGCTCGGACCATGCAGGTTGAGGAAGTAGCTCATNCGGTTGGGGCCGAACGACGGCAGCAGTCCTGTTACGCCGTACTCCTCGATCGCCGCACCCGCCCGCGTAAGCATCCCGCCATAGCCGCTGCTCCCGACTCCCACGAAGATCGCCGTCCGGCTGCCGGCCAGGCTTGCCGCCGGATAGCCGGCATCCTCGATCGCCTTCCAGATGTACGTCATCATCAAGCGCTGCTGCGGATCCATCAAATCCGCTTCGCGGGGCGAGATGCCGAAGAACAGCGGATCGAACTCGTCGATCCCGTCAATGAAGCCGCCCCATTTGATGTTGGTTTTGTTGGGCTCCTTGAACGGGTCGCCATAGAGCTTCTGCCAATCCCATCGACCCCTGGGGATCTCGACGATGCAATCACGCTCTTCGACCAAGTTTCGCCACAGCGCCGGGATGTCTTCCGACATTGGAAAACGGCCGCTCATGCCGATCACCGCAACTCCGTCGACTTCGGCTCCTGCCGGTTCGGCGGTTTCGCTGGCCACAAGCCTGACCGCAGCAGAGCCACGCCGCCGCGCTCGGCCCGGATGCGCTTTTTGCGGGTCCGCCGCATCCGTATTCCCTGCTCCAGCCACCACCGGCTTCGCAGAGGACGCAAACTTCGCCACCAACACCGCGCGGTGATGCTCCACGAGGTGACGCGCGAAATCACCCAGCGTCGGATGCTCGAAGAAGTCGGTCGGCATCAGCTCAAGTCCGTATTGCTGGTTGAGTTGATGGGCCAGGCTCGTGAAGCTGATCGAGTCAAATCCGTACTCGCTCAGCTCGCTGTCGAGATCAAGCGCCTCAACCTGCATCTTGATCAGGTCAGATACAGCCCGAAGCAACGACGTCTGGACCTTCTTGAGGAGCTCACCTTCGTCGACCGATTGGGTGGGCAGACCAGAATGGCTCTTTGGAGTTTTGGTTATTGCCTTGGCTTTGACCACCACCTGCTTCGCAGAAGGCAATAATTTTGCCGCAAGCATCGCGCGGTGAGTGTCAACCAGGTGACGGGAAAACGCGCCCAGCGTCGGATGCTCGAAGAAGATCGTCGGCATCAGCGCCAGCCCGTAAAGCTGGTTCAGNTGATGCGCCAATCCCGTGAAGCTGATCGAATCAAAGCCGTACTCGCTCAGTTCGCTGTCGAGATCGAGAGCCTCGACTCCAATCTTGATCAGATCAGCGACAGCTTGGAGCAGCGATNNCTGGACCTTGTCGAGGAGGTCTGNCTCCTCATCGGTCGACAAGGTGCGGAGTGTCGAAGGACCTTCCGTGACCGCGCGCTCCAGCGATGCAGGATGTCCACCCTTCGNCCGCTTCGGACGCGCTGCCACACTTTGTTGTCGCACGANGCCATCGCTCTCGCAGACGATGACGTGTTGTCCGAGGTCGGCCGCGACCGTCGGACAAAAGATCGAGCGGAACCCCTCTTCGTCCAGCACCTTGCGCCAGCCATCGACGGACAGGCATGGACTGCCCGGCAGCCGTAGTGCCGCGTCCTCGGTCAACCACCACCCGTCCAGCAGCCCGAACGTTACATGGGTGAACAAGCTCTTGCTGACGATCTCATTGAGCAGCAGCAGCCCGTTGGTTCGCAGCGCAGCTTTGACGTTGCGCAGCGTACGGCGGATGTTCCGCGTCGCATGCAGCACATTCGTCGCAATCACCACATCGTAGCCGCCAGCATCAATGCCCTGCCCCGCGATCGGCTTCTCCACGTCGAAGATGCCATAGTCCAGATAGCGATGCTCCGGCCCGTAGGTCTCGCGCGCGTGCAGCAGGAACGCCTGCGACAGATCCGTGTAGCGATACTCCACTATGCTCCCACCGTATGGCTTCAACCGCGCAAGCACCGCCGCGCTGGTGCCCCCGGTCCCCGCTCCTACCTCGAGAAGGCGAAGCCGCGCCGTCGGCTCCTGCTTCAACCGCTCCTCAACAAGACCCACCACCATCCCGGCAAGCGCCTCGTTGAAGTAGTCCGCAACCGGATTGTCCTTGTAGATCCCNTCCACCANGGCCAGCGACCCGTTCGGGAACATCACGTCGGTCGCCCGAACCGCTCCGCTGAGAACGCCGGGAAGCGCCCGCAGCGTCGTCTCAACCAGAATGACCCAGGCCGCGATGGCGGGGTCCGTCAGCCACGTTTCCTTCCGCAGCTCCCATTGCCGCCAGCTCGCATCGATCACGGCCGCGGCTTTGTCTGCCGGCGCATGCCATTCACCGTCCTGCCGGAGATGCCCGCACGTAGTGAGAATGCGCAAACTCTCATTCAACCAGCGATCGTAGGACGCCTGAAGGCCAAGCCCGGCCTTGATGGCGGAGAGGCTGGTTCGCTCGCTAGCCGGAAAGCCCGCGGCGACCAGCTGCGTCCACAGCAACCGGCCGGCCAGTTCCTCGATCTCGCACAATGCCGCGCGCCCTGCCATCAGTTCGCCTGCCGCAGGCGGCGGCGCCTGATGCTGCAAGCCGGCAGAGGTCGATGGCGCCTCCACCCCATAGGCACGAAGCAGTTCCGAACCGTGGCTATCGTTGCCNGGNGCTATAAATTCTTGCCATGCCTGTGACGNGCCTGCCGTCTTTACAAAGGCGAGTTGGTTTTGCGGCGCGGCCAGCAGCGTCTCCAACGCCGCCATGCCTTCGCCGTCCTCGATCGAACCCAGACCCGACCGCAACATCCGCGCCCGGTAGTCCGCCGAGGCCACAATCCCGACATTGCCCCAATAGCCCCAGTTCATCACCTTGACCGGGCATGACCAGGCCTGCCCCAACGCTTGCGCAAAGGCATCCTTGAAGGTGCAGCCCGCCGCGTAGTTGCCTTGCCCCGCCGGCCTGTCGAAGCTCAACACCGACGAGAAGAACAGCACAAAATCCAGCTGATCCTCGCAGAATACCTGGGCCAGCCGTACGCTCACGTCCACCTTGGCCGAGAGCACTGCGCAAAAGGAGGCTTCCTCCATCCGCGCAAGACTTCTGTCGCTCAAGGTTATTGCCGAATGGATCACGCCGTGAATCTGGCCGTACGCCTGCCTGATCTGCCCACAGGCTCGCTCCAGTGCCCAACGATCGGTCGCATCCGCCTCGACATAAAGCGGCGCCGGACCAAGCTTCGACAACCGGTCCTGCTTGCCTTGGATCGAGGCGTCATGCGCCCGACGACCAATCCACACAATCTGCGCCTCGTACTGGCGGATCATGTACTCGCTCCACGCCGATCCGATGCCGCCGGCGCCCCCGATCACCACATAGACGCCGCCACGCCGATACAACACTCCCTTCGCTTCGGGCAGTTGGCTCGTCAGCAGAGCAAGGCGATACCATTCCCCGTCCCGATAGCCCCAGCCTTTGCCCTGGGCATCGGCCGGCAGACGCAACAGCTCGCCGAGCGGCCAATCCTTCTCCAACGGCAGGTCCACAAGCCGTACACGCCAGCTCGGATGCTCCTTGGCCAGCGAACCAATCAGGCCATGCACGCTCGCATGCGTCGGGTCGATCGCTTCGCACCGGTGGATCGCCTGGCTTTGCGTCGTAATCACCGTCCAGCCCAGCGCCTTGCCGCCATAGTCCAGAGCCAGCATGGCCTTGATCAGGCGAAAGCACTGCAGCACCCCGTGCTGCTGGCCCTCGATGATCGCGTTGTCCCACACCGATTCCAGTCGTTGCTCGGGCGCCAGCCAAACGATGTGATCGATCAGGCCCAATGTGTGCAGCCGTTCACCGATCTGTTCCGCTGTCGCCGCCATCTCCAGCTGACGGGCATCGGGATAATGCCGGCGCAATTCCGTCCGTCGCTCCGGCGTTCCGCCGATGATCACCACACGATCCGTCGGCGCCGGCCAACTCACCTTTGACGCCGCNCCTGCAACCGCCTCCCATATGGGCGTCAACGTAACCAGCTCGCTCTCGCNCTCCACAACCTCCGCTTTCCGCCCCGCACNCAATCCGGAAAGTTCACCAGAAGCCGATCGTGNGCTGAACCCGCGCAGCCGGACGCAGATGCGCCCCGCTTCGTCGCAGACATCAATGTCCAGCTTGCCGGCTCCTTGATCNTGCAGGCGAACCCAGGCAAAGGCGNATGCCGGNCATGCCGAGACGATGAGGAGTTCCTCCAATGCAAACGGCAGCAGCGGNTGCCCCGTCGCANCCTCCTCGCGTGTCCTCAAACCCACGCTGGCCTGCAGCGCTGCATCCATGATGCTCGGATGCAGCACATATCTGCCGGAAGTCCCTTCGACGCATTGCGGCAGCTCGAGCCGCGCCAGAACCTGAACGTGCCCTGCTGCATCCGATCCCACCGTCAAGCCGACCATAGCGCGGAGCGACGGGCCGTACTTAACGCCCTCAGCGTCAATCCGGGCATAACAATCGGCTGCCGACANCCCGCGGCCGATGTCTGCCTCCGGCAGCCCCGCCAAATCCACTTCACCGGCATCGCCCGTCGATCCCACGACCGCCCGCCCTTGACTGTGGATCACTCGCTCTTCGCCGTCTCCTCCCGCTACTTCGCTGTAGATCTGATAGTCGATGCCTCCATCTTCTTCGAACAGCTCGATGTGCAGATCCAACCCGTCTGGGCCGACCACCACAGGCCTCAGCCACACCACCCGCTGCAGCCGAAGTCCATGCGGACTATCGACCCCCGCCGCGGCTTCAACCGCCGCACGCGCCATCTCCAGGTGCGCCACACCCGGCAACACCCGAACTCCCGACACCACGTGATCGCGCAAAAGGCCATCCTCCGCCCGCAATCGCGTGCTGAACCGCTGCGCCCACAAGTCCGATGTGTTTCGATGCAACAGCGGATGCAGCGTGCCACCGCCGTCTCCCGCTGTTGCTTCCGCTGATCGTGCGCGATCACCAGGACCTTCCTCGATCCAGTACCTCTCCGTNGCGAACGGGTAAGTCGGGAGTGATATCCGCTGTGGCTTCGTTTGCCCGTACANGGCTTGCCAGTCAAACGACAATCCCTTTACCCATAGATCCAGAAGCTTGCCGTGCTTACCCCGCNCTATCCATTTCGCCACGGCCTCCTTGAGCTCTTCGTCATCGGCGAAGAGCTCAACAGTTTCCCTGTTTGGTTTGACCTGACCCAGGTAGAGGTCTTCGATATCAGTACTGCCCGCCAGAAAGTCTCGCAGTTTCGCCTCAAGCGATGAAATCGAGTTTGCTATCAGTCCGAGCCGNCTCTCCATCGCTTCGCGGCCGACCTGCAACGTGTACGCAATGTCCAGAAGATTCCTGTCCTCCAGGTCGCGTCGATCGATAGCCTCCACCAGCTGCTTCACCCGCGCCCTGAGTCCGCGCTCATCCCGCGCCGACAACACGACGAGCGCCGGGCGGCGCGCATCCACGATGCTGCGCAGATTACGTTCCGGCGCCAGATATTCTTCGACGATGACGTGCGCGTTCGTGCCGCCGGAGCCNAAGCTGCTCACGCCGGCTCGTCGCACTTTCTGGCGACCACGCAGATTCCAGGGCTGCCGCCTGTCGGCAATGNAGAACGGACTTCCCGCAAGGGAGATGTGCGGATTCAATTCGTCAAAATTCAAGGAGGCAGGAATTTGTCTGTGTCGAATGCACAGAACAGCCTTCAGAAGTCCTGCGAGGCCCGCCGCTGCCTCAAGATGGCCGATGTTTGTCTTGACTGAACCCAGCCCGCAGTAAGGTTGCTCGTCCCTGTCGCTTCCCGCGACTGAAAGTCGAGCAAACGCCTCGGTGAGACCGCGCACCTCAATTGGGTCGCCCAACGATGTGCCTGTTCCATGAGCTTCCACGTAGCCGATTGAGTGAGCATCGACTTCGGCAGCACGGCACGCCTGCTCGATGAGGTCCGCCTGGCGGGCCGGATTTGGCACCGTTATCCCGGCGGCTCGCCCCCCGTGATTGGTTGCGGAACCTCTTACGATTCCGTAGATATGATTGCCGTCGCGCTCGGCGCTCCGCACCGGCTTCAGCAACATGACAAGCCCGCCTTCACCGCGGACATAACCGTTTGCTGCCTTGTCGAAAGTCTTGCATTTGCCGTCCGTCGCCAACATCCCCGCCTTGTAGTANGCGATGCTGATCGCCGGATGGCTCATGATGTTAATTCCGGCCACCAGCGCCTGGCTGCACTGCCCACTCGTGATGGACTGAGCGGCCTCGTGGAGTGCAACCAGCGAACTGGCGCATGCGCCGTCGATCTGGATGCTCGGACCGGTCAGGTCGTAGAAATAGGAAAGTCTGTTGGCCAGGATGGCCATCGACGTTGCCAGGCCAAAATGACCATCGATATCATCCTGCAACCTGGACAGCCTGAGCTGATAGTCTGAGCCGCTCGCACCAACAAAGACCCCGGTCTTGGTGCCCGCGATCGACTGTGGTGCCAGTCCTGCATCCTCCAGGCAGGCCCAGCTCAACTGGAGCAAAATCCGTTGCTGAGGATCCATCACGGCCGCGTCCCGGGGAGAAATCCGGAAAAAAGCGGCGTCAAATTTTTCGACATCCTGTGCGAAGCCACCAAAATCGATCCCTTGATGCTGTCCTTGCGGATCGATGCTTGACGGCCATTTCCAGCGCCACGCCGGCAAGCGNCTGATGGCTTCTCGTCCCTCTTCAATGAGCTTCCAGAATTGCTCCGGATCTCCAATCCCGCCGGGCAGCAGACAGGCGACGCCGACTATTGCGACCTGGTCCTCGTCTGCTGTCGTATTGCGATCTGGCCGCCT
>JGI25153J46596_10002390_pt1 | contig 10849 bp, 22 predicted proteins | sample AraplaMF_Col_mMF_FD_46596 | JGI IMG/M metagenome (IMG submission 46596)
CGGACATGGTCGGCGAGTTCAAACTTTCGCTCGAAGGACCGTCCAGCAATGCCGCGATGCAGGTACTCGCCCCCGGATGCGTCGTCTTTCCTACCCTTCACCACGAGCACGTTGCGCTCCTGGGTGATGTCGAGATCGGCCTCGGCAAAGCCTGCAACCGCCATCGTGATGAGATAGTCGTTGTCGCCGGACTTGACGATGTCGTACGGCGGCCATGCATCGACCGCCTGAAGCCGCTGCGAATTGTTAAGTAGGTTCAATACTCGGTCGAAACCGATGCTGGATCGATAGAATGGGGCGAAGTCGAATTCGTTTCTCATAGCCAAATCCTCCGTAAAGCGAGATGGATTGGAGACGCCTCCTGGCACCTCCGGGTATCGCCAGTCCCTTTGTGGCGACTGGCCGGAAAAAATCTGGTTTCGGCGTTTTTGCGATTCAAGAGCCTTCGTGAAATTTTTCAGATGCAGAAAGGACGGCGCACGAGCCCAATCTCCATGGGGTGCCGGGCTCATAAAATAGCCGACGGCTGGCTCGTCTCGCTATGCTTTCTGGAAACGGGCTTTTCCCTGGATCGAAAAGCCTGCTCGGGCGTTCATGTTTTCCAGAAGCAATGGAGTACGTGATGGCTGACGACCGGGTACCTTTCGCGCTAGTGGCCGACGACGACGCGCTCATCCGCATGGACGCGGCCGATATTTTGCAAGCAGCGGGCTTTCGCACCCATGAGGCCGCCGACGTCGAAGAAGCTATCGCGATTTTGGAACACAGTGCTGAGAGCATCCAACTCCTGTTCAGCGACGTCCAAATGCCGCCAGGCGAGCTTAACGGCTTCGACCTCGCGCGCATGTGCGCTGAACGTTGGCCGCATATCGGAATTCTTGTGGCATCAGGTCAGATCCGACCGGAAGATGGCGAATTGCCGAAGGGAGCGATCTTTATCGGCAAGCCGTTCAGTGCGGACGTCGTCCATTCGCGGCTACAGGAACTGCTTCCCGACGACATGAAGCCAGAACCATTGAAGAAAGCCGTTCGGGACTAGGGCCCTCTCACGCGCATATGCTGCTCGTCCTGGCGCCGACAGGGGTGAGCGGGCCCGTCTGCCACCTTCCGACCTCAGCTGGACGGCCAGTCGTTGGACGGCTCTTCAATGGTGAGGCTCGACGCGTCCTTGGCAGGATCGGGATCGCGTTCGTATGCCGCCTTTAGCGCGTCGATTTCGCGCTTGATTGCCTCGCAGACCTCGCTTTACTTCGGCCCTTTTACGACCAAACTCTCCACGAAGTCTTCAAGCTTGAGCGGAAGGTCTACAAGCCAAGTCTCGCTCACGACAAAGCCTCCGTTTGAAGGCGCACGCCGCGACACAGCACTCCCCATGTCGGCAGTGAGCTGCCGTACGGATCATGGGATCGACTGGTTCATTGCGGATCGGGTGGTGGCGCTTCACCAGGAATGCGGTCGGGATCGCGAGGAAGCCCGTCTCCAGGCACGGGCGATTTGGGCGGGACAATTGGTTCGTTGGGAACGGAAATGGGAACTCCTCCTCGCTGGTCAAACGTTGGAGTGGCAAGTTCCCATGAGGCTGCAAGCATGTTGGTCGTTCCAAGGAGGTTGCCCTTCTCGCGCGAGGGATCGGTTCGCAGGCCGACCTGCCAGACTGCTATTTGGAAGCTACACGTCTTGTGCAAGCACCGCTTCGATCTCGCAAACGACGCCCTTGGGATCGTACGAGATGGACGACTGACCGTTGATCTCGGCGGCCAGAAGCCGTTCGATGAGGCGGCTCCCGAAACCTTTGCGGGTCGGATGCTCCACCGCAGGGCCGTCCCGCTCCGCCCACTTGAATTGCAGCCGACCACTGGCTTCCGAATATGTCCAGGAGATCGAGACCCTACCTTGTGGTACAGACAAGGCCCCATATTTTGATGCATTTGTCGCGAGTTCGTGGATTGCGAGCGAGAACGACACCACGGCTTTCTGCGGCAGAAGCACTGGGCAGCCTTCGATCTCGAACTTCTCAGGAGGATAGGGGTTCAAGACCTGCTTCACCAGGTCGGCTAGATCGGCACGCTGCCAATCATTGTGTGTCAGAAGATCATGCGCATGGGCCATCGACCTCAATCGGGCGTTGAACGAGGCTACACTGTCGCGTCCGTCACCATCGCGATCCAGGGTCTGGCGCGAGATCGCTATCACCGTCGCAAAAACGTTCTTAACGCGATGATTGAGTTCACCGATCAGCACTCGCTGCAAGCGCTCAGCCTCTCTCCGCGCCGTAATGTCTTGAGACATCTTCGATGCACCGATTGCGCGGCCACTGCTGTCGTAGATCGGCGATACGCTGAGCTGAACATCGACCGGACGCCCACCCTTGCGAAGCCGCTGGGTCTCATAGCGATGGATGGTCTCGCCTGCGCTGATCTTGCTCAGGATCTCGGACTCTTCGTTGCGCCTGTCTTCCGGAACGAGCATGAGCACTGACCGCCCGATCGCCTCCTCACGAGAGTAGCCGTACAGCTTTTCTGCGGCAGCGTTCCAGTTGATAATGTTCATGTCCATGTCGATGCTGAGGATTGCATCGTTTGACGACGCGACTATCGAAGCAAGCTGTCGTTCGGACTCCTGCGCGGTCTTGCTCGCCGATATATCGATGGCAATAAAGCCGACCTGCCGGACCGCTCCATGCTGGTCTCTGAGAGCAGAGACCGAGATGGCCGTCCAAACGAGATTACCATCCTTGCGAACGCACCGCTTCTCCATGTCGAAGCTTGCGCCCTCTGAGACCAGCTGCTCGAACCGTCGTTCAGCCTCGGGCAGATCGTCAGGGTGCGTAATGTCCTGGAACCTGATGCCGACCAACTCTTCGCCTTCATAGCCCAGCATTTCGGCAAAGCGCCTGTTGACGAAGACCATTCGACCCGAGAGATCAGTCTGTCCGATCCCCGCAGCCGATTGAGAGAAGAGAGCTCGCAGACGCTCTTCGCTATCCTTCAGGGCAAGCTGCGATCGAACGCGGTCGGTCGTCTCACTTACAATGCAGAAGACACCGCGAACCTTGCCGCCTTCATCCCTGATAGGCGAATAGGAGATGTCGAAATAGACGTTCTCTGGGTGACCGTGTCGTTCGATGTAGAACGGCCGATCTTTGGCAGAGACGGTTTCGCCTTTGTGTAGCACCCGACTGAGCAAGGGCTCCAGATCATGCCAGAGCTCGGACCAGTTCTCCTGTGCTGGCCGCCCGAAAGCTCGTGGATGGCGCATGCCGATGCTGGGTGCATAAGCGTCATTGTACAGCGCAACATACTGCTCGCCCCAGAACATCACGATCTGCGCGTGCGACGGGAGCATGATATCGACTGCGGATCTCAGGCAGGCAGGCCATTCGCTTTGCGGCCCCAGGATGGAGTCGTCCCATGCGCCGCTCTCGATCATGCGAGCGATGCCGCGGTCTACACCTTGCCAAGCTAGCCTTACGTCCGACACCCCTACTCTTCCGACGTTTGAGCAAATACACCTGCCGCAAAAAGGTAAGTCATTTCTGATAGATCGCAAGAGGTGGCCTCCAAAAGAAAGGCAGTTTCATGCTGCAGACAAAGGGTGCCTCTGCGGTGGGACCACCGTAGACCCACATTCTTTAATGATGGATTTGGGAGCGGGGCCTCGTAGTGACGACTCCAGGGCCGAAAGGCTGCTCCCGCCTCGCAATAAAACCGGGCGCAATAAGCTCGCTTGATGTCGTCCTCGCCATCGAAAGCCCTGCCCCCGCCTTCCGATGCGCGCAGATCCGCCAGCATGGTCCAAACCCCGTGACGTGCCGGATTTCACGATGCCGTGACGGATCAAGGCGGCTTTGCTTCGCGCCGATTGGCGTGTAGCGCCGAATCAGCCAAGGTCACCATCGCCGGTATCGTCGCCGAGATCACCGCAGGCAATGAGGAAGAGTTGCCGCACGCGGCTGTGCTTTCCTTGCGATCCATGGCGAAGACTTGCCAAATTGGACAGCCTGAAGCAGATTTCATTGATGACCGATATCGATGCAAGATCAGCGCTTCTGACGCTGCTGAAAGAGATGAAACTCGAACCAGGCGTGTCGATCAGCCTCTATGAGATCGGCCCGCCCCTCGTCGGCCAGGGCATCAGTCAGGATGCCATCGTCAACGCGCTGTACGGCCTCAAGGATGAGGGTGTGATCGATCTGCCAAGCGGCAACCGTCTGGTGCTGCTGAAAGACTTGTGATTGTCTGGAGCAAAGATGGTGGACCGGGAAGAGGAAATAGAACGGGAGCTCGGCCGCAAGAAGCTGATGATGCGGTTGCCAGCATTGCGGGACCAACTGCGAAGCGCTTCGGGCGCTGAGATAGAAGCTATTTTCATAGCGTACGAACGGGCCTCCGCCTATCAAGACTGGATCCGCGGGGAAAGAAGCATCCCTGGTCAATGGACGGCTTATCACGACAAGTTGGTCGCAGACCTCGAAGAAGCCGTACGACAGCACCTGACTGCCCAAAGATGGCAGGACTTTAGTTAGATCACGGAACGCGCCAGCCTCCACGCACGTTAGCCGAGAGGTTACGCGATGGTTCATCGCCGAGCAATCTTCAGCACCGCAGCCGAAGGTGGGGAGTTTCCAACCTGGTCCTCTCCACTGGAAACTTTTAGCGAAGGCGCCAGATATGCAGAAACAGAGATATACAGTCCACACTTCCGTGACAGTTGACGCCGAAACGCCCCAAGCAGCTGCACAGCAAGCATCGGAATTTTTCTCGAAATCTCCGCCGGAACGGTTCAACGTTGTGGATGAAAGTGGATCGACATTCCACGTCACCCATGACCATCCGGAAAGATCGATTGACACGATCGAGAGCGAGGTCGTTCAGTATCCGGAGTTCATGGAGAATGACGCTCCTCCCGGTGCCGGCGGCTAACTTGAGGCTGAAAGATCATTGGCCGGAGGCGGCCTTTTCTGGGGCTGCTCGAGACAGGACAGGAACGCCGAGAGAACAGAACCTGCCTCGTCGGAACTCTCGCGCTCACCCATGTTCTTCCCCGCCGAGATAGTCTCCCAAGTCTTGCTCGGCGCGTGGAGGGCCTTGAGACCCCTAACTCTCTTGGCTCTCCACATCCCCAGTCCCTCCGGAAGATATAGACTTCTGGCTCGTTTCCATCTGACCGCGCTTGCTAGTTTTGCCGGCTTTGCCCTGACGCGGTTGAACGGTGGGGAGGCTTCCTGGGTCTCCCCATTACCAACCGGAGAGACCGCGAGCATCCTGCATGACGAACTACGGCCCGACCGTTGGCCTCGTCCTGCTGTTGCATCACCTGGAAACAGATCAGTTCAAACCGCTGCCCGCCCATGTCGGGCTTAAGACGGTCAATGTTGCCGAGCAAGCGGGATTTGTTAAGCTTTCGAGACACATTACGATATCGGCAAAAGGGTTCGCCGGACCTACAGCGTGGGTTGAACCCGAGCGTGTTCCGCAGATCGTTGGCCACCAATGTCCGCACCTGGAAGCTCTTGCAACAACCGGCAATAGTGCTATTGTTGAGCCACCACCTCCATCTCCAATCAACCCGGCGCTATCGCCGGGTCTTTTTTTATCCCGCTTCCGGATCTCGGCCATCTCGTCAGGAAGGATGTGCATGCCGGCGGCGTGGGCAGCGTCGAGAAGGGCTTGTCAAGGATGCACCTTGGGCCCTGTCGCCTTACGCGCATGGGCACCTTTGCATCCTCTGGTGCTGCAGGTTGCATTTTTTGATAAGGGCAGATCCAAGGTGCCGCCTAACCCGTGTAAATCAACAGTTGCCATTATTATCGAGATGGATGGACTGATGAAACCAGCAAATGGGAAACAAGAAGGCTCCGATATCAACTATGTGTTAGGGAAGCGGATCAGGACTGTTCGGAAATCCCTTGGGTTGAGCCAGACCCATATCGCAAAATCGCTCGGAGTATCGTTTCAACAGGTGGGAAAGTACGAGAGCGGCCAGAACACAATGTCTGTTCAAACTTTCATGACGATATGTCGTGCTCTTCGCCTGAAGCCATCGTCGCTCCTCGACGAGTATCTCGGGCGGGAGAGTTGATCGAAGTGACCACGAGGCGGATCGCTCCGAGTCAAATCTGGGATTGGTAAAGGCTGCTGTCTCGTGTTGAACCTTCCTTCTGAGACTTGGCGCTTCAACGTGTCGCGGGATCGTCAGGACAGCACGAGGCATGAAGATGATGGCCGAAGATCAGATCCCGGATTTTGTCCAGGACGTCACTGAAACCGGCTGCGATATCGTCGCTGTGATGGGAGGGGCTCGCTTCCTCTTCGGAGACGCCGACCTGTCACCCGAGGGTTATAGAGCTGTCGAACCGCAGATCCTCGCCATCGGCGAAAAATACGGCCGACGTGATCACCTGATATCGGAGATAGCTGAGTACCTCGTTTCCATTGGCCGATATGCGCCGCCAAGGCAGAGCCTAGGCGAGGGTACTCAATTGAAATTGTCGCGAGGCTGGGAACTTCCATGAGCTTTGCAGGTTCGACCTTCAGCCACGTCACATGTCCCCGTGGTTAACCTCCCTCATTGTCCCCTGGCTCACGCCGGGGGATTTTTTTGTGGAACCTTGGCGAGGGTTTCGACGTTTTATGGCCACTCTAAATCTGCGCTATTGCCCCGCCATCGTGCGGGGCTTTTTTATCAGTCGATATCTTGCGGTCACCAAAAGCTTGGCTAACTTATGGCTGTCGCTTGGGAGTTTCTGGATTCACTTGAGTGACAGGCGAAGGGCGTGGTTCCCCAATACCACTCCTTCGCCGCCCTCTCTTGCAGTCTCCCAAGGATCCGCGATGCTGAAGCCTAAAGCCCTCCTATCAGCGTACCTGATCGTCTATGTAGGCCTCTATCTCAGCGCTGGTGAAATCCGGCACCGGGCTATCCATCTGATCCAGACGGTATCGGCTGGGCCGGATCGCTCGGCGTGATCGTGAACTTGATCGGCGGCGAGACGACGTGAATCGGGCCTATCGAGCTTTGCAACGGATTGCAGATGTAGTCGAGCGTGACCTCGTAGCGGGCCGGCCCGGGTGTCGCGGCCGTCGGCACGGTGATCGACCGCTTATAGGTCTCCCTCCCCGCCAACAGCCTGAGACCTGTCGTAAACTGAGGGATGGATTGCCGCTCGCCGGCGGCATCATACAGCCATCGCTTGGTGACGAGCGGGCAGATCCGTTTCCTGAAGACAGGGAACTCGATCTCGAGCGCCCCACCCTGCGGAACGGTCGGCGACAAGGCGACAGCGCTCTCGTACTCGATCGGGGTTCACGATCGACAACCCAGAGCCCGAGGTTCACAAATCCGAGGATGGCAAGCGAGAACGCGACGGCGCCGACAAATTTCCACAGGTCCGCTTCATTGAGCTGGCCCTCCACGTGTCTATCCGATCACCTTGATGATGTTCTCGTAGAGCACCACCGCTCCCAGAAAGATGCCTATGAACGTTATCCCCAGCCATTTCGTGACCGCCCGACTGTTCGAATATCATGCACCATCTTGAATGCCTGCCTGACGTCATCTGCAGGAAGCTCGACGACCGCCTGAAGCGTCTTCAGTTCGTCCGGCCGGAGATCGGCTAGCCAATCCCTGGTGCCCGGTGGAAGCTCTTCGGGCCGTTGTGGAGTGTGTTCCGCCATATCGATGTTCCCTAGCGACCCCGTATGCCCTTTCGATCGCATGCCATGCTTGACCGGTGTCATCCGATCGACTAAATCCCCGCCGCCGTGCTTCCTGTCTCATCTAAGGCGGCAACGGGAGGGTCCGGCTTTAGTGGATGGTCGGGCCCTCGCTCTACGAGTAGCCGTGAGAGGCTCCGAAGCGATTGTGGGAAATGACCTGATCAGCGAACGGTCGGTCCGTCTTCAGGATCGTCACCGTCGTTTCCAGGCTCGGCCGCAGCTTCTCGAACCCGTAGCACGCACGCTGCTTCCTCGTCTGCTGACAGGCCGTAAGAGCCGCAAAGAGCGGCAGCATCAGAAGCCGAGACTTCATCATTGATCTGGTTCCTCTCTCGGAGAACGCGCACCGAGTTTCGAGCGCGACGGTGGCCGACGCCTGCTTGGCGTCGTGGTGACCGATGAAATAGGCGGGGCGAAGATCAGGACGGCCCCAACGATCGCCCCTGCCCCCATGCTGAGCTTGTCGACGATCATTCTTCCACCGCCTGGCGGATCTCCTTGATCGCACTGATCACCCACTTGCGAGCGGCGAGAACGCCGATCGTCAAGGAGACAGCAAAACCTATGATCACGATGAGTGCCTTCCAATCGAAGCCAGCGAATGCAGTGAGGCCGAGGCCACCGCCGCCGAACGCACCCGAAAGCCACCCGAGGACGTTGAACTTCTTCTTGACGGTCCGGTCGACCGCAACGGGAACGACTTCCTTCTCGTCGACTACGGGTGCCGCGGCGAATGCCGCCATCTTCGTCGAGACACCGGAGAGCGCCAGCAGCGCCTTGTGCAGAGCTGAGCGGGTCTTCGGCCCGGGGTCACCATCAGCGTCAAGCCTTGCGCTCTGCTGGAACGGCGCAACGGTGTTCGGCGCATAGCCACGACTACAAGCGAAAGGCGAACGAACCGGCCGACGCGATCGGCGAAGCTATTCATGCCGCCGTCCCACTTCTTTGTGATCGTCTCGATGTCGCCTTAGTCGGCCCAACGATTGAGGTTGCGGCTCTGCCAGTACCAGGTCGGCACGAGACCTTCCCACGGATCGTTGTTGAGGAGATCAGGCTTAGCAACGAAGTCGGGAGGATTGAGCTTCCGGGTGACGCACCAGTCGCAAAACGCCTGGTAATTCCCCTTTCCCGTGAGTTGGCCGGAGGTGCGCCCCAAGTAGAGCTTGCCGTCGCCGTCGACCTGGGGTGTGTTGCCGAGATCCGTGCGTGTGTCGTAGCGCTTCTGGGCGTCTGTCGGCCCCAAATCTTCCGGTCGAAGTTGAAGTCGCCGCTCTCGTGCGATAGCTGGGCAAGGCACTGCAACGATCGGTGAGGACGATCCAGGCCATATCGAGCCCCGTAACGATCTAGCGCCACGGGCACAGAGTTCATGTTCCGGGGGTTCACAGCCCCTTTCGCAGCCGCGCGCAGATGCGCAGTTACGTGCACGTTCAGTGATGTCTCCTGGACTTATTGATGGTTCGGTTGCGAAAGGTTCACGCAAGCTACGGTATGCTACGGGCTTCGAAGCTTAAATGACGCGAGCATTCTTTCGCGGGTGATCATGAGGATCTTCGATGACATACGACTGGAAAGGCGTCCGTACTCGGCGCATTCGACGTTTCAAACTGGGGCTATCGACTTTGATAGCTTTCGCTGTCGTGGCGCTGCCATTTGTTTGGCCAGCTGTGATCTGACCGGTCGCATTTCTTGATACAATAGAGGCCCGCCAATACCACGGCGGGCCCTTCGCATGTGGATAGTAACGGTCTGCTAACTACGCCGTGCCCATCGCGATGGACCATGTTTTAATTCAGTGATCAGGTCTCAGGGTGTCGTACACCCCAAACGCATGCGGCGCATGAGATCCGGTGAGCGGACCCACGAGGAAAACAGCCGGATCTCAACTGTCGCCCATCCCCATACTTGTGATGCAGTGAGCGAGGCGCCGAACAACGAGGTTCGAACGGTCGCGAAAGATCGCGATCGGTCCGATAGAGATGACCGGACACAGCGGCGCGCGGATGCGCGGCAGTCATCTCGCGTCTAGCTCTTTTCGCTGCACAGCACTTCCCGCCATGTTCTCGTCTCGGTCAGTATGGGTGCGCCGCCCTTGCCGGTGTGATCGTGGTGCTCGACGAACATGCCAAGGTCCTTGCCGAGCTTGAGCTTGATCCCGCCGGTCGAGTTCTGGCTGATCTCGGCAATCGCGCCGGTCGTGTCATCGTCGATCTCGTCGCTGGCGATCAGCTGCACATTTGTTGTTGACAACGTTCTTGATGACCAGCGTGTCACCACCGTCGGGATTGTCTCCCCCGGTCACCAGCGTGCCCTGCCACTTGATCACCTTGCGGATGTCAGCAAAGCCGATCTTGGCCGGCTTAGCCAGAACGCGCTCCTTGGTGATCGCAAGCTTGTCGATGGCCTTCGCGGGTGCCTTGCCCTCGGCAACCTGCTCCCATTCTAAAAGCTCGGTCACGCGTTGTACGATGTTCTCTTTGTGCGGTAAGCGAGATGCATTCCCACGGTCAGGTTTGAAGCCAGCAGCAGCATATGCGTCATCTGCAGTCTTGCCTTTCGCCAACTCTTGCGCAGATTTCTCATGCCGTGCATTTTTTAGGACTGGCACTAAGCTTACCTCAGGAGACACAATGATCTGGGCTTCGATAATTCTAGGAGCTTTTTCGGCGGCCGCGTGGCTGGGATCCGCAGTGATATCACCCGTTCTGACCGAGACTTATTGGGACGGGGCTCCGGCATGTCTGATCAAGCGTTTAAAGCTTGGGTCGGCGCTAAATGCTGCAGGAGCGTTTTTCGCGGCACTATCGATCAGCCTGCAAACATACGCCCTCTACCCGGTGAGCTGACTACAGCGCCCGCCAAAGATCTCGGCCTGGTGGCTCGTAGTGAGCACAGCCGATAATAGAGACAGCGATAAACGCGCCAGCGACAATGGCAGCAATGATGAGGAGCGGCCGTCGACCTTTCGAATCAACGCAGAACATGGCTTGGACGGACATTCGTCTTCTCCTCTATTTGTCCGGACTGCCGAACGGGGGAACGAAAAACCCCGCCATTTCTGACGGGGTTGTATACTGAAGCGAGAGACCCATTAGCGGATGTAGAGCTGGAACACCGAACGCGGGTAGTAG
>JGI25153J46596_10002405_pt1 | contig 10811 bp, 8 predicted proteins | sample AraplaMF_Col_mMF_FD_46596 | JGI IMG/M metagenome (IMG submission 46596)
AGGGGCGCGGGGGTGTCGCGCACGTCGCGGGTCTCGTCCTGCGGCAGGAACTGGCTGGCCTCGGTGCGCATGAGCGCGGCCAGCGAATACAGCACGTCGGCCACAGACTGGGTGCGAAAGCGCCCGTTGAGCGCCAGGTTGGCGAGCGTGGCCCAGATCACGTACAGCCCCGCGCCCAGCCCGAAGTGCCAGGTGCGCTCGATGGCGTCGGCCATGCCGGAAGGCGCGGGCGTGGCCATGGAGAAGATCATCGAGAACATCACCGCGATGGCGATCGGGATGCCGCGCTTGCCCCAGGCCATGGCCAGGAAGGCCATGAAGGTGGCGGGCACCAGCACCAGCCCGAGGCGGATGGGGGCGCTGTGCAGCATCTGCACCGCGAAGAAGAGCGGCAGCCCGATGAGCGGCGCTGGCAGCATCTGCAGGAACTTGCCGCGGCGCGGGCCGGGCAGGTCGGGCGGCGCGGTGACGATCACGCCGGTGGCGGCGGCCGATGCCGCGATGGTGCCCAGCCAGAGATGGACCCCGCCGGAGATGAAGAGCAGGCCCAGCGCGACGGTGAGCCCGCTCGCGACGTAGTGGCTCAGCGCGATGCGCAGAGCGGCACGGACCCGGGGCGCGGCGCTGCTGGGCCCCTGCATCGTCACTTGGCGGAGGAGTTGCCTTCGGAAGGCGCGCCGTTGGCGGGTGCCTCGCGGCGCACGCGCGTGAGCTTGCGCGGAGCGGGAGCCGCCGCCGGCGCGGCCGGGGTTTCGGCTTCGGCTGCCTCGTCGGCGAAGCCCGGCACCGTACTGCGGGCGTAGAGGTCGGTCGAGTCGTTGGAGTTGCCGGCGCTCGCCTTGGCGGAGGCAGACACGGCGCGCACGCGGTCGCTGGCGCGAAGCTTGTCGTCCACGGTGGCGAATTTGGAGTACTTGGCGAGCAGCGGCACCAGCTGGCCGTACACGCGCGGGGCACCGGCCAGGCATTCGCGCTGGTCCATGAACTCGGGCTCGCCCGTGAAGTTGCCGATCAGGCCGCCGGCCTCGGTGACCAGCAGCGAGCCCGCCGCCACGTCCCAGGGGTTCAGTCCGGTCTCGAAGAAGGCGTCGGTGAAGCCGGCCGCCACGTAGGCGAGGTCGAGCGCGGCGGCGCCGGGGCGGCGCAGGCCGGCGGCGCGGGGCATCATGTCCGCCATGATGGCCAGGTACTGCTTGAAGTTGTCGCCGGTGCGGAAGGGGAAGCCGGTGGAGATCAGGCACTCGTTGAGGCGGGTGCGCTTCGAGACGCGGATGCGGCGCTCGTTCATGTAGGCGCCGCGGCCCTTGGTGGCGGTGAACAGGTCGTTGCGGGTGGGGTCGTAGACCACCGCCTGCTCGATCTTGCCGCGCACCGACAGCGCGATCGACACGCAGTAGACCGGGAAGCCGTGGATGAAATTGGTGGTGCCGTCCAGCGGATCGATGATCCAGACGTAGTCGGAGTCCTTGGCGCCGTACTGGCTGCCGGATTCTTCCGCCAGGATGCCGTGCCCCGGGTACGCGCCGAGCAGCGTCTCGATGATCGCTTGCTCGCTGGCGTGGTCGACTTCGGTGACGAAGTCGTTGACCTGCTTCTGGGAGATGCGCACGGCCTCCACGTCGAGGGCGGCGCGATTGATGATGGCGCCGGCGGCGCGTGCGGCCTTGACGGCCACGTTGAGCATGGGATGCAGGTTGGGGGACGACATTGGATTGTGGGAAGAACGGTGGGGAGGGCCCCCGGAGACGGCCCGGCGATGCGGGCGGCGAGAATCGGGGGATTTTACCGGCTCCGCCCGTTAGTGTCCGCCAACCCTCCATGCGCACCCGTTTCATCCTGATCCAGACCAGCCACGCCGGCAACGTGGGCGCCGCCGCCCGCGCCATGAAGACCATGGGTTTTTCCGACCTGGTGCTGGTGGCCCCGCGCTGGGCCAACGTGCTGCGGCGCGAGGAAACCATCCAGCGCGCGAGCGGCGCGCTCGACGTGCTGGCCAACGCCCGCATCGTCGAGACGCTCGACGAGGCCCTCGACGGCGTCACGCACCTGTGCGCCACGGCAATGATCCCGCGCGACTTCGGCCCGCCCACGCGCACGCCCCGCGAGCACCTGGAGCCGCTCGCCAAGCAGGGCGACCAGCACGTGGCCTTCCTGTTTGGCTCCGAGCGTTTCGGCATGCGCAACGAGGACGTCTACCGCTGCAACGTGGCCCTGAGCATTCCCACCGACCCGAAGTTCGGCTCGCTCAACCTGGGTGCGGCCATCCAGGTGGTCGCCTACGAATGGCGGCTGGCGCTGGGCGGCTACGAGGTGCGCGAGGCCATCCAGCCCGTGCAGGCGGCAGACGCCCAGGCCGTGGCCGGCATGCTCGACCACTGGGAGCGCTCGCTGGTGGAGATCGGCTTCCTCGACCCCGGGGCGCCCAAGAAGCTCATGCCCAGGCTGCAGCAGCTCTTCAACCGGGCCCAGCCCACGCCGGAGGAGATCCACATCCTGCGCGGCATCGCCAAGGCGATGAGCGACGCCACCCGGCCGCCGAGGGGAGACAAGGCAGACAAGGGCGGCAAGGCCCCCGGNAACGACTAAAACCTTATCGTTCGTACGCGAAGACGCCCGGCCTTAGACTGCGCGGCCCCTATCGATATAACGACAACAGACAGAAGGCACAAGGCAGCGATGTTCTCCAGACTGCGCGCCGACATCCGGTGCATCCTCGAACGCGACCCGGCCGCCCGAAGCGCCTGGGAAGTGATCACGGTCTACCCCGGCTTCCATGCCGTGGTGCTGCATCGCTGGGCGCACGCCTGTTGGACCCATGGCTTCAAGTGGCCCGCGCGCGCCATCGCGCACTGGGCCCGCTGGCTGACCGGCATCGAGATCCACCCCGCCGCCAAGATCGGCGAGCGCGTGTTCTTCGACCACGCCATGGGCGTCGTCGTCGGCGAGACGGCCGAGATCGGCGACGGCTGCACCATCTACCAGGGCGTGACGCTGGGCGGCACCTCGCTCTACAAGGGCACCAAGCGGCATCCGACGCTGGGGCGCGACGTGGTCGTGAGCGCCGGGGCCAAGGTGCTGGGCGGCTTCGTGGTGGGCGACGGCGCCAAGATCGGCAGCAACGCGGTGGTCATCAAGCCGGTGCCGGCCGGCGCGACGGCGGTGGGCATCCCGGCGCGGATCATCCCCTCGAAGGCCGGCGAGAGCGCNGACGTGGCCACGCCGCANAAGTTCTCTGCCTACGGCATCACGCAGGACGACGACCCGCTGAGCCAGGCCATGCGCAGCCTGATCGAAAANGCATCGAGCCAGGAACACCAGATCGCGCTGCTGTGGCAGGCCATCGAGAAGCTCTCGGCGCAACCCGGCAGCAAGGACTGCGTGCCGGGCGACGCGGCGCGCGACGAGAGCTTCGAGGCCGACAAGCTCTCGCAGCTCATCGGCAAGTAGCTGGCTGAAGGGGCCGCGTCCGCGCGGCCCTTCCGGTGCTCAGCGCGCAGCTTCGAGCTGCGTCACCGTCGGCTTGCCTTTCACGACCTCCACATGGAACCGGACCTTGTCGCCGGGCTTGAGCGGGTCGAGCATCTTTCGGTCGGCCACGTCGAAGCCCATGGTCATCGCCGGCATCGCGAGGTTGGGGATGTCGCCGTGCTTCAGCACGATCAGCCCCTTGGCAGCATCGATCTTCTGAACTACGGCGTCGGTCATCATGGCGCCAGCCTGCTGCCTGGCCGCCGGCATCTTCATGGACGACATGTCGTCCTTCGACATTTGGGCCTGGGGCTGGGCCTGGGCGACGGCCGCAGATGCGGCGAGCAGCGCGAATGCGAGAGGGTGCAAGACTTTCATTGAGTGACTCCTTGGTCGGGTTGGTTGGAAACGAAGGGAAGCGAAACGGAAGATGAATGGCTGCGAGCCGAGCGCCGGCGCAGCAGGTACCAGGCGGCCGGAACGACCAGCATGCTCAGCAGCGGCGCCGTGACCATGCCGCCCACCATCGGTGCGGCGATGCGGGTCATGACCTCCGAGCCGGTGCCGCTGCCCCAAAGGATGGGCAGCAGGCCCGCCATCACGACGGCCACGGTCATGGCCTTGGGCCGCACGCGCAGCACGGCGCCTTCGCGGATCGCGGCGAGCAGGGTCCGGTCGTTCATCGGCTCCCCGGCCTCGAGGCGGAGCGCCAGCGCGTTCTTCAGGTAGACCAGCATCACCACGCCGAACTCGGCCGCCACGCCGGCCAGCGCGATGAAGCCCACGGCCGTGGCCACCGAGATCGAATGGCCCAGGGCCCAGATCAGCCAGAAGCCGCCGACCAGCGAGAACGGCACGGCCGCCATGACCAGGGCCGCGTCGACGAAGGACCTGAAGAGCACATACAGCAGCACGAAGATGACCGCCAGCGTGACCGGCACCACCAGCTTCAGCCGCTCGGTCGCGCGCTCCAGGTACTCGAACTGGCCGGACCACGACACCGCGTAGCCGGCCGGCATCTGCACGGCCTTGCCGACCGCGGCCTGCATGTCGTTGACGGCGGAGCGCAGGTCGCGGCCGCGCACGTCGACGTAGACCCAGCCCGACAGCCGCGCGTTCTCGCTGCGCAGCATCGGCGGGCCGTCCTCGACAGTGATCCGCGCGACATCGCCCAGCAGCAGCTGCGCGCCCCTTGCTGTCACGAAGGGCAGCTGCCGCAGCCGCTCCAGCGAGTCGCGGATCTCGCGCGGGTAGCGCACGTTGATGGGGTAGCGCTCGCGGCCCTGGATGACCTCGCCCACGTTCTCGCCGCCGACGGCGGTGGACACCACCGCCTGCACCTCGGCCACCGAGAGCCCGTAGCGCGCGGCCGCGATCCGGTCGACGTCGACATCGATGTAGCGCCCGCCCGTGAGCCGCTCCGCCAGCGCCGAGGACACACCCGGCACGCCCTTGACCGCCGCCTCGATCCGCGTGGTCAGCGCGTCGATGGTGGCCAGGTCGGCCCCTGCCACCTTGATGCCCACCGGGCTCTTGATGCCCGTGGCCAGCATGTCGATGCGGTTGCGGATGGGCGGTACCCACACATTGCTCAGGCCCGGCACCTTGACCGCGCGGTCCAGCTCCTCGACCAGCCTGTCGGGCGTCATGCCGGTGCGCCATTGCGAGCGGGGCTTGAACTGGATGGTGGTCTCGAACATCTCCAGTGGCGCGGGGTCGGTCGCCGTGTCCGCGCGGCCGGCCTTGCCGAACACGCTGGCGACCTCGGGCACCGTCTTGATCAGGCGGTCGGTCTGCTGCAGCAGCTCGGAGGCCTTCGACACCGACAGCCCCGGCAGCGCGGAGGGCATGTAGAGCAGGTCGCCCTCGTCCAGCGGTGGCATGAACTCGCCGCCCAGCCGAGCCAGCGGCACGGCGGTCAGTGCCAGCACCACCGCGGCAACGGCGAGCGTGCCCTTGGGAAAGCGCAGCACCAGCTCCAGCGCGGGCCGGTACGCAGCCATCAGGAAGCGGTTCACCGGATTGGCGTCTTCATGCGGGATGCGTCCGCGCACCAGATAGCCCATGAGCACCGGGATCAGCGTCACCGAAAGGCCGGCGGCGGCCGCCATCGCGTAGGTCTTGGTGAAGGCCAGCGGCGAGAAGAGTCGCCCCTCCTGCGCCTCCAGCGAGAACACCGGCACGAAGGACAGCGTGATCACCAGCAGCGAGAAGAAGAGGGCGGGCCCGACCTCCACGGAGGCGTCGGCCACCAGCCGCCAGCGCTCCGCCGTCGTGGGCTGGCGGCCCTGCGCCGTCTCGAAGGCCTCGATGTGCTTGTGCACGTTCTCGACCATCACGATGGCCGCGTCCACCATCGCGCCGATGGCGATCGCGATGCCGCCCAGCGACATGATGTTGGCGTTGACCCCCTGCCAGTGCATGACGATGAAGGCCGCCAGCACGCCGACCGGCAAGGCCACCACCGCCACGAGCGCGGAGCGCAGGTGGAACAGGAACACCGCGCAGACCAGCGCCACCACGACGAATTCCTCGATCAGCTTGCCGCGCAGGTTCTCCACCGCGCGGTCGATCAGCAGCGACCGGTCATAGGTCGGCACGATCTCCACGCCCGGCGGCAGGCTGGGCTTGAGCGTGGCCAGCTTCGCCTTCACGGCCTCGATGGTCGAGCGGGCGTTCTTGCCCGAGCGCATGACGATCACACCGCCGGCCACTTCGCCTTCGCCGTCGAGTTCGGCGATGCCACGGCGCATCTCCGGACCGACCTGCACGGTCGCCACGTCCCGCAGCAGCACCGGCGTCGCTCCCGTCACCGAGAGCGGAATCGAGCGGAAGTCGTCCAGCGAGCGGAGGTAGCCGCGCGAACGCACCATGTACTCGGCCTCGGCGAACTCGACCACCGAGCCGCCAGATGCCTGGTTGGCCTTCTGCAGCGCCTCCACCACCGTCGGCTGCGTGATGCCGAGCGCACGCATGCGGTCGGGGTCGAGCACCACCTGGTACTGGCGCACCATGCCGCCGACGCTCGCGACTTCGGCCACGTCGGGCACGGTCTTGAGCTCGAACTTCAGGAACCAGTCGTTCAGCGCGCGCAGCTGCCCGATGTCGCGCTTGCCCGTGCGGTCGACCAGCGCGTACTCGTAGACCCAGCCCACGCCCGTGGCGTCGGGCCCCAGCGAGGCGCTGGCGCCCGCCGGTAGCCTGCTCTGCACCTGGTTGAGGTACTCGACGACGCGCGAGCGGGCCCAGTACGGGTCGGTCTTGTCGTCGAACAGCACGTAGACGAAGGAATCGCCGAAGAAGGAGTAGCCGCGCACCGTTCTTGCACCAGGCACGCTGAGCATGGTGGTGGTCAGCGGGTAGGTGACGAGGTCTTCCACCACCTGGGGCGACTTGCCGGGAAAGGGCGTGCGGATGATGACCTGCGTGTCCGACAAATCGGGCAGCGCATCGAGCGGCGTGCGGGCCACGGACCACCAGCCCGCGGCCACGAGGAACAGTGTGGCGATCAGCACCAGGAAGCGGTTGCCGACCGACCAGCGGATGAGGGTGGCGATCATTGCCTAGAGCCCCTTTCCACGCGCTGGACCGTGACCAGCTCATAGCCCGTCGGCCCGCCTTCCCTGAACTCGAAGCGGACCTGGTCGCCCGGCCTGATCTCCGCGAAAGCGCCCGGCGATGCCTTGGCGAAGCCCATCGTCATCGACGGCCACTTGAGCGTCGCGACGGGGCCGTGCGAGATCGTGATGCCGTCGGGGTCCACGCTCTCGACCTTGCCTTCGGCCTTGTGGACGGCCGGAGCTGGTGCTGCTGCCGCTTCGGGCGTCGGCACCGGCGCGGACGCAGCCATGTTGCCGAGCACGGAGCGCAGCCGCGCCTCCGAGTCGATCAGGAACTGGCCGCTGGCGACCACCTGCTCGCCTTCGCTCAGGCCCGACAGCACTTCGGTGTCCTCGCCCTGGTCCGCGCCCGGCGACACCTCGCGCGGCTCGAAGGCGCCGTCGGCCTTGCGCACGATGACGACGGCGCGCTTGCCGGTGCGGATGACGGCCTCGGAGGGCACGACCAGCCGTGTGTCCGTCGACGCGGGGCCGGCCACCTGCAGGCGCAGCAGCATGCCGGGCGTCAGCGCTCCGTTTCTGTTGTCGACTTCGAAGCGGGCCTTCAGCGTGCGGGTCGAGCCGTCGATTTCGGGAAGGATCTCGTCGAGCGTTCCGTCGAATGTCCGGGCGGCGTCGGCCTGGAGCACCGCCTTGACCTTCTGGCCGCGCGCGAGGCGCACCGCCTGCGCTTCCGGAATTTCGGCGACCGCCCAGATCTTCTCGAGGCCCGCGATGCGAAACAGCGTCATGCCGGGCGTGACGGCCACGCCTTCGCGCACGCCCAGTTCGGCCACCACGCCGTCGGACGGCGCGGAGAGTACGTAGCGCGCCTGCGCCGTGCCGGTCTGCTCGCTGCGGCGGACGAGCTCGTCGGGGATGGACATGGCCCGCATGCGCTCGCGTGCGGCGGCGACCAGATCGGGCGCGACGCCCGATCTCTTGAGGGCGAGGAACTCGTTCTGCGGCCCGAGCCATTCCGGCGCGAAGACGGTCGCCAGCGCCTGCCCCTTGCGCACGCGCTCCATCGGCGCGCGCACCGACAGGCGCTCGACGTAGCCGGCCACGCGCGTCTGCACGGCGACGTTGAGGCGCTCGTCGAATCGGACGGTGCCGAGCGCATCGAAGGAGGTGGAGCCTTGCGTCTTCCGCACGCTGGCGTAGCGGATGCCGAGGTTCTGCTGAACCCCGGGGCTCACCTGCACGCCGCTGCTGGCCGGGCCCGTCGAACTGTCTTCGTACATGGGGACCAGCTGCATGTCCATGAACGGCGACTTGCCGGGCTTGTCGAAGCGCGGGCCGGGCACCATGGGGTCGTGCCAGTAGAGGACCTTGCGGCCGTCCGTCGTGGATGTGGCGGCCGGTGTGTTCGCGGGCTGGGCCGTCTTGCGGCCCAGGAGAAAGGCGCCTGTTGCGAGCAGCAAGGCTGCCAGCAGCGACGCGACGATCATGCGGGTTCTGTTCATTGCGTCACCTCTGCCGTGAGTGGCCGGTAGGCCAGTTGGATCTGTGTCTTTGCAAGGTCGCGCTGAAGCGCCAGCAGCTTGCGCTGTGCCTCGACTTCGGCATGCCGCGCCTCGAACAGCGCAACGAGGCTGCCCTGGCCCGACCGGTAGGACGCTGTCGCAGCAGCCGTTCTCTGGCTGGCGGGAGCGACGACGGCGCTGCGGTAGCGGTCGATGCGCTGCTCCAGGCGCTGCGCATCGCTGCGCAGCGAGCGGTATTCGGCGGTCGCGGCCCGGGAGGCATCGGCCAGGTCGGCTTCGGCCTTCTCGGCCAGCGCGAGCTTGGCGGCGGTGTCGCGGTCCTGCCGTTCGCCGGGAGCCACCGGCAGGGGGATGCTCACGCCCACCGAGACCATGTCGGAGTAGCCGGTGCGCTGGCCGTAGGAAACTTCCCAGGTCCAGTTGGGCTTGCGTTCGGATGCGGTGACGGCGGCTGCTCGCCGCGCCACCTCGGCCTCACGCTGCATCGCCGCGACCGTGGGGTGAGAGGCGACGTAGCTTTCTTCGGAGGGCTGCGCGATGGTTCCGGGAGGCAGCAATTCCTCAGGCGGCACGCCTACCCATCGCTGGAAAGCGGCGGCTGCGCTGCCTTGCTGCTGGAGGATCTCGGCTGACTCGTCTTCCGAGACGCCCTTGGCACCTGCGAGCGCGAGCACTTCCTGGCTGCTGGCCGTGGCGGAGGACAGGCGGGCGCGAGCGGCCTCCAGCTCCTCGTGCGCGTGGTGCTCCATGAGCCTTGCGAGCTTCAGGCTCTCGCCCGCGTAGAAGGCATCGACATAGGCGAGCGCGGTCTGGCGCCGGGTATCGGCGGCGGCAGCCTGGACCAGCACGGTTTCTCGTTCGACCGAGGCATCGGCGGCGGCCTGGCGCGTGGCGCGCTTCTCGGCGGAAAGCCACTCCTGGCTGATGCCGATGCGCTTCATCGTCATCGAGTCGCGGGTGGTGCGAAAGCGATCGGGTCCGGTCGCCGGCAGGTTGTCGACGCCGATGCGCAGCGTGGGGTCGGGAAGCTGGGAGGCGGAATGCGCCGACTCCGTCGCGCTCAGTGCGCCAGCGCGGGCGGCGCGGGTGGTTTCGGAGCGCCGGGCCGCAAGCTGCAGCGCCGCCTCCAGGGACATGGGAGATATGGGAGCCGCCGTCGCAAGGTACGGCAGCAGCGCAACGGCCAGCACGGCTGCGCGCGAAAAGGGAATGGACATGAAAACTCCGCGGACGAACGAGGTGATCGCTGGCAGGCGGACGAGCCGCGCCAGCACCGGTCAGTCGACGGAGATTTCAGACGCGCAGTCTGAGCGTGGAGAGAAAGACGGGATCGGGCGGCGGATGCTGCCGCTCGGGAACGGCCTGCCGCGGAAGCTCAAGGCCTTCGGACGCCAGCACCACGGGCATGACCACGAGCTGCACGATGGCGGGCAGCGACGGGGTGGTCAGCTTGACGGGCTCGAACGAGAGCGACATGTCGGCCGCGTGCTGGAAGCACAGAACCGGCTGCGCCATGTCCATGCCCTCGCAGGGGGCGCCGGTGGCCATCATCTCGGCCATCGAGTCGGTGTCAGGGGTGCCGGGGCACACATAGCCCGCCAGTGCCAGCTGCGAGAAAAGCAGCGACAGGACCACGAGGAACGCGGTCAGGCAGCGATGGAGGGAGTGCCGGCGGGACATGTCGGACATGTATTTCGGGCGTGGAGTGTAGCGCCGCGGAATTGCCCCGGGGGAGAGAGGGTGGTGGCCCGGGGAGCTCCAGCCCGAACTTCAGCCCGAACGCTTGGCCGTGCCGTGCAGCGAACCGTGCACGTGCCCCGCGTGCTGCCCGAATGTCTCGGACGCGAGCGCGGTGGTGTCCAGCTCCTGCAGGATGCCGCAGGCGTTCGCCGATTCGGGGCCGCAGCACTGCTGGCGCAGCGCCTTCAATTGCTTCTCGAGCGTCTTCAGCTCGGCGATGCGCGCGGCCACGTGGCCGATGTGGTCGTCCAGCAGCTGGTTGACCTCGCCGCAGTCTTCCTGCGGCGCATCGCGGAATTTGAGCANGCTGCGGATCTCGTCCAGCGTCATGTCCAGCGAGCGGCAGCGGCGGATGAAGCCCAGGCGCTGGGCGTGGTCTTCGTCGTAGATGCGGTAGTTGCCCTCGGTGCGCGCGGGCTCGGGCAGCAGTTGCTCGCGCTCGTAGTACCGGATGGTTTCGACCGGCGTGTTCGCGACCTTGGCCAGTTCACCGATTTTCATGATGCGGCAAATGAAC
>JGI25153J46596_10002416_pt1 | contig 10769 bp, 9 predicted proteins | sample AraplaMF_Col_mMF_FD_46596 | JGI IMG/M metagenome (IMG submission 46596)
CAGCCGAACAATTACGACATGGCGCTCGAAGTGGATTTGCGCGCCGCGCCGATGAATGCGGCGAAAAATATCAGCCGCACCAATTTCAAGTACATGTACTGGTCGTCGGTGCAACAGCTCGTCCACCACGCGTCCAGCGGCTGCGCCATGAATGTCGGCGATCTCTTAGGGTCCGGCACCATTTCCGGTCCGGAGAAGGACCAGCGCGGCAGCCTGCTCGAAATCAGCTGGAACGGCACCGAGCCGGTCGAACTCGCCGAGGGCGTCAAGCGCGCGTTCCTGGAGGACGGCGATTCGCTGGTGATGCGCGGCTGGTGCCAGGGCGACGGCTACCGCGTCGGCTTTGGCGAAGTCGAGGGGACGATTTTGGCGGCGGGGTAGCCGTTATTTTTGCGGATGACGCTCTCTCCCCGTCATTGCGAGGAGCGAAGCGACGAAGCAATCCATAGCGCCCAAGCGGAAGCATGGATTGCTTCGCTGCGCTCGCAATGACGGAGAGGCGAGGAGACTTCACCGCTCCTGCGGCGGAATATCCTTCAGCAGCGCACAATGCGCAGCGACATCTTCCAGCGAATACTTCAAATGCACCCGCTTGTCCGACGGCACCTGCTTGGTCACGCACACGCCCGGCCGCCGCTCGGTGGCGGGGCGGATCGGCCGCCGCTCGAACCCGCCGCCGCAGTTCGGGCAGACATTGTGCAGCCTGTTGTCGGCACAGTCGGCGCAGAACGTGCATTCATAGGAACAGATCCGCGCGTCCGTCGCTGATGGCGGCAGGTCCTTGTCGCAATATTCGCAGTTCGGGCGGAGTTGCAGCGCCATGGTCGTCTCGTCCTGTGATTCCACGACATCATTGCAAATCGGCCGGAAAACGCGAATGCCGAATTTCCCTCGAATTGCGCCATGCGGCGGTAGGCTTTCATCCTTCGAGACGGCGCTGTCGCGCCTCTTCAGGATGAGGTCTTCTTTCCCCTCATGGTGAGGAGCATCGCGAAGCGATGCGTCTCGAACCATGTGGCCCGGATGCTAGCCCCTTAGCGGCAGTTTCGCGCTCTCCTTCAGCCGATCCAGCACGATCGAGGAGCGCACATGCGCCACGCTCTGGTGCGGCATCAGCACGTCGTTGACGAGGCCGGAGAGGTCCTTGAGGTCGCGCAGCACCACCTTCAGCACGTAGTCGGCGTCGCCGGTCAGCGAATAGGCCTCCTGGATGTCGTCGACGCGGTTGACGAGGGCGCGGAATTTCTTGGCGTTGTCGGGCGAATGCGTCGCCAGCGTGATGTGGACGAAGGCGATCAAATTGAAGCCGAGCGCCTCGCCGGCGAGGTCGGCGTGGTAGCCCGCGATCACCTTTTCCTCCTCCAGCCGCATCCGCCGCCGCGAGCATTGCGAGGCGGAGAGGCCGACGAGATCGGCAAGCTGCTGGTTGGTCAGCCGGCCGTCGTCCTGCAGGGCGGCGAGCATTTTGAGGTCGAAGGCGTCCACGGAGATCATGCGTTAATTGCCCGTTTCATGCATGAATTGTGCATGATGATAGCCGATCGCGGCCCCGTATGCATGCACTTTGCGCTCGTTTCGACCGATATTGATCCAGATCAATTTTCGGGAGTTCCGCCATGGGTCCGTTTCCGCACGACGCGCCGGCCGCCACCATCACACCGGATAATCCGATGGGCACCGACGGGTTCGAATTCGTCGAATACGCGCATCCGAATCCGGAAGAACTGCACGCGCTGTTCAAGCTGATGGGGTATGTCCCGGTCGCCCGTCACAAGAGCAAGAAGATCACGGTCTACCGTCAGGGCGACATCAACTATCTCGTCAACGAGGAGCAGGGCAGCCATGGCCACGGCTTCGTCGCCGCGCACGGACCGTGTGCGCCGTCGATGGCGTTTCGCGTGGTCGATGCGAAGAAGGCCTATGAGCGCGCGCTCNCGCTCGGCGCGGAGCCGGCCGATATTCCGGCGGCGCAGAAGACGCTAGACGTTCCCGCCATCAAGGGCATCGGCGGCAGCCTGCTTTATCTCGTCGACCGCTACGGCGCAAAAGGCTCGGCCTATGACATCGAGTTCGAATGGCTCGGCGCGAAGGACCCGCATCCCGCCGGCGCGGGCCTCTATTACATCGATCACCTCACCCACAACGTCCATCGCGGCCGCATGGATGTCTGGACCGGCTTCTACGAAAAACTCTTCAACTTCCGCCAGATCCGTTTCTTCGACATCGAGGGCCGCGCCTCCGGCCTGTTCTCGCGCGCGCTGACCAGCCCGGACGGCAAGATCCGGATTCCGATCAACGAGGACGCCGGCGATTCCGGTCAGATCGAGGAATATCTCAACATCTATCGCGGCGAGGGCATCCAGCACATCGCCTGCGGCGCGCGCGACATCTACCGCACCGTCGAGAGCCTGCGCGCGGATGGTTTGCCGTTCATGCCGTCACCGCCGGACACCTATTTCGAGAAGATCGACACGCGGCTGCCGCAACATGGCGAAGACGTCGCGCGGCTGCANAGGAGCGGCATTCTCATCGACGGCGAGGGCGTNGTCGACGGCGGCCACACCAAAGTGCTGCTGCAGATTTTCTCGGCGAATGCGATCGGTCCGATCTTCTTCGAGTTCATCCAGCGCAAGGGCGACGACGGATTCGGCGANGGCAANTTCAAGGCGCTGTTCGAATCGATCGAGGAGGATCAGATCCGGCGCGGCGTGCTGAAGGTGGGGAACGCGGCGTAGGNCTCCGTAGGGTGGGCAAAGCGAAGCGTGCCCACCATCCTTGCCGCGAGTCCGAATGGTGGGCACGGCGCAAGTGCGCCTTTGCCCACCCTACGGTTCTAACCCACCCTACGATGTTCGACGAATTATTCCGTCATTGCGAGCGAAGCGAAGCAATCCATTTCTCGGCANAACGGGTCGATGGATTGCTTCGTCGCTTCGCTCCTCGCAATGACGTCGGAGATTACTTTCCCGCCTTCCACGCACTNNCCAGTTCGGCCAGTTCCACCTTCTCCGGCTCNCGGATCGCCGANGGCGTGCGCGAAAAGCGCGGCGCGGGGGCGGGCTGCGTCACGCCGTGNCGCTCGACGAACACGTTTCGCGCNGCCATGTGCGGGTGCTTCGGCGCTTCCGCCATGGTCAGGATCGGCGCAAAGCAGATGTCGGTGCCTTCCATGATCTTGCACCAGTCCTCGCGCGTCTTGCTCTTGAACACTTTTGTCAGCTTNTCCTTCAGNNCCGGCCAGGCCTTGCGGTCCATCTGCGCGTCGAAATCGGCGTCGGTCAGCCCGGCATGCTGGCGCAGCAGCGCATAGAACTGCGGCTCGATCGAGCCGATCGAGATGAAGTTGCCGCAGGAGCATTCATAGACGCCGTAGAAATGCGCGCCGCCATCGAGGAAATTCTGGTCGCGGCCTTCGCTCCAGCGCCCCATTGCGGTCATGTCGAAGAACATCGACATCAGCGACGCCGCGCCGTCGCACATCGCGGCATCGACCACCTGGCCCTTGCCGGATTTCGAGGCTTCGAGCAGGGCGGCCAGCACGCCGACCACGAGATAGAGCGCGCCGCCGCCGAAATCGCCGACCAGGTTGAGCGGCGGCACCGGCTTTTCCTTCGTGCCGATCGCAGCCAGCGCGCCGGTAATGGAGATGTAGTTGATGTCATGGCCGGCGGCGTTCGCCAGCGGGCCTTCCTGGCCCCAGCCGGTCATGCGGCCGAACACCAGCTTTGGGTTGCGCGCCATCACGACGTCAGGGCCGAGCCCGAGCCGCTCCATCACACCGGGACGAAAGCCCTCGATCAGCGTCCGCGCCGGCAAGCAGGTCGAGCACCTGCGCGACGGCGGCCTTGTCCTTCAGGTCGAGCTCGACGACCTTGCGGCCGCGCCCCGCCACCGATTTCAAGTTCTTCTTGGCGCCGACCCGATCCAGCGTCACGACCTCCGCGCCCATGTCGGCCAGCATCATGCAGGCGAACGGACCCGGGCCGATGCCGGCGAATTCCACGATGCGGAAGCCGGCGAGCGGGCCGGAGGCGCGGGTAGCGGATTGGGTGGCAGGTTTGTCGAGCACGTGTTTTCTCTCCCGGGAATAGCCTCGCTAGCGCATGATCCGGAAAAGCGTGAAGCGGTTTTCCGAAAAGATCATGCTCAAACAAGGACCTAAAGCGCGATGACGATTCATCCAAATCTCATCGCGCTTTAGGATGCGCCTTAATTAGTTGATTAGCTAAATTGTCCCGCCGAAGCGAGGGCGTTGCAAGCAAATCTTGGCGCAAAAGCAGTGCGGCGCGCATCGCTGCGCGCCGCTTGCATGGCTCAAGGAGAGATAGATCAGCCGGCCGCCTGCACCGCGCGCTGTGCCATCACCTTGATCAGGTTGGCACGGTAGTCGGACGAGCCGTGGATGTCGCTCAACAGCCCGTCGGCCGAGACCTTGACGCTGTCGATCGCGTTCGCCGACCAGTTCGCCTTCAGCGCCGCCTCGATTCCGCCAACCCGCATCACGCCGCTCTGCGATGCGCCGGTGGCGGCCACGCGGACGTCGCCGCCATGCGTCCGCGCCACGAACACGCCGGTCAGCGCAAAGCGCGAGGCCGGATGCGGGAATTTGGCGTAGCCCGCCTTGTCGATGACGGGGAAATCGACCGCGGTNATGATCTCGCCGTCCTCCAGCGCCGTCGTGAACAGGCCCTGGAANAAATCGTCGGCGGAAATCGTGCGCTTGTTGGTCTTGACGGTCGCGTTCAGCGCCAGCACGGCGGCGGGATAGTCCGCGGCCGGATCGTTGTTGGCGAGCGAGCCGCCGATGGTGCCGCGATGGCGCACGGCCGGATCGCCGATCAGCGAGGCGAGGTGGCAAAGCGCCGGGATCGCCTTTCGCACGGTGGCATCCTGGGACACCTCGTAATGCGTGGTGGCCGCCTTGATCTGGATGCCGGAGGTCGTCCCCGAGCATCCGACGAGATCCTTGATCCTGGCGAGATCGATCACGTCGGATGGCGAGGCCAGCCGTTGTTTCATCACCGGAAGCAGCGTCTGGCCGCCGGAGAGATATTTCGCTTCCTTGCCCTTTGCGAACAGGGTGGCGGCCTCGTCGACCGAGGAGGCGCGGTGATAATTGGTCTCGTACATGATGCGTCCTCCTGATTAACCGTGGATCGCGTGCCAGACGCGGTCGGGTGTCGCCGGCATTTCCAGCTTGTTGTGCCCGATCGCGTCGGTGATGGCGTTGATGACGGCGGCCGAGGCGCCGATCGCGCCGGCCTCGCCGCAGCCCTTGACGCCGAGCGGGTTGCTCGGACACAGCGTCGTGGTGTGCTGCACCTTGAACGAGGGCAGGTCGTCGGCGCGCGGCATGGTGTAGTCCATGAACGAGGCCGTTATCGGCTGGCCGTTCTCGTTGTAGACGGCGTGCTCCAAAAGCGCCTGGCCGATGCCCTGGGCGAGGCCGCCATGGACCTGGCCCTCCACGACCATCGGATTGATCAGGCGGCCAAAATCGTCGGCGGCGACGAAGTTCACGAACGAGGTTTTGCCGGTTGAGGCATCGACCTCGACCTCGCAGATATAGGCGCCGGCCGGGAAGGTGAAGTTGGTCGGGTCGTAGAAGGCGGTTTCCTTCAGGCCCGGCTCCATGCCGTCGGGCAGGTTGTGCGCGGTGTAGGCGGCGAGCGCGACCATCGGCAGTGCGATCGACTTGTCGGTGCCGGTCACCTTGAACTCGCCGTTCTCGATGACGATGTCGTTCTCGCTCGCTTCCAGCGCGTGGGCGGCGATCTTCTTGGCCTTGGATTCGATCTTCTCCATGGCCTTGATGATGGCGGTGCCGCCGACCGCGATCGAGCGCGAGCCGTAGGTGCCCATGCCGAACTGCACCTTGTCGGTGTCGCCGTGCACGATCGACACCTGGCTGATGGGAACGCCGAGCCGTTCGGCGATCAGTTGGGCAAATGTCGTCTCATGGCTCTGGCCGTGGCTGTGCGATCCTGTGAGCACCTCGATGGTGCCGACCGGATTGACGCGGATCTCCGCCGATTCCCACAGGCCGACGCCGGCGCCGAGAGAGCCGACCGCCTTCGAGGGCGCGATGCCGCAGGCCTCGATGTAGCAGGATACGCCGATGCCGCGCAGCTTGCCGTCGGCTTTCGCCTTGGCCTTGCGGGCTGCGAAGCCGGCATAGTCGATCGCCTTCATCGCGGCGTCGATCGAGGCGTTAAAGTCGCCGGCGTCATAGGCCATGATGACCGGCGTCTGATAGGGGAAGCTGGTGATGAAGTTCTTCTTGCGCAGCTCGGCCGGATCGACCTTGAGCTGCCGCGCCGCGGTCTCCATCATCCGCTCGAGCAGGTAGCTCGCCTCGGGCCGGCCGGCGCCGCGATAGGCATCCACCGGCGTGGTGTTGGTGTAGACCGCCAGCACCTCGGCATAGATCGCCGGGATGACGTACTGGCCCGACAGCAGCGTGGCGTAGAGATAGGTCGGCACCGCCGAGGAGAACAGCGACATATAGGCGCCGAAATTGGCGTGGGTCTTGACCCGGAGGCCCAGGATCTTGTTGTCCTTGTCGAACGCCATCTCGGCATGGGTGACGTGGTCGCGGCCATGCGCGTCGGTGAGGAAGGCCTCGGTGCGGTCGCCGGTCCACTTCACCGGGCGGCCGACCTTCTTGGAGGCCCACAGCGCCACCATCTCTTCCGGATAGATGTAGATCTTCGAGCCGAAGCCGCCGCCGACGTCGGGCGCGATCACCCGCAGCTTGTGCTCGGGCGCGACATTATAGAACGCCGACAGCACCAGGCGGGCGACATGCGGGTTCTGCGAGGTCGTGTAGAGCGTGAAATGCTCTTCCGCCGTGTCGTAATCGGCGATCGCCGCGCGCGGCTCCATCGCATTCGGCACCAGGCGGTTGTTGGTGAGGTCGAGGTTCACCACGTTGGCGGCCTTGGCGAAGGCGGCCTTCACCGCGGCGTCGTCGCCGATATGCCAGTCATAGATCACATTGCCCGGCGCTTCCGGGTGCAGTTGCGGGGCGCCCGGCTTGATCGCGGCCTTGACGTCGGCCACCGCCGGCAGCTCCTCGTAATTGACGACCACGGCCTCGGCGGCATCGCGCGCCTGGTTCTTGGTTTCGGCGAGCACCACCGCCACCGCCTGCCCGACGAAGCGCACCGTCTCCGGCGCCATGGCCGGCCAGGCGCCCATCTTCATCGGCGTGCCGTCCTTGGAGGTGATGGCCCAGCCGCAGATCAGGTTGCCGATCTTGTCGTCGACGATCTCCTGTCCGGTCAGCACCGCGACCACGCCCGGCATCTTCATTGCCGCCGAGCCGTCGATGCCCTTGATCTTCGCATGGGCGTGCGGGCTGCGGATGAAGTGGGCATGGGTCATGCCCAGCAGCTTGATATCGTCGACGTAACGGCCCTTGCCGGTGATGAAACGGCGGTCTTCCTTGCGCACCACGCTTGCGCCAATGCCTTCAACGCCCATGTCCTGTCCTCCCGACCGGAGTTATTGGTTTTCCGCCATTTCCATCGAAATGCGGCCTTCAATTCGGAAAAAGTGCCGGCCGGCGGCTATTCAGCCGCCTGCGCGACCTTCATGCGGCCGGCCGCGTCGAGCACGGCCTTGACGATGTTGTGGTAGCCGGTGCAGCGGCAGATGTTGCCTTCCAGCTCGTGCCGGACGGTCGCCTCGTCGAGGTTGCCGCTGTGGCGGTGCACAATATCGATTGCCGACATGATCATGCCCGGGGTGCAATAGCCGCACTGCAGGCCGTGATTGTCGCGGAACGCCGCCTGCATCGGGTGCAGTTCGTCGCCCTTGGCGATGCCCTCGATGGTGATGACATCAGATCCGGCGGCCTGGGCGGCCAGCACGGTGCAGGACTTTACCGCCTGGCCGTCGATATGAACCACGCAGGCGCCACATTGGCTGGTGTCACAGCCGACATGGGTGCCGGTCAGGTTCAGATGGTCGCGCAGCAGATGGACAAGAAGGGTCCGGTCTTCGACCTCGGCCGAGACGGCCTTGCCGTTTACGGTCAGCTTGACTGTGGACACGCGTGGTTCCTCCCGATGTTTTGTAATTATTCCAATTAGAAACAGCGGAGCGGGAACTTGCAACTAGGATTTTGGCGGGACCTGTCATTGTGATGACATTGGCGCGTGCGCGCGGAGGGAATCGCGATGCCATTTTTTCTTACCCTCCCCTGGAGGGGTCCGAGACGAGCAAAGCTCGCTCGTGGGTCGACGCGAAGCGGCGGGGTGGGGTGACGGTCTCTCCACATCCGACAGTGCCCGTGTTGAGAGACCGCCCCACCCCGTCTCACATTCCGCTGCGCTACATGTGAGCCGACCCTCCCCCTCCAGGGGAGGGTAAGAAAACGCCCCCTTGCAACTTTTGCCCGGGTTTACGCCCCCTTATCCATTCTGCCTTAAGTTTGCGCACCGGATTGGGGGCCGAGCCTCCCGATGCCTGTTTTTCAGAATGAAAACGGGGGGTGACATGCGATTTCTGAAGCGTAGCGGCGGCTCGTCTTTCAGGCTNCCGGCCCTGCGGTTCCGGGCCAAGATCATGCTCGGCTTTGCCGTCGTGCTGGCGATTTCGGCCGCCAGCATGGGCTTTGCCTATCTCGGATTCGAACGCGTCTCGGCGGTCGTGGATTCCTACCGGCGCGGTGTGCAGGAAGCCGACCTGTCGCGCGACATCGATCGCGAGCTGATCTCCTATCGCTTGCTCGCCCGCTATTTCGTGGCGACGGCCAGGGAAGAGGACGGCAAGGCGGCGCTGGAGGCGGANGCGCGCCTGAAGGACGCGATCATCGCCTCGATGAAGGGGACGACGAACCCGACCCGGCTCGAGCAGGTCGCCAAGCTGGAGCGCGAGTTCCGCGCCTTCACCAAGATTTTCGCCGACATCCTCAAGGTCAAGGAAGAAAGCGCGCGCATCGCGCAAAACCAGCTGACGCGCAGCGGCCAGTCGCTTTATTACAAGCTCGACGATCTCCCCAGCGACGCCGATGAATCCGAGCTTCAGGCGGTCACCTTCAGCACGAAAAAAGTGATCGATGAGTTTCAGGCGGTGGTCGGGCTTGCCAACACGTTCGTCATCAACTCGGACAAGACGGTCGCGTCCAGCGCACTCGCACGCCTGAAATTTCTCGGCAATTCGTTGAGAGCGATCCCGGCCAACAACGACAAGATCCGGCAAGGGGTGCTGGAGATCTCGCGTCTGCTGGAAGAATACGAGAAGGCGCTCGCCAAGCTTGTCGATAATGCCAAGGAGATCGACGAGCTGACGCAGGAGATGACGGAGTCGGCCGCCGCCATCAACAAGGGCTCGGTGGCGATGAAGTCGGACCTGCTGGCCGATCAGAAGCGGTTGGAGGCCGAATCCGATACGACGATCGGCGAGACCGAGCAGTTGATCCTGATCCTCGCCGCCGGCGGCTTCCTGCTCGGCTGCGTCTGGGCGTTTTTGCTCGGCGCCGGCATTTCCCGGCCGATGACCGCGATGTGCAACGCGATGCGCAAGCTCGCCGCCGGCGATTTCGAAGTCGTGCTGCCCGGCCTTGGCCGCCGCGACGAACTCGGCGAGATGGCCGGCGCCGTCGAGGAGTTCAAGGTGCAGGCCGTCGCCCGCGCCGAGCGCGATGCCGCGACCCAGGAAGCGCAGAACAAGGCGGCGAGCGCCGCGCGCCGCGCCGAGCTCATTCGCTTCGCCGATGAATTCGAAGCCGCGGTCGGCGCCATCGTCGCCAATGTTTCATCTTCCGCCGTGCAGCTCGAAGCCGCCGCCGATACGCTGACGCGGACGGCGGAAACCACGCAAAATCTTTCGAGCCAGGTCGCCGGCGCCTCGGAGGAAGCCTCCGGCAACATGCAGTCGGTGGCGTCGGCCACCGAGGAATTGTCCGCTTCCGTCGACGAGATCGGGCGACGCGTCAAGGAATCCAGCCAGATCGCGGACGCCGCCGTCCGCCAGGCCGAACAGACCGACGGGCGGATCGGCAAGCTGTCGCGCGCCGCGCAGGAGATCGGCGACGTCGTCAAGCTGATCACCGCGATCGCCGAGCAGACCAACCTGCTCGCGCTCAACGCCACCATCGAGGCGGCGCGCGCCGGCGATGCCGGCCGCGGCTTCGCCGTGGTCGCATCCGAAGTCAAATCGCTGGCCAGCCAGACCGCGAAGGCGACCGACGAGATTTCCAATCACATCGCGGGCATGCAGGGCGCGACGCAGGAATCGGTCGCCGCGATCAAGGAGATCGGCGGCACCATCGGAAAGATCTCCGACATCGCCGCGACCATCGCCAGCTCCGTCGAGCAGCAGAGCCAGGCGACGCAGGAAATTGCGCGCAGCGTCCAGAACGTCGCGCAGGGCACGCAGGAGGCCGCCAGCAACGTCATGCAGGTCAACCGCGGCGCCACCGAAACCGGCTCGGCGTCGGAGGAAGTGCTGAATTCCGCACGCTCGCTGTCGAGCGAAAGCGCGCGCCTGCGCGAGGAGCTCGACCGCTTCATGGCGAATATCAGGGCGGCGTGAGCGGCGGTTGCCGGCGATCCGTGCTATGTTCGGCGAATGGAGCCAGCTCGTTCGCCGACCCTTTATCTGCTGTGCGGCAAGATTGCCGCCGGGAAGTCGTCGCTTGCACGGCGCCTTGCGTCGCGACCGGCGACGCTGCTCGTCAGCGAGGATCACTGGACATCCCATCTGTTTGCCGACGAGCTGAAGACCATCGAGGACTACGGGCGTCTGTCGGCACGGCTTCG
>JGI25153J46596_10002417_pt1 | contig 10768 bp, 8 predicted proteins | sample AraplaMF_Col_mMF_FD_46596 | JGI IMG/M metagenome (IMG submission 46596)
TTGTTGTCGCGGATCGCGAGCAGGCCGCCATGCACCTTCGGATGCAGCGTCTTGACGCGGCCGTCCATCATCTCGGGGAAGCCGGTGAGGTCGGAGACGTCTTTCACCTTGAGGCCGGCCGCGGCGATCGCTTTCGCGGTGCCGCCGGTCGAGACCAGCTCGACATCATGCGCGGCCAGCGCTTTCGCGAATTCGATCAGGCCGGTTTTGTCGGAGACGGAGAGAAGAGCGCGGGTGACGCGGCGGGGATGGTCAGTCATGAGCAAGATCCTCTGTTCAGGGAGTGTCTATGCCCAGGCGCGCGGCAGATACGTGTCGCGCTTCCCGATGGTGCTCCATCCAAGGTCGCCAGTCGCGCGAACGAGCGCTCGATAGCAGCTTTCGGCCGTTTTCACAACGTTCCGATCGGGCTGAATCGCAGGTTTACAGCGGTAGTTCCGGCTCCCGCCGCGCATTTCGTCGGGCATTGGTGACCGCCGGCGAAGCGGTGGAACGCACAAAACTCCAGCGGATCGAGGGCGCCTGCCGCGCGTCCTGCCGGATCACGATCTGGGCGGTGCGGCGCGGGCCGTCATTGCCGGCCAGGAACACGCTGTCCTCGAGGTCGACCTTGTCGTCCAATGCTTCGAAGGTCCAGACGTCGCGGTTCGGCAGCACCAGCATGACGCCGCGGGCGTCCGACAGCCGACTCGCCTTCACGGCCGGATGCAGATGGAAGCGCAGCGCGAAATCGGCATCCGCGCCCTTGAAGCGTCCGCCCTGCGGCGGCGACAGCGTGTCCTCGCCGTCGATGCGCGCGCCGTCATTGGCGATCATCAGCACGCGGCGATGGATCGCGCCGAACTTGGAGAGATAGCCGTCATGCGAGGCCGTGAGCAGCGTGCCGTTCTGCACGATCTCGCGGTAGCTCTCGACCTCAACGGGCCCGCTGGTGACGGGCGAGCCGTGCAGCAGCCGCTTCATCGCCGACATCTCGACGAACTGACAGGACGAGGTGTCGTGATAGGTCAGCGTCGAATGCGCCGCCGTGCTGCGTGCGAACGGCCGCCAATTGTCGCGGCCCGTGGTCGGCATGCCGCAATTGGTGACGATGCGGCTGATGCCGGAGGACAGCTCGAACGACAGGCAGCCGGCATGGGCATCGTGACTGACGCCGGCCGGCGGCGGCGGCCCCGTGTCGATGATCACGGTGGTCTGGCCGGCGTCGAGGCGCTGGAAGCCGGTATGCGGCATGTTCGCCATCGGCGCGCCGTGGGTGTCGTCATAGGCGAGCAGCGTGGCGAGCAGATCCGAGGATGTCGCGCTCATGCCGTTGAACAGCGCGAAATTGCCGTCGCCGTGCCGGAAGAAGCGCAGCATCGGCATCATGCGGTCGATTGCGTTGAGCAGCGCCGGCGGCGGCGCGATGTTGCGCGCGGCAAAGGTCTGCCGCAGCGGCAAGAGGTCGATCAGGAGCTCGATCAGCGCGCCGGGGTTGCGGGAGATGTGTCCGCCATCGGGCAGGATCTGCCGCTGCAATTCGTCCGACAGCTTTTTCGATGCGCTGCGGATGTGGCGCGCCTGGTTGGCAAGGCACAGCGCCGCATAGCACAGCGCGATCAGCACCTGCAGCTTCGGCACCCCATCCGGAATGTCGACCATGGCGAAGCGCAGGAAGCGGATCTCGCGTGCGAGGGCGCGCAGGTAACGGCGGTAGAATTTGTTGTCGGTCTCGTTCAGCACCAGCGGCGCCTGCGACAGCAGCGAGATCACGCGCCTCGCCAGCACGTCGGCGCGGCGCGCGACGGGACGGCGCTTGTTGGCGGGATTGGCGATCCAGTCCTCGATCAGGGCGCGCGCATTCGCGCGTGTCAGCGCGGTGTCGGCGGCGCGCAAATGGCGCAGCCAGCCGAAGCCGAGCAGCGCGACCTCCCAGTCCTCCGACGGCGGCTCGAGATCGAAGATCGAGCGGCCGTGGCAATTGACGATCTTGCCGGCGAAGACGAAGCGGCCGGCATAGATTTCGGCGGCACGAGTCGCATCCGCGGTGCGCAAATCGTGCGGCGCGATGATCAGCCGATCGGTGCGGCCGGGCCAGACCCGCGACAGCGCAACTGAGCCGCCGCTCGCGCGCGCGAGCATGTTCCGCGCGAAGCGGTTCATGACCAGCGTCGAGATACGTCTGCGTTGAGCGACCGACACGCTTTGCCTTGAAGGGGGAGAGGATTCCGACGAATCCCTATTAATCCCAAAATCGGCCGCCTGACACCACCTTGAACGTGTGCGAATCAGTGTCGGGGTCGCAAAATCCAGTGCAAAATCAGGATTTAACGAGCCGGGCCGCGAAAAATCCGTCGAGACCGCCGAGCTTGGGATCGGCGTTCGGCAGATGGCTGGGCAAAGTGCGCAGGTCACCTTCGTCAGTGATGATTTCGTCGAGGCCCGCGACCTCCGACGCCTCGATCGGGACGCGGCGAAGCGCAGGCTCGGCCGCCAGCAGCGTCGCCACGGCCTGCTCGCCTTCCTCAGGTTCCAGCGAGCAGGTACAGTAGACCAGCGTCCCGCCCGGCTTGAGCAAAGACACCGATTTTCGCAGCAGCTTTTGCTGGAGCGCGGTCAGGGCGGCGATGTCCGACTCCTGCCGCAGCCAGGCCACGTCGGGATGACGGCGGATCGTGCCGGTCGAGGTGCAGGGCGCGTCGATCAAGATACCGTCGAAGCCCTCGGCAGGACCGGCCCATTCCACGGCGTCGGCGACGACAGTCTCGGCCTGGAGCGACAGCCGCGCCAGGTTTTCGCGCAGCCGCGCCACCCGGGCCGGCGAACGGTCGATCGCCGTGACATGCGCGCCGGCTAGCGCCAGTTGCGCGGTCTTGCCGCCCGGGGCGGCGCAGAGATCGGCAATGGACTTGCCTTTGACGTCGCCGAACAGCCGGGCCGGCAGCGCGGCGGCGGCGTCCTGCACCCACCATTGTCCTTCGGCGAAGCCGGGAAGCATGGTCACCGCGCCGTGCAGCAGCATGCGCACCGTCCCGGTCGGCAGCGTCTCGCCATGCAGGCGGCTCGCCCATTGCGCGGCATCCGATTTCACGGTGAGATCGAGCGAGGGCTCGTGGCCGAGCGCCAGCGCCATCTCTCGTGCGGTCGCCTCGCCATAATGCGCGCTCCAGCGCGCGAGCAGCCATGGCGGCAGGTCCAGCGATTGGGTCGCGACCTCCTCGACCAGCGCCTTGCCTTCGCGGGCGCAGCGCCGCAGCACGGCATTGACGAGCCCGGCATAGCGCGCGGCGCGCCGGTCGGATTGCACCAGGCGAACGGAGAGGTCGACGGCGGCGTGATCCGGCACGTCCATCCAGAGGATCTGCGCCGCGCCGATCAGCAGCGCGCTCTGCGCGCGCGGCGCGTCGGAGGGAATGCCCTTGTCGAGCAGGCGGGACAGGACATGGCCGAGCGTGCCGAGCCGGCGCAGCACGGTGGCGACCAGGCGCCGCATCAGCGCACGGTCGCGGTCGGCCAGCGTCTTCAGTCCGGGATGGGCGCCGCCGCCGTCGAGCTGGTCGTCAAGCGTGCGGTGCTTGTGCAGCACGCCATCGACGATGTCGGCGGCAATCCGTCGTGCCGCGAGACCGGGCACTTCGGACGGAGGGGCGAAACGTTGAGATGGCATGCGGAAGCAAGGTTCTGAGCGAGCGGCAGTTCCGCCGCAATGGGCGCATGCCTTGAGAACCCAATCTCTGGCACGCGAATATGCCAAATGTAAGAATCGCTGCCGGCTTTTTCAGCCCTTTGGGCCCGATTTCAGGGATGCGTTATTGGGCGTCGCGTTGCGGGCCGTCCTGGGCTAGAAAGCCCGGCGATGAGTGACCAGCCTCCCGTTCCCGACCGCAAGCCGTTATCGCCGGCCGCCCAGCGCGCGCTGGCCGAAGCCGAGGCGCGCCGGCAGGCTGCCGCCGCCCAGGCCAAGGATGAAGCCAAGGCAAGGGAGCTGCAGGGACCGAAGGGGCCGGAGCCCACCCGCTACGGCGACTGGGAGCGCAAGGGCATCGCGTCCGACTTCTAAGGTCTCCGCCGGCCCGGAGGATCGTGCCTGTCGCGGCGACTACAGATAGTGATTGTCCCTGAGATAGCGGATGATGCGTTCGCAAGCCGCGTCGGTCGACAGCTCCGAGCCGTCGATGGTGATCTCCGGCGCTTGCGGTGCCTCATAGGGATGGTCGATGCCGGTGAATGCCGGCAATGCGCCTGACCGTGCCTTGCGATAGAGTCCCTTGGGATCGCGACGCTCGCATTCGGCGAGCGGGGTTGCGACATGGATCTCGATGAACTCGCCGGCTTGGACCCGCTGACGCGCCAGCTCGCGCTCGCTGCGGAACGGCGAGATCAGCGCGACCAGTGCGATCATGCCGGCGTCGACGAACAGCGCGGCGATCTCGGCAGTGCGCCGGACGTTCTCCGCCCTATCCGCGTTGGAGAAGCCGAGGTCGCGGTTGATGCCATGGCGGAGATTGTCACCGTCGAGCAGCGCGGCATGGCGTCCGAGCTCGGCAAGCCTGCGGTCGACGAGATCGGCGATCGTCGATTTGCCGGCACCGCTCAACCCCGTGAACCATAGCACGCAAGGACGCTGCTGCTTCAACCGCGCCCGCACGGTCTTGTCGACGGCCAGCCGCTGCCAATGAATGTTGGTGGCGCGGCGGAGCGAAAGGTCGATCATTCCTGCCGCCGCCGTGCGATGGCTGATCGGATCGACGAGAATGAAGCTGCCCATGTCGCGGTTGTCGCGATAGGCCTCGAACATCAGCGGCCGGTCGAGGCTGAGATGGGCGTAACCGATCTGGTTGGCGTCGAGCGTGGCGGCGTCTTCATGCGCCATGGTGTCGATCGCGATGCGGTGCTTGAGCGTCGTGATCACCGCGCCGGTCGAGGCCGTGCCGCATTTGAGCAGATAGCGCCGGCCCGCGACCATGGCCTCGTCATCGAACCAGACGAGATGGGCCGCCAATTGATCCGAGACCTGCGGCGCGGGACCCGCTGTCAGCACGTCGCCGCGGCTGACGTCGATTTCGTCGGTTAATGTGAGCGTGACCGATTCACCCGCTGCAGCGCGATCTCGCTCGCCGCCGGGCGTGAGAATGCGCGCGATGCGTGTCTGGCGGCCCGAGGGCTGCACGGCGATGCTGTCGCCGGCGGCAATCGTTCCGCTGGCGATCCGCCCGCAGAAGCCGCGAAACTCTGCGTTCGGCCGGTTGACCCATTGCACCGGCAGCCGGAACGGCCGCTGCGAGACATCACCGGAAACGTCGACCGATTCCAGATAGGCCGTGACGGTGGGCCCGGTGTACCAGGGCATCCGCGTGCTGGCCGCGACGATGTTGTCGCCGCCGGGCGCCACGACCGGGATGCACTGGACCTGCGAGATGCCGAGCTGTCCGGCCATGGTGAGGTATTCGGCCGTGATGGAAGCAAAGCGATCCCCGTCGAATCCGATCAGGTCCATCTTGTTGACGGCGAGCACGACGTGGCGAATGCCGAGCAGCGACAGGATGTGGCTGTGGCGCCGCGTCTGCGTGATCACGCCCTTGCGGGCGTCGACCAGCACCACGGCGAGATCGGCATTGGAGGCGCCGGTCGCCATGTTGCGGGTATATTGCGCATGTCCCGGCGTGTCGGCGACGATGAAGCGGCGCAGCTTGGTGGCGAAGAAGCGATAGGCGACGTCGATCGTGATACCCTGCTCGCGCTCCGCCTGCAGGCCGTCGACCAGCAGCGCGAAATCGANATCGCCGCCGGTGGTGCCGACGGTNCGGCTCTCGGATGCCAGCGCGTCGAGCTGATCGTCGAGCAGCGNCTTGGAATCGTAGAGCAGGCGNCCGACCAGGGTGCTCTTGCCGTCGTCGACACTGCCGCAGGTGACGAAACGCAGCGTCGGACGATCNTCCTGATCCAGCCGCGGCGCNTCGGAGGCGGCGATCGTGGGGGCCTCGTGATAGGACATCAGAAGTAGCCTTCCGCTTTCTTGCGCTCCATCGATGCCGGGCTGTCCCGGTCGATCATGCGTCCCTGCCGCTCGGAGGTGCGCGAGGCCATCATCTCCCGCACGATCTCGGGCAGCGTTGCCGCCGTCGACACCGTGGCGCCGCTGAGCGGATAGCAGCCCAGGGTGCGAAACCTGACCGAACGCCAGCGCGGCTGTTCGCCGGCAAGCAGCGGCATCCGTTCGTCGTCCACCATGATCAGCGCGCCGTCGCGCTCGACCACCGGGCGTGAAGCCGCGAGATAAAGCGGAACGATCGGGATGTCCTCGAGCAGGATGTAGTCCCAGACGTCGAGCTCGGTCCAGTTCGAGAGCGGAAACACCCGCATGCTCTCGCCAGGCGCGAGCATCGTGTTGTACAGGCTCCACAGCTCGGGGCGCTGGTTCTTCGGATCCCAGCGATGCGCCGCGCTCCGGTGCGAGAAGATGCGCTCCTTGGCGCGCGACTTCTCCTCGTCGCGCCGCGCGCCGCCGATCGCGGCGTCAAAGCCGTGAAGGTCGAGCGCCTGCCGCAATGCCTGCGTTTTCATGACGTCGGTGTAGCGCGCCGAGCCGTGGGTGAAGGGGTCGATGCCCTGGCTCAATCCGTCATTGTTGGTATGGACGATCAGATCGACGCCGAGCTCGCGCGCGCGGCGGTCGCGAAACGCGATCATCTCGCGGAATTTCCAGGTGGTGTCGACGTGCAGCAGGGGAAACGGTGGCTTGCCGGGATGAAACGCTTTCATCGCCAGATGCAGCAGCACCGAAGAGTCCTTGCCGATCGAGTAGAGCATGACCGGCCTGCGGAACTCGGCCGCGGTCTCCCGCAGGATATGGATGCTCTCCGCCTCCAGACGTCGAAGATGGCTGGCAGCGTGAAACTTCTCGCCCTCCGCTCTTTCGGCGAGGGCGGGCGGGGTGGTCGTGGGACACTCCAGCATGCTGATCACGCGGCCTCGGCGACCCAGTCGCCGAACAGGTGCGCCGACGTCGCCGCGTTCAGGTCGAGATCGCGAACGCACGCCGCGACCGAGGCTCGATAGGCGTCATTGACACCGCAGCGCTCCAGAATCTCCAGCTGAGTGTCGCTCACCGAGGCCGTGGCGCGGCGCTGGTAGCGGTAGGCGCTATCGGACGTATGCAGGTTGGGGACCTTGTAGATCGTCGCTTCGCTCGGGAAGATGACGCGCGCGTTGTTGGCTTGTTCGCCCCCCGGCTCCCGCCATGACGTCACGGCGTTCTCGGTAAAGCTGCCGGAAAGGCCGAGACGGTCGAACAGGACGCGCACCGACGACAGAGCCTCCTTGCTCACCTCGTAGACGTAGTGCGTGACGGGAACGCCCCGCTGCCGGGCGTAATCTGCGACGCGGGCCGCGCTGAGTGCGGCGACGACATAGTGCCGCAGCAATGTATCTTCAGGCGCACGCGAGATCAGCTTCTCGAGCCAGGACGCCAGCGAACTCGCNGGCTCGCGATCGAGCATGATGAGATGCAGNCGGTGCCGCGGATAACCCGCGTCGATCAGGAGCTGCAGTGGATTGAACAAGCTCTCGGCGAGCACGTAGGGNCCGATCGTTTCCTTGCTGAAGATGTGCGGCTCGTCGGTCGCCGAAGGGATGACCCAGGGCGTCAGCGGGCGGCCGACGAGCGCTTCGCGCAAGATCGCNTTCAGCGGNTGATAATANGACGGCATGCCGGTCATGCCGAACAGATTGCTGAGGGCGGTCGATCCGACCCTGGCTTTGCCGCATGCGAAATAGAGCATCGGGAAGTCTTGCGCGGGACGATGCAGGAAATCCTCTGCGAGGCAGTCCGTCACTTCGCGCATCAACGTCGCGAGGGGAGCGGCTCTGGTCTGGAATTCGCCCATTGGCGATAGCAGCATGGTGTCGAGGGAACTGTGCTGCTGCCGAACGAGATCTGCCAGTCGTTCGAGCGAAGCGGCCGAGGTAGCGTCGATGTTCATGTCGGGGGACCCATGGCTGGGAGTTCCACGAGCGATTGCTCATGGCGTCTCATCCAACCTACAGTTGTCAGCGGTGTTGAACAATTCCGGGAAATCCCGGAGGCGCTATCCATGTGCAGCAAGCGTCGGAGATATGTTGCTGCTTTTGCAAATTCATGCTGCGCGCACGGTCTTGAGGAACTTCTCGACTTCCGTCTTCAGGAGGTTGCTTTCGCTCGACAGCGAGCGCGCCGATGACAACACCTGCCCCGATGCAGCGCCGGTGGCGCTCGCGCCATGACTGACCTGGGCGATCTTGTCCGCGACTTCGACGGTTCCCTTGGCAGCTTCGCTGACGTTTCGCGCAATCTCGGCGGTCGCTGCACCCTGCTCTTCGATCGTCGCAGCAATGGTTGTCGAAATGTCCGAGATGCGGGCGATGGTTGCGCCGATTTCCTTGATCGCTCCGACGGAGTCCTCGGTCGCTGATTGCATGCCGGCAATCTGCGTGCTGATTTCCTCGGTCGCTCGCGCGGTTTGCGCCGCGAGGGCTTTGACCTCGCTCGCCACGACGGCAAAGCCGCGGCCGGATTCGCCGGCGCGCGCAGCTTCGATCGTCGCGTTCAGCGCCAGGAGATTGGTCTGCTCGGCAATTGCGGTGATCAATTTGACGACGTCGCCAATTCGGCCTGCCGCCTTGAGCAGTTCGTTGATCCGGACGTCGGTGCGTTCGGCCTGCTTGACCGCTTCGCCGGCGATGCGGCTGGAATCGTGGACCTGGCGGCCGATCTCGACGACCGACGTGCTCATCTCTTCCGCGGCAGACGCCACGGCGCCGACATTGGTCGATGCCTCCTCCGAGGCCGCCGCGACCATGCCGGAGAGCTGCTGAGTCTCCTCCGCGGTTCCCGACAGCGTGCCGGCGGCAGCCTCGAGCTGTTGGGAAGCTGCCGACACGGAGTCGATGATGCCACCGACCGCGGCTTCGAACACGCCGGCGAGCTTGGTCATCTCCTCCTTGCGTCGAGCGGCCGCAGCGGCTTCCTGATTCTTCTGCTCGGCTTCCATCAGCTCGATGCGGATCAGGTTTTCCTTGAAGGTCTGAGCCGCGCGGGCGTTGTCGCCGACTTCATCGCCACGGCGCGTATAGGGGATCTCGACCGCCTTGTTGCCGCCGGCGAGCTGGAGAAGCACGTCGCCGATGCGCCGGATCGGGCGGGCGATGTTCAACACGGAGAAGACGGCGGAGCCGATCAATGTCAGGACGACGAACACGCCGACGATCAATGCGAAGTTGGCGACGCGATCCAGTTCAGTGAGCATCTCACCCTTGCGGCGCGCGGCGAATTCGTTGGCAACGCCGACCAGATCGTCGATGCGCTTGCTGACTTCCAGCGCGGCCGGACGCATGCGCTCTGCGAGAATGCCTGCTTTCGCCGCTTCGGCCGCGGTCCTGGCGCTGCCGGACGCGGCGCCGATGACGGTCTTCTGCGCCCCGGCCAGTTCAATGCCACTGGCCAGATACGCATCGACAAATTTCTTGGTCTCGCGATAGGCGTCCTGGGTGACCTTCCGAGTCGCCCGGTCCGTGGCGGCATCGATTTCCACACCGGCTTCGCTCGCCCGCGTGCGAAGCATCTCGAGGAACTTGTCAACTTCTCCGGCGGTTGAAGCGGAACCGATCTCGAGCGCTGCGAGCTGCGCCCTCGCCATCGCCGTTTGCGCCGCCTGCGCATTGCCCTTGTTGAGATAGTTGATCGTGACCAAGCGATTGGATTCGGCAATCGACCGGTTGCCGAGCATCTGGTTGGTCAGCATGCCGCACACCAATACAATGCTCACGCCCGTCACGATGCCGAGCTTTGTTCCAATGCGAAACCTGAATGACCCCACCGCAATCTCCCTCGCGTTGCCGTATAACAGGTATGCGCAACCAATGATTGAGAATTGGGAAAGATTCGCGGATCTCCAGTAGAACTACGGCCGACGTAGTGGTGTTCGGAACTTTCTTCCAGAGGTTGTTCCGGGTTCCGGCCCGCTGTGGCCACGCTTGTGAGTTCCCCGACTCAGTCTTAGCGTAAGTTGATGCGGTTCCGGGATCGACCCAAAACCTACCAGCCACAGTTCGGCGGTTCGCCGTTCGGTCGGCACTTCTCCGGATTGTTGCCCTGGATGTTCGTGGTGGGCATCGTGTTGGCCGTCGTCCTCACCTTCCGCCATGGAATGGGCTGGCTTGTTCCGCAGACCGATGGCGAGCGCACCGGGGATGCTGAGATCGTTCTCCAGCAGGCAGGCCATCCAGGTGCGCGCGAGCCGGTGGATGTCATTCGTACCATCGACGGCGACACTTTCCTTGCGCGCGTTCGTCAGCGCGAGGGTCGCGATCGCGTCGTACGCGTTCGGCTGCGCGGCATCGATGCGCCCGAACTAAAGGCATCGTGCCAGGAGGAGCTGGACAAGGCGGAAGCCGCGGCGCGCGCATTGCGCGATCTGCTCGGCCAGGGCGGCGTGATCATCACCAATCTCGGCCCCGACAAATACGGCCGCGTGCTCGCCGACGTCGCGACCCGGCGGACCGAGAACGTTTCGGCGGCGTTGCTCGCGGGCGGTTTTGCGCGGAGCTACAATGGCGGCCATCGCGACGGCTGGTGCACACGCGGCTGGCGCTTCTGGTAACAAAAAAGCCGCGTCCCAAGACGCGGCTTTTTCTTGTCGCGGCTGATCTCTGCGATCAGCGCGTCACGACCACCGTCGTGCCGACGGAGACGCGGCCATAGAGATCGGTGATGTCGTCGTTGAGCATGCGGATGCAGCCATAGGAGACGAAG
>JGI25153J46596_10002420_pt1 | contig 10761 bp, 16 predicted proteins | sample AraplaMF_Col_mMF_FD_46596 | JGI IMG/M metagenome (IMG submission 46596)
CTTAAATAGTTCGCCCAGATCCGCCCAGATTTCCGCCAGGCATGAACCTCGAGTTGGCCGGAAATGGCAGGCTAACTGCTATGTCCGCCGCTAACTCGTGCGTAATTCTCCATTCAGTCCCCGGCCTTGGGCTTTTACGCCAGACCCATCACCATTCAGGCGCCTGCTCTCGGCATCCTTCGAGGGTGATGCGAATTAGCGAAATGACCGGGAAGGAAGCAAGAAGACCGGACCCAAATTGACCCGATGCATTGCAGCAAGCTCACTTGATTTCCCACGCGTTCAACTGCGATCTTCATCGAACTGCTCCGCGCCAGTGATCGGCGAAAGCCAAGTCTCTCGACGTTTGACCCAAAGCTCATAGGTGGGTGCCAGGCTGGTCGGAGCATCGTAGAGGCAACCCAATTTGATTTCGGCTTCTCCAGCGTTCGCTGAAAAGAGGCGTGACCCGCATCGAGAGCAAAAAGACCGTCCGGAATGTTCCATGGTCTCTCCGCGGGTCTCGAACTGTTCAGCGGGCCAAACCGCAAAATAGGTGAACGCTGAGCCGCTCTCCTGGCGGCAGTCTGTACAGTGGCAAATACCAACTCGCTTCGGCTCGCCGCGAACCGCGATACGGACCTGACCACATAGGCATCCACCGTTGAATATTGGCATCAAACCCATCTCCAAAAGATAATCGCCCCATTAACGTCGGCTCCGCGCGTGCGTTCCGTTTTTCTCACTCGGTCAATTGTATTGGATGGCGCCATGGAACTACGACGGTCGACATAGGTTAGGTTTACTGAGGAGCTCAAATGAGGAAACGACATGTTTACGAAAATCTTGACTGTATCTGTGATCTCGCTTGGCTTGGCCACTTCTGCCCTTGCCCAGTCGTCCGGTAGCTCGGGAAACGGAGGAACAGGCACTTCTGGGAGCGCAGGGGCGTCCAGTGGCACAGGTACCGGAGCATCCGGTAACAACGGCCAGAACTCTGGTAATAGCATTACCGGTTCCGACGGCAGCAATACGAATGCAAACAACAACAACAACAACACGAATACGAACGGCCAAAATTCTGGCGCATCTGGCGGAGACGCCAATGACTGCGCTCGCCGCGATGCAGGTGGAACCACGAATCCGTCGACCAACAACAATGCGACAGGTACCGACCCCGCAAACACTTGCAAGTAGCTGCGGCACCCCTTGATCCCATCGAGCCTTGCCCCGAGCGAGGCTCGATCTACTGTCACCCCCCCCAATGGCTGCTAATGCGGCCAGGCCCCTCACCTTCACCGGCCATCAATACAGATAATCTGGAGACAATCATGACAGATGACAGCAACCTCGACACGGTCTGGAACCTCGCCGAAAAGATCGGTTTTTGCATGCTGGCCACTCAATCGTCTGGAGATCTTCGTTCGCGTCCCATGGCCGCACATGCTGAGCGTTTGGAGAACGCGTTCTACTTCCTAACCGATGTGGATGGACACAAAGACGAAGAGATCGCTCAAAACCCGCAGGTTTGCCTGGCGTTTGCTGACAGCAAGGGACAGAAATACGTGTCCATATCGGGATCGGCGGAAGTGAGCAACGACAGAGAACGGATCAAGGAGCTGTGGTCAACACCCGCCAAGGCATGGTGGGACAGCCCGGACGATCCGTCCATCAGAGTGCTGAAGGTCACGCCTTCGTTTGCCGAGTACTGGAATAGCCCTGGTACGATCGTGAGTTACATCAAGATGGCGGCAGCCGCAGTGAGCAGTACAAAGCCTGACATGGGCGACAATGAGAAAGTCGTTATGTGAGTAGGCAGGATTGTTCGATGATGTGGCTTTAGAGAGCTCCGTCCCCTCCAATACCCCATCATCGAGCAGCCTTGGAACTATTGATCGCGATCGGCGTTAGCGTGCAGATATCCAGATTTTGAGGTTCGAAATGTCTGCCAAACTAAGCGCTGGCGAGCTCCGCCTTCTGCATCAAGTGCTACGCGATGCTGGCTATCTAGTCAGCCAACCCTCAGAAAGTGCCGAAACAAATGTCGCCGCAATGTTGCTGATCAAGCTCTTCACCGACGGGGTGACAGACCCGGCAGAATTGTCACGTCAACTCGAGTATCGGTTTGGCAAACATCCCAAATCTGAACGAGGATTAGGCGAGTTCGTGCCTAGCGATGCAATTCGTGGACTGACGTCACCTGAACACGCTGGGCGACGATCGCCGAACTGGGGCATTCGAAAACCCTCTAGTCCTACGGTCCGCTGATACTCAACATTCCTTATCTTCAACGGAAATTTCCAGTTAACGCATGTATCGTCTCGCGACCGGTGTCATGGGCTTGCGCCCAGTCGGTTTGCAAGCCACCTGTTTCACCGCCTTTGCCGATTTGAGAGCGCACGGTGCTTCGACGGAGACGGACGTATAGATTGCCCTTTCCATCGGACCCTCATGGGCCTCCGGCGCGATCTGGAGCGCGTGTTGAAGCTGTCGTTCGCACAGTATCCGGTGGCGAAATTGAAGCCTGGACAGGTCAGATGCTCGCGCCTGGCACTTCGTTGCCCGCAGCGAGAAACCGGAAAAACCGCTGCGTTCACCACCCTTTCCGGTTGGAACGAGCGCGATCTCCAAGGGCGAACTTCCAAACAGTTCCGCAGAAGCTTTGACAGGCGATTGGCTGACTTCAGTTTCCTTAAGGATCGCCTACCGTCGCCCTGACTTTGGTATCACTTCAAAAATCAGCCGCAGTTCGGTAATTGGGCGTTTTAGTTCGTCGAAGAGCTCTACCGACATCAGGTTGACAGGTTCCTTGGGCAGCCCGTCCCGAGCCATCTCAGCGAGCGCGACATGGGCTTCACGAACGGCCTCTTCCTCAGATTCAAAATCAATCGACATGTTCACCGGACCTTCTCCGGAGCCATCCTGTGGCGCGACAATTTGGATGGGAGCGCATTGCCTCGCCTGAACTGCTCCCTGAGAATGGGTTATTGCCTCATCTAAATTGCTCCCGACGAATCGGTCTCGGGAGCTATGATGAGGAAGGTGAGCATGGCAACACGTGCGGAATTGGTTGCGGCGATCAGTTGTCGCTATTCGTCAGGCGGGCGGGCCGAGAAGGCGAGGATGTTAGACGAGTTCGTGGCGCTCACGGGCTATCATCGCAAGCATGCGATGCGGCTGCTGCGAGGAGAGCGTGAACCGGCGAAGGGTGGTCCTCGGCCATGGCGCCGGGTTTACGGCGATGACGTGCGGGCAGCACTCGTGGTTGTTTGGGAGGCGTCGGATCGAATTTGCGGTAAGCGACTCCATCCCCTGTTGCCAACACTGATCGAAGCGATGGAACGTCATGGACATGGCGATATGAAAGGCGAGACGCGCCGGCAACTTCTGACGATGAGCCCAGCGACGATTGATCGAATCCTTAAGGAGATCAAAGCGAGCGCTACGGGTCCCCGGCGCCGGAAAGGATCAACGGCAGTTCGACGTAGTGTTCCCGTTCGAACGTTCTCTGATTGGGATGACCCCGCACCCGGTTTTGTCGAAGCCGACCTCGTTTCTCATTCCGGCCCGAATGCTAAAGGCGCCTTCTCGCAAACGCTGGTGTTGACCGATATCGCGACGGGCTGGACGGAATGCACGCCGCTGTTAGTTCGCGAGCAAACGGTACTGATCACTGCGTTGACCGAGCTGCGCAAGCTACTGCCGTTCCCGCTGCTAGGCTTCGACACCGACAACGACAGTGTGTTCATGAACGAGAGCGTTCATGAGTATTGCTTGCGCGATAATATCGAACTCACCCGTTGCCGCCCCTACCGAAAGAACGACCAGGCATTTGTTGAGCAGAAGAATGGTGCGATCGTGCGCAAGATCGTTGGATACCGACGCTTCGAGGGGCTGCGAGCAACCCGGGAGCTGGCCAAGCTTTATTCCTCAATGCGGTTGTTCGTGAATTTCTTTCAGCCATCATTCAAGCTCAAGGAAAAGCACCGTGACGGAGCCAAGGTGATCAAGCGCTATCATCGTCCTGCCACGCCCTATCAGCGGCTGCTTGAGGACGCGCGCACGCCGCAGGATACATGTCTTCGGCTCAAGGAGACGTACCTGACGCTCGATCCGGTCCGGCTGCTCCGCGACATACGCCTGGCACAAGAGAGATTGGTCGAAATTGCTGACAAGCCTGATAGTTTGCCTTCCACCGACGGCGAGGCATTACCGCTCGAAGACTTTCTGTCTGGCTTACGGATTGCTTGGCGTGGCGGTGAAGTGAAGCCGACTGCCCGTACCAAGCAAGCGGCCAAGCGAGAGCGGCGCAGACCCGATCCTCTGCTCGCCGTCACTGCTGAACTCCAGGAATGGTTCGAGGCGGAGCCTTGGCGAACTTCGCGGGAGTTTCTTGAACGCTTGCAGGTCAAATACCCCGGCTTGTATCCCGACGGCCTTATTCGAACCCTGCAGCGTCGAATGAAGATCTGGCGCAGCACACAGGCCCATGCGCTGGTGTTCGGTCCATTCGCCGATACCGTGTCGCAGACTGAAATAGTAGAGGTCGTGCGGTGAGACTCTTACCACCAGGTCGCCATTCGACAACCTGCGGAAAACATGACGGCCGCCCGCGAAGCCGCCCGCCCGCTACAGCGCTATTGAGGGCGCGCTCGCGAGCGGCTTCGCTACCTCCGTCACCTTGCAACAAGTGCGGGTACACGAGCATCACAACGGTTGAGGCGTCCGAGAACATTCGAGTGAGGTAACGGCATCATCCTTTGGGAACATTCTTGGGCGAGGCAATACGCGTCTCATCTTGGTTGTCGCGCTGCAGGCTCCTGGGGAAGCACGCACCACTTCATGAAATTCACGCCAATGCCCCGCCTCGACTGCCGAAATTCCGGTGATCTGATGAGAAAGCCGAGCGAATTCGGGTTGAAGGCAGCAACGATGATCTTCCTCGTTGGATGCGCTGCGATTTTCACGGTGATTGTTGTCGGAGGAACGGTTGGCGGGAGGCTAGAGGACCATCGCGATCGAGTCTCCTTCACCGAACGGAAGTGATGGTCGATGAAGTCGCGATTGACGCGTTCTTAGTTAGACAACTAAGGTTCATTGAATGAGGTTGCTCTGATCGAGATCGCTTTTCCGTATGGATTGTTTTGGAAGATGATCCCGCCTTTTGACTTGGAATGACCTGGAACGTAGTCGAATATCGTTTCAGCCACTTCAACCGGTTTCGAACTATCCGAAAGCTCTGCCCGAACTGTCACCTGAGACGCCGTCTGGCTCGAGCTATTTTGGATTTCAAACAATACCTGAAACCCTTCACTTCGCGCGTTAATCTGAAGTACAGCCCCGTGAAGGTCGGGAGCCACGTCACGATCCGTGAGAGCATCCTTGGCAATCCAGATGATGACGATCAAGACGACTGCGGCAGATAAAGCTCCTGTTACCCACTCAATCCAATGGGGCTCGTTGGTCTCAATGTCTTTGCCGGGAGTAGTTTTCGTCATCTTGGCCTCTAAAGGATCAAGCGGGCGGCAGCGGCACCTATGGCGCCAGGAAAGCTCAAGATGATGATCATCATCAGGACTTGGGTAGTTCCGACATCGTCGGTGCGATGAAAGGTCCAAAGGCAAAAAGCGCTTATCAATCCAGCGATGACATAGCCTGGGACCGTGAAGCGTACGAAGGCGTGCCAGCCCGGCGTGCCCTCTGCAAGGTCGTGGCTTCCCCGGAAGGAAAGTGCGTAAACAAAACCATGCATGAGGCCCAGAGAAGCGACAATTATTAGTAGCGCGTGCCATGGCGTCATTTTGTATGACAGTAGGATCATCTCTTCCGTCGGTGCAACATTAAGGCTCAAAAAGAGTGCTCCAACCGCCATGAGGAACAGCTCGCCTGCATAGCTGCTCTCGCGGTCCTGCAACGGGTCGTCACTGTCGGCGTCATCATGTTCAGACTGCCCTCCCAATTGACTACGTCCAAGCATCGCACCAATGCTCGCCGGAACCGATTGCACCGCGATCATGCCGATGACTTCGTGAGGCGCTTGATCGGACGTCACGACGCCCATCGCTACAAGTATAAGGCAGCTTGCTATGATGCCGAGGCAATAGGCAACGCTTGCATCCCTTATGGCCTGACGCCAGGTTGCTGTTTTTTCGAACCCAACGCGGTCGGAGAGGACGATAAGTAGAGGCACATTGAGGGCCATCAGGATCAATAGCCTCGTTCGGTCCATGTAGAAGCCGAGCTCCCACATTTCCATGGTCATCAGCATGGGCAAGGCGAACAGAAGAGCCCCAGCTGCTCCTCGCGCTATGCCGGCAAAAAATCTGCCAACGTCGAAATCGTTGCCAGCCGAACCTTGAGCAAAGTCCTCGTTCATAAGATCGGCTCCTACCATTCAAACGCCGACGCATTGCTATTCACGATGACAGCGCCTGCAGCTAACGTTCGCGTTAGCTGCACAAATGAGAGCGAGGCCGATGGCATATCGCGCACAGAAATCAAGGTGATCATAGTCGGATGTCCCTGCCGTGCTTCGGAGTTGCAGAACCCTAGCGATGTAGCTTTGGAAGACCGTTGCGAAGATCGGCCATGGATGGCGACCTGACCCGTCGATACCGTACCTCGACAAGATTGTAGATGCCGAAAGCGGCTAGTCCGATTGCAACGAGAAGATAAAGCACGCCGCCAAAAGGCAGTTGTCTAATCCATCTCAGCGCGTCGCTCATGCTGCCTGCTTGGCTCGGATCGACGGTAAAAGCGGCATAGCAAAAGAATATACCAACTATGGCGAAAACCGCTCCGCGAGCGACGAGCCCATAAACGCAAACGAGGAGCAAGGGCTGACTGTCCCGCAGATCGAGATAGCGTTCAAAGCGGCGTGTGATGCCCTTGAGTGCGGTTACGACCCCTCCAGTGAGAAATCCCAAGCCGATTGCGCCCGCTAGGTATCGACCGAACGGCTGGGCCATAGCCCAGGCAGCCAAACTATCTTCTCCTCCACCCCCGCCTGATCTAATGCCCAACGCGTTCTGGAGTGCATAGGCTGCCAACCCGATGTAGGTAACGGCGCTGCCAAAAAGAGCTAGGCGGATCACATAGTTTTTGAAGCTGTCATCGTGACCGTCTGCATTAGCCAGCGACTGTGCGAGACGCCATGCCACGAAGCCAAGAAGGCCCACGGCGATCACTCCCAGCCATAAAGATCCAAGTGGTTGGTCAAGTAGCACATCCAACGCCGATTTTGTGTCGGCCTTACCCCCACCTAAGCTTGAAAAGGTGGCGAGCCCAGCAACCAATAGGAACACTATTCCTCTAGCACCGTACCCAGCCCGAGCCAGCCAATCAAATTTCGCACTCTTCATCGCAAATTCTCCAACCTAGCGAACAACGTTCGTGTTGGCACATCGGTTCCTCGTAGTCCTTCTGTCGCGATAGTCGCACCGGGGTTTGATGAGGTGCAGTATCCCGTGTTAGTCACGCCCCACACGCGCGATGTCGTCGACGAACGAATTGTTGTCTCAGTTGGTAAATGGCCCGGATTGATATCGAAGTGGAACTCCGAGGCAATGCCTGCGTTGAGGTGCCGTATGCCTTTCAACTAAAAGGATTAAAGCATGAGCACTCTTCTGATAATTGTCATAATTCTGGTATTGCTCGGTGGTGGCGGCGGCTACTACGCACATGGACGATACGGGGGCCGAGGCCTTGGTGGCGTGCTGGGACTGGTCGTTGTCGTGCTGATCATCCTGTGGCTGCTCGGTGCACTGCACGGTGGCGCCGCACCACCTCTCTAAGTCACTTGCCTTGTGGCGAATGTCTGCGACGTCAGCTATCAGGCCCGCACTTTAGAGCCGTGCGGGTCTACAAATTTGCCATCGAGCCATCCAGAGCCCGACCTGATGGAGAGTGTGGCGCCTCGGAGTTCAAGCCGCTTGGAAGCTAGTCGTCTGACGTGAGATGTGGCTGGTGATGTACGCATCATTCAGCAATTCGCCTACCTCCACCATCCTATTAGTTGGTTTCTTATCAATGCTCAGTTGATGCGGGTCCAATCGATACCCTTGCACAAGAGACCAGCCACGATACAGCCTTTCGTGGTCATTTTGTCTCCTTGGACTGTTACCAACAGTTTGTAGGTCATGTCTCGCTGCGGATCGAAGGCGGTACCGGCGTAAGCACCGTTCGGCCCAGGCTTAATGGTCATTACAAGTCGGTCGCCCTCTCTTTCCTTCGGCGTGCCTGGCTTGACCCAGGTATTAGTCGCGCAGATATCCGCTCCACATGGCGCGATCCTCACCTTGGCATTGCCGTCTCCACGTGCCCATAGACCGTCGATGTCGGCAGCATGAGCCTCGCTCAAGCTGCATAGCGCCAATGTAAACGCTGCAATTACCACCTTCCACATAATCAGATCCTCCTCCCGGATGCTTCTTATACGAGCGAGCGTCGAAACAGTTTCGTCAAAGCCCGGATTTGGAGAAGATTTGTCGAGGAAGTGGAAACCGAATGCGTTTCCCATCCGTAGAGATAGCGTTGTCAACATTCACGGACAGGCTGATGAGTATTTTGCCGCTCGTTGTCATCGCAATGTTCTTATCGCTGGCCATGGCGGGCGCCTGGGCAATTCAACGTGTCAGCCGAAAAAGCGGGTGGATCGACACCGTGTGGTCGGTCGGCGTTGGGATCGGCGGCATCCTTGCTGTCGCATATACAGACGGCGACATTAATCGTCGCGCCATCCTTCTGATCGTGGTCTGCGCTTGGTCGCTAAGGCTCGCAAGCCACATCGGCTGGCGCACCAAAGGCAGCGGCGAAGATCCCCGTTATGCAAAATTCATCGACGACTGGGGCGACCGCGCAGCCTGGCGGCTGTTCCTCTTCCTACAGTTACAGGCATTGGCCGCTTTCGTTCTCGTCCTGGCCGTCTATCTCGCGGCAGCCAATGACCGCCCGTTCCCGCAGGCCATCGACGGTCTCGCCATGCTCCTCGCCATCGTCGCGCTGGGCGGTGAAGCCCTGTCCGACGCGCAGCTCGGGCGCTTCCGAAAGACGCCCGAAGCAAAGACGGAAGTCTGTGAGGTCGGGCTCTGGCGCTACTCGCGCCATCCCAACTACTTCTTCGAATGGCTCTTCTGGTGTTGCTGGCCGTTGTTTGCATCGACCGGATCGATCTGGAACTGGCTGTCCTTGCTTGCGCCACTCATGATGTACTGGCTGCTGGTGCATGTTTCCGGCGTTCCACCTCTCGAAGAGCACATGCTGCGCTCGCGCGGCGACAAATTCCGTGCCTTGCAGCGCCGGGTCAACGCCTTCTTCCCAGGTCCTCGCAAATCCACCCTTCCAGGAGATCAACAATGAACATGCTGGCATTCGCCATCAACACTGCCGAGCGCGCGCCGCTCACCGACGCAATGACACTGGCCGGCATCGATTTTCTCTGCGCGCGCACCAAGCGCAAGCTCGCGGCAACGAGGCCGGATACCGAGCGCGTTTTCGTCCAGATCATGGACCGCTTTCCGGTGGCGACCCACACCGACGAGGCCAATCGCCAGCACTATGAGGTGCCGGCCGACTTCTTTGCGGTAGCACTTGGCCCGCAGCGCAAGTATTCCTGTTGCCTTTATCCGACGCCCGATACGACGCTCGCGGAAGCAGAAATCCTGGCGCTCGCCGACACGGTGTCGAACGCTGAGATCGAAGACGGCATGGCGATCCTGGAGCTCGGCTGTGGTTGGGGCTCGCTGTCGCTTTACCTCGCACGACGCTTTCCCAATTCACGCATCACGAGCGTCTCGAACTCGGCCTCGCAGCGCGCCCATATTCTCGGCCTCGCGCGTCGGGATGGCCTGACAAACCTCGACGTCATCACCGCCGACATGAACCACTTCACCACGGAGACCAAGTTCGACCGTGTCGTGTCGGTAGAAATGTTCGAACACATGTCCAACTGGCGCACGCTTCTTGAGCGCATCCGTGGCTGGGTGAAGCCTGACGGCAGACTGTTCCTGCATGTCTTCACCCACAAGGATCGCTCCTACAGGTTCGATCCCGACGACCCGTCCGACTGGATCGCCCAGCACTTCTTTACTGGTGGGATCATGCCCGCACACGACCTGCCGCACCGCTTCGGCGATCTGTTCAAGGTCGAGCAGGAATGGCGTTGGTCGGGAACGCATTATCGCCGCACAGCGCTGGACTGGCTGGCGAATTTCGACCGTGACATCCATCGGATCCGACCCATCCTTGCAAGGGTGTATGGTAAGGATGCATCCCTCTGGATACGCCGCTGGCGGCTGTTCTTCCTGTCGACAGCAGGCCTGTTCGGGCATGATAAAGGCGATGTCTGGGGTGTCGGCCATTATCTGCTGTCGCCGGCCGCATAATGTCTGAGGCAACCAAACAGCTCGACCCGATCACCCAGGCGACCGTTACGATTGCCTGGGTCATCGTGCTGAACAAGCCCTTCTATCCTGTCTATGTCTGGTATCTGGTCGGCAATGGCGTGGCTGCATCGCTCGGCACATTGCTCTCAGCGCCCCTCTTCCTGGCGATCCCGTTCGTAGCCAGACGATCTTCGCTGGCGGCCCGGATCGCGCTGCCGCTGATCGGCACGTTCGACACCTTGTTCGAGACGAAGCTGTTCGGCTCCGCTTCGGGCACGGAATTGTTCTTCGCCGCCTGCATCATGCTTGTCGCGCTGTCTTTCCAGGCACACGAAAAGTGGTGGCAGCGAGCAATGGCCGTGCTTGTCTTTGCCGTGTTCGTGTTCTCGCGCAATTTCAT
>JGI25153J46596_10002422_pt1 | contig 10759 bp, 7 predicted proteins | sample AraplaMF_Col_mMF_FD_46596 | JGI IMG/M metagenome (IMG submission 46596)
CTGCGGCGACCACCCGACCGGGGGCACCGTGCACAACGTCCCGGGCAGCAATCTGTTCACGGCGATGTCCAAGGCGGGCCTCACCATCCGCACCTACAGCGAGTCGATGAACCCCGGCCAGGACGTGCGCGCCGACAGCATCCTGGACAACTCCGTCACCGCCACCTACGACTCCAGCAAGCTCAAGGGCGCCACCAACCTCGACGGCTCGGCGCCGCCAACCCTGGTCGGCTCGCCCAGTTTCCCCGCGCAAGGCGGCCTCTACAAGGTCAAGCACGGTCCCTCGATCGCCTTCCAGGGCGCGCGCAGCCTGCCCGATTTCGTGGCCAACAACCGCACCATCTTCGGCACGCAGTACCAGGAAGCGGACTGGCTCAATTCGTCGATCTACCCGGTTCCGAAAGGCTGGATCTACGACCAGTTCGGCAAGGACCTGGACGTCGGTGACGTGGGCAACATCAACTTCATCGTTCCGGACCAGTGCGACGACATGCATGGCGTTGGCAAGGACACCAGCTGCGCGAACACCAACAACGACGGNCAGGCCGCCGGCACCACGCGCGCCGACATCTACCTGGGCATGGTGATCAACAAGATCCGGAGTTCGGCGCTGTGGAAGAACCCGCAGAAGCGCGTCGCGATTGTCGTGATGTACGACGAAGGCGAAGGCGGCAGCAATGGCTCCTGCTGCGGCTGGAACGCGGGTGGCCCGAACTCTGNTGCGGCGCCGGTGACCGTGGATGCGAGCGGCAAGGCGNCGGCCACCACGCCGCCGCCCAACTATGCGGGGGGCAACTTCGGCCACGGCAATTCGATCTTCGGCATCATGACCAACCAGCAGGACGTCGGCACGGCGAAGAAGCAGGTGGCGGACAGCGACTCGTACAGCCACTTCTCGTTCCTGCGCACCCTGCAGGACATGTTCCAGATCGCCGACCCGGCCGTGGATGCGTCGTACCTGAACCGCACCAAATACACGGAAGCGTTCATCACGGCCAACATCCTTGCATTGCCGGAATACCAGGGCAGCGCGGACACGCACTTCGACTCGGTGCGGCCGATCAACCATGCCTACGTGATCCCGGCCAACTACACCCAGAAGCTGTACGCGAACGACATCGTAGGTGTGCAGGACCCCGTCACAGGCAAGCTGGAAGGCCAGATCACTCCTCAGGTCGGTCCTGATACGAGCCAGAACAACGTCTGGGCAATCAGGTAGCCGGATTGCGGCAGCAAGCCCGGGGGGACGGTTGGAAGAGGTTTCTTCCGCCGTCCCGCGGGCTCCTCGAATCCCGCAAGGTGAGCAGGTCCGGCGCGACTTGCCGCACTTGGGGAACAACAGCGAATGATGAATCCGGCAATGGAAAAAGTGGTCCCGCTCGCCATGGCGCTCTCGGTTGCGCTGTGGTGTCTCGTGGCCTGTGATGACAAGGGCGCGGCGANGGCGGGCAACACCGTCCCGCGCGCGNCNNCACTGAGCCCGGCGGCCCAGGTGGGGCAACTGGCCTTNTTCGACAAGAACCTGTCGGGTGGCCGGAACATGTCGTGCGCAAGCTGCCACGACCCGCAATACGCCTATGGCCCGCCGAACAGCATTTCCGTGCAGCTGGGCTCCGACGTCACAAAAATCGGCGCACGTGCCGTGCCTTCGCTGCGCTACAGCTCGGCGACGCCGCCCTACAGCGACGACGCACCCAACCCCGACGGAGTGACATCCAGCTCGCCGGGCGGCGGCCTCATGTGGGACGGCCGCGCGGCAACACTGGCGATACAGGCCGGCATGCCGCTGCTCAACCCGGTCGAGATGAACAACACCTCGAAGGAAGCTGTCGTGAAGGTGGTTCAGGCCAGCNCCTATGCGGGCTTGTTCAAGCAGGCTTTCGGTGCCGATGTGTTCAACGACACCGATGCAGCCTTCAACGCCCTTGGCACCGCGATACAGGCGCTCGAGACGGAAGACCTGAGCTTCCACCCGTACAGCAGCAAGTACGACCTGTATGTCTTCAACAAGGCCGGCGGCANGCTGACGCCGGCCGAGCGGCGTGGCGAAGTGCTGTTCCACAGCAGCGCCGTCGCCAATTGTTCGGGCTGCCACTACACCGGCGCCAACTTCAACGGCAACACGGGCCTGATGACGGACTTCACCTACCAGGCCCTGGGTGCGCCGCGCAACGACAGGTCGATTCCCAACAACCCTGATCCCATTCCGGCCAACGACGATCCGAAGTACTTCGACATGGGGCTGTGCGGCCCNTTCCGCACCGACCACATGCCCGCCACGCCGGATACGGCGAANCCNTACTGCGGCATGTTCAAGGTGCCGGTACTGCGCAACGTGGCGTCGCGAGGCGNTTTCTTCCACAACGGCGTGTTCCACTCGCTGGAGCAGGTCGTCAATTTCTACAACACGCGGGACACAAACCCGGAGTACTGGTATCCCGCCAGCAACGACGGCAGCGGCGCGCCGCAGGCCAACCCGGCCTGGGCGCTGCAGCCCACGCACGTGCCGGGTGCGACGCTCGACAAGTACAACGACCTGCCGCAATCGCAGCACGGCAGCCTCGACGAGGAAGTGCCGCTGGGCACCGGCGAGGGCGGCGAAAAGACCCTTGCCAGCGGCACGCGCCCGCGCCAGCCTGGCTCCGCCCCGGCGATGACGCNGCAGCAGATCGCCGACCTGGTCTGCTTCCTGGGCACGCTGAGCGATGGCTATCAGCCTTCCGCCAGGGCATCGGCCACCGACAGGTGCACGAAATGAAAGCCGATCGTCGAGCGATGCGCCGCCTCGGCGGCATCCAGGTCCTGCTGGCGATGCTGCTCGCGGTCTTCCTGGCCGGTTGCGACAACGAAGAGGCGCGCTTTCCGAGCCGNGACAACTTCACCGCGNCAACCAACGACTACCTCGCGCAGCGCGGCCATGTGTGCCTGGCCAAGTACGCCTGGCCGATCACCGTGGCNGCCGGATCGCACGAGCCCGATGCGCAGCAGATGCCGGTGCTGGAGAAGCTGGGATTGGTAAGCGGCAAGGATGTCGTCGCCGCTCAGCCCCCAGCCCGCGAATACGGGCTGACCGAGGCGGGGCGCAAGTACTACCTGCAGGTGCCCGTGGTGATACGCACGACGACGCAGACGATCACGCACCCGGCCGACTTCTGCGTGGCCACCCTGAGCCTGGATCGTCTGATCGGCTGGGATCCGCCGCAAACGCGCGATGGCCGCACCGCGACCTCGCTGCTGTTCACCTACCGCATCGCGCNCGAGCCGTGGGCCTCGACGCCCGAAGTGCTGCAAGCCTTCCCGCTGCTGGCGCGTGCCATCCAGCGCGAGGGAACGATGCAGGTGCGCCTCGGCGTTCACCTGACGCGNCACGGCTGGGTTGCCGANGAACTCGACGAGCACTGAGCCGGCGATTCGCCACTGACATTCAAGAAAGCCAACCAGAAATCCCATGAATCTCCGTTTCATCGAACCGAGCCTGCGCATCCTGAATTCGCTCAAGACCCTGGCGGGCCTCGCCGTCATCTGTGCACTGGCCGCGTGCAGTGCCGGCCGTGACGCCAATGCGCCCACCGCCGAGAATCTCGCCGCCCCGCTGGATGACTACCTCGCCCGGCGCGGCGACATCTGCCTTGCCATGTTCGACTGGCCGATCGACCTGACCGAAGCCGAAGCCGGCNCCGGTGCGCGCCACGCNGTCCAGTTTCCGGTGATGGAACAACTGGGGCTGGTGCAGAGCACCATCGTCGCTGCACCGAAGAGCAAGGAAAANCCCGACGGTGCGATCAAGCGATTCGATCTGACCGAAGCCGGCCGCCAGTTCTACAAGCCGCATCCNCACGCGAGCCATGGCACCGAACACGCCAGCGACTTCTGCGTGGCGCATCTCANGCGCGAGAAGATCGTCGACGTCAAGGTCGACGCCTCCGACGCACGGCATCCACTGGCGGTGGTCAGCTACACCTACCAGGTCGATACGGCGCCGTGGATGCGCAACGCCGACGCGCAGCGCGTGTTTCCGATGATCACGCGCATCATGAACGGCGCGGGTGGCCCGCTGCAGCTGCGCCAGGGCTTCCGGCGCGACGACAGGGGCTGGGTCGCNCAGATGGGGCCGGTCTGAGGCGCGGTACGGCGAACACACGGGTTCCCATGAGCACCATCGTCCGCTTCTCGCCCGATCTGGGCCGCTGGCTCACGCACAACCTGGATGCGGGTCTTGCGCCGCAGGCGGTNTTGGCCACGATGCTGAAGCAGGGAATGAGCGAGCGGGCCGCGCACGCCATCGTCGCGGCGTTTGTCGATGCGCGGCGGCAGGGCGGGGCGATGCCGGACGGCGCCGTCGAACTTCCGGACGAAGCGTCGTCCAGGCCGGTGGCGCGGCTCGCGCCGGGCACTCGGATACTGGCCGCCGNTCGCGAGATCGTCGTGCATTCGCGCGGCGAAGATCCGGTCTTTGCCGTGCTGGGCAACGTGGTCGACGCCGAGGAGTGCAAGGCCATCATCGAGATGGCGCGACCGCGGTTGAAGCCCTCCACCCTGGTCGACCCGATGAGCGGCCGCGACGTGGTGAGCGACAAGCGCGCAAGCTGGGGCATGTTCTTCCGTCCGGGCGAGAACGACCTGGTCGCCCGTCTCGACCGGCGGCTCTCGGCGCTGATGAACCTTCCGCTGGAAAACGGCGAGGGACTGCAGGTGCTGCACTATCCGACCGGCGCCGGCAGCGAGCCTCATTACGACTACCTGGCACCCACCAACGCCGCCAACCGCGAATCCGTCGCGCGAAGCGGCCAGCGCGTGAGCACGCTGGTGACCTATCTCGACGACGTGCCCGAAGGCGGCCAGACCGTCTTTCCGCAGCTCGGCCTCGCGGTATCGCCGATTCGCGGGAATGCCTGCTACTTCGAATATTGCGACGACCGCGGCCGCGTCGATGCGCGGTCTCTGCATGCGAGCGCGGCGGTGACCCGGGGGGACAAGTGGGTCATGACGAAATGGATGCGGGAGCGGCGGTTCGTGGCTGCAGGAGAGGGCGCTTGATGGCTCCGGGTGGGCTTCGGTCGACCAATAGCGCTCAAGGCGCTGGCGCCGCGAGCCCATCGCATCAAAAAGAAAACCCGCCGAAGCGGGCTAAATGAGCAGCCATAGGAGGAGGGTAGAGGGAGAGATTGGCTGCCCGGGTGCAGTGTAGCCCTTTTGTTTTCATTGTTGGGCAGCCAAAAAGTGACAGCATGTTGCGCGCTGATGATCAACCCGCAACAGGCGCTGGCCAGGTCTCCGATCGCCTTGGGCTCGGCATCCTTTGCTCGACCGTGATCGAGTGCCATTGCGCGAAAGCTGCGGGTTGTTATCTCGGCGTTTTCAAGGCCCGTCCGGCGCACGGCGGCATGAGACCGTCCGGGACCGCGCCGGCCAGCTCATATCTTGCGAGGCTGCGTGAAGGACTGGATTGGCCTGCCCGGAGGGGATCGAACCCCCGACAACCTGCTTAGAAGGCAGGTGCTCTATCCAACTGAGCTACGGGCAGATTCCAGGCTGAAGAGATGCCTGGAAAATCAATGACTTGAGTGCGATTGCTCTCAAGCGGCAGCGGCGGATTCTACCGAGTTCCGCGTCCTGATTTGGCGCGCGGGGCGGTTTCGAGGCAGGCGACAGACCGCAGTCATGCGTGTCCGACCGCCTGCATCTCCGGCTCTTACCAGAGCACCTTCACACCCACGCTGGCGTTGACGCCGCTGCTGTTGCGTGCATCGCCGCTCATGTCCCACAGCTTGCCAAGTTCGCCGTACAGGCTGGTGCTGCGGCTCAACTGCCAGGATGCGCCCGCCGCCAGCTCGCCGCTGCTTCCACCAGTGCGCGTGGCGATGTCGGCGAAGCCGGCCGGACCGATGAAGCGCGCCACATCGGTGCCACTGCCCGTGTGATAGAGGTTCAGCCGCGCATAGGGTTGCAGCGGGCCCGCGCTGGTGTCGATCTCGCCCTTGACCCGCACGCCGACGCGCACCAGCCAGCCGCTGTCACTGTCCTGGCGGATCAGTGCACCGACGATGCTCGCGTCGTCCAGGCTCACGCGCTGGTGCACCAGCTGCAGCTGCGGCTCGATGGTCCAGCCGGCAGCGATGCCGAAGGACTGGCCTACTTCGACGGAGGCCAGCAGGCTGCTGCCCTTGCCACCGCTGCCCAGGCCCAGCACCGGCGATGCCGTATAGCGGTGGCGGCCGCCCTGCAGCACACCGTCGATGTAGAGGCCGCTGTCGTTCTTCCAGGTGCCGTAGACGCCGAAGTATTGATTCTTGAGGTCGTTGATGCCGACGCCGAGATCGAGCAGGCCGCTGGCGAAACCGTTGACGCGCATGTCACCGTCGAGCTGACCGACATAGACGCCGGCGCGCCAGTGGGTATCGGCCCAGAGGTCGGTGCCGGCCTGGACGCCGGTAAGGCGGCCCCTGCTGGTAGGGCTCACGGTACCGGTCTGGCTGGTGGTGCGGTCGGTGCTGATGAGGCGGCCCCACGCCTGGCGGTAGCTCTGGCCGGCGACGGCAGGGCCTGCGTCGTTGGCGGCGGGGCGGACGTTATCCCCCATGCGCATGTGCAGGCTGCCGAGCATCGACAGGTTGGCCTGGCGGAACTGCTCGGGAAGCACTGCGTAGAGCGGAACCTCGGTACGGTAGGCCGGCACGACCACGCCGCCGCCTGTGCCACCTCCGTTGGTCGGAGGCACCGCCGCGACGGTCGAGCGCAGATACCAGTTCTCGCCCGCGCCGCTCGCGTCGGCGGCGTACAGCCGGTACTCGTAGGCGCCGGCGTCGACGTGGCTGCCCGCGAGCGCAAAGGCGTTCTTCGTGGTCTGCGCGGTGGTGGTGGCGCCGTTGATCGCGCTGACGACCTCGATGCCNTTGCCGGTGGTCAGCGCGCCGAGNCCGCCGAGGTTGGTGATCTGCACGTTGGTCGTGCCGCTGGCGATGGCGGTCGCGCCGCTGAGCACCAGCCGGTCGCTCGCGCTGCTGCTGTCGCCCAGCGCGGTGCCCAGGCGCAAGGTGCCGCCGTTGCCGACCCACGGGCCGGTCACGGTGAGCGTGGTGCCCGGCGCGGAGCCGACGAGCGAGACGGTGCCGCCATTGGCCATCGACGCGATGGTCTGGCTCTGGCCGGCGAGGTCCAGCGTGGCGCCCGACGCGACCGTGAATGCGCTCGCGTTGCTGAGCGCATTGGCTGCTCCGGCGCGCAGGGTGCCGGCGTTGACGCTGGTGGCGCCGGTGTAGACGTTGGCGCCCGACAGCGTCAGCGTGCCCGCGCCGCTCTTCACCAGGCCGGCGGTTCCGGAGACGGGGCCCGACCAGCCCATGTCGTGCCCGTTGGTGTCGATGGTGCCGGTGCCGCCCAGCAGCAGCGGGCTGCTCAGGCTCAGGCCGTCGGCGCCCGCGACGATGCTGGCGGTGGCGCCGCCGTCGATGGCCACGGCGCCCGTCAGCGCCGCGCCGGCGCCCAGCGTCAGGCTGTTGCTGCCGCCGGTGAACTCCACGGCCGCCGCGCGGGTGACGCCATCGCCGCCCGTGCCGCCGGTAATGCTGCCGCTGTGCACGATGCCGAGGTTGGCGCCCGACACGCCCACACCGCCCGCGCCGTTGGCACCGCTCGCGCCCCCGTTGCTGCTGGCGCCGCCGACGCCGCCGTTGCCGCCGGTGATGGAGCCGCTGTTGGTGATCNTCGTGCTGGCGCCCGTCGCCCGCAGGCCGATGCCGCCATCGCCGCCGGCGCCCGGTGAGCCGGTTCCGCCCGCGCCGCCGCCGCCGGCCCCCCCCGCGCCACCGGCGCCGCCGCTGACCGCCCCCGTGTTGGTCACCGAGACCGCGCTGCCCGCCAGCGTGATGCCGCTGCCGCCGGCGCCGCCGCCGCCGCCCGACGCGTTGGCGCGCGCCGGCAGCAGCTCGGAGCCGCCCGCGCCGCCGGCACCGCCGGCGATGACGCCGTTGTTGGTGAAGACGATGCCCGAGGTCGTCGCATTCAGGAAGAAGCCGGCGCCGCCGCTGCCGCCGCCACCGGCTTGCGAGAAGGCGTCGCCGCCCTTGCCGCCGGCGCCGCCGGTCGAGCTGCCGGTGGCGGTGTAGTTGCCGGTCGGCCCGATGAGGATGGAGCCGTAGCCTCCCGCACCGCCCCCACCGGCCGCCCAGTAGCCGTTGCCGCCCGCGCCGCCAGCGCCGCCCGTGTAGCTGTCGGAAGAGGTGGTGACGCCAGTGCCGATGGACGCGCCCTGGAAGCCGCCACCGCCGCCGCCGCCGTAGCCGTTTCCGTTGCTGAAGTCGCCGGTCTGCGACTGGCCGGCCGCGCCGTTGTCACCCTGCAGCACGCCGGGGCTGACGACGTTGCTGCCCGCGCCCGCCGCGCCGCCCGTGCCGGCGGTGGCGCCGGCGAAGGAGCCGATGTTGGCTGCGGAGCCGGCCGTCGGGCCCGCGTCGGTCGACGATCCGCCGGCGCCGCCGCTCGCATTCACCGTGGTGTCGTTGAGCCCGCCGCTGCCGCCACTGCCGTCGGCACCGCCCGAGCCGGCGTGCAGCGAGGTGTCGTTGGCGGGCTGGCCGCCCGCGCCGCCCGCCGCCAGCGCCGGGCCGGCACCCAGCAGCAGCGCCGCGAAGGCTGGGGCGAGCGCGAAGGCAATGGCCATCGCCTCGGCCGGCTGTTGCGCCGATCGCGCATGGCCGCGCGAGGTCTCGGGTGCGGCGACCCAGGTGCCGCGGGCTTGATTCCAGAGGGTCCGAAAAACCTTGTTCATGGCTTCCCAACTTGTTCGTTCGTCGCCTGAACGGGCAGGCTCCCGCGTGCGGGCGCGAGTCTGTCCCTCGCCTGCACATGCCGTCGTTTTCGATTTGCAAGCCAAAAATGTAAGTACGCGTTGCGGCGGGCGATATGCCCGGAAGCGGGTACCCAGGCGGGGGCCGATGGCTGCCGAGGCGGGTGCGGGCAGTGCGCGCCTGCACCGCCGGTTGAGGCTCAGCGCGCTACGGGCGTGACGCCGTGTGGCGCAGGCATACCCTGAACTGCATCAAGAGGTAAGCAGTGTTTCGCGCGAAATACAAAGACAAAGGGGCGAGGGCTAGAGGCCTGCCAGTCGGCGAGGGCGCTTCTTCTGCTGGCCGTGCCCGAGGCTCTGGAGGTAGGCGCAGAACATGTCGGCCATGGCGTCCGAATAGATCTTGATCTCCGCGTCGGTGCGCGGACTCTCCGAGAACTGCTTGCCCACCGAGCTGAACGTGGTCGTGATCAGGTCGGCCGCCAGCGCCCGCGTGGCTTCGCCGGCGTCGGGCAAGGCCCCGCGCATGAAGGTCTGCATGATGCGGTCGCCGGCGGCGCGTGCCTCGTGCGCCTCGGGCGCATCGCGGTAGAGCGGGGCGGCGTCGTTGAGCGCCACGCGCATTCCGGCTTCCTCGCACTCCGACCGCACGAAGGCGTGCACCAGCATGCGCAGCCGCTCCAGCGGCGGGCGCTGCGCGTCTTCGAGGATGCCGCAGAGCATGTCGCTCGTTTGCTTCCACTCGTCGCTTTGCAGCCGGAAGAGGATCGACGCCTTGTTGGGGAAGTACTGATACACCGACCCGACGCTGACGCCGGCCCTCTCGGCCACGCGCGTGGTGGTGAAGCGCTGCGCGCCTTCCTTCTCCAGAACCTGAAGGGCTGCCTCGAGGATGGCCGCGACGAGGTCGTTGGAGCGGGCCTGCTTGGGCTTTCTTCGGGAGGAGATCGGCGGGTTCTGACGGTCGGCCATGGACGGGGTTCGCAACGCGAATAGGAAATGTGAATGTTCCTTCATATTATTGGCCAACCTTCACTCCGACACGAAGAACCCCTGTGACAACCCTCACCAACAAACCACTGGCGCCCCTGCTGGAGCGCCTGTTCGCCGAGGCCGCCGAGGCATCGCCCGCGATGAGCGCGGCGATCGCCGGCCTGTCCGACGAAGAGCGCTCGAAGCTGATGCGCAGCAAGACCGGTTACATCGATCTCTACGCGCGGCTCAAGGACGTTCCGCTGCCCGTCTCGCGCGAGACCGGCCTGCTGCTCTACATGCTGGCGCGCAGCGGCGGCGCGCGGAACATCGTCGAGTTCGGCACTTCCTTCGGCATCTCGACGCTGCACCTCGCCGCCGCCCTGCGCGACAACGGCGGCGGCCGCGTCGTCACCACCGAGTTCGAGCCCTCCAAGGTGGCGCGCGCCCGCCGCAACCTCGAGGCTGGCGGCCTCGCCGACCTGGTCGAGATTCGCGAGGGCGACGCGCTGCGCACGCTCGCAGCCGACTTGCCCGGGTCGATCGACCTGCTGCTGCTCGACGGCGCCAAGGCCCTNTACCCGGAGATCCTCGCGCTGGTCGAAAGCCGCCTGAGGCCCGGCGCATTCGTCGTCGCCGACAACGCCGACTACTGCCCCGAGTACCTCGCGCATGTGCGCTCGCCCGCCTCGGGCTACATGTCCACGCCCTTCGGCGATGACGTCGAACTGTCGATGCGGCTCGCATGAAACCGGCCGGCCTTCGTCTGTCGAGCGGCATCGAGCAGCCCGGCTGACTACCGCCACCACTCCAACGCGGACGCCACGGTGTCCGCAGTGCCAGTCGCACTGGCCGTAAGCGTCTGACGTCAACCAACGCACTCCACGACCCTTGCCGGTCGGGGTGCGTTCGCATGCGCGCTCCGGTCGGCCGGGAGAACACCACGAACCTGGACGACACCATGACTTCTCCATCGACACGGGCCACGACTTCATCGTCATC
>JGI25153J46596_10002425_pt1 | contig 10752 bp, 9 predicted proteins | sample AraplaMF_Col_mMF_FD_46596 | JGI IMG/M metagenome (IMG submission 46596)
TCGGTGCGCACGGGGATCGATCCCGTGATCTGCGAATACATGGTCTGGATCGCCGGATCCATGACGAGCTGGGCCATCAGCGTCTGACCGGCCTGCAGATCAGGCTCACTGCGCTGCCAGAAGATGAAGGCATCGGCATTCAGCAGAAAGACCGGCTTGCCATTGTCGCTGGGGCCCGGCGCGATGATGTAGTCGTCGAACTTGAAACCGGCATTGCGCAAGACGCCCTGCGCCCACCCGCCCATGATCATCATGCCCATGTCGCCATCGACGAAGCGTTTCAGGTTGGTGGCATAGGGTTGGGCGCCGACGTTGGGATCCATCCAGTCGGCGATCTTGCGCACCTGTGCGAAGGCAGCTTTGACCTCGGGGCCCTCCAGGGCCTTCTTGTCGAGATTCATGATGGCCGCGCGGTACGCAGCGGGACTGATGCCGGCGAGAGAGGCCTCGAATTTCTGCCCGTCGTCGGGACGGGTGCCGCCGTTGGCGACGGGATAAGTGACGCCGCCTGCTTTCATCTTTTCGGCAAGCTCGTTGAAGTCAGCCCAGGTGACGGGGGTCTTGTCGGCCTTGGCTTTGTCCATCGCGCGTTTGGAGAGAAACAGCATGTTGGTGCTGTAGATCTGCAATGGCAGCGAAATCCACTTGCCGCCGGGCTTGTGCAGTTTCGCAAGATCCGGGGCGACAACCTTCTCATAGCCGGCGGCAGCGACAAGGGCGTCGAGATTGACAGTCGGGGCAATCTTCGACCAGGCCGCAATCTCGGGGCCCTTGAGTTGCGAACAGGCCGGCGGATCGCCGGCCATGATCTGGGCCCGTAGCTTGTTCATCATCTCGGTGGTGAACCCGGGGACGGGCGAGTGCTGCCAAACCCCGCCCTTCTCCTCGAATTTCTTGCCGAGCGCCGTGATCGCCGCGCCATCACTGCCGGCGGACCATTGCGAGATGGCAGTCAGGCGCGGCTTGACCGCGCTCTGCGCGCGGGCAAACGCCGGCAGTGCGAACGTGGCAGCGGATCCAGCGAGCAGTCGGCGCCTTGTTATGGAGATCGGCATAGCATGTTCCTCCCGGTGTGAACTTTTTGGCGCGCGTTAGCCGCGCGGCTCATGGCATCTCAGGCAGCCTCCACCGACGCGGCCGGCATCCCGCCGCGACAAGCCAGACAACAGGCGGCGAAGGCCAGCGCGGCATTCGGATCGTTGCCGTTCGAAGGCGGCACGAAAGCCAGCGACACCCCGGCGAATTTGCGCCCGCCGAGCAGGCAGGCATCGATCCCCTCGACCAGGGACTTTCGATCTTCTTCCGCGAGAAGGGACGGCCAGCCGCTGATGGCCACGGCAGGACAAGGCTTCACGTTCAGCGTATTGCCGATCGCAAGGCCAAGCCGGTACAGCCGGCGCCGCAACTCCTGACGCACGCGCGACGGGATCGGGATTGTATTCACCCATTCGGCGCCGAGCTGCAGCAACTCCGGCTCGGGCACGCCAAGAAGCTCCGCCAATGCCGGGAGCGACGTATAGGCCTCGACGCAGCCATGATGGCCGCAGCGGCACCGCGGCCCGCCTTCACCAAACACCATGTGGCCGAGTTCGACCGGCAGCAAGGCATCGGCCTCGATCGGGTCTTCCATCCAGGCGCCCGCGACGCCCTGGCCGACAAAGACGAACAGATGCGTCCCGGTGAACGGATAATCTTCCGTGCGGCAGCGATGAAACGTTGCATGCGCCACGACCGAATTGGTGAATTCGGCCGGCACGCCCGCAAACATCTCGTCAAGCATGCCGCGAATCCGCCTGACGTCACAGGGAATGATCGGATTGTCCGATACGCTCGACCGGCCAAGGCCCGGGATCGAAACGCCGATCTGCGAGAGGCGGACCCGCCGTCGCCGCGTCCAGTCCTGCAGCAATTGCAGCGCATCGTGAAACACCCGGCCGACGGATTCGATCGTCGGCGTTTTCGGCAGCGGCAGACGTTCGATATAATGCAGTTCGCCCGAAAGCCCGCCGACACCGACGCTCAGCCGCTGAGCGGTCAGCTCGATGGCCGCGAGCGCCACCGAATTATCGAGAGACACCAGACCTGTCGGGCCACCGACATAAGGCGCAGGCCGCCTCACTTCCTCGATCAGGCCTTCCGCCTTCAAATCGAACAGGATGCGCGACAGGCTCGCCTCGGACAGGCGCACCGCCTTGGCCAGCGGCGGCCGAAACATGCCGCCCGACTGGAGCAGATGCCCCAGAATGGCCGCGCGCGTCTGCCGCCGACTTCTCGGCTGCTCCGACATTTCCATCCCTGTGATCATTCTTACTTAGTGTAAGAATGTGCGCGCGAAACATTTCGGCTGTCAAGGCGCTTGTCGACTTTGGTCTGGAGGCGGACGTGCGCCGCCGCGAAGCGAGCGCATGTGCAACGCGGCGAGCTGAGTGAGGGCCAAGACGGACCCGGGCGAGATCGGCGGCGGGTTAGCGACGGATCTCACTCGGGTTTTGCAGGATTTGACTCCGCCACCTTGACTGTCCGGAGCAACTCCGAAACCCTGTCTTCCCTCGGGGCTGATTTCGATCTTTCCAGAAGTGAGCGGTTGCCGGAAGTGGTACGTCTATTGCTTGCGGGCAATATGCGTGCGAGGGAGAAGGTACATTATGATCCGTGTGTTTCTTGATCGACTCTACCTTTTCTCAGGCTATCTCGCCGGCCTCTTCCTCATCGCGATCTTCGTGCTGATGATGCTGCTGTCGGGCGGCCGGCCGCTCGGCATCAATATTCCCGCCGGCGATGACTTCATCTCGTGGTGCATGGCGGCAACCGCCTTCCTCGGGCTCGCCCACACCTTCAAGCATGGCGAGATGATCCGCGTCGGCCTTCTGATCGACCGCCTCAACGACAACGTCAGGCACTACGTCGAGATCGTAGCGCTCATCGTCGGCACCGGCTTCATCGGCTTCTTCGCCTGGCATGCCGCGGTCATGACCTGGCAATCCCTCAAGTTTTCCGACATCTCGCAAGGCGTCATCGCGGTGCCGCTGTGGATTCCGCAGCTCGGCTATAGCGGCGGTCTCGTGATTCTCTTCATTGCCTTTGGCGACGAGCTGATCCATGTCCTGCGCGGCTTTTCGCCGCGCTACGAATTGCCGAAGCCGCAGAGCGCCGAGGAAGTCGTCGAGCGCGCCATGCAGAGCGGGGTCTGACATGGAACTCCTCTCCATCGCCGCCATCCTGCTCGGATTTCTCGCCCTGCTGCTCGGCGCCGGCGTCTGGATCGCCGTCGCCCTGATGGCGACGGGCTGGGCCGGCATGCAATTCGCCGGCGGCAACATTCCGGCGGGCTCCGTGCTGGCGACGACGGTATGGGGCAACAGCGCGTCATGGTCGCTCGCGGCTTTGCCGCTGTTCATCTGGATGGGCGAAATCCTGTTCCGCACGCGGCTGTCGGAAGAAATGTTCCGCGGATTCGCACCCTGGCTGAACTGGCTGCCCGGCCGGCTCATGCACGTCAATGTGCTGGCCTGCGGCGTGTTCGGCTCGGTGTCGGGCTCGTCCGCCGCCACCTGCGCCACGGTTGCCAAGATCGCGCTGCCGGAACTGAAGAAGCGCGGCTATGACGAAAACCTAAGTCTCGGCTCGCTCGCCGGCGCGGGCACGCTCGGCATTCTGATCCCGCCGTCGATCACCATGGTGGTCTACGCCGTTCAGGCCAACGTCTCGATCATTCAAGTCTTCCTTGCCGGATTTCTGCCGGGCCTTCTGGTGATGGTGCTCTACTCCGGCTACATCGCGATCTGGTCGCTGGCCAATCCGAAGCGGACGCCGCCGGCCGAACCGGCGATGAGCCTGCGCCGGCGCATCGCGGAGTCGCTCAATCTCATTCCCTGCCTGCTGCTCATCATCTTCGTCTTCCTGTCGCTGTTGATGGGCTGGGCGACGGCGACCGAATGCGCCGCGTGGGGCGTGTTGGGCTCGCTCGCGATCGCATGGTGGCAGGGCTCGCTGACGTGGGAGTCGTTCTGGGCGAGCGTGATGGGGGCGACCAGGGTCAATTGCATGATCCTCTTGATCCTGGCCGGCGCCTCCTACATGGGCACGTCGATGGCCTATACCGGCATCCCGATGGCGCTGGCCGGCTGGGTCAACAGCCTGCAGCTCAGCCCCTACGCGCTGATCGCCGCNCTCACCGTCATGTACATCGTGCTCGGCACGGCNCTCGACGGCATTTCCATGATCGTGCTGACCACCGCCATCGTCATTCCGATGGTGAAGCAGGCCGGCTTCGATCTCGTCTGGTTCGGCATTTTCCTGGTGCTGGTGGTGGAGATGGCCGAGGTCTCCCCGCCCGTCGGCTTCAACCTGTTCGTTCTGCAGACCATGAGCGGCAAGGACTCCAACACGGTCGCCAAGGCGGCCCTGCCGTTCTTCTTCCTGCTTGTTCTCGCGGTTGCTATCATCACCGTCTTTCCTTCCATCGTGATGGTGCTGCCGCAGATGGCGTTCCCTGGCTAGAGAGAGGTGTTTTCATGTTGAGGCTTTTGAAGACGTGCGCGATGGCCGCCTGCGTTGCGGCTCTTGCCGTTCCGGCGATGGCGCAAACCAAATGGAATCTTCCGGCGGCCTACCCTGCGGACAATCCGCATTCGGTGAACCTGATCGCGTTCGCCAAGGACGTCGGCGACGCCACCGGCGGCAAGCTGCAGATCACCGTGCATCCCGCCGCGTCCCTGTTCAAGGCGCCGGAGATCAAGCGCGCCGTCGCAACCGGGCAGGCGCAGGCGGGCGAAGTGCTGATCTCGCTGCACGAGAACGAGGATCCGATGTTCGGCATCGACGTCATCCCGTTCCTGTCGACGAGCTATCCGGCGGCCAAGAAGCTGTGGCTCGCCTCGAAGCCGGCGATCGAGAAGAAGCTCGCCTCACAAGGCCTGATGCTGCTGTTCGCGGTGCCGTGGGGGCCGCAAGGCATCTATGCCAAGAAGGACATCAACACCGTCGAAGACATGAAGGGCCTGAAGTGGCGCGCCTACAATGTCGGCACCTCGCGCATCGCCGAACTGGTCGGCGCGCAGCCCGTCACCATCCAGGCGGCGGAACTGCCGCAGGCGCTGGCGACCGGCGTCGTGAATGCCTTCATGACCTCGGGCTCCACCGGCTATGACAGCAAGGCCTGGGAGACCATGACGCATTTTTATGACGCACAGGCCTGGATTCCGAAGAACGTGACCTTCGTGAACAAGGCGGCGTTCGACGCGCTCGACAAGCCGACCCAGGAAGCGATCCTCAAGGCGGCAGCCGTCGCCGAAGAACGCGGCTGGAAACTCGCGGAAGANAAGGCCAAGTGGTATCTCGAACAACTCGAAGCCAACAAGATGAAGGTGCTGCCGCCGCCGGCCGCGTTGAAGTCCGGCCTCGAGAAGATTGGAGAGCAGCTCACGTCCGACTGGCTCAAGAAGGCCGGTGCTGACGGTGAAGCCGTGATCGCCACCTACAAGAAGTAGGACCGTCGCAACCTGGCAGAGCCCGGCATTCGGTTGCCGGGCTCTGCTATNTNCGTGACGCCGCATGGGCGAAACTTGTGGTGCGTTCCAGGCTCAGAGACGCCGGCGATCTTGCAGCCGTGCTTCGAATGCAATTCTCGATACACCCTTAGGTAGATTGGTAATCGTTTCTTAGGAGCATCGCGATACCGTCGGGCATCTTCACAAGCACGCCGCCCGCCACGGCAGGACGGCGACCGAGTTGGGAATGCCGCCATGCAAGTGCCCTACAATCCCTTGTCGCCGTCGTTCCGAGCATGGCAACTGCCGCAGCCGCCCGAGCCGCCCCGGCTTTTGGCGGAGCTCGCGGCAAACCATCAGACATCGTCCAGCGCAAAGCCGTCGGGCGAGGCTGCGTCGGGCGGGGCTTCGACGCCCTCGACCGGCGGCACTGGCCAATCGCCGGGCGTGCAGGCGTTTCTGCTTCGCGTGCAGGAACTGGGGGCGCTGTATCTGCTGGGGAGCGATGGCAACGACAAGCTGTCCGGCTGGAGCAACAGTTTCATCGATGGCGGCGCCGGCGATGACCAGATCCGGGCATGGTCGGGATCGGCCGCCTATGGCGGCAGCGGCAATGACCAGATCCATGTGTGGTCCGACAGCGTCGTGGATGCCGGCACCGGTGACGACATCGTGCGCGCCTGGTCGAACACCGTGACGTTGGGCGGCGCCGGAAACGATGCGATCAGCGCCTGGTCCGACAGCGTGGTCGACGGCGGCACCGGCGACGACGTGGTCCGCGCCTGGTCGAATACCGTGACGATGGGCGGCGCCGGAAACGACGTCATCAGCGCCTGGTCCGACAGCGTAGCCGATGGCGGCGCGGGAAATGACACGATCTCGATATGGTCCGACAGCCGCGCCTATGGTGGTGACGGCGACGATTCCATCACGGCGCGTGTCGGTGGTTATGTCGAAGGTGGAGCAGGCAACGACACCATCGATGCGGACAACGGAGCGGTGGTCAGTGGCGGCACCGGCGACGACGTCATTCGCGCCGACCGGGGTGCAACGGTTCTGTTCAATGCCGGCGATGGCAAGGATACGGTCTTCGTCAACCGTGACGTCACCATCAAATTGGGCGAAGGCTTCTCGGCCGATAACATGAACGTCACGATGTCGGGAAATGTCGCGACGATATCCTTCGGCGAGGGCTCGGACGAGTTGACGCTGAATCTCGGTTTCCATCCGGTCAGCCTCTCTTTTGCCGATGGCTCGAGCGCCGAGATCAAGGCCGACGTATTCAGTGTCGTGCGCACACAGACCGGTGCGTCGAAAGTAGCCTGACGCCTGCATTCGCGAAGGCGATCGCCCGAAGATTCAAGAACCCGCCCGGCCTGGCCGCGGCGGGTTTCGTTTTGCCGCCGTGACGCGCAAGCCGCGAGCTTTGCCATTGGCTTGGAAAGCCGGGTGCCGGCAGACCCTGTGGGTATCTCCGCACCCAATCTCGCAAGCACCTGACAATGAAGCGTGATTGCCCGGCGCGCCGCTGCGGCGCCGGGTCTCGGCACACGCACCCCGCGATCGCGCATCAAGCAAAAGGCCCCGGAAAACATGGAGATAGCCCGTTGGCACGGCTGTTGCGATGAACAGCCTCGGTGAGCCGACAATTCAAAGGGCCTCCAATGTGGCCGCACAGGACGATGAAGCCGACATCGAGAATGAGCTGCGCAACTACATCCGGGCCAATCCGGGTGCGGGCGATACGGCCATCGGTGTGGCGTCGTTCTGGCTCTGCATGCAGCCCACATCGCAGAACATTGCCTTGGTCGAGCGCGTTCTCGCGCGGCTCGAGGCCGAGGGGCTGGTGCGCTCGCTCGATAGTGCCGGCAGTACCTACTGGTTCGCCGCCGGCAACCCCTGAGGTGCCGGCATGATCACCGCGCTGCGCGCCACCAGCCAGACGCTCGCCGCCGTTCTTCGTGCCCGATTTCTTGCGGAACCCTCCCTTGCAGCGCTGTTCGGCGCCGGCGGGGCAACCGTCTCGCTTGCGACGCCGGATGAGATGGTGCGCCGGCGTGAAGTCGGTCTTTCGATCTGGCTCTATCGCCTGATCCGGGACGACATGACGCTCAACCGGCAGGAAGAGCGCTCCGGCTTCGACACGTTTCGCCGCGTACCGCTGCCGCTTCGCCTGCATTACCTGCTGACGCCGATGCTCTCTTCGAGCGCCGACCAGGCGCCTGAGACGGAGCAGCACATTCTCGGCGCGGTGCTGCAGACCTTTCACGACCATCAATCGCTCGGCGGCGCCGATCTTGCCGGCGATTTCGCGGGAACGTCGACCGAACTGCGCGTGCATCTCGAGAGCCTCGCGCTCGACGAAATCACGCGCATCTGGGATTCGCTCGAACGGTCGTATCAGCTCTCGGTGTCTTACGAGGTCAGCGTCGTCGAGGTCGCCTCGCGGCGGCCGGATCTCGGAGACCGCGTGGTGATCACGCCGCGCGCGCGCAGCGGGCTTGCACGGGCGGGGGCCTCGCCATGACCACGCTCCTGCTCAATTCCGGCGCGCTGAACTGGACCGTCGTGCTCGACAACCGCCTTGCGCCGGCCGCAGAGCTGTTTCAGGCGCTCGTCACGGGCCGCGCCCTCGACGAAGCAGATGGACGCCCGGTCGACGGACGGATGCATCTCACCATCGACCGGTCGACGCTGACGCCCGCAGTCGACGGCGACGGCATGTTCGGCTGGGGCGGCGTGCCGCGCGTGGTGTGGGGCGGCAATGCGGCGGTTGCCCTCGCATGCCGCGGGGCGGTCGACATGCCGGGCTTCCTGCCGCGCCAGCTCGACTTCGCCCTGCCGGCCCAGCCCGGCTACCCCGATGTGATCCAGCCGCTCGATCTCGGCGATGTCGAATTGCACCGCGTTCCGGTTCAGCTCAGGGGCCGCGTCGTCTCGGCAAATGGCGCACCGCGCGCCGCCGCGCAGATCGACGTCACCGGTCTCTGGTATCGCGGCTTCGATTACATCGACGAAACATCGCCCTCAACGATCGGCACGATGGCCGCCGTCGCCCCCGGCCTGGCGCGCTTCCGCGGTGGTGCCGGCCTGCAAGCGCGAGTCTGGCAGCTGAATTTGCAGCCGCAACGCTCGGTGCTGCTGGACGACGCGCTGCCCGGCGCAAGACAGATCAGGACGTCCGCCGGCGTACCCTTCGCGCCGGGATCCGCAACCGACGTAATCGCGATCGCCGGGCTCGGCGATGCCACGGAAATTCTCCACGTCGACGCCATCGCCTCGCCGGTGACGCCGGACGAAGTGCTGGTCGACCTGCGGCATCCGCTGGCGGAAGCGCATATGCGGGGCGGCGAAGTGCGCAACGCCCAGCTTGCCGGCGCCGGCGCCTGGTCGCCGATCCAGCATGGCGTCCATGCCGGCGATCGCAGCGTCTGCCTTGCCAATGGCGGCGTGCTCGCAGCGGCGGGCGATCTGATCGAGATCGACGGCGGCGGTGTGCCATCCGAAATCGCGACACTGGCGCGCGTGACGGCGATCGCCGATGCGGGGGGATATTACAGCCTGCCGCCGCTGCACCGCGCGGCGCTGATCCGCCTGCGCGCGCAGCACGCGGCCGAGCTGCAGCCTGCCGAAGCCACCTTTGTTCTCGAACCGTCGCTCGCCGCCCTGCGCGGCGACATCGTCTTCCCGATCTGAACCGACCATCCGAAGGAGAGCGTTGATGGGCGAATATCTTTCACCGGGCGTCTACTCGGAATTCATCGAGCCGATCGCTCCGATCGAGCCAGTGAGCACGTCCACCGCAGCGATGATCGGCGTGAGCGAGCGCGGACCGGAAAACGTGCCGATCCTGGTCGGGGCGCCCGGCGAGTTCGAGCGCTGGTTCGGCTCGATCCTGCCGATCGACGATTACCGCGATCCGTTCGACGCGCGGCGCGCGCATTGCTACCTGCCCCACGCCGTCCAGGGCTTCTTCGCCAATGGCGGCAAGCGGCTCTATGCGCTGCGCGTGATGCCGCCGGGCGCGAGGCGCGCGGCCATGACGCTTTTCGCACGCGATCCGCTGGGCGCAGCGAGCGGGCTTGCGCTGATGACGCGCGCCGCGGCCGGCGACACGCAGGCGCTGATCGCGGTCGGCGGCGCCCTGCCCACGGTCGGCCAATCGGTCCGGATCGGCGACGGCTCCGCCGCGGAATACCGCGAGATCACCGCCGTCCATCCCGCGGCGGTCGGCACCAACGGTTTCCACGTCGCGGTCGAAACGCCGCTGGCGCACGACCATGCCGCCGGCGCTGTTGTCACCGCATTCGCGGCCGTCGCCGCGGCCGTTACGCTGACGGCTCCCGTCGCGGCGGCCGACGCCATCGTTACGGTCTTGTCGCTCGCGCTCGATCTGACAACCGTGCCCGGCGGCGTGCAGCGATTGGCGATTGTCTGGCGGCGGCGTTACGACGATTGCCAACGTCGTCGCGGTCGCAGCGGGCGCCGGAGCCAACGAATACGACCTCACCCTCGCCGGCCCGGTCGGCCACGGCTATGCCGCGACCGATAGTGCGGAAGTGTACCGCACCGATCCCGGCCCGTACACGCTCGCCCTCGGCGCCGTGACCGGCTCATCCATTCTCGCGACCGACGTCGCCATCGCGGCAGGATCGATCGTCGAACTCGGCGCGGCGCCGAACCTCGATTCCCGCCGCGCGATGCTGGCGGCCTATCTGCCGCTCGCCGTCGATCTCCCGGCGGACGTCGGAACCGGCGCCGCCGTCGAGCACGTGACGCTGGCGGCGACCGCGACACCGGCGACGACGCTGACGGCGCCAGTTGCCGGACGCGCCCTCGCGCTCGCGGCACGAACCGACATCGCGGGCGGCTCGATCCTGCTGCTGACCGACGGGCCTGTACAGGAATATGCCGTCGTTGCTTCGTTGTTCGGGCCGGAAGCTCCCGCGCCCGATCCCGGAACGGTGATGCTGGTGCAGGCGCCGACGCATGGCTTCCCGGCCGGCGCCAGCGCGCAGATCGTCGGCCTCGGCGTGCCGGCGCCGCAGCATGCCGCTACCCAGGTCGTGGCGCCCGCGCATGCCGGCGACAACCGGCTTGCGGTGCTGCGAGCCAATGGCTGGGTGGTCGGCGACACGTTCTCGGTGCAGTCGAACACCGGCGTGAGCTATCATCGGGTTTCCGCCGCGCCCGTCGCGCTCGTCTCGGCGCGGATCGAATTCGACCCGCTCGATCCACTTGGCGCGGAGCACGCCGCCGGATC
>JGI25153J46596_10002432_pt1 | contig 10743 bp, 11 predicted proteins | sample AraplaMF_Col_mMF_FD_46596 | JGI IMG/M metagenome (IMG submission 46596)
AAGGTCAAGATCCTGAAGGACCTTTGCACAAAGCTGCGGCCGCAGGCGCTGCTCGCCACCAATACCTCCTCGATCTCCATCACCAAGCTGGCCGCCGCGACCGACCGTCCGGACCGCTTCATCGGCATGCACTTCTTCAATCCGGTGCCGCTGATGGCGCTATTGGAATTGATCCGCGGCCTGCAGACCTCGGATGACACCCACGCCAAGGCGGAAGCCTTTGCCAAGCGCGTCGGCAAGGTCGCGATCACNGCGAAGAACAGCCCGGGCTTTGCGGTCAACCGCATCCTGTGCCCGATGATCAACGAGGCGATNTTCGCGCTGCAGGAAGGCATTGCGACCGCCGAGGATCTCGACGCCGGCATGAAGCTCGGCTGCAACCACCCGATCGGCCCGCTGGCGCTCGCCGACATGATCGGCCTCGATACGATGCTGTCGGTGATGGAAGTGTTCTACGAAGGCTTCAACGATCCGAAATATCGCCCTGCGCCGCTGCTCAAGGAAATGGTCGCCGCCGGCCACCTCGGCCGCAAGACCGGGCAGGGGTTTTATAGCTACGGCAAGTGAAGAGCAGGGTGGGTTCGCGTAGCTTAACCCACCATCTTGTCTCCGCATGGATAGAACGGTGGGTTATGGCTTCGCCTAACCCACCCTACGCAGCGATTTCGGATCGGTGCGTAGGGTGGGTAGAGCGAAGCGAAACCCATCATTCCTCGCGCGGATGGGTGATGGGTATCGCTTCGCTCCACCCATCCTACACAGTTATTTCGGATCAGGCGCGACCAGCCGCGCGCATTTAGTCCGGCTGCCACGTGTCGAATAATTCCTCCGCGCGCACCAGGTCGATCTGCGCGTTGAANCGCNTTCGGTACATCGTCATCAGCGCATCNTGGCCGGCGTCGGANGAGCTGCACAGTGCGTCCTGCACGATGATGANACGGAAGCCGAGGTCGATGGCACTCAGCACGGTGGAGAGCACGCATACGTCGGTTTCCGCGCCCGAAACGATCACCGTTCCGACATGCCGCTCGACCAGGAGATGGCCAAGCCGCGAGCCGAAGAAGGCCGAATAGGCCGGCTTGTCGACCACCAGCGCCGGCGGCGTGTAGCGCGCGAGCTCCGGCACCAGATCGAGCGCGCCTGACGGAAGATTGCCGCGCGTCGCGCGCTGCCATTTGGTGAAATAGGCCTGCCATTGGCCGCGACGATCCTCGGGTTTTTCCGGCGTGACGAAACGCGTGAACACCGTCCGCTCGCGATAGCGCGCGCAGATCTCCGAGACCACCGGCAGCACGCGCTCCATCCATGGCGTTTCCCACACGCCGCCTCTGGCGAAGACGTTTTGCATGTCGATGCATAGATGTGCCGCGTCGCTGATGGCTTGCATCGAGGGCCTCTGATTTGTCTGTTGGCTAATTCGGCAGGCGGTAACTGGTTTCAGTAGTGCGTGCCGAAACATGTNTGTGTCGACGCCTGCGACCTGAACGCGCGCGATGCACTCGACACAAGCAAAGGGCGTCGGAGATCGTTTCGATACGCCCGNTCCGGACGTTCTTAGGTGGCGTGAAATGGCAGCCATGCAGGAACNATCCACCACAAACGCTGTTGGGNGCNCGCTTCCNGCTATCCCCATCCATCAGCGTCTTGTGGAGTATTCATGCTNAAACCTCTCCTTGTTGCCTCGGCGGTCATCATCGTTTTTTCCTATCAAGCCGAGGCGCGCCCCCGCCATCATGGACATCGAGCGCACGCCTGGTGTGGAAGTTANCTGAGCAANTATCTNGGCAANCCAGATCGACGTCTCGCGCTTGCACGTTCGTGGGCGGACGAAGGCATGAATGCCGGCGGTCCGGGAATCGGCGTCGTGGTTGTCTGGCGGCATCATGTCGGGATCATCACGGGGCAGACACCTGACGGCCAGTGGATCGTCCATAGCGGCAACGATGGCGGCGCGGTCCGCACGCGACCACGCTCGCTCGCGCGCGCGATTGCATTCAGGCGCGTATAGCGGAGAGCACGTCATTGCGAGGAGCGAAGCGACGAAGCAATCCATATCTCCGCTTGTGGCGCTGTGGATTGCTTCGCTTCGCTCGCAATGACGGCGTGACCGCTGGTGTCGCCAGGTAAACTGCGGCCGTCTAGTCCTCCCCCTCAAGCCATTCCGCCGCGCCGCGCCACAGCGTGTCGCGGTGCTCGGTCCTGAAAAATCCCATATGCCCGATCTTCACGGCACCGGCTTCGGCCGGCGTCACCGTGATGATCTCCGGCGTGATCGCGGTAAATCCCGAACACAGCAGTTCGACCGCGGGCCGCGTCGCCCAGGGGTCGTCCGACATGCAGAGCGCGCGCAGCGCGCCCTTGTATTTCGGAAAGTTCTGCAAGGCGTCGAGCCTGGCGTCGTCGAACAGGTAGCGCGGGCTCATCACCCAGCCGGTCCATTGCAGGAACGCATCCTTCGGCAGGTCCATGCCGAGGCCGGCCTTGCCCGGCATGTAGCCGAGCATGCGGGTGAGGGGACGGCCGACGAAGTTCAAGAGGGCATAGACGCGGTAGCGCTCCGGCGCCGTCATCAGTTTCCAGTAGCCGGCCTGCGCTGCGATCAGAAGTGCGCGCTCGATCTTCGAATTGTTCGGCAACAGGCCGAGCGCCTGGCCGCCGAACGAATGCCCGACATAGGCAAACGGCAGCGTCCTGTAGCGCTCGCGCATCCAGGTGACCGCCGCCGTGATGTCCTGCGCCGCCCAGTCCGACATCGACACCTTGAAGCCGACCAGCGATTTCGGCTGGTGGGTGCCACTCAGCGCCTGCTGGCGGCTGTCGCCGGTGCCGCGATAGTCGTAGGTGAGCACCGCGCAGCCGCGCTTGGCGAGGTAGCCGGCAAAGCCGCGGTACAATCTGCGGGGAACGGCGGTCGCCGAATTGATCAGGACGGCGTGGCGCTTGGCCCCGCGGGGCAGAAACAGCGTCGCGGCCAGGGGATATCCGTCCGTCGCGGGCACCGTGATATCGTCGCTAAAAACGTCGTCCAGCCCCGGCCCGGTCACTGCTTGTCCTCCTCAGCTTCCGCGAGCGCCCTCAAGCAAATGCGAATTCGGCTTTGACCGCAAGGGCTTGTCAGGACAGGCTGAAATCCAACTGGCGGTCGGCCGAAGGCCTGTGTATAAACCGGCCTTCACAATCGCTTGTAAGTTGCGGTTTTTGCTCAGGAGTTAACGTCATGTCCGAGCGGTGGACGCCCGACAGCTGGCGCACCAAGCCGGTGCTGCAAGTGCCCGACTATCCCGATGCCAAGGCATTGGCCGACGTCGAGGCGCAGCTCGCCACGTTCCCGCCGCTGGTGTTCGCCGGTGAGGCCCGCAACCTGAAAAAGGCGCTGGCGCGCGTCGCCAGGGGCGAGGCGTTCCTGCTGCAGGGCGGCGACTGCGCCGAGAGCTTTGCCGAGCATGGCGCCAACAACATCCGCGACTTCTTCCGCGTGCTGCTGCAGATGGCGGTCGTGCTGACCTATGCCGGTGCGCTGCCGGTGGTGAAGGTCGGCCGCATCGCCGGGCAGTTTGCAAAACCGCGCTCGTCGAACACCGAGAAAGTGAATGGCGTCGAGCTGCCGAGCTATCGCGGCGACATCATCAACGACATCGCCTTCACGCCGGAAGCGCGCATCCCCGATCCGCAGCGGCAGATGATGGCGTACCGGCAATCGGCCGCGACGCTGAACCTGCTGCGCGCGTTCGCGACCGGCGGCTTTGCCAATCTCGGCAGCGTGCATCAGTGGATGCTTGGCTTCCTCAAGGATTCCCCGCAGTCACGGCGCTACAAGGAATTGGCCGACCGCATTTCCGACGCGCTGAATTTCATGCGCGCCTGCGGCCTCGACCTCGAAAGCCACCCCGAGCTGCGCGCGACCGATTTCTACACCAGCCACGAGGCGCTGCTGCTCGGCTACGAGCAGGCGCTGACCCGGGTCGATTCCACCACCGGCGACTGGTANGCGACGTCAGGCCATTTCATCTGGATCGGCGACCGCACCCGCCAGCTCGATCACGGCCATGTCGANTATTTCCGCGGCATCAANAACCCGATCGGCCTGAAATGCGGTCCTTCGCTGAAGCCGGACGAGCTGTTGAAGCTGATCGACATCCTCAATCCCGACAACGAGCCGGGACGGCTGACGCTGATCAACCGCTTCGGCTCCGACAAGATCGGCGATCATCTCGTGCCGCTGATTCGCGCGGTGCAGCGGGAAGGGCGCGTCGTCGTGTGGTCCTGCGATCCCATGCACGGCAACACCATCACCTCGACATCGGGCTACAAGACCCGGCCGTTCGACCGGGTGCTGGCGGAGGTCAAGTCGTTCTTNGCGATCCACGCCGCGGAGGGGACGTATGCCGGCGGCGTGCATCTGGANATGACCGGNCAGGACGTCACCGAATGCATCGGNGGCGCCCGCGCCATCACCGACGAGGACCTCAACGACCGCTATCACACGGTCTGCGATCCNCGCCTCAATGCCGAACAATCCATCGACATGGCCTTCCTGATCGCCGAACTGCTCAAGCAGGAACGCGCCGGCAAGGAAAAGCCGATGCCGGCCGCAGCGGGACTCTGACTTGCTGCGACTCTGGCGGGCCACCATCAACACGCGTAACGGACTGGCTTTTGCGATCCGCTCGGAGCAGGCCGTCCGTGAGGAACTGTTCGCGCTGGCGCTTTCGGTGCCGCTGGCCTGGCTGGTCGGCGCGAGCGTGATGCGCCGGGTGGAACTGGTCGCGGCCGTGGCCTTTGTCCTGGTGGTCGAGATCCTCAACACGGCGATCGAGAAACTTGCCGACCGCCTGACCACCGACCACGACCCTCAGATCGGGCGGGTCAAGGACATGGGATCGGCCGCGGTGGGTGTCGCGCTGCTGATGGCCGGGGCGTTCTGGCTGTTTGCCATCGCCGAACGCATAGGGGCGTTCTAGATAATGCGGTACTGATCTGGATCAGAACCGCATATCTAAGTTTTTGTTTTGACGCGTTTTCTTTACGCGAACCGGTNCCCACTTCGCTCGAAAACGCTACGAAGCAAGCAATTGCAGTTTGCTCTTGTGCAAGGCACGATCGCTCCCATGACCGAACCCACCTTCAAGATCACGCTGGCGCAGTTGAACCCGACGGTCGGCGACGTCACGGGAAATGCCGCCAAGGCGCGCGCCGCACGCGACCAGGCGAAGGCCGACGGCGCCGATTTGCTGCTGCTGCCGGAATTGTTCATCTGCGGCTACCCGCCGGAAGATCTGGTGCTCAAGCCCGCCTTCCAGGCCGCCTGCCGCGCGGCCGTCGAGGAGCTGGCGCGCGAGACCGCGGGCGGCGGGCCGGCCGTGCTGATCGGCACGCCCTGGGTCGAGGACGGCAAGCTCTACAACGCCTGCGCGCTGCTCGATCAGGGCCGCATCGCTGCCCTTCGGTTCAAGGCCAATTTGCCGAACTACGGCGTATTCGACGAGAAGCGGCTGTTCGCGCGCGGCCCCGCCGCAGGGCCGGTGACGATCAAGGGCATCCGGGTTGGCGTTCCCATCTGCGAGGACATCTGGCTCGAAGAATCGGAGGAATACGAGAACGTCGTCGAGTGTCTCGCCGAGACCGGCGCGGAAATTCTCGTCGTGCCGAACGGCTCGCCTTACGCGCGCGACAAGAACGATCTGCGGCTGTCGATCGCGGTCGCCCGCGTCACCGAGAGCGGTCTGCCTTTGGTCTATCTCAACCAGGTCGGCGGGCAGGACGAACTGGTGTTCGATGGCGCCTCGTTCGCGCTCAACGCCGATCTTTCGGTGGCGGCGCAGCAGCCCGCGTTCGAGGAACACATTGTCACGCTGAACTGGATCAAGGGCGCCGACGGCTGGCGCTGCTCGGGTCCGGTGGTGCCGCTGATCGAAGGCGACAAGGCCGATTATGCGGCCTGCGTGCTTGGCCTGCGCGACTACGTCCGCAAGAACGGATTCCCGGGCGTGCTGCTCGGCGTTTCCGGCGGCATCGATTCGGCGCTGTGCGCGGCGATCGCGGTGGATGCGCTCGGCGCCGACCAGGTGCGNGGCGTGATGCTGCCGTTCCGCTTCACCGCGCAGGTCTCGCTCGACGACGCCGCCAAGCTCGCGCAGGCGCTCGGCATCCGTTACGAGGTGCTGCCGATCGCGGACGCCGTCAACGGTTTTGAAAAGATTCTGGCCGGCCCGTTCGCCGGCCTGCCGCGCGACATCACCGAGGAAAACCTGCAGGCGCGCACCCGCGGCACGCTGCTGATGGCGATTTCCAACAAGACCGGCGCGATGGTGGTGACGACCGGCAACAAGTCGGAAATGTCGGTCGGCTACGCCACCATCTATGGCGACATGAACGGCGGCTTCAATCCGATCAAGGACATCTACAAGACCGAAGTGTTCCGCCTCTCCAGCCTGCGCAACGAGTGGAAGCCGGANGGCGCGCTCGGGCCGTCGGGCGAGGTGATCCCGGTCAACATCATCACCCGGCCGCCGACGGCGGAACTGCGCGAGAACCAGACCGACCAGGATTCGCTGCCGCCCTACGACATGCTCGACGGCATTCTCGAACGGCTGGTCGAGCGCGAGGAGCCGCTCGCCACCATCATCGCCGCCGGTTTTCCGGCCGATGTCGTGACGCGGATCGATCGGCTGCTCAATGTCGCCGAATACAAGCGGCGGCAGGCGGCGCCCGGCGTCAAGGTGACGGAAAAGAACTTTGGCCGCGACCGCCGCTATCCCATCACCAACCGCTTCCGCGACAACGGCAAGGCGCTGCCTGTGCCCGACGACAGACTGGTCGCCCGCGCCGGCCGCGCTTCGGCCGACGCGTTCGAGGGATAAATCTACTGCGTCTTGAGTCCCTCATGAGGAGCGCGAAGCGCGTCTCGAACCATGAGGCCCGTCTGTGGCCTACATCCTTCGAGACGCCCGCTTTCGCGGGCTCCTCAGAATGAGGAGCGCGAGGCGGTTTGTCCGTGACGTGGCAGACGTAACGCTTCTTACTGCTTCGGCGGAATGAACGTCGGCCCGACGGTGCGGATCTTGTCCTTGTCGCCGGCCGCGGCCGTATCGGCCGGAGGCGCTGCGAGCGCCGGCGCCGCAGCGGGTCCGGCGCCCTTCTTGGCGGACGGCGGCGGGTTGTTGCCCTTCTGGCCGCGCTGCTGCATCCGCTTCGCGCTCTCTTCGGTGACGATGATGTCGCCCTGTTCGACGCCGGCCCGATCGTCGACCGACTTCAGCGCTTCCGACCAGGTCTGGCCCGCGGCCTTGCAGGCGCAGGAGGGGTTGAACTCGGTGCGGAATTTGAAGGCATTCGGCAGCGACGAATAGGGCTGGCCGCTGATCGAGACCGCCTGGTTGATGTCTTCGCCGGGGTTGCGATAGGTGAACAGCGTCGCTTCGGTCGCCGGGCAGAGCGCCTTGCAGGTCCGCTCGTCATCCTGAAACCGCTGTTGATAGGTGGCGAACGACACCGGGAAGTAGCCGCCGTCGCAGGTGCGGACGCAGACGGTACGGAAGGTGCCGGACGGCGCGCCGAGATCGGCGCTCGGCGGCGGCAGCGTAGCGTTGTTGTTGCCGAACAGGCTGTCGATGAAATTGCCGGGACCGCGCGCGGCCGCCGCATATTGCGGACCGCAATTGTTCTGCGCGAGCGCCAGCAATACCGAGCGGCGCTGGTTTTCGCGCTCATTGCCGCCGATGCCGCCGCTGCGCAGCCGCTCCAGGCTGGTGGTGATCTGGTCGAGATTGCCGCGCATCTGCTGAATCTGGTTGTTCACCGGGCCGCACTCGGCGGAGCGGCCGCTGAACAGCGAGAAGAAGCCGGAGCTTTCGCAGCCCATCCGCTTGGCCTGCAGCGTCACGCGGTCGAGTTCGGCCTGCTGCTTGCCCTGGGCCTCCTGATAGCGGCGGATCTGTTCATCCTTGGCCGGATCGCCGGTGCCGGCGCCGCGGTCGATCGTCGCCAATTGTCCCTCGAGGCGGATGCAGATCGGGTTTCCTTGCCCGTTCGGCGGCGGGTCCTGGCTCATCTGCGCCATCGCATCCTGGTTGGTCTGCGCCGCAGCGGGCGCGCCGAGGGCGACGCCGAGCAGGAGGGCGCAGGTCAAGATCCGAAGGGAGGGGGAAATGTTGCGAATTTCCATGTCCGGCCATTGGGGGCTGTTCCGCGCGGCTAGCAGCCTGATGGCGCGGCTATGGCAGCATTCTGCGGCCAAGGCTGCATCCAATATCTGCTTCTCGGGGCAGCGTCACGTCGTTTCCACGGCGCGGATGTGGCAAACGCCTCGTTGATTCCAGGGACAATTCAGCCTTCGAGCTGGGCATGATGCGCTAGCGCTGGCAGGTGATCGCCACATATTCGCCGCATGATGGGCCGGAGCAGCGCTCGCCGCCATCGCCGGGAACCGCGGCGGTAAGCTCATCCCGTTCGACGCGGTGGTAGGCACTGGCCTGTGCAAATTCCCGTGACTGGCAAAAGGAGCGGGCGGCATGGGCGCCGCATTTGTGACCTTCGGCAAGGCATTCGTCGACGCCGTATCCATCGGCCTGGTTGGCCACGATGAAGACACGACTGTCGGCGGAAGCGGCCGAAGTGGCGGCGAGCAGGAGGGCACTGGCAAGGAGTGCGGAAGGAAGTCGCATGGAAAGACACCGGCAGGGGAAGGGACTGCGCCAGAACTAGGCCCAAAGTGTTAATAATGATTAACCATGAGCCTTGATTAGCCTTTGGAGTGGCCGTGAATGGCGGGATTCGCCGACCTGTTCGACCCCAAATCAGGCACAAGCAAGGCCTTGACGACGTCCCCTGGATACCGCAATGGTGGAACCATGAACGGTCTCCTCGCCATCTGCAGCATTTGCCGCGAGATTATTAGCTAGCGATTCGCTGGCTGAGGCCGTCTTTTCTCAAAAATGAGATCACTGGACGCCCGGCCGCAAGGGATGGGTATCTATGGAACTGCGCCTCTACGATACGTTGACCAAGGAGAAGCGGCCGCTCGTGCCGCTCGATCCGAACAACGTGCGCATGTATGCGTGCGGACCGACGGTCTACGACTTCGCCCATATCGGCAACGGCCGCGCGGCGATCGTGTTCGACGTGCTGTTCCGCGTGCTGCGCCATCGCTATGGCGCCGGCCATGTGACCTATGTCCGCAACATCACCGACGTCGACGACAAGATCAACGTCCGCGCCGCGCGCGACTATCCCGGCGTGCCGTTGAACGAAGCGATCCGCAAGGTCACCGAAGAGACCTATCGGCAGTATCAGGACGACGTCACCGCGCTGGGCTGCCTGGCCCCGACGGTGCAGCCGCGCGCGACCGAGCACATCCCGGAAATGCGCGCGATCATCGAGAAGCTGGTCGCGGGCGGCTTCGCCTATGTCGCTGAGGACCACGTGCTGTTCTCGCCTTCAGCGATGAACGAAGCCAATTCCGTGATGCCGCGCTATGGCGCGCTGTCAAAACGCTCGCTCGACGAGATGATCGCGGGCGCACGGGTCGATGTCGCCCCCTACAAGCGCGACAATACCGACTTCGTGCTGTGGAAGCCGTCGAAGCCGGGCGAGCCGTCCTGGCCGTCGCCTTCGGGCATCAAGGCCGAGGGACGTCCGGGCTGGCATATCGAGTGCTCGGCGATGGCCTGGAAGCATCTCGGCGAGAAGTTCGACATTCATGGCGGCGGCATCGACCTGGTGTTCCCGCACCATGAGAACGAGCTCGCGCAGACCTGCTGCGCCTTTCATTCCGACCGTATGGCGAATGTCTGGATGCACAACGGCTTCCTGCAGATCGAGAGCGAGAAGATGTCGAAGTCGCTCGGCAACTTCTTCACGATCCGCGACATGCTGGCCGATTGGCCGGGCGAGGTGCTGCGTCTCAATATGCTGAAGACGCATTATCGCTCGCCGCTCGACTGGACCCTGAAGGGGGCGGAAGAGAGCGCGAAGACGCTCGACGATTGGTACGCGGTCGCGGCCGACGCCGGGAACGGCGAGCCGTCGGCGGCCATGGTCGAGGCGCTCTATGACGACCTCAACACGGCGCAGGCCATGGCGGTCCTGCACGGCCAGCGCAATGCGGCGGCCTCGGGCGGCGAGCGCGAACGCGGCGAGTTTGCCGCCTCGCTTCGGCTGCTCGGTTTCCTCTCGGTGAGCGCTGCCGAGTGGAAGGGGCGCAAGCAGCAGGCNAGCGGCGTCGATACGAATGAGGTTGACCGCCTGATCGCGGAACGCGCGGCGGCGCGGGCGCGAAAGGACTTCAAGGAATCCGACCGCATCCGCGACCAGCTCGCCGCGATGGGCGTTGCCATCAAGGACGGCAAGGATGCCGACGGAAAACCCGTGACCACGTGGGAGATCGCGTGATGGATAAGCCCGACACACCGTTCCCCAAACATTGGCTGTATTATATCGCGCTGAAGATCGCACTGATTGCCGGCGCCGTGGCGCTGGTAACCAGACTGTACGGATTGTGGTAGCGACGATGGGACAGGCATTACCCAAACCCGCCTTGCGGCCGTTTCTGCCGGCGGATGTTCCGATGCTGGCGGCGATCTTCGTTGCCGCCATCGAGGGGCTGACCGGCGACGACTATAGCGAGGCGCAGCAGGAGGCCTGGGCGGCGGCGGCCGAGGACGAAGCTGCCTTCGGCAAGAAGCTCGCCGGGCAGTTGACGCTGATCGCGACCATCCAGAACGCGCCGGTCGGCTTTGTCTCGCT
>JGI25153J46596_10002434_pt1 | contig 10740 bp, 8 predicted proteins | sample AraplaMF_Col_mMF_FD_46596 | JGI IMG/M metagenome (IMG submission 46596)
GCGTCGCCGAAACAGGCGAGCGGGCCGGTATTCCGGACAATGACCGCGAAGAGTGGATCAAGGCCGCCAGTGCTACCTTGCACAGCAACAAGGACGAAGAGGTTCAGCTTCACAACGGCGACTGGCGCAGCATCCGGACAAGGCTTGCGGAAGACGGCACGGCGATGGCCGTTGTCTCGGACATCACCGCGACGAAGCAGGCGGAAATCGCGCTAAGGCTGTCGGCGGAGCAGCTGAAGAATCTGGCCGAGACCGATGGGCTCACCGGCATGGTCAATCGCCGGGCCTTCGACGAAGCTTTCGCCCGTGAGACCGCAGGCAGCGCCAGGAAAAACACGCCGTTCAGCCTTCTGATGGTCGATATCGACCGCTTCAAGGCATATAACGATACCTACGGCCATCCCGCCGGAGACCAATGCCTGCGTGTCGTCAGCAAGTGTCTGCGCCAGTCGGTAAGCCGGCCGGCAGACATCGTCGCGCGCTACGGCGGAGAGGAATTCGTGGTTCTGCTCCCCGCAACCAGTGCGAAAGGGGCAATGATCGTTGCCGAGCAATTCGCGCGTCTCCTCAGCCAGGAGAATATCGTTCATTCCGGCAGTGAATTCGGACGGGTGACCGCCAGCATCGGCATATCCTGCGCGACGGGAGCCACCTTGAGGGTCAACCCTAACCGCCTCCTGACCGAGGCCGATGCCGCCCTCTACGACGCAAAGACCCAAGGTCGCAATCGCATCCTGGCACATTCGCCCGACGAACGGCATGCCATGAAGGACGCCGGTTAGATCCTTGATAGGTTTTTCCTATCGAGCCATCGCTCGTGCGCCCTTGATGTTTTCGTCGCTTCGACAATACAGGGCGCATGGACACAAAATTCATTGGTAAGAAATCGGCGGCAGCCGGCGGCTGGGGCGCTTTGAAGAGCTGCGGCAAGCGTTTGCTTCAAAGCGGCATGCCCATTTCAGGCGCGCGGACGATGCTGAAGGCGAACCAGCCGGATGGATTCGATTGCCCGGGCTGCGCCTGGGGCGATCCAGAGCATGGATCGTCGTTCGAGTTCTGCGAGAACGGCGTGAAGGCCGTCGCCTGGGAGGCGACGGAGAAGCGGGCAACGCCCACCTTCTTTGCTGACAATACGGTGTCGCAGCTTCGCCAGTTGACGGACTATGAACTGGAACTCAACGGGCGCCTCACCCATCCGATGCGCTACGATGCGGCGACCGACCGTTATCTGCCGGTCGCGTGGGAAGATGCCTTTGCCGAGATCGGCAGCATTCTGAGGGGGTTCGATAGCCCCAACCGGGCGGAATTCTACACGTCGGGCCGGGCGAGCAACGAGGCCGCCTTCCTGTACCAGCTGTTCGTGCGCGTCTACGGCACCAACAATTTTCCCGACTGCTCCAACATGTGCCACGAGGCAAGCGGCATCGCCATGCGCCAGGCGGTCGGCGTGGGCAAGGGCACCGTGCTGCTGGAGGATTTNGAAGAGGCCGACGCGATCTTCGTGATNGGGCAGAACCCGGGCACCAACCATCCNCGGATGCTCGGCGACTTGCGCCGGGCGGCGATCCGCGGCGCGCGCGTCGTCGTCTTCAATCCCATCCGNGAACGCGGCCTGGAGCGCTTCTCCGACCCGCAGGACAAGATCGAGATGCTGCGCGGCGGTTCGACCGACATCGCCAGCCTTTATCTCCAGCCGCAACTCGGCGGCGACATGGCTGCGGTGCGCGGGATGGCGAAGGTCGTGCTGGCTGCAGAGGATGCAGCGGTCGCCGCCGGTCTGCCCTCNGTNCTCGACCATGCATTTCTCGCCGAACACTGCGCGGGTTTTGCGCAATACAAGGCAGCGGTCGAGGCGACGAACTGGGCTGACATCGAGGACCAATCGGGACTGAGCCGGCAGGAGATCGAGAGGGCGGCCGATGTCTATGTCAACGCCGAGCGGGTCATCTGCACCTGGGCGATGGGTGTAACCCAGCATCTGCATTCCGTGGCGACGATCCGCGAGATCGCCAATTTCATGTTCCTGCGCGGCAATATCGGCCGGCCGGGTGCCGGCCTTTGCCCGGTTCGCGGCCATTCCAACGTGCAGGGTGACCGCACCGTCGGCATCAACGAAAAGCCATCGGAGGATTTCCTCGATGCGCTGGAAAAGCACTTCCGCTTCANNGTTCCCCGCGAACATGGCCACAATGTCCTTGCCGCGATCGGAGCGATGCTCGACGGCTCGGCTGATGCCTTCATCGGGCTTGGCGGCAATTTCGCGCGCGCCACGCCTGACAGCGCACTCGTTGAAAAGGCGCTGCGGCGGCTGAAGCTGACTGTGCACATCGCGACCAAACCCAATCATTCGCATCTCATGCCCGGCGAGACGGCCTTTATCTTGCCGTGCCTCGGGCGCACCGAGATGGATCTGAACGCAGCGGGCAACTCCCAACTCGTGAGCGTCGAGGATTCGATGAGCATGGTGCATGGTTCTGCCGGTATCAATCGCCCGGCCTCGCCGCATCTCCTCTCGGAAGTCGCCATCATTGCCGGCATTGCACAGGCGACGGTCGGCCCCGCCGTGGTCGACTGGGCAGAGCTCGCCGACGACCACGACCGCATCCGCGATCACATCGAGGCGACCATTCCCGGTTTCGAAAACTACAATAAGCGCCTGCGCAAGCCGCGCGGTTTCCACCTGCGCAACACGGCCGCCCATCGGGAGTGGCATACACCGGCAGGCAAGGCGTCATTTTCTTCGGAGGCGCTTCCGGAGGAGACGCTGCATCAGCGGGCGCGAAAGGGAGAGGGGCGTTTCGCCCTGCAGACGTTCCGATCGCACGATCAATACAATACGACGGTCTATGGTCTCGATGACCGATATCGCGGCGTCTATGGGGAGCGGCAGGTCATCTTCATTCACCCAGCCGACCTGACGGCGATGAATGCCAAGGCCGGCGACCGGGTCGACGTGATCGGCGAGCATGATGACGGTATCGAGCGTGTCGCAGAGGATTTCCGCTTTGTGCCCTATGATATTCCGAGGGGAAGCATAGCGGGATATTATCCCGAGCTGAACGTGCTCGTGCCGCTTGGCAGCGCGGGTAGGGAAAGCGATACGCCCACCTCGAAATCGATCATGGTATCCTTCCGCCGACGAAAAGCCGCGTGAGCGAAGAAGCGTCGGAGGCCGATCGCTTTCTCGCCCTCGTCGCTGCGGCGCAAGGCAGGGATAACAGGCTGACACCCATCCAGGCCGGTCTCCTTGTCGCCGCGGATTTGGGGATTGCCCGTGACAGTCGCACCTTTGCGCGCATGCTGGGGATCGCGCATTCTCTCGTGCTCAGGGAGCTCAACGCCCTGGCGGAACGCGAAGGGATGCTGCAGATCGTCAAGCGGGATCTGAGGACAATGAGAGTGCATTACACATTGCCGCCGCGAGACGAGACGTAAACCCCCATGCGTTATCGCCGCATCACGCGCTTCCTGGTATCGGAAGGGTATTCTCCGTATGTCGTCTTATAGACTGCGGAAAACCGGCCGAAATGAAAGAAGCCCCATTTGAGGCAGATGGCCTTCATGGTCTCTTTGCTCTCGGGATCGAGCAGATCCTGGCGCGCGGCACGCAGCCGAAGCGTCAGCAGATAGGCAGCGGGAGAGGTTCCTCTGAAGGCACGAAAACCGGTTTCGAGCGCCCGGCTGGATACGCCGGCCGCTTCGGCCACCTTCGGCATTGTGATCGGCTGATCGATATTGGCGTGCATGAATTCGATCGCCCGGCGCACATGTCGCGGGGCGATCAGGGCGGGGCCATTCTCCAGGAAATGCGACAGCCGGTGCGGCACCAGGCGCACAACCAGATCGGCGAGCGCCTGCGTCATATGCGCCATGGCGATCGGCGACTGCAGCAAGGGGCCATCGTCGCGCATGCCTGAGATGATCGTTTCCGTGAGATTGTTGATCAACCGGCCTTCCGGTTTGGACAGATCCAGTTCGGGCAGCAGGTCAAGGGAGCCGCTGAACGGCATCTCGAACGTCTGGCCGATCGTTTGCAGGATGAGAGGCCAGTTGATCAGCAACTCGTCGATGACGTTCGATCGCCCATGCATGATGACGCTATTGGGCTCGAAATTGTTATAAAGAAGCAGTTTTCCTTGCCCGGCCTCGGCGACGCGGGACCCATAGGTTACCCCCATGCCGCCGCTGCGCGGCACGACGATCGACAGGTATTCGGCCGTATCGACGGTCGGCTCGATATTGAACTGAAACTCCGCCTCATGATAACCGGTGAGCAGGACGGCGNTGTNACATACCGAGAAATCCAATCCCCAATGGAAGTCCTGGGCGCGGCCGACAGGCTCGGCATCAAATGCGCCAAAAGCCCCCCCGAGCGTTTCGACCATGTTGTCGAAGGACGAACCGCTAAATCGGAATGAGAATGGCGCAGTGCTATTTTCCGTCATGCTGCTCCCATTGTTCGATGTGGCTGTTTCGACATGCTTTTCTCCAGCGCTCGCAGGTGCCAGCGTGACGCGCGGCCGGCGAGAGTGTCGGATTGGTGCACGTACCTCTGCCAGCCTTGCCAGTCGTCATGGATGGTCGTCCTGCGCTGCGGCGCTTCATCAGAGCCTGTAGACGGCATGGATGAGCGGCCTAGGACGTATATTAGACGATTGTTGGATAGAGTGCAGCAGCTTGCAACGGAGCAGGTGGATCTCCGCGTCATACCGGCATCGAGATCAGCGGCTTGTGCCAGCTGATGCAGGCCGAATTCGGGTATGGTAGACGTCAAAAAGACCAACCCGTTGAATGCATTAGTTCCCATCCAGATCAGGAACTGACAGAACCCGCGGCCATTGGCAAGACGTCACGCTGCCGGCGATGATGACAACCCGCTGATAAAACGATTACGCTGAAGGAGCGATTTTACAGCTGTAGCCGCCACGCCACAGGTTTCAACCGCGGCGATCTTGCCGCGATGCGCATCATCTGAAGCTTATAGAGAGCGCCCCAATTCGCGAGCTGCGCAGTCGCCTGCCGAAGGTTCTTAGTGGACCGCTTAAAGATGGCCTTCGGCAGGCAGACAGGCATGCAAGCATACGCACGGGATGGAGTGCGTATGTATGATCCCTTTCATCCTTTGGGGGTAACGGATGGAAGGGCTTGGTTTTGGGACCGTCAACCATCATGGCCTTGGTCGAGATTGATCTTACTGTTCCTTAGCTATGGAGCAATTGTCAGGCCCCGATATTGTCGGCCAACCGGCTTTTCGTGACGCAGTCTGGACTGACCTTGCGCAAAATGTATAGGCAAGCGCTTCGTGGAAGCCGCGTGTTCCGCGTCATGGCCTGCGCAGAGTGGATAGAGATCTTCAATTTCTCATTTAGCACGAACGATGGGAACTTCGGCATGCTGCCGCCGGGCACGATGCATTCGATTCTTTGAGCTGAGTAATGATTTTCTCACCGAAGGCACAAGCGACGGATCGTTTCTAACACGCCTATATCGACGTCAAGACTATCGGTTTCCGTGACGCTCGCGGGCATTGCTCTGTCTCCGGGGATACGGACTCCCTTGGAGCGCAGCCGTTCCAATTGGGCCTCGGCGCGCTCCGGGAAACCTGTATCCACGGCCGCGGGGAATAGCGCGATCACGGTCATTCCCGCATTCACCGGGTGCTCGCCCGAGAAAAAGTGGCCCGCATCGAGCGACCAGGCGGCCCCGGAAAGACCCGCGGAAAGCATCTCGACGATAAGAGCGATGTTGGCGCCCTTATAGCCGCCGAAGGGCAGGAGGGCGCCGAGCATCGCCTTGACAGGATCGGTGGTGATTGCGCCGGTCTCGTCGATGGCTATGCCGTGCGCAATCGGCGACTGTTCCCTTGCCGCCTCGGCAAGAGTTATGAAGGCCGTCGCACTCGTCGCCTGGTCGATGACGAGGGGCGGCAAGGGTTCCGGCAAAGGCGCGCCGAAAGCGAGCGGATTTGTGCAGTAGACGCGCTCCCCGCCTTCGGCGGCGGCCATCAAAGCCGGTCCGTTGGCGGCGGCGATGGCTATCAACCCGTCCTCAGCGAGGCGCCGGACGTAATATCCCAGTTCCCCGGCGGTATAGCTGTTTCTTTGCGTGAAGACTGAAATGCCGAAGGTTTTCACGCGCTTTACGAAGTCGTCGTAAATCAGGTCAAACCCGAGCTGCGCTATGCCGCCGTCCGCATCGGCGTAAATCAGGGCCGGCAGCACGTGGTCGAAGCGGGGCTTGGCGTCTCCGTTGATCCGCCCGTCGCGCAGGCTGGTGAGATAATCGACGAAATGCGGAAAACCCAGCTCGGTACGACCGAAGCAGGCGGCCGAAAGCGTTGCATCGACGAGCGCCTTCGCCATGGCCGGGCTGCTGCCGCAGGCGAGGCAGGCTTCGAGCGCCAATTGGCGGAGCTCGTCGATCGGCATTCTCATCCTCTGCTTTGCCATCACAGCTCCAATGCGGCTCGTCTACCCTCATAGAAGGCATAGGTGCCTGGCGCGGCGCAGTCTCCGATTTCGACGACATCGCAACCGTGCGAACACAGTTCCTCACCCAGCCAGTTGGCCGCTGCAGAGATGGCGGCATGTTGATTGCGACGCACTTCAGAGGGCGACTGAAAGGGCGCTATCGCGTCGGGGAGCCACCTCCTGCGAGTTCACCATTGCACCCGCGAGCTGGCGGAAGGTGACAAGCCCCAAAGCTTCTCCTGATGGTGAAANCACCCTGGCATCGTCGTCCGGCGCCGATGCCAACATCCGCACAGCCTCTTCGACGGTCGTNCCTGATGCAATCGTCAATCCGCCGGGCGCAGCACCGGAATGCAAGGGTGTCATGACGGCATCGACCTGGATGACCCGGCCTCGATTGACCTCCTTGACGAAGTTGGCGATGTAGGCGTCGGCCGGACGCAGAACGATGTCCTGGCTGGTGCCCTGCTGGATGACTTCGCCATCGCGCAGGATCGCAATCTGATCGCCCAGGCGAAGGGCTTCATCGAGATCGTGGGTGATGAAGACGATGGTTTTCTTGATCTCCCTCTGAATATCGAGAAGGACCGTCTGCATATCCGTGCGGATCAAAGGATCGAGCGCCGAATAGGCCTCGTCCATCAGCAGAACGGGAGCATCGTTCGAGAGGGCTCGGGCCAGCCCGACGCGCTGCTGCATGCCGCCCGATAACTGATTGGGGTATTTGCTCTCGAAACCTTTCAGGCCGACCCGCTCCAGCCAGCGCATGGCGACGTCGGCGGCTTTCGAGCGCTCCATGCCCTGCACTTCGAGGCCGAAGATGGTATTGTCGAGAACATTCCGATGCGGCAGAAGCGCGAACTTCTGAAACACCATTGCCGTCTGGTGCCGGCGAAACGTCCGCAATTCGGTCTCGTTCATTTTCACGACATCGACGCCGTCGACAAGCACTTCGCCAGCGGTCGGATCGATCAGACGATTGATGTGGCGGATGAGCGTCGACTTGCCCGAACCCGAAAGGCCCATGATGACCTGGATGCGGCCCGAGGGTATCTCGACATTGATATCTTTCAGGCCCAGCACGTGGCCGTGCTTTTCGTTGAGCTCGGTCTTCGACAATCCCTTTTTGACGGCATCGACATGAGCGGCAGGGTTGGGACCGAAGATCTTGTAAAGGTGGCGGATCTTGATGCCGCCGAAACGTTGATCAGCCATGGACGATCTCCCGATGCTTCTGGAGCCTCTTGCCATACGCCTGGCTGACCCGGTCGAAGATGATGGCGATGCCGACGATGGCAAGGCCGTTGAAAATACCCAGCGTGAAGTACTGGTTGGCGATGGCCTTCAGAACCGGCTGGCCCAGGCCCTGGACGCCGATCATCGAGGCGACGACCACCATGGCGAGCGCCATCATGATGGTCTGGTTGATGCCGGCCATGATGGTGGGAAGCGCCAACGGCAGCTGGACCTTGAACAGTTTCTGCGAACTCGATGTCCCGAAGGCGTCGGCCGCCTCCAGCACGTCCTTGTCGACCAGGCGGATGCCGAGGTCGGTCAGCCTTATCATCGGCGGTATCGCATAGATGACCACTGCGATCAGTCCCGGCACCTTGCCGATGCCGAGCAGCATGACGACAGGGATGAGATAGACGAAGCTCGGCATCGTCTGCATGACGTCGAGGATCGGATTGATGATGCGCTGCAGCCGGTCGGAACGCGCCATCAAGATCCCCATCGGGATACCGATGGCAATGGAGAGCACGGTACAGACGAAGATCATCGAGACCGTCCGCATCGTATCGTCCCACATGTCGAAATAGCCGATCAGCAGCAGCGTGACGAGACAGCCGAAGACGATCTTCAGGCTGCGGCTCGCAAACCATGCGATGACAAGGATGATTGCAGTAATGATCGGCCACGGCGTCTGCGTCATGAAGCGGTCGGCGGCGATGAGGAAATGCTGCAGCGGGGAGAAGAGGCTTTCGATTGCGTCGCCATAGGTGCGGGTAAATGTGCGAAAGCCGTCATCGATCGCCTTCTTCAGATTGCGAAGGGCGTCGTCATCCATATGCGGGAATTTGTAAAACCATTCCATTCGGTTCCCCTTTTTCTTCAAAGAGCCGCGGCAGTCTTTTTGATTTTATCGGCAGCGAGAGGCGGTGCGCTTTAGGCGCACCGCAATAGTCGGTCTTAAAGAGCAGCTTCGATCTTCGCAGCTGCCTCAGGCGAGACCCACTTGGTCCACAGGTCCTTGTTTTCTTTCAGGAAGTGCTTGGCACCATCCTCGCCGGTTGCCTGGTTGTCGGTCATCCACGCCATCAGCTTGTTGACCGTCTCATTGCTCCAGGAGCGCTTCGTCAGGTAGTCCATGACCTCAGGCCCGACCTTTTCCGAAAAAGGCTTGGCAACCAGGGTCACCACGTGATCGACCGGCCATGCATTCGGCTTCGGATCGGGGCAATCGGCGACGGTATTGCAGCGCTTCCATTCGGCAGCGTCGTTCGGCACGCCGGCTTCCAGCTTGACCATCTGATACTTGCCGAGCAGCGCGGTTGGTGCCCAGTAATAGCCGGCCCAGCCTTCCTTGCGTTCGTAGGCCTTGGCGATCGAACCGTCGAGGCCGGCAGCTGAACCGGTGTCGACGAGGGTGAAGCCTGCCTTCTCGGCTTCGAAGGCCTTGTAGAGCTGCGTGGTCACCACGGTGCCGCCCCAGCCCTGCGGCCCGTTGTAGATGGCGCCCTTCTTCGAATCCTCAGGATCGGGGAAGAGTTCCGGATGCTTCAGCACATCACCGATGGTCTTGATATCGGGATGGGCGTCGGCCAGATATTTGGGAATCCACCAGCCCTGTACGCCGCCATCGGGCAGCGGAGAGCCGACCTGGACGATCCGGCCTTCATCCGTCCCCTTCTTGACGACATCCGGCAGCAGGTCGATCCAGGCTTCCGGCGCGATGTCCGGCTGGCCCTTTTCGGCCATCGAGGTAATCGTCGGGACGGTATCGCCGACGGTGATTTCGGCGGCGCAGCCATAACCTTCGTTCAGGATGAGCTTGTCGAGGTTAGAGAGAACCTCCGCACTCTGCCAGTTCATGCTGGCAATGGTCACAGTGCCGCATTCGGCGGCGCTGGCGAAAGACGCCCCGCCCATCAGGCCAAACGTCAGACATGTCGATGCGAGTAGTTTTTTCATTCTCGTTCCCTCTGTTTAGCGGCCAGTTTTGCTGAGCGGGGCGCCGCAGGACCCGCTCCAACGGTTGTCAGGAAGCGTCTCCCATACTCACCGATTTCTTGAATGCTGCCGATAGTCCCTCCGCAACCGAAGCGTCGAACCCGGCCGCGCGCATGCCTTCGATGGCCGCCGCCGTGGTTCCGCGATAGCCGACAAAGGTTTGAACAACCTCATCGGGACATTCGTCGCGGCGCTCCAGCAGGCGACCGGCGCCTGTCATCACCGTGTTGACGGCGCGCCGCGCAATCTCCGCCGGCAGGCCATGGGCGACGGCATCGCTCATCATGGCGGCGGCGAGCAATGCCGGGAAAGCCGGTCCGGACCCGGACAGGCCGGTGAGGTAATCGATGTCGCTTTNCCTTGCGACCTCGTCCTCAGATCCGCATGCCTGAAAAATCGCGCGGACGAGCGCCCGGTCGTCTTCGGTGACATCGCTCGCGCCAATCCAGGGTGTATAGGACTTGGCCACTTCGGCGGCGGCATTCGGCAGGGCGCGGACGACGCGACCGGTGTTGTGGCGGTCCGAAAGCGCGTCCAGGCGGATGCCCGCCATGACTGAGATGATGAGCTTGCCGCCGGCATCGACATCAAGAGCATGCCAGTCATCAGGACGGACGGAGAGAATGATCACGTCCGAACGGTCGGCAAGCGCCTGATTGTCGGTGGTCAAGAAAGAATTCGGGAAGCGGCGCGGCTCTTCACTGCGATAGGAGAGGGAGAGTTTTTGAGGTTCGACCAGGCCGGCATCGAGGATCGAGCCGGCGATTGCTGCACCAAGCCAACCGCCGCCACCAATTATACCGATCCTCAAGGAAACGCTCATCTCAGCTTTCCCTAACCCGGCCTATAGCCATGCCGGGAGAAGAAGCGATCGAGCTCCCTCTGCTGCGGCACTTCGCCGGTGTAGATCGCGATATATTCGGGAATCCGTTTCATGCGGACGGCGAGTTCCTCCTTAGCTTGCATGGAGATATATCCGATCTGCACGAGGTAAGTTGTTCGCGCTCGGACATCTGATGTCGCTTCTGGTAGCCCGAAC
>JGI25153J46596_10002435_pt1 | contig 10732 bp, 8 predicted proteins | sample AraplaMF_Col_mMF_FD_46596 | JGI IMG/M metagenome (IMG submission 46596)
GTCGAATTCGCCTTCAACGCGCCGATCGTCATCTTCGGGGCCGGCGGGCTCGGCCTGATGGCGCTGTCGCTCTTGAAGGCGATGGGCGGCAAGGGCGCCATCGTTGTCGATATCGACTCCCGCAAGCGCGAAGCCGCTGAAGCGGCCGGTGCGCTCGCTACCGTCGACGGCAAGGCCCCCGACGCGCTGGAGCAGCTCGCGAAGGCGGCCGGCGGACCCATTCGCGCNGTGATCGATCTTGTCGGCAACGCGCAGACGACGCAGCTCGGCTTCGACTGCCTCACCAAGGGCGGCAAGCTCGTCATCGTCGGCCTGTTCGGCGGCGGCGCGACCTTTGCCTTGCCGCTGATCCCGATCAAGGCGATCACGATCCAGGGCAGCTATGTCGGCAATCTGCGCGAAACCCAGGAACTGCTCGAACTCGTCCGCAACAAGATGATCGCGCCGATCCCGGTAACGACCATGCCGCTTGCCAAGGCGAATGAAGCATTGACCGATCTGCAGAAAGGCAAGCTGGTTGGCCGCGCGGTGTTGACGCCGTAGATATCCGCTGTTGCCACCGTCATTGCGAGGAGTGAAGCGACGAAGCAATCCATCTATCCGTTATGCCGTGATATGGNTTGCTTCGCTGCGCTCGCAATGACGGCTACTATCTTTTTCTAGTCTCTCAAGGAACCCCCATGTCCGCAAATAACGCCCTTCACATCGCCGTGCTCGGCGGCGATGGCATCGGCCCTGAAGTGATGGCGCCGGCGCTGGAAGTGCTGCGCAGGATCGAGGCGACGTCGGATCTCAAATTCCGCTTCACCGAGGCGCCGGCCGGCGCCAACAATTACCTCGCCACCGGCACGTCGATGCCCGACAGCACCGTGCGGCTGTGCGAGGAGGCGGATGCCATCCTGCTCGGCGCCTGCGGCCTGCCGTCGGTGCGGTATCCCGATAACACCGAAATCGCCCCGCAGATCGAGCTGCGCTTTCATTTCGATCTCTATGCCGGCGTGCGTCCGGCGCGGCTGATCCCGGGCGTGCCGAGCCCGATCGTCGGCGCCGACGCGCGCGGCATCGATCTCGTCCTGATCCGGGAATCGACCGAAGGCCTGTTCGCCTCGATGGGCAAGGGCGTGGTAACCGAAACCGAGGCGCGCGAGACGCTCGTCATCACCCGCAAGACCTCCGAGCGGCTGTTCGAGTTTTCCTTCAGGCTCGCTGAGCGGCGCAAGGCGCGGGGCAAGGCCAATGGCGGCCTGACCTGCGTCGACAAGGCCAACGTGTTCAGGGCCTTCGCGTTCTTTCGCGAGATGTTCGATGAGGCCGCAAAACGCCATCCGACCGTCANGACNGACCGGGTCTATGTCGATGCCTGCTCGCTGANGATGGTGAAGCGGCCCTGGGATTTCGACGTCATGGTGACCGAGAACATGTTCGGCGACATCCTCTCCGACCTCGCCGCCGGCCTGATCGGCGGGCTCGGCATGGCGCCGTCGGCCGACATCGGCGACCGCTATGCCGTGTTCCAGCCATGCCACGGCACCGCGCCCGACATCATGGGGCAGGGCAAGGCCAATCCGACCGCGATGATCCTGTCAGCCGCGATGATGCTGGATTGGCTCGCCGAAAAGCACGGCCTCGAAAGTGCGACTGAGGCCGGCGAGCGCATCGAGCACGCGGTCGACAAGGCGTATGCCGGCGGCATCAAGCCGATGGAATTCGGCGGCAGCAACGGCACGGCGGACGTGACGAAGGCGGTGCTGGCGGGGTTGTAGGAGAGTGTTGATCCGTCATTGCGAGGAGCGCAGCGACGAAGCAATCCATCTACCCCCGCGTGAGGCATGGATTGCTTCGCTTCGCTCGCAATGACGCGGATAGAGCTACTTCCCCCTGAACTGCGGCTTGCGCTTTTCCATGAAAGCCGTTCGGCCCTCGCGGAAATCCTCGCTATCCATGCAGGCCATGCCGATCTTCTTGATCGCGTCCATGTCGCGCTTGCTTTCGTCCTTCAGCACTTCGGCAATCGTGATCTTGGCGGCCTTGATCGCCAGCGGCGCGTTGCCGGAGATGGTACGGGCGATATCCATGGTTGCACCCCAGAGTTCGCCGTCCGGTAGTACGCGGTCGANGAGCCCGATCCGCAGCGCCTCGCCTGCGTCGATCCGCATGCCCGTATACATGATGAGCCGCGCCCAGGATGGCCCGACCAGCGACACCAGATGCTTGAGCCCGTCATAGCCATAGGCGATGCCGAGTTTGGCCGCAGGAATGCCGAACTGGCTGTTGTCNGAGGCGATGCGGATATCGGTNAGCATTGCAACCTGCATGCCGCCGCCGAGGCAGAAGCCGCGGATGCAGGCAATCGTCGGCTTCGGATAGCTCGCCAGCAGCGCGCGCTGCGCCTCGCTCCGCTTCGAATATTCCTCCGAGGCCGCCGCATTGTGCCGGGTCTTTTCGAACTGGCTGATATCGGCGCCCGACACGAAGGCCTTGTCGCCGGCGCCGACCAAAATCACGACACGAACGTTGGAGTCATCGCGCAGGCTGGTCAGCGCGTGGCCGAGCCCTTCCCACATCTCGAGCGACATCGCGTTGCGCTTGTCGGGGTTGTTGAAGGTGATGATGCCGACGCCGTCGCTGACGTTTTGCAGGATCTTGCCGTCGGCATGGGCGATTTCGGCGGTTTTGGGGATATCGAGCACGGTTGTGACCTTCCGTCGTGGGGCGCTGTCCATTGTCGGACAAGCCTCGCGCCGAGGTCAATCGTCGCATTTTGCGTGGCAGGAAGGCCTGGAAGTCAGGCGCGGAGGGGAGGGCCGTTGGCGCACGGCCGGCCTCACGCGCGGCGTGATGGCAGGGCATGATGGTGGTGGAGACATTACGGAGGCTGGACCCCCGCGGCTATTCGCCGAAACGTGCCGCGCAGCCTTCGTACTGTGATGTGGCCGGACTCCGCCATTTCGATGGCGACAAAACGATCTTGTCCCCGGCCGGATCAAGATCAGGCCCAGCGCAGCAACAGGCTACCCGGCGATTTCTCGCGTCGATTGATCGGGTCCGCGGTGCTGCGATCCAGGCGCGATATTGCCTAGCTCTCGTTGGCGGCGATCGATTCCATCAAGGACACCAGCTGACGCTGCACCGTCTGGTCCTTGATCTTGCTGTAGGCGCGCAGCAGCCGCAGGCTGAAGGCGCTGTCCAGGAAGAGCAGGCTCTCGACTTCGCGCGCCTTGTTGTCGCCATCGTAGAAGAAGGTCACCGGCACATCGAGCGCAGTCGCGATCTGTTGAAGACGAGCAGCGCCGACGCGGTTGACACCCTTCTCGTACTTCTGAACCTGCTGGAAGCTGACGCCAAGCTTGTCGCCGAGCTCCGCCTGAGAGATTTTCTGCTCCACACGCCGCAGCCGAATCCGCTTGCCCAATTCGATATCGGGTTTGCCGGCGCTGCGCTGTTTCATCTTCTTCGCTGCTGATCTGTTCATTCTGGTTTTACCGTCCTTCAATCGGGAAACCCTGGCAAAAGTAGGTCAGGGATTCCTCCACAATTTTGCCCATTTAAAGTCAGTCCAACCCGTGAGTTGTATAGGAACACAGGAATCCTGAGAGATTGCAGGATGGTAGCCAAACGCCTGCGCGTATTGGAAGCATCCTGATACCGGTGCGGGCAACCACCTAAGGCTGTCTGCACCCGGGGCATATTGGCAAAAACCCCGCCCACTACATTTGACAAAATATTCGACAAACCACAACCACCGCGAGTTCAAAGGTCACAGATTTTGGGCGGGCATGCTTACTATCTCGCGATCTGTCACCGGATTTCTACGGGAGTTTGCCCGCAGAAAGTGCAATCAGTCGCTGCGCATCGGCGTTCGCAGCGAGAAATTTCCGCGAGCGCTGACGCCTGACAAAACGCAGCAGGCTTCAGCTTCGGCTTTTCGACCCACAACGATCGGGAAATTGCGGTAACAGGTGCACGCTGCACTATCGGAATTCCGCAAATCGCCCGTAGCGGCGTCGCCGATGAAGCGGGAATGTTATGCATACGCCTGCGGCGCAGGCCAGATCCGACATCGCGCAACATTTGTAACCGGTTGGTTGCCTCGCGCGAGCGGCGACGTCCATGGGAGCTCGTTGCTCGCGATCCGGCATGCGGCGATGCGTCACGTACGGGCGCGGCTGTTGCAGCGGGATGCCGGTTCGAACGAGGTGGTTGCAGGCGGGTCAACCTGGAATAGCCGTAATCAGGGCCCGGCCCATCGCCGGGTACGACTTAAATTGGCTTCCACAGCCGCACCGTTTTGCATACGCTTTGCGGTAGTGGCCGCTTCGTCGGCCAAGGCCGAAGTCCCGCTTACAAGGGACGGGCATTACAGGGGAGGAACGCCATGAAGCGAAGAACCGTACTTGCGGGGCTTGGTGCGTCGGCTGCTGCCGGCATCCTGGGCATGCCATCGATCCTGCGGGCGCAGGCGCCCATCACGCTCAACGGAGCCGTGCAGTTCAACGACGACCACGCCTTCAACCGGGCGCTGCTCCGTTTCGAAGAGCTGGTGAAGAAATACTACGGCAAGCCGATCAACTTCACACTGCACCGCAACTCGTCGCTCGGCCTCGAAAAGCAGTATTTCGAGTACATGTCGCAGGGCAAGGCGGTCGATTACGGCATCGTCTCGCCGGCGCATATGTCGACCTTCGCCAAGGCCGCGCCGTTCATCGATGCGCCCTTTGTGTTCAAGGGCATCGAGCACATGAACAAGGTGGTGGAAGCCAACATTCTGGCGCCGATCGCCGACGAGGTCGCGGCCAAGGCCGAGGTGGTGCTGATCGGCTACGCCGGCGGTGGCGTCCGCAACATCTTCGCCAACAAGCCGCTCAAGAACCTCGCCGACCTCAAGGGCCTCAAGGTGCGCGTGCAGGGCGCCCCGATCTGGTCGAAGACGTTTGCGGCGGTCGGCATGAGCCCGACGGTAATCGCTTACAACGAGATCTATAACGCGATTCAGAACGGCGTGATCGCGGCCGGCGAGAACGAGGCGGCCGGCGTCGAGGCGATGAAGTTCTACGAAGTCGCGCCGCACCTCAACCTGACCCAGCATGCGGTGTCGATCCGGCCGATCTGCTTCTCGGTGAAGACATTGAAGACGCTGCCGAAGGATCTGCAGGACGCGATCATGAAGGCGGGCAAGGAAGCCGGCGATTACGGCCGCCAGCTTGAGTCGAGCGAGGAAACCGTCAAGCTCGACACGCTGGAGAAGGCCGGCAAGCTCAAGCGCGTCCCGTTCGAGGAGCGCGACGCCATGAAGAAGCTCGCCGATCCCGTGATGGCCACCTACGCCAAGGAAATCGGCGCCGAGGGCATCTACGAGAAGATCAACGTCGCCTAGGGCATGGCGTTCTGGGACATCAACCGGTGGGGGCCGGTTTTTCCCACGCGCAGACGCAAAGTCGTCTGCGCGTGATCATGCCGAACATCGAACGACCGCCGACAGTTTCGGGCAAGCCCCGCTTCTTGCCCGGATCGGCGCTGTGGTATCCGAGACGGAGCCGAAATGACTGAAATGCCTGTTGTGTCCACCCCGTCGCCATGGCGTCGAGCGACGGCGGCCTATGCAAAACTCCTGGAATTTCTGCTCGCCTCCTGCGTCGGCATCCTGATCATCCCGGTCACGTTGCAAATCGTCTCGCGCTACACGCCGCTGATCCCGTCCTACATCTGGACCGAGGAGATGGCGCGCTTCCTGTTCGTCTGGACGATCATGATCGGCGCCATGGTCGGGGTCCGCGAGGCCCAGCATTTCGAGGTCGACATCTGGCCCAATCTATCGCGCCGGAGCGAAGCCGCGGTGCGGATCGCCGCGCGCCTCGGCGTGCTGGCGATGGCGGTGGTGTTCATCTGGGCCGGGCTCGAATTCACGCGGTTCGCCTGGAACCGAACCTCCGANCTCGCCGATCTGCCGCTCTGGCTGATCCACGTCGCCTGGCCCGTCGCGGGCGTGACGTGGTTCGTGTTTGCGGGCGAACAGATCCTTGATGAAGCGCGGATTCTCTTTGGGGTAGGGCAATGAGCGGCAATGTTCTTTCCGCGGGGCAGGCTGCACTCGTCCTGTTCGGAACCTTCGTCGGCCTGCTCATCATCCGCGTGCCGGTCGCCTTTGCGCTCGGCCTTGCCTGCGTGCCGATCCTGATGATCGAGCCGCGCCTGTCGATCATGACGCTCGCGCAGGAGACCTTCAACGCCTACAACTCGTTCATCCTGCTGGCGGTGCCGTTCTTTCTGCTCACCGCCAATTTGATGAGCATCGGCGGCATCACCGACCGCCTGGTCGCGTTGTCGCGCTCGATGGTCGGGCACTGGCCGGGGTCGCTGGCGCAGATCAATGTCGTGCTGAGCGTGTTCTTTGCCGGCATTTCCGGCTCTTCCACCGCGGATGCGGCGAGCCAGTCCAAGATCTTCATCGATGCCCAGACCAAGGAGGGCTACGACCTCTCGTTCTCCATCGCCATCACGGCGGTGTCCGCCGTGCTCGCGGTGNTCATCCCGCCCTCGATCCTGATGATCGTGTGGGGCGGGCTGATATCGACCTCGATCGCGGCGATGTACCTCGCAGGAATCGTGCCCGGCCTCTTGATCGCGGGCGCGCAGATGGCGACCGTTCACGTCTATGCGGTGCGCCGCGGCTATCCGACCTATCCGAAGGATAGCTGGCGCGACATGCGCTGCGCGATCTGGCGCTCACTGCCGGCGCTGATGACGCCGCTCATTATCGTCGGCGGCATCCTGCTCGGATGGTTCACCGCCACCGAATCCGCCTGCGTCGCGGTGCTCTATTCCATCGCCTTGTCGATGTTCTTCTATCGCGAGACCGGTTGGCGCGAGCTCTACAAGGCCCTGCTCGACACCGGACGGCTGGCCGGCGTGGCGCTGTTCTGCGTCGGCACCGCGAGCGCCTTCGGCTGGCTGCTGGCCTATTACAAAATCCCGCAGGAGCTGCTGGCCAATGTTTCGACCTGGGGCATGGGGCCGATCGCGGCAGGCTTCTTCATCGCCTTCTGCTTTNTGGTNGTCGGCTGCTTCCTCGACGCCATTCCGGCGATCGTGATCGTCGGCACGGTGCTGGAGCCGCTCGCCAGATCGGTCGACCTGCACCCTGTTCAATTCGCGATCATCTCGATCGTATCGCTGGCGTTCGGCCTGGTGACGCCGCCGTATGGTCTGTGCCTGATGATCGCCTGCTCGATCGCCGGCGTGCGGCTGCGCTATGCGCTGAAGGATACGGTGATCATGCTGATCCCGATGCTGCTGGTGCTGGCCGCCGTCATCATCTGGCCGAGCGTTTCTTTGTTCCTGCCGCGCCTGATCGTGCCGGAGATGCTAAAATAGGCATGGCGCTTTTGCGCTGAAACAAAAACCGCTATTCTTCCCTGTCGAGCGCGCAGGTCACGGTATAGACCACGCCACGCGGCAGGAAGTCGACGGTCGCTTCGCCGCCGAGCTGGTCGCGGGCGCTGCGCTCGATCAGGCGCGAGCCGAAGCCGCGCTGCACCGGCGCCGTCACCGGCGGACCGCCGGCCTCGGTCCAGATCAGCCGCAGCTTGCGGCCGTCGGCTTCCTCGAGGATCTCCCAATCCACCGCGACGGTGCCGCTGTCGTTCGATAGCGCGCCGTATTTGGCGGCGTTGGTGGCGATCTCGTGCACGATCATCGAGAGCACCACGGCGAGCGGCGGCGTCAGCGGAACCTGCGGTCCGAACATCCGCACCCGTTCCGGATTGTTGATCAGATAAGGCTGCAGCACCCGTGCGATCACCTCGCGCAGCTCCGCGCCCTGCCACTTCTCCTGGCTCAGGAGGTTGTGCGCCTCGGCCAGCGCGCCGAGCCTTCCCTCGAACTTCTCGCGCTCGGTGCGGCTCGCGCTGCGGAACGTCTGGGTGGCGATCGACTGCAGCACCGCCAGCGTGTTCTTGACGCGGTGGTTCAGCTCCTCGATCAGGAGATTGTGCAGCATCTCGCCGCGTGCGATCTGGGTCGCCATCCGCACCGCAAAGGCGAGGCCGACCATCAGGAGCATGGCGCCCATCACGCTCGTGATCGCGAGGTTGCGCCAGAGCGGCGCGACCAGCGAGTTTTCGGCGACGCCGGCCGCGACCGTCCAGCCGGTGAGCGAGGAGCGGGCAAAGCTCGTGATCAGCGGCACGCCCTCGAGCGATATGGTCGGCATGGTCGCTTCCGGATTCTGGAACATCTCCGCATAGAGCGAGGGCGACGCCCGTTTGCCGACCGTCTCCTGCGGGTTGGGTACGCGCGCGAAATTGGTGCCTTCGCTGTCGAAGATCGAGATCGTCCAGTCCCGGCTCGGCCGCTGCTGCTCGATCATGGCCTGGAAGATTTCGATCGGCGGGCTGAACGAGATGTCATACAGCACCTCGTCGCCCTGCATCACCGGCACCTCCACCGTGACGATCAGCCGCTTCTTGACCGATCCGAAGAACAGGTTGGAATAGATCGGCTTCTTCTCGGCAAAGACCTTTTCGACCATCGGAAGGTTGTTGCGGAGCGGCAGGTTTACCGTTTCCGTCGTGAGCGAGGAGAACACCTGGCGCCCCTCGCGGTCGGCCACCAGCACGACGCCGCCGTCGCCATACTGGTCCAGGAAGCCCTGGCAGATGCGGCGGAATGCCTCGAAGTTCCGCTCATGCAGTGCGTCTGTCAGCGACAATACCTGCAGCGCGCCGGTAATCCGCTGCATCTCCGCATCGAGCACGAGGCGGATGCTGCGGACCGTTTCGAGCACGCGCTGCGTCGCGTTCTGGCGGTCCTGCTTGTAGTGGTTGAAAACGATGCCNGCNGCNAAGAGGATCAGCGGCAGCGTGGTCCCCGCGACCAGAAGGGCAAGACGCACTGGCAATGAAGGTTTCGGCAACGCACGCCCCGGGTCGGCCCCCAATGCCTAAAGCATAGGAGAAGCCGCCGAATTTCGCCAAGGAAAATTCGCCAAGAATAATAAGAGGATAAAGTAAGATATTCAGGCGGGCTGGAGGCGCGGCCGGGTTCCGTCCATGCGGTCCGGCCGCCAACCCTCAGAGGTTGCTGTCGGTGATGGCGGCATACACCATGGTGCGCAGCTCGCGCCTGAGCGGATAGGCGCTCGACGGCAAGACCTGCGTCATGAAGATCGTGACCAGCTCTTCCGCCGGGTCGATGAAGAACGAGGTCGTCGCCGCGCCGCCCCAGTTGAATTCGCCGGGGCTGCCGGCGATCAGCGTCTGCGCCGGGTTCATGGTGACCGCAAAGCCGAGCCCGAAGCCGATGCCGTTATAGGCGGCTTCCGAGAACATCGAGCGCGACATTGCCGGCAGATCGACGCCGCCGGGCAGGTGGTTCGACGTCATCAGCTTCAAGGTCTTGGGTCCCAGCAGGCGGACACCGCCGAGTTCGCCGCCATTGAGCAGCGCCCGGCAGAAGGTGAGGTAGTCGGCCGTCGTCGAGCACAGGCCGCCGCCGCCGGAGACGAAGGAGGGCGGGGCGAGGAACGAACTCGTCGCCGGGTCGTCCTGCAGCGTCAGCGTGCCCTTGCGGTCCGCCGCAAGCGGGTTGAAGCCGCCGCCCGGATCGGCCGAATAACACGCCGCGAAACGATGCGCCTTGTCCTTCGGCACGAAGAAATCGGTGTCGTTCATGCCGAGCGGATCGAGGATGCGCTCCTTGAGGAACTGTTCGAACGGCCTGCCGCTGATCAGGCCGATGAGATAGCCGACCACGTCGGTGGCGACCGAGTAGTTCCAGGCCTCGCCCGGCGAAAATTCCAGCGGGATCTTGGCGAGGTCGTCGATCATGCCCTGCAGCGTGCCGGCCTTGATGACTTCGCCGATCTTGTTCTCGCGGTAGGCGGCGTCGACGTTGCTGCGCTGCTGGAAGCCGTAAGTGAGGCCGGAGGTGTGGCGCAACAGGTCCACGATCAGCATCGGCCGTGCCGGCGGCCGGGTCAGGAACGCCGGATGCGTGCCGGCCGCGAACACGCCGAGGTTCTTCCATGCCGGAATGTATTTGTGGACGGGCTCATCGATCGCGATGCGGCCTTCCTCGACCAGCATCATGAAGGCGACGCTGGTCAGCGGCTTGGTCATCGAATAGATGCGGAAGATGGTGTCGTCCTTGACCGGTACCTTGCGCTCGAGGTCGGCAAAGCCCTGCGAAACCGAATGCACGACCTTGCCGCGGCGGTAGATCAACAGTTGCGTTCCCGGAAAGCGGCCGGCATCGATGTAGCGCTGCTTCAGGTGATTTTCGAGACGGTCGAGGGCCGCCTGGGACATTCCGGCTTGCTCGGGCGAGGCGGGGGTCGGGGCTAACATCGGCGGGGGTCTCCGGCTGGCTAGGTGATCTTTGATAGCTGAAAAGTGTCTTCTGTTCCAACCGGGCATGCTTATCCGCCGTAGGGCGGTGGTGTAGGCTCGCGCACTCTTTCGTTTATCCCGCAGGACAGCAAAATGCGCCAATTCAGCGAAACCGAACTGACCGCCGCCGTAATCCGCAGTTTCGAGGAGACGCCTGATCCGCGCGCCAAATTCCTGCTGCAGGAACTGGTGAAATCGCTGCACGATTATGTCCGAAAGACCGATCTCACCTTCGAGGAATGGGAATATGCGATCGACTTCCTGACGCGGACCGGCCAGAAGTGCACGCCGATCCGCCAGGAGTTCATTCTGCTGTCCGATGTGCTCGGCGTCTCGATGCTGGTCGA
>JGI25153J46596_10002440_pt1 | contig 10719 bp, 8 predicted proteins | sample AraplaMF_Col_mMF_FD_46596 | JGI IMG/M metagenome (IMG submission 46596)
CCAGATCACCAGCTCGAGCTTGGTCGAGTGATCCCATTCCGGCTCGTAGCGGGCCGAGGTGTTGGACTGGCGGTAGCGCCAGGCGAACAGCACCGTCAGCGCCATCACGGGGACGACGATCAGGAGCATCAGGACGGTGGAGATGATGACGAGGTCGCGCTGCTGGGCAGCGATGTCGCCGGCTGGCGCCAGCACGACGTAGTCGCAGCCNCTGAGNGCGGCAGCCAGAGGTAGTAGCGCCAGGATCTTGAGACGAGACACGGGCCGAGCCTTTGAGAATGAGTTTCNTTTGCGGGGCCAACGGGTAGCTGCGGCGCAACAATCCGGACATTGGACAATTTGTCCAATGTTGCAGTGCGAGATGTTGGGCCAGACAGGGGCAGATTGCCTGGCGCCCCGCCGGGCGGTCGGCTTTGGTTTTCAGGACGTTAAGGGCGCACGAATGGCGACGGCACAGACCCCCGCAATGGCAGACCTCCACTCGGGCGAGCACGGCCACGACCAGGCCAGTCCCGGCGAGATCGCCATCGGCGTCATCATCGGCCGCACGTCGGAATTCTTCGACTTTTTCGTCTACGCGATCGCCTCGGTGATCGTGTTCCCGCGCCTGGTGTTCCCGTTCACGAGCGAGCTGACCGGTACGCTCTATTCCTTCATGATTTTCGCGCTCGCGTTCCTGGCACGGCCGATCGGCACCGTCATTTTCATGACCGTCGACCGGGAGTACGGCAAGACGGCCAAGCTGGTCTCGGCGCTGTTCCTGCTCGGCACCGCCACCGTCGCGCTCGCCTTCCTGCCCAGCTATCACGAGATCGGCGTTGCCGCGATCTGGCTGCTGGCGCTGGCGCGCATCGCGCAGGGTCTGGCCTGGGGCGGCGCCTGGGACGGCATGGCCTCCCTGCTGGCGTTGAACGCGCCGGCCTCGCAGCGCGGCTGGTACGCGATGGTGCCGCAGCTCGGCGCTCCGCTCGGCCTGATCGTGGCGAGCGCGCTGTTCGCCTATTTCGCCGGTAATTTGTCGGCCGAGGACTTCTTCGACTGGGGCTGGCGCTANCCGTTCTTCGTCGCTTTCGCCATCAACGTCGTGGCGCTGTTCGCGCGCCTGCGCATGGTGACGACGGAGGAATACGCCTCGCTGTTCGAGACCCGCGAATTGCAGCCCTCGCGCATCTCCGACACCGTCGCGCGCGAAGGCCACAACATCATGCTCGGCGCCTTCGCGCCGCTGGCCAGCTTCGCGCTGTTCCACATGGTCACGGTGTTTCCGCTGTCCTGGGTGTTCCTGTTCACCCGCGAGAGCCCGGTGCGCTTCCTGATCATCGAGATGGTCGCCGCCGTGTTCGGCGTCGCCGCGATCGTGGCCTCCGGCGTCATCGCCGACCGCGTCGGCCGCAAATCGCTTCTGATGGGATCGGCGATCGCGATCGCGATCTACAGCGGCTTTGCTCCGCAGCTGCTCGATGCCGGCGCCTTCGGCGAAACCATCTACATGGTGATCGGCTTCATCCTGCTCGGCCTCTCNTTCGGCCAGTCCTCCGGCGCGATCGCCTCGAACTTCAAGCAGATGTACCGCTACACGGCGTCCGCGCTGACCTCCGACATGGCCTGGCTGTTCGGCGCCGGCTTTGCGCCGCTGGTCGCGCTGCTGCTTGCCACCAATCTCGGCGTCATCGCCTCGGGCGCGTATCTGCTCTCCGGCGCGTTCTGGACCCTGCTGGCGCTCTGGCTCAGCGGCCAGCGCGAGGCCGGCGACTTGGACGCGGGCTCCTCGGCGAACTGAGGCGATCGATCAGTTACGGGGAATGCGGCTCTGCGGCGAGATCTCCTCGCCGTTGAGCTTGGCAAGGAGAGTGGACAGCCGCTTTGCCAGCTGTTTGACGTCGGGATCGATCAGCCCGTCACGGACGCAGACGGCGGCGCGCGATGGCGGCAGTTTTGGCAGATAATAGTCCCTGGATTTGACCACGTCCGACCCGGCGAGGACACTGGGCATGGCGGCGACGCCGAGGCCCGCCCGAACAGCCCTGATGCGCACGGCGGAATCCGAGCTTCGCAGCACGATCCGGTAGGCAATTCCGCTGCGATCCAGCGGCCCGATCATCCAATTATCCTCGGGCAGCGTAATGATCGGGATCGGCGCGCCGGGCCGCGCGACGAAGTCCCTCGACTTGACCCAGCTCGTCTCGAACTGGAACTCACCGACGATCAGATCCTCGAGATCCTGCCCGAAATTATCGCGCACAAACAGGCAGGCAACATCGATAAATCCCTCGAGAAGGCCACGTCGAATCTCGGTGGAGAGCTCGGCTGAGACGAAAATGTTGGAGAGGCTTTCCTTGCTGAACTCGTTGAGCAGCTGCTCCGCCAGGAGCTGGCTCACGCCCAGCCGGCGTACGGCGGACTTATCCGATCCCCCCAGCCTGAGAAGCTGGTCGTTGGCGTCGACGATGCGGCGGGCCTGTTGAAGCGCGAGCTTGCCGAGTTCGGTCAGAACGGTGCCATTCGCGGTCCGCGAGAACAGCTCCCCACCGATGAGACCCTGCAGGCGCTTGATCTGCGCGCTGATCGCCGGCTGGCTAAGATTGAGGCGCTCGGCCGCTTTGGACATGCTGCCCGTCTCGGCGATCGCCACGACGGTTCGCATGGTCTCCATGGGGATATTTTGAATCTGCTGTCGAAGCACTCAGCTCCTCCGGGCAGGTGACATCAATGAAATTTATCTCCCTATAGAATTAGTGTTCTTATTCGGCGCAGCCGGCCCACGCTCTACGGTTGTGCGTCGGAAGCTCAGACCGCAATTGGCCTTTGGTGTCGATCACGCCACAAAAATCTATATGGCTATTTGCGTGCATAAGCACTTCAACTGCTGCGTGTACAACTATCCATACCTTGTAAATCCGCATTCCTCAAGCTCCGTACAAATTCGGGGCATTGAGGTTTTTGTCACATGCGTTTTGGAAAAGATCAGAGCGGAGCAACGGCGGTCGAATTCGCCATCATGCTCCCGATGTTTCTCGCACTGATATTCGGCATCGTGGTCTTCGGGTCCTATCTCACTATGGTTCACGGCGTTCAGCAGCTTGCGGCCGAAGCTGCCCGGACATCGGTTGCGGGCCTCAGCGATAGCGAGCGCAACAGCCTGGCCACGTCCTATGTGACATCCAGCGCTGCAAGCTATCCGCTGCTGGACGCTGCAAAGATCAACGTCGTGGCTGCGCCATCCAGCTCCGATCCGAATGCCTATATCGTGAAGGTCAATTACGACGCCTCCGCCAGCTTCATCTTCGCGCTCCCGTTCGTGCCTCCGCTGCCGCAGTCGATCTCGAGATCGGCGGTCATTCCCAATGGAGGGTTCTGAGATGAAGCTGGCGACACTCATCTCCCGTTTCGCGGCAGATCGCTCGGGCAATTTTACCATCATGAGTGCCTGTCTGATGACGCTGGTCATCGGCTGCACCGCGCTCGGCGTCGATGTCGGCGCGATTTTCACGGACAGACGCAAAGCCCAGGGAGCCGCCGACCTCGCTGCCATCGTGGCCGCGAGCAACCTGTCCAACGCCTACAATGCCGCCTCGGCAACTGTCGTGAAAAACAACTACCCGGCGGCGTCGCTGGTCGCCGTCGACGTCGGCACCTACACGCCCAATCCCGCGGCAGCACCCCAGGCGCGGTTCGTCACGCCGTCGACCGGAACCGCCAATGCCGCGCGCGTGACGTTGAAGACCGAAACACCGCTGTATTTCGCCCGCTACATCACCGGCAAGGACAAGTTCGCGATCAGCACACAGGCGACGGCCTCGAGCACGGCATTCGCCTCGTTCGCGATCGGATCGCGGCTGGTGTCTCTCAACGGAGGCCTGCTCAACGCGATACTCGGCGGCATGCTCGGGACGACCGTCTCGCTGTCGGCCATGGACTACCAGGCGCTGGTCAATGCCAGGATCGATGCCTTCGACTTTCTCACCGCGCTGGCGACGCGCGTGAATCTGACCGGCGTGACCTACAACGATCTACTGTCGGGCAAGGTCAAATTGCCCGACGCGGTTGCCGCTGCGCTCGCGGCCCAGCAGGCGACCAACGGTGCGAGTTCGGCAACCACCGCTCTGTCGGGCATATCGCAGGCGCTGTCCGGTCTCTCGACCAAGGTCAGCGTCGGCTCGGTGATCGATCTGGGGCCCTATGGCGGCATGATCGCCGGACAGAAGCCGAAGGTCGGCGTCAGCGTCTCGGTCTTCAACCTGCTTTCGGCGATCGCGGAGGTGGCCAACGGCACGCACCAGATTACGGCGCCCGTGAGCCTGGGGTTGCCGGGCATCACCGCCGCGAGCCTCGTCGTGACCGTCGGCGAACGGCCGGTGGGCTCGAGCTGGGTCGCGGTCGGCACGCAGGGTGCGAGCGTCCATACCGCCCAGACGCGGATCCTGCTGATGGTCCAGATCGGCGGCAGCGGGATCGTTCCGGCGATCAACCTGCCGCTCTATGTCGAGATCGCGCAAGGNACGGCCACGCTCGATGCCATTTCGTGCAGCCGCGCGAATATCACCAANTCGACGGTGACGCTGGGCGTGACGCCGGGCCTCGTGGATGCCTGGATCGGCAATGTCTCGATAGCGGACATGACGAATTTCTCCAGCAAGCCAAATCCGCCCGCGGCCGTGCTCGTCAATGTCGGCGGCTTCAACATCTCCGGCCGCGCCCATGCGGCGATCGGGAATACCTCGCCGACTTCGGTCGAATTCACCTATGTCGACATCCAGTCGCAGCTGGCGAAGACGGTCAGCACGCGAAACTTCACCTCGTCGCTGACGTCGAGCCTGCTCGGCGATCTCTCGCTCTCCGTCAGCGGCGTCGGCATTCCGATCCCCGGCCTGACGTCGTCCGTCAGCGGCATCCTGTCAGGATCGACCAGCTCGATCGACCAGCTCGTCGCGTCGGTCCTGTCCACGCTCGGTGTCGGTGTCGGTCAGGCGGATGTGTGGGTGTCGGGCGTCCGTTGCGACGGCGCGGTGCTGGTCAACTAGCGCGCGGGGGCGTGGCGCGGTGCCTGCCAACGATCTGCAGTTTCAATCGGCAATGGTGGGCACGCTTTCGCTTTGCCCACCCTACGGCACTGTCTTTGTGGGTCGAGATCCCGGGTTCGCGTTAAACGCGCCCCGGGATGACGTGCGCTTGGCGCACGTCAATCCGCCACGATCTTCACGCGGTCGCGCACCTTCACCTGCGCGGTGCGGTCGAGGCCGTTGAGCACGCGGAAGCGCTCGGCGGGGTGATCGACGCCGGCCATGCGATGGGACAGCGATTCCACGGTGTCGCCGGGCTGCACGGTGATGACCTTGATGCGCAGCGGGCGTGCGGCCTGGATCTCGTCGAGCGTCAGGCGGCGGAACGAGTTGACGGTCTCGCGCGCGTTGCGCTCGCTCTCCGTCGACTTCTGCCGCGTCGCGAAGATGAAGCGGTAGACGTCGCTGCCGAAGCGCAGCGCATAGACCTTGAACTGCCACTGGTCGCCCTTGGCGGTGGCGGACGCAGCCGGGAAGCCGTTGATGGTGATGTCCTCGGTGGACGCCTTCTCGACGCCCTCCATCCAGCCGGAATTGAGGTAATCGCCGAGCGACTGTTCGGCCGGCACGCGCACGACGTCGAAGCGCATCGCCTGCGAACCGCCGTCGCGTACCCCGATCACGGCCTGCGCGGTGTTGTCGAGCGTGAAATTGTCCGGCGCCTGGAAGGTGAAGCCGAGCTTCGGATGCAGGAAGCGGCGGCCGCGGACGAAGCCTTCGCTGGGGTCTTCGCCGTAGACGAGATTGTCGATTGCGGCGAGATAGGTCTCGCGGTCGCGCTCGGCGCCCTCGGGTGCAGAGTATTGCCGCGCGATGGTCTGCGCGTTCTGCACGCGCTCCGGGGTCGCCGGATGCGACGAGGTGAAATCCTGCGCGCGCGGATCGAGCGAAGACTTTCCGGCCTTCAGCTCGGCATTGCGTTCCATCGCCGAGAGGAAGCGCGCGGCGCCATAGGGATCGAAATGCGCCTTGGCGGAGATGCCGACGCCGATGCCGTCCGCCTCGAACTCCTGGTTGCGCGAAAAGCTCGCCATGGTGAGCTTGGTCTTGGCGAGCGCCAGCGCGGTGAGATCGGGGTCGTTGCTCATGTCGGTGACGACACGGGTGACGATCGCGGCTTGGCGCGCCTGGTCCTCGCGCATCGCGGCGTGCTTGGACAGCACATGCGCCATCTCGTGGCTGAGCACGGAGGACAGTTCCGAGGTGTCGCTCGCCAGCGCAAGCAGGCCGCGCGTGACATAGAGCTGGCCGTTCGGCAGCGCGAAGGCGTTCACCGCGCCGGAATTGAGAATGGTGACCTTGTAGCCCTGGTCGGGCCGGTCGGACGCGGCGACCAGCCGGTCGACGGTCTTGCTGACCAGCGATTCGAGCCTGGGGTCGTCATAGGTGCCGCCATAGCTCGCCAGGATGCGCTCGTGCTCCTTCTCGGTGGCGGGAGTCTGCGCGACGGCCGGCTTCGGCTTGGGCATCGCCACGGTCGGCGGGGCGGCCGCGGTCTGGAACCGGTTCATGTCGCCACAGCCGGCGAGGAGTCCGCCCAGCACAAGGCAAAGCGCGGCCGGCGCTGCCCGCAGGCGGCGGCAATCACCCAGTCCGTGCCGTTCTAGCACCCCATTCACGTCGCTTAACCCGTGCCTGGCCCTAAGGCCTTACCCCAGTAGGCTCGTTTGCGCCCAGCAATTCAACCTGTCCCAAGAGACGCAATTCAATACGCGGCCCCGCATTCCCCTCAACCCAGCCCCGGACTCGAACTCGTCGATTTTCCAAGGACTTAACAGGGATCCCGNCGCCCTCGAAGGCCGCACTCACGCGCCTTGAAATAGTCACGGCAAAGCCGCGTGTCCAGTTCCGTCCGAAGTTGAGGTAGGTCATTGCCCCAGCTTGCCGGACCGATAGGACTTTGCCCTCGACCACCATAAAGCGCCCGATCCCCGCCAAAATATCGTCCGCACTTTCCGCGTTTTTTATGGCCGACGGGTCAGCCCAGTTGCCCATTTTTTGGCGCCGGGCCTCGGCCTCCGACGCCATCAGGGCGGCCGCGCAGTCCTTGTCGGCGACCTCCGCGGAGACGATGGCGTCGCCCTTGGCCAGAAGCCGGNCCTGCACCGAGGCGTCGTCTTCACCGGCGAAGATGANGGCGCCCNGACGNCCGTAGCGGTCTGGCGTGTCGTCCGCGCTNCGCAGCGTCACGCCGCGGCCGGTGAGCAGCGACGCCAGCGCCTGCTTCGTCGTCGCCGTCGGCTCGATCCCGGCGAGGCGGATCTCGCGGCCGTCGTCGAGACGCACGCTGCGCGCATCGACGATCGCGGCGACGCGGCCNTCGCCTTGCGACTCGAACAGGCATGGCGCNGCGAGCGCGGCGTGACCCGCGANGAGAAGAAATGCGACGGTGAGATGAAGCAGTCGCGTCACGTTGCCCGGAGAGGTTGCGTTNCGCCCTAGCTTTAACCCAAGCGTAGCGGGNCGCGAAGAGGCTTCGTCACGCTCCGTCATTGCGAGCACAGCGAAGCAATCCAGAATCCCTCNGCGGAAAGACNCTGGATTGCTTCGCTCCGCTCGCAATGACGATGCNAAAATCTTGCGTCTTCCAACCATTCCGCTTTGCGGAAATCGCGTGGCGCAACATGCGGCCTCTTCGCACCTGCGCTTGCTGCGCACTTGCGCATGCGGCATGATTGCGGCAACAGCTTTTGCCAAGAGCAATAACCAAGCCGCCATCAGAGACAGGCGATAAAGGGAGGTCGTTTTCCATGAAGCATATTATGTCGGGCATTTTTGCCGCCGCGTTTGCCCTCAGCGCGAGCGCCGCCGCGCAGGCCCAGGACAAGCCGCCGCTGAAGATCGGCGGCATCCTCGACATGTCGAGCCTGTATGCCGACATTACCGGTCCCGGCAGCGAGACTGCGGCGAAGATGGCCGTGGAGGATTTCGGCGGCGAGGTGCTCGGCCGCAAGATCCAGGTGCTGGCGGCCGACCATCTCAACAAGGCCGACCTCTCCGCCAACATCGCNCGCGACATGCTCGACAATCAGGGCGTCGAGATGATCTACGACGTCGCGGCGTCCGCCACTGCGCTNGCCGCCGGCGAGATCGCGAAGGCGCGGGGCAAGATCATCATGTTCAACGGCCCGGGTTCGATCCGGCTCACCAACGAGGCCTGTGGTCCCTACACCATCCACTACGTGTTCGACACCTACGGCCAGGCCAACGTCACCGGCCTTGCGGCCGTGAAGTCGGGCCTCGACACCTGGTTCTTCCTCACCGCCGACTACGCCTTCGGCCAGGATCTNGAGAAGGACACCAGTGCCGTCGTCACCAAGACCGGCGGCAAGGTGCTCGGCGGCGTGCGCCATCCGCTCAACACGTCGGACTTCTCGTCCTTCCTGCTCCAGGCGCAGGCCTCGAAAGCCAAGGTGATCGGGCTCGCGAACGCCGGCGGCGATACGGTCAACGCCATCAAGCAGGCGGCCGAGTTCGGCATCACCAAGGGCGGCCAGAAGGTCTCGCCGCTGCTCGCCTTCGTCTCCGACATCGATTCGATCGGGCTCGAGACCGCACAGGGCCTGTTGCTCGCAGAAGCGTTCTACTGGGACCTCAACGACGACACGCGCGCGTTCTCGAAGCGCTTCATGGAGCGCACCAAGCGCGTGCCGACCTCGGCGCAGGCCGGCGTCTACTCGTCCGTGACGCACTACCTGAAAGCCGTGAAGGCGGCGGGCACGACCGACGCCGCCGCGGTGATGAAGGTGATGAAGGAGACGCCGATCAACGACTTCTTCGCCAAGAACGGCAAGATCCGTGAGGACGGCCGCATGATCCACGACATGTACCTGTTCGAGGTGAAGAAGCCGTCGGAGTCCAAGGGCCGTTGGGACGACTACAAGCTNCTCGCCACCGTCCCCGGCAGNGAGGCGTTCCAGTCGCTGGAGCAATCGCGCTGCCCGCTGGTGAAGAANTAAGCCTCGTCATTGCGAGGAGCCGGCGACAAATTGCGAAGCAATTTTGCGCTGGCGACGAAGCAATCCAGACTGTCTCCGCGGAAACATCTCTGGATTGCTTCGCTTCGCTCGCAATGACGGGTGGGGTGATAGCTCGGTCACACAACAAACAAGGGAGACGCGCCGTGAACGACATGGTCCTGCAGAAGCTCGAAGGCGGGTTGCTCACCATCACCATGAACCGCCCCGAGCGGAAGAACGCGCTCAATCCCGACATGGTGCGCGGGCTGGTCGAGGCGGCGCGGCGCGCCGCTGACGATCCCGAGGTACGCGCGGTGCTGTTCAAGGGCGCCGGCGGCTCGTTCTGCGTCGGCGGCGACGTCAAGTCGATGGCGGAGGGCAGGGCGCCGCTGCCGTTCGAGCAGAAGCTTGNGAANNTGCGCCGCGGNATGGAGGTCTCGCGCATCCTGCACCAGATGCCCAAACCCGTGGTGGCGCAGCTCGACGGCGCCGCGGCCGGCGCCGGGNTGTCGATGGCGCTGTCCTGCGACCTGCGCATCGCCAGCGAGTCCTGCAAGATCACAACGGCCTTCGCCAAGGTCGGCTTCTCCGGCGACTANGGCGGGACTTATTTCCTGACCCAGTTGCTCGGCAGCGCGCGGGCGCGCGAGCTCTATCTGATGTCGCCGGTGCTGACCGCGAAGGAAGCGCATGCCATCGGCATGGTGACCAAGGTGGTGCCTGACGCCGAGATCGACGCGGCCGCGCACGAAGTCGCGCTGTCGCTGGCGCAGGGGCCCTCGATCGCGCTCGGCTTCATCAAGCGCAACATCAACAATGCCGAGCACCTGGCGCTGGAGGACTGTTTCGACGGCGAAGCCATCCACCACACGCGCTGCGGCGACACCGCCGATCATAAGGAGGCTGCAAAGGCCTTCGTCGAGAAGCGCAAGCCCGCCTTCAGGGGCGAGTGACGATGACGTCGTATATGCGCCTGCGGCAGATCTGCCTGGTCGCGCCGCAGCTCGAGCCGGTGATCTCCGACATCGCAGGGATCATGGGCCTTTCCGTCTGCTACCGCGACGGTAACGTCGCGAAATACGGCCTGGAGAACGCGCTGCTCCCGGTCGACACGATCCTGCTGGAGGTGGTGGCGCCGTTCAAGGACGGCACCACGGCCGGCCGCTTCATCGAGAAGACCGGCGGCCGCGGCGGCTACATGGCGATCTTCTGCTGCGATGATCCNGACGAGCGCGGCCGCAATGCCAATGCGCTCGGTGTCCGCACCGCCAACGTCATCGACCANGCGCCCTATCACGGCGTGCAGCTCCACCCGCGCGACTGCCGTGCNGCCTTCATCGAGTTCAACCACACCGAAGGCAGCGACGACATTCTGGGCCCNTATCCGCCGGCAGGGCCGGACTGGCAAAAGTTCATTCGCAAGGACGTGACGCAGGCCCTGACGGNNGTGGAGATGCAGAGCCCGGATCCGCAAGGGCTGGCGGAGCANTGGGGCAGGATCATCGGGGTTGCGAGCCGCGATGCCGAACTGACGCTGNCCAACGCGACCTTCCGCTTCGTGAAGGGCGCGAGCGAGATCATGAGCGCGCTGGAGTTTCGGGTGGCCGATCCCGCGAGCGTGCTGCATGCCGCCAAGGCCAAGGGCCTCGCGGTCGCGGGGAATGAGTTCTTGCTGGGTGGCGTGACGTTTCGCGTCGGAG
>JGI25153J46596_10002441_pt1 | contig 10715 bp, 9 predicted proteins | sample AraplaMF_Col_mMF_FD_46596 | JGI IMG/M metagenome (IMG submission 46596)
ACACTCGATCTGCTGGAAGACCTCCTGACGCGGTCGGATCTGCGACACCTGATGCTGGTTGGTGCCTATCGCGACAACGAAGTAAGCGCCGCCCATCCGCTGATGCGGACGCTTCGCGCAATCAAAAGCGCCGGCGGCAAGGTCGCGGAGATCACGCTTGCGCCGCTTACAAAGGGCCATCTGCGGCAGTTGATCGCGGATGCGCTCCACTGTCAGCCCGATCGTGCGGCCCCGCTCGCACAAATGATGCACGACAAGACTGGCGGCAATCCGTTCTTCGTCCGTCAGTTTCTATTTTCGCTCGCCGAGGANGGAATGCTCACCTTCGATCATGACGCGGCATGCTGGTCCTGGGATCTCGGTCGCATTCACGCCAAGGGATACACCGACAACGTCGTGCACCTCATGNTCGGCAAGCTCGCGCGCCAGNCGCTCGAAACGCGGGAGGCGTTGCAGCAGTTCGCCTGTCTTGGAAACATCGCTGATACCACGATGCTTTCACTCGTCCTCGNGATCCCGGAGGANCAAGTCGCCGGGGCCTTATGGCCCGCCGTCGCTCATGAGCTGCTCGAGCGGCTGCCAGACGCGTACCGGTTCGTCCACGATCGCGTTCAGGAAGCGGCCTATTCGCTGATNCCGAAGGAGCGACGCGGCGAGTTGCACCTTCGCATAGGGAGACTGCTTGCGGCGAACACCGCGCCGGAGTTGNTTGACGATTATGTCTTCGAGATAGTCAGCCAGCTCAATCGGGGAGCCGCGCTGATCACGTCGACCGANGAGCGCGAGCAACTGGCCGAGTTCAATCTGCTGGCTGGCAAGCGCGCCGCGTCGTCGACCGCATACGCCTCGGCGCTCAACTACTTTGTCGCCGGCACGACGCTGCTGCCGGATGACGCGTGGGAGCGCCAGCGCCAGCTGACCTTCGCGCTTGAGCTGAACCGCGCCGAATGCGAGTTCCACCTGGGCGCGCTGCCGGACGCGGAGGAGCGGCTGGTACGGCTTTCCAATCGTGCTGTCTGCTCCGACGACCAGGCTGCTGTCGCTTGCCTGCGCATCGACCTCTATGCCGCGCTCGGTCAGACCAGTCGCTCCGCCGCGGTCGGTCTCGACTATCTGAGGCAGCATCTCGGCGTCGACTGGTCGCCGCATCCGGCCGACGAGGAGGTTCAAAGAGAATACGACCGGATATGGTCGGGGCTCGGGAGCCACGCGATCGAGGAGCTCATTGACCTGCCGCTGATGAGCGATCCGGCGTCCTCCGCGACACTGAATATTCTCACGCGGCTCGTTGGGGCGGTATGGCACACGGATGCGAATCTGGCATGCATGGCAATCTGCCTAGCTGTGAACCTGAGCCTCGAGCGAGGCAACAGTGACGGCTCCTGCTACCATTATGTGTCGCTTGGCTATATTGCCGGACCGCGCTTCGGCGACTATGAGGCCGGATTCCGGTTTGGTCAGCTAGGCTGCCATCTGGTCGAAACGCACGACCTGAATCGCTTTCAGGCCAGGACTTACAAAGACTTCGGGGCCCACGTCATACCGTGGACGAGACATGTCCGAATCGGCCGCGACATCTTGCTGCGAGCGCTTGACATCGCCAACCAGAGCGGCGACCTCACGTTTGCCGGATACAGCCATGTCAGCTTGAACTCGAATCTGCTGGCGGCTGGCGATCCGCTTATCGAAGTGCAACGCCAAGCGGAGATTGGCCTCGCGTTCGCGCGGGAGGTGCGGTTCCAGTTCGTTGTGGACCTGCCAGCGCGCAACTCGGACTCGTCCGGACACTGCGGGGGTTGACCCGGAAATTCGGCTCCTTTGATGACGACGGATTTGACGAAGTTGAGATCGAGCGCCGGTTTTCCGAAAATCCGAATCTCGCGGAAATCTGCTACTTTGTCAGAAAACTGCAGGCGCGGTTCTTTGCGGGCGACCACGAGGCGGCCGTGGATGCGTCATTGCGGGCGCAGAGACTGCCGTGGACATCGGTGGCGCATTTTGAGGAAACGCCGGAGCATCATTTCTACGGCGCCTTGGCCCGCGCCGCATGCTGCGACTCNGCCGCGGCCGANCAGCGNGCGCGGCATACGGAGGCTCTGGTCGCCCACCACCGACAGCTTGAAATCTATGCGAAGAATTGCCCGGAGAACTTCGAGAACCGAGCAGCGCTCGTCGGCGCCGAGATAGCGCGCCTTGAAGGCCGCGAAATCGACGNGGCGCGCCTTTACGAACAAGCGATCCGCTCGGCGCGCGCAAACGGCTTCGTTCATCATGAAGCCCTCGCATATGAACTCGCCGCCCGCTTTTATGCGCGGGGAGGTTTCGAGGACTTCGCTCGTCTTTATCTCCGCAACGCGCGTGGCTGCTATCTGCGCTGGGGTGCCGACGGCAAGGTGCGACAACTCGACCAACTCTATCCCGACCTGAGAGGGGAAGAACGTGCTCCCGCTCCAACGAGCACCATTGGTGCACCGGTCGAACAACTCGATCTCGCTACCGTTATCAAAATCTCGCAAGCCGTGTCGGGAGAGATTGTTCTTCAAAAGCTGATCGACACGGTCTTGCGGACCGCCGTTGAGCAGGCGGGCGCCGAGCGCGGCCTGTTGATCCTGCCGCGTGGGGGTGAGTCACGGATCACGGCGGAGGCCACGACGGGCGGCGAAACGGTCGTGGTGCGGATGCGTGACGAGATCGTGACAGGGACAACCCTGCCGCAATCGCTCCTTCATTATGTCTTGCGCACAAACGAAAGCGTTGTTCTCGACGACGCCATGGCTCAGAATCCATTTTCCACGGACCCCTACATTTGTCGGCACCGGGCTCGTTCCATTCTCTGTGTTCCGTTGCTCAATCAGGGCCAACCTGCCGGGGTGCTCTATCTTGAGAACAACCTCGCCCCCAGGGTCTTCGCGCCGGCCCGGATCGTGGTGCTGAAGCTGCTCGCATCTCAGGCAGCGATCTCACTAGAGAATACCCGGTTGTACCGCGATCTCGCTGAACGCGAAGCCAAGATCCGTCGCCTCGTCAAGGCCAACATCATCGGGATCGTCATCTGGAATATCGAAGGTAGCATTCTGGAGGCCAACGACGCGTTCCTCCGCATGGTGGGATACGATCGAGAGGATCTTGCCTCGGGTCGGCTTTGCTGGACGGACCTGACACCGGCCGAATGGCGCGACCGCGATGAACGGACCGTCGCGGAGTTGAAGATGATCGGTCGGTCCAACCCTTCGAGAAGGAGTACTTTCGGAAAGATGGCAGCCGTCTGCCCGTGCTGATGGGCGGTGCTCTCCTAGAAGAAAGCAGGAACGAAGGTGTTTCTTTCGTCCTCGATTTGACGGAGCGCCATCAGGCCGAAGAGGCGTTACGGGAGAGCGAGGAGGCCTTGCGCGAAGCGCTGGGGCAACTTGCCCACGCAAACCGCGTCGCCACGATGGGGCAGCTCACAGCCTCCATCGCCCATGAAGTCAATCAGCCGCTCGCCGCGTCGCTCACCAACGCCCAGGCGGCCTTGCGCTGGCTCGGTAACCGTCCGCCGAATCTGGAGGAGGTGACTCAGGCGCTCGGCCGGATTGTCGAGAACGCCAATCGAGCCGGCGATGTCATTGGCCGGATCCGTGCCTTGATCAAGAAGGAACCCCCTCACAAGGGGCAATTCGACCTCAACGAGGCCATTCGTCACGTGATTGCCTTGACCAGCGGTGAAGTGCTCCGGCAAGGCGTCACGCTGCGGACCCAATTCACGAGGAGCCTCCCGTCGGTGGAAGGGGATCGTGTCCAGTTGCAACAGGTGATCCTAAACCTCATCATGAACGCCATCGAGGCGATGAACGGCGTTAATGAGGAAGAGCGCGAGTTGCTGATCAGCACCGGGACAGGCTCGGGAGGCGTGGTCGTCAGGGTGCGCGACTCGGGTCCAGGCCTGGACCCGCAAAGCATGGACCGCATTTTCGAGGCTTTCTACACGACCAAATCCAGCGGCATGGGTATGGGCCTGGCGATCTCCCGTTCGATCATCGAGGCTCACGGGGGCCAGATGTGGGCCACCGCTAATGACCCTCGTGGGGCAGTGTTTCTGTTCACCCTGCCTCTGGAACGAGACGAAATCCACGCAACGCATGCCGACCAAATCACAATGCCGGGAAAATAGGACCAACAACTGGCTGAAGCTTTCGCAGCCAGTGCTGCTCTCGGCGAAGTGTGAAGGCGTCGGCGGGCCTCTCTTCTCCATCGCGAGACGACCGAGGTGCCGCTGAAACTGAATTCACCTTCATGACGCGGTCAGCGGGCGAATGGAGGCAGCAGTGGAGAAAGCAACACGCGCATCGCAAGGGGCGAAATCGTGCCACGGGAAGCTGGACGCGATGAGCAGCACTACCATGTCCGCACCAGCTAAACGGTGCTTCGCCCCAAGTTCGATGATCCAGGTGCGGACCAAGAAACCCTATCGAAGACACAGATCGTTTGGCTTAATGCATAGTCACGGAACTCACTGAAGGGCAAAGATCCTCGAAGTCCTCCACAAGACGGAAAAGCCCGAAGGAGTAGCACAAGAGACCGAACCGCGTCCCGGTCACAAACAGGGTAAAAGCAGATCTCCCGGCGCGCAAAGCTTGTCCCCAGGGAGGCGTGATTGTTTCGCGTGGCATGACGGAAAACATCATCAAATGAGCCCCAAAGGCCGTATTCGGCCATGATGAACCATCTGGCGGCATGTGGAGCGGAGAGCCCGGAGCCCAGGGCCAAGCTTTCCCATATGCGCTGGGAAACAAGGTCAACGGGACCAGATCGATTTCGATTCGGTTGAGTTCATGTGTCATGGCGTCAATCCTTGGAAGGAACGCGAAAGAACGAAGAGGCAAACGGTGCGACCCGTAGGCTCCCCGGCCACCTTGTGTGGTGAAACCGCCGTCCCGACTGATCTTGATGCAGGTACTACCCCCGCTGCGTGATGAACTCCCGAGTGAGTCTGATCACATAGCCGCGCGGAAGAAATGTACCCTGACCATAGCAGGACGCTGCCCGACCCGCCATTGATCTGGAGGAAGGATCGGGGTAGCGAACAGGAGGGGATGACTTATACGGGGGTTTAGGAGTCCTTGATCGAGGTCGGCAAGCCGCGTGATGTCTCCGCTGGAAAGTCGACCATCACCCGCGTCGCGATGAGATGCCCTCGGCTGGAATGGACGACCATGACGCCGATATCGCGCTCGTTTTCCGAGGGCTTCATGCTCGAAAACGAGTGGCCGAGCCTGGCATGGCTCCCTAGCGCCCGCCTGTTTGCTGCGGTCGTATAATTTCCGCATACACAAGTATGATGGTGGACCTGTACACTTTGTTTTAACGTTTGCTCATAAGTGCCGGCCTCGCCAAGCTGCTCATCCTCGCACCGGCTTCGCTGGCCATTAGTGTGTTGGAGCCATGGGGAGTTTTCAGGTTCCAAAACCGTTAGGGAAGGACGCAGAATGCCGACGGTATCTCCGACTCCGATCACGCCCCCAGACGAGCACGTTGTGACAGCCCGCGAGGCGCTTGAGCCCCTCTACGAAAGACTGGGGCTTCACACCGAATCCACCTTGCTTTCGGCGGCAATGGCCGCCGGATGGCCAGCCGAGGAAGCAACGAGGGCGCTGGCTGCCCTTAGATTGCAAGACGCCCTCAATATTCTTTGCCGAGCGAATTCAAGTCCAAGCATATCGATGCACGGCCAAACGGCTGAATGAAATGGCAGTCTACGCGAAGTTCCAAGGGAATTGATCCAACGGGGATATCCAGCAGCACGATCAACGAAGTCTGCGTCAATGGAAACGCCCTCAAGCAATTGAATTTTGGAAGAAGATGTCGCCATGGCTGCCCAACGCTGCCCGGCGCGCTCTCTGACGATCGCCGAGACGATGTCTAGTTCCTGAGATCAAGGAATTCGTGGAATTCAACGGGCTGTGCGACACAGGCGTTCAAGCGGAGCTTCTAGCTTCCGCGGCGGCTCGGTCACGGGGTGATCGAAACAACCCAGGCCCGCCAGCACGTCCAATTTGACCTCAAGGAAGTGGTACAACAAGCCATTCTGGTCAATCTGGCAATCCAATCCGTTTCCCGACGACGACCACCTGCTTGCGTTCCCAGGGGCGTGTAAGACAAGAGACCATTCCGAAACGGCCCAGAGCCAATAGCCTCCAAACAGCCGCGTGCCTTGCGCGGATGGCCGGTTGCTTTTAAAACCGTTCGACAAAACACCAGAGGCTCACTTGGTTGCCACGATTTAGTAGATCGACCAAGTTGTCGGCCTCCTCGGCGGTGAGCATGTCCATGACAAACCCATCGATGATGGCCGCCTGTCCGCTGACTTTATCGAACACCGTCCAGTAAATATTGAGGTTCTTGCAACGGCTATATCTTTGCGATGCCATCGTGAACGGCCTCCGTGTGGTAACGACTTTGGTCAATTGTGAGCGATCTATCGGACATGACTGCCTGGCGGAACTTGGACATCCGCGAGGCTCGTGACGTCAGTCGGCGGCTCGGCAGAGGGCTCGCATCCAGCGGGTGGTAAGGGAACTCTTGCACCACAGAGAGTCAGGCCGCTCGTTGCCTTTAAGAAGGCGCTCACAGTAGAGCATTTTTGTACGCGCTAATGAAGAGATGCGTTGGAATCAGGCATGCTATCTGTTCGTATAGCCTTCCAAAAGCTCGATGATCGATGCGGCGTGTCGACGGCCATATAGATCGATGCGCCTGTGGGACTTGGAGGAAAGCAGCTTGAAGAAGATCATCTTCATGCCACCAGTGTCCTCTTACTCTCCACGATGGACACGGTGTCGACGAGCTGCTCCAGCAGTTCCACACACACCTCAGCCCGGACATGATGCGGCATATGGCCCACGCCCCTGAGCGTTTTGAAGAGCGCCTGGTCGTGGCTCCGTTGGATCCACGCCGAGTGCCACCGATAGTCGATGACCCCGTCCCGGTCGCCGAAGACAACGGTCATAGGCAGGTCGGACGAGAGGCGCCCGAATGCGGCCATGTCGGCGTTGAAGGCGGACAGTTCCGCGGCCATTGTCTCGATTGTGGGCGACGACACGATGTGGCGCGCTGGCAAGGCTGCCAAGTATTCCGGTACGGGATTTGGGGCGGCCGAGGTTCGCAGCGCGGAGCGGCAAATCACCTCCGGCCAGCGAGTGTCATCTGGCGGCGGACGGCGGATCCGATCACCGGCATCATCGCCGTACGCAACGGCACGAGTGGCTTGACAGGAACTGGCCTGCAACAAGGTGCGATCAGCAACATAGCCCCAACGACGGCGGGGCTGTTTTTCGGAGCCTATGCCCTAAAGCCCGTCGAAGGAGGTACGTCTCAACCATTGCCGAGGCCAATTTGCGCCCTAATTTCAAAAGACTTGGCGAGAGCGACCGACACATCGATGTCTTCGAGCGACGCCAAGATCACGGAGGCGGAATTGGAAAGTGACCTCGGCCCCCGCCGCGTCTATTCGACCTCGCCATCCTCCCCTTCACGCATGCCTGCCTTCGCGAGTGTACTCGCTGTTATTGCCATTCTGTATTTTGGCAAGGACGTACTTCTTCCTCTAGCAATCGCAGTGCTGTTGACGTTCGCGTTGGCTCCCATCTCCTCTCGTCTTCGAAAGCTTGGTATGCCGCGTATTGCGGCGGTCATAGTCACTGTCGTGATCGCTTTTCTTGTCCTCGTCCTGTTCGGGCTTGTCGTAGCGGGACACGTAGCCGAAGTCGCCCAGAACCTTCCGGCCTACCAAGGCAACATCATAGCAAAAATTCGGTCTCTCCAGGAAAGTGGAACGGATAGCGGTATTGTGCGGCGCCTGACATCAGTCGTTGAGAGCGTCGGTCGTGAGCTCAGTAACGCCGACGAGCGCCCAGTTGCTCCCGGTACCGCATCAAGACCAAGGGAGCCTGTGCTCGTTGAGATATTCGCGCCGAGTAGACCAATTGAAACGCTGACTAGCCTGATTGGTCCGCTGCTCGGCCCCATCGCCTCATTGGGCTTGATCATCGTCGTCGTAATATTCATGCTTTTAGAGCGGGAAGAGCTTCGCGATCGCTTTATCNGGCTCGTTGGCTATGGCGATCTGCATCGCACAACAGAAGCCATNCAGGAGGCAGGTAGCCGCGTCGCGCGGTATCTTCTTATGCAGCTGGTGGTGAACTGCGCCTATGGCGTCCCATTGGCGCTCGGACTATGGGCGGTTGGCATTCCAAATCCAGCGCTCTGGGGGATGCTAGCCATCGTCCTTCGATTTGTCCCTTATATCGGGCCTGTAATCGCGACGGTTCTGCCGCTGTTCCTGGCCTTTGCAGTTGACCCTGGCTGGAGCCTTGTTCTCTGGGTTGGGGCCATCTTCCTCGTGCTGGAATTGACCAGCAACAACGTCATCGAGCCCTGGCTCTATGGTTCTCGTACCGGCCTCTCTCCGCTGGCAATCATCGTCGCGGCGATTTTTTGGGCATGGCTGTGGGGACCAGTCGGTCTTGTGCTGTCCACGCCGCTGACCGTGTGTCTTGCAGTGTTGGGCCGGTATGTCCCGCAGTTCGANTTCCTTGAGGTCGTTTTTGGTAGTGACCCGGTGCTCGATCCCAAGGAGCGGCTGTACCAGCGGCTTCTTGCCGGCGATCCCGATGAGGCGACCGACTACGCTGAGGAATTCCTCGAGGAGGATTATCTGGAGGATTACTATGGCAAGGTTGCCATTCCCGCCCTTCTACTCGCGGAGAAGGACAGGCGTCGAGGCGTCTTGACCGCGGAGCAGATGGAACAGGTGTTTGGGACCGCCATCACACTGGTCTCGAACCTTGCGGAAATCGCGGAGGAAGAAGAGCAGGAAGAGGAAGAAGAAGAGGAACAGAAGGAGAAGGAAGCGGCAGGTCGGCCCAGCACCCCTCCCAAGGAAGAGATTGGGGATGAAAGCGAACTACCTGACGGACGGGGCAAGACTGTCTTTTGCGTCGGAGGCAGAGGCCCCCTCGACGACGCGTCGGCTGCGATGCTTGCCCAGATTCTTCAGGTACAGGGCGCCGAGGTGGTCGCAGCGAGGCATTCTGACATCCCCAATCGCCGTGCCATGAGCCTCGTTCCGAAACAATCGAACGCCATCGTAGTTTGCTTCCTCAACGAGGACTCGGCAAGGCATGCCACCATACTTGTTCGTCGGTTCAAGCGCATATACCCAACCATTCGCGTCGGCGCGGTCCTTTGGGTGGAAAACCAGGAGGAAAGGCAGCCGCCCGCGCTTGGGGAGGCGGATTTCGTTGCCACAACCTTGACCTCGGCTGCCCGCGAGGCACTCGCCGATGCACCACCATCATTGGTGACACCCGCGCGCAAGATCCGTACCAGGCGGTCCTCGAATAAGACAGGCATAGCCGCCGCGCACTCCGGGATTTAGGTGTCCAAGGGGCGGTCAGGCGCCATAAGATGCGCCCAGTCAGTCGGCAAGACCAAGCTAACAATAGTGAGCAAATCGTGGGCAGTTCCCGAAGCAGTAAAGCCTACGACCGTGCGACAAGCCCACCGGTTGCTAAACTTCGCAAATCAGCTCACTTTTCCCTTCCATGGAGATAGCGAGACCTTCCATCGGGCAGGATCAACCTGATCGCCACATGCGTTGCCAGGATGCAATCGACGCCGCGTTCCGTGATCTGCTCGAAAGAGCTACCGCAGCGGGATGGTCGGAGCGCGAGGTCTTCGTTGCGGTTATCGATCTCGCGGACAATCATATGCTCTCGATGTCGGCGAACGAGGAGATGAACGCCCTCATTGAATTGTTGAAGCGCATGACCTGATCTTTGGGCCGACGAGGGTTCTCACCGGCCGGAACATTCGGCCTTTGACTCGATTAATCTACCTCCACATAGGAGGAAGCAATCATGGACCACACCAACCACGTCCGCCTCACGACTTCGGAACTTACCCCTGCCGTCCTCGAAGGTGCCACCATCTATGGAGCCGACGATCACAAGGTCGGCAAGGTCGATCATATCCACGGGGCGGGCGCCGGCGGCTCCGCGGTCATCGACGTCGGAGGCTTTCTGGGTATCGGCGCGAAGCCTGTTGCAGTTCCGATCTCGGATCTTGAGTTCATGCGCGATGAAGACGGCGACGTTCACGCCGTTACGAGCTGGACCAAGGACGAGCTCAAGCAGATGCCCGCGCACCGCGACTGAGCGTAATCACATGATGCCTTCCGTCCTGGGGTAGTCGTTGACGCTGCCGGGCGGAAGGCCCATCTATTCGCACATGGCAAAACCCAAGACCACCGACGATGCGGAGCTGATCAAGGAGTGGCCGCTATCGACCGCAGCCACGCTCGGATCATCCGTTCGCGCGAAGGGGATTCTGATGGAAATTCGCGCACGTCTGCCTTTGGCGGTGAGAAAGTCGCTCGAAATCGAGGCGGGTGCTCTGACATTGGCGATGGCTGAAACGGCTAAGAGTGCGTTCCGTGCTGCTTCTCAGTTGTTTCCGACGTGCTCGAAGACATCGAAACCTTGCCTGTGATCCCTCCTGAAATCCAGGATATCCTGACGAGCTCTACTACCGAGAGACATCGCTGGCTCAGCGACGGACGCTTGCGCAGCGCTGGAACCCGCACGGTGAAGCTGCGTGGGCGGGCGAGGAAAATTACCTTCCACGTATTTGACCCGCGCGTGGTGGAGGACATCCTCGACCGAGACCTGGTGACAGTC
>JGI25153J46596_10002448_pt1 | contig 10707 bp, 8 predicted proteins | sample AraplaMF_Col_mMF_FD_46596 | JGI IMG/M metagenome (IMG submission 46596)
GCGCCGAGAACGATGAAGGGCGGCAGGATGAAGATCCGGAAGCGCCCTCCCAGCAACGATCCGATCAGCAGACTGAAAATGGCAACCGTACTCACGACACAACTCCCCGAGTTGGTCACGAGTGTTAACGGCTGCGGCCTAATACCGGCTTAAGCGGCATGGTTGAACAGCCGTTCAAATGCGCGCGAAANTGCTGTGCGAATTTGACGCGATTTGGTGCGAAACGCGGCGCAATGCCCGCATAATTGTCACGTGTGTGACAGTAGCTTGAGCATTCATTTGCGACGAAGCTGCGTTGCATAAAAATCGATTTGATTTTTTCGCTGCACTGCCGCAATGTCGCTTTGTTTAGTTAAGATATACTTCGGCGCACGTCGAAAATTTGGATCGATTTGCTCGCAATTNTTTATTGCGAATTGAGCGGCGAGGCAGCGAGGTTCGGATGGCTGTAGCAACTTACGGTTCGGAAAANTANTATTCGGCNNTATCGAACCGGCGCGGTGCCCTCCAACGGCCTCTCCAGGTCGCCTTGATCGCCGCAGACTTCGTTGCGGTTCTGCTCAGCTATTTCGTGGCGAGCGGTCTGTATCGTGTGCTCGTGGCCGAGCAGGATTCCTCCGTCGGAGCGGGGCTCGTCGTCGGCGCTGTGTTCGTGACGATCGCGTATTTCCAGGGCGTGTACGATCACCACCGCCTGTTGAGCACGGTCTGGCAGCTGCGCAAGGTGCTGGCGGTCTGGCTGATCTCGCTGACGATCCTCGCGGTCGAGGCTTTTCTACTCAAGTCATCCGCGGATCTGTCGCGCGGAACCACGCTGCTTTTTGCCGCGACCGGCGGCGTCGCGCTGGGCGGGCTGCGCGTGGTGTGGCGCATGGCCCTGACTTCAAGCTATGCGAAGGGCCGGCTGGTCGACCGCAAGGTCGTGCTGCTCAGCCTCAAGCCGCTAGATTTCACCTCCACTCGCTTCAAGGACCTGCGCAAGCACGGCTTCAACGTCGTCCGGCATTTCGTGCTCGAACCGTCCGAAGAGGGCGCCAACTGGGATCGCGAGATCCGCGACATCACCCGCCAGGCGCGGGCAGCTGACGTGGAAGAATATCTCCTGGTGATCGACTGGGATGAAATGCCCCTTCTCCAGAAGTTGAGCCAGCAACTGCGCGTGGTTCCTCAGCCGATTCGCCTGCTTCCGGACTTCCCGATTGCCGATCTGGTCTCGCGTCCGTTCCAGCCTGTCAGCGGCACGGTCGCGATCGAGATCCAGCGCGCACCATTGAATGCATTCGAGCGGGCGCAGAAGCGCTGCCTCGACATCGGGCTGGCATCGTTTGCGCTTCTGTTGCTGGCGCCGCTGCTGGTAACGGCCGCGATCATAATCAAGCTCGATTCAAAGGGCAAAGTGATCTTCAGGCAGTCGCGGCGCGGCTTCAACGGCAAGCAGTTCGAGATCTGGAAGTTCCGCTCCATGACGGTGGCAGAGAACGGTCACACCGTCACGCAGGCGACAAAGAGCGATGCGCGGGTGACGCGCGTAGGCCGTGTGCTGCGGCGGACCAGCATCGACGAACTGCCGCAGCTCTGGAATGTGCTTCGCGGCGAGATGTCGCTGGTCGGGCCGCGCCCGCATGCGCTGGCGCATGACAACTATTACGACCAGATCATCAGCAATTACGTGTACCGTCATCACATGAAGCCAGGCCTGACCGGTTGGGCCCAGGTCAACGGCTTCCGCGGCGAGACTCCGACCATCGATCTGATGGAAAAGCGGGTCGAGTACGATGTCTGGTACGTCAGCAACTGGAGCATATGGCTCGACATCAGGATCATCCTGAAGACCGCGCTGGCGCTGCTTCATCAGGAAGCCTACTAGCCTAAGGCTACCATTCTCTGACCCAGGTGTCAGCGCCTGCTTTGGGACCCGGCGAAGTCCAGAGGATACGACACCTCTTCACTCTCTTCGCCGGATCATTCCTTCAGATGGTCCGGTCGATCCTCGAAGGGATAGCAGCGGTGGCGAATCTGCAGTCCCTTTTCCGCGACAAAATGCATGAGGAGTTCTCGATCGATTTGCGGGGCGCCGCATGTCCGTTCGAGCAACTCGGGGCGAGCTGTCGCGGCGGCGGCCTGATAGAGCGTCGCCGCGCTTGGGAACAAGCGCGCCTGGAAGAGATCGGCGAAATCCTGGACGGCGTAATTCTTCAGCTCGGGTGTCGCCGCATTGAAGATGCGAAGCGCCAGAGGTGCGCGAATGAGCTGGAGCCAGGCTTCGTGCGGCGCGAAGCGATAGGAAAGACCCAGCAATCCCGCCGTCCGCGGCCCAAAGCCCGCCTGGCGGATTTCAGCCCAATAGGCGCCGAACCAGCCCAGTCCTTCGGTTGGCGCGCACGCTAGCAACGTGCGGCTCGTGGACTCGACGCCATCCGCATCGATATCGGCCCGTCTCAAGTCGCCGGCGCGCGTCGTTTCGTCGGCGATCGCGAGCTGCAACAGCAGGAGTTCACGCAGCGTCTTGGCGCTGCATAGCCGCCTTGCGGCCGGCAGATTGTCCTCGACGATCCGCCTCAGCCGATCGAGGTCGTATCTTTCGCCGCGCGAAACGCGGCCGGCAATCTGAGGAACGGCGGGATCGGTCGCATCGGGGGCAACGGATATGATCCAGGCCAGCGCAACCGCGGAGAGAGCCACCGTCGAACCGCGCAGGAGCCGGCGAAACACGGATCCCGCTGCTTCTGCCGGCGGCACGGTGGTGCTGCTAGGCTCCCTCGACATAATAGCTGTTGTAGTGCGAGCCCTTGTACGCCTCGATCCGCTTGAGCATCTTCGGATTGGCGCGATTGAGCACGGCGCCCAAGAGCTTCTTCTGAATGCCTTCGGAGCTGGCCATCGACTCCTGAAGCGCGCTGCGGGTCGTACGGCCCCATTCGATCACGTAGACCATCGCATCGACAAGATGGCTGACGGCCTTGGCGTCGGACACCGGCATCACCGGCGCCAGATCGATCACGATGTACTCATACTCCTCGCGCACTATCGCCAGCAGGTCGGCCATCGACTTGGATGCGATCACGTCTGCCGAGTTTACCATGCGCGATGCGACGACGGACGGCAGGAAGTCGAGTCCGCTCTCCTTGCTGCGCTGGATGTGGTAGCCGAACGAGTGCGGATCCTTGAGGGCTTCGACCAGGCCGGTCTTGGAATGAGGAGCCAGCGCTCTCGTCAGGGACCGGGTATGGAGGTCGCCGTCGATGAGCAGCGTGCGATGGCCCGTCAATGCGGCCAGATGACCGAGATTGGCGGCCACCGTCGTCTTTCCTTCCTTCGGCAGCGACGACAGGATTCCGATCACCTTGACCTCGCGCGAGAGGCGCGCGACGTCGATCGAGACCTTGATGTTCCGAAGCGTTTCCGCAAATCGCGAGAACGGGTGCTCGACGACGTAGCTTGAAACGTTTCCTTCAGATTGATCCGCCGCAGCCCTTGCCGGGCGGATGTCCGGAAGGACGCCGAGGCATTTCACCCCGAGCTGATCTTCGACATCGCTCGGAGACCGCAGCACGTCGCTCAGCAGCTCTCGTGTAAAGGCGGCGCCGAAGCCGAAGCAGAGACCGCCGAACAGGCCGCCCATCAGCGCCAGCAGGGTCTTGGGCGAGCTCTTCTTGTCCGGCTTGACCGCCGTGCTGATGATGCGCGCCTCGCTGATCGGGAAGCTCTGATTTTGCGTCGCGTTCTGGAGCTTTTCGAGGAAGTTGTTGTAGAGGTTGCGATAGGTGTCGGCCGCGCTCTCGAGGTCGCGCAGCTTGACCTGCGCCTGGCTGGTGCTGCCGGCCTGGGTCACGAGATTCTTCAGATTTTCCTCGAGCGCCGTCTCGCGGCTCTTGGCGATCTCGTACTCGCTGCGATAGGCGTCCGCGATACGGCGCACTTCGTCGGCGATCGCCTTGCGCAGCTCTTCCATGCGGTTGGCGAGGTTGATGGCGGCCTGATGGGTCTTGCCGTAACGGCTCGACCAGTCGGCATATTGCGCGGCGAGGTCGAGATATTGGGCACGCAGGCGCGTGATCACGGTGTTGTTGAGGGCATCCGTCACCGTCGGCTGGACGAGATCCTTGTCGAGCAGCGCCTCGATCCGGTCGAGGCGAGCCTTGGCCTCTGCAGTAGCAGCATGCGCGGCAATGAGTTGCGAGTTGACGTCCGCAAGCTGCTGCTCGCTCATCAGGCCCCGGCTGGTGCCGACGATGTTGTTCTGTGCCTTGAACGTCTGTACGGCGCGGTCGCTCGCCGTCGCCTGTTCACGCAGCTCCGCGCTGCGTTGCTGGAGCCATTCGCCCGCGCGCTTGGTCGATTGGTACTTCGCTTCCAACGCACCGACGATGTAGGCGTCGGCAATCGCGTTTGCGATCTGCGCCGCCTTGTTCGGATTGATCGAGCGATAGTTCAGCGAAAGGACATAGGTCGTCAGCACGCGCTCGACCTTGAGGTTCTTTTGGAGCAATTCGACTGCTCCGCGCTCGACTCTCTCTTTGGTAGGAGGCCCATCCGATCCGAAAAGCGCGATGACCTTGCCGATGATCAGTGGAAGCAATCCTGGCTCGGAGCCGTTGAACTCCGGATCTTCGGTGAGCTTCAGCCGACGAACGATCGACAGGAGCAGGTCGTCGGACTGGAGAATCTCGACCTGACTGTCGACGAATCCAGGGTCGATAAGCGCATTGGCCGTTCCGCTATCCTTATCCAGCACCTGGGTTTGACGCGTATCCATGAGGATGCGCGCATTTGCCGTGTACATCGGCGTCGCGCTGATCAGGTAGACGAGAACGAGCGCGAGCGTGCCGGCCACGATGGCGACGATCAGCGGCCATTGGCGACGCACGATGTCCAGAGCGCGCTCGGCGCTCAGCGTCGTGCCACCGACCTCAATGGCGTATTTCGGGCGATGTGGAAACTGGTCTCGTGGCTGAAACATCTCGGATCTTGTCACTCGGGAAGGGGAACGGGTTTGAACGGGTCGGCAAGTTCGGTCTTCCATTCACCCGACATCAGGCCGGCGTTCGAACTCGAACCTGCCGGCACGCTATTGGCCGTAGATGGAGCGGGCGCCATCGCCGCGTCCTGATCTGCGAGATATCCCTTGAGCACCGACCCGTCGTGCAGCTTGGCGACGAAGTCGCTGATCCTGCGCGCGATATCGGGCTTGGTAGCGATGCAACGCTCTTCGGCACGGTGAAGCCCGGCGCCGATCGCGATGCGATCGGCCTGGCTTGCCTCGCGTAGCATGTCCCTGACCGGGGCGAGTGCGGCGATGTCGGTCACCAGCAATCCAGTCAGCCGGCCCGAAAGCTTGTCACGATCGTTCTTTGACAGCCGCAACAGCACAGATGGATCCGAGACAAAGGCACTGATCGCAGACGAGGGGGCGCGCTCGGAGCGATCGACGCATTGCGCCGAAGCCGGCACGGCAAGCGAAGCAGCCAGCGTAGCGACGACGATCGCAGCGATCCGCGAGGCTCGAAATGAGCCACGCAACAAGCTATCGAGTTTGAGAAGGGGCGCGCTCATATCTCGTTGCGAATTATTGACAAGCGTATCGATTTCGACCGTAGGTCCTTGATGACCCAAAACTATGTCAAATTCTTGTGCAGCGCAAAATATACCCCAGCGCGGACCGAATTGCCAATCTCATCGGCTCCAAACACCGAATTCAACATGAACGAAGCTCTCGACGCGATCCGGCGCAGATTTGGAAAATGATTGCACAGTGCCGGCATGCCTTAAGCACGAATCTTAGGCAGGCCGCCATGCAGGATCGACATACAAAGACAAAGGCGCAGGGATGGTATGAGCACCATCTTCCCGCGCCTCTTGCAACCTGCGATTGGGGGCTGGAACGAAGCCTCTCGCGATTTACTCGACCGTCCGCAGCATCGCGAGACGTGTCGCGCGCAGACGCTCGCCGCGCTCGCCGATCGCGACCCAGAAGTGCGGGTTGCCGCCCGACTGCATCGAGATCCACTCGTAATCCGCTGCATTCCACGGCCGCACCGAAGAGGACAGATTGTCCAGAACGAAGTCGCCGTCGGCAAGCCGCGCGACCAGCACAAGGTGGCCCCTGCCGCCCGTCAGGACAACTGCAAGCCGCAGCGCCGATTTGGGCCAACCCATTTCGATCAATTGATGGCGCTTGGTGACCGCATAGTCGTTGCAATCGCCGGCGGACGGCGAAACCGTCCAGCGTGCCACCATCGGATTAGTGGATTTCTGCGTGGGAGTGATGGATGCGTTGACCGAACTGTTGACCGCGCGCAGCGCGCTCATCGCACGGTCGCCGGAGGGTAGGGTTCGCTCGGCGCTATCGGCCGTGCATTCGGTGTCGTAATTCATGCAGAATTTGACGAATTGCAGCGGCGCCAGCGTATTGTCGTACTCGCTGATGAATGCGCGCGTTGCCTGATTCGGCAAACCATCGTTCAATGCGTCGGCCTTGGCCGCTGCGCCGGCCGATGCGACGCCGATCGCAACCAGCGATTTGATAATCCAGCTCATGACATCCCCGTCTCGCGTTTTTTGACGCTACGGGTATCTCACAAACGATTTGAACTTTGGTTCCGCGGAACTTTACAATTGTAGCGAAATCGGCCGGTCACAGGACCGGCCGGGGCAGCTTGGTTAATCGATGCCGAAATGCAGCGGCTCGAGCTGTTAGCGCGACGGGCTTACGGAGGTCAGAACAGCGGTGGACGTCGCTGCAAACAGCGTCTGAGGCGCCGCACCGGGGCCGCTCTGATTGACGACAGTGGGTTCGGTCGCGCTTGACGCGCCTGCGCGCGCCTCTGCGGCGGTCGAACCTGGCCCGCCTCCGGCAGTGGTCTCGCCGGTAGGATCCGCGCCCGCCGTCACCTCGGTGGGGATATCACCGGTGATGCTGGTGAACGACGTGATAAGGTCAGGGTTTTCAGTCTTGAGAACCGCCTCCTGGATCAGCTGCGCAACGCCAGGCTGCGACAGGACACAGGTCGAGGCGGCAGTGCCAAGGCCAGCGCCGATGGCGCGGCTTTGATCCGCGCTGCTGGCCTTCGCCAACGAGGCAATGCCGTCGACGGTCTCGGGACGCGCGGTCAGGAGGTCGCGGACAGCCGAGGCGAGGCCGCCTTGTCCGTCCTTGAACTGATCCAGAAGGCCGCTCGGGTTGGCGAGAAACTCGGTCGCGCGTTCCGCTGAAACGATGCCGGAATTGGCGACACAGCCCGCACTGACGCCGGTCGCGGCGAATGCCGACGGCATCCCGGTGAACGATACGAGTGCTCCGACGACCACAACGAAGCGCCTACCAGAATTCCAACTCATTGCCCTGCCCATTCCAATTATGTTTACTTTAACTCGACTTGCACGGAATTGCCACGTTCTTTTCGAAATTGCGATGGCAGCGATTGCGCGAGGCCGCACCCGACGATGGCTGCGAAAAACACACCGTAGCCGGGAATTTGCAGCGAGAAATCGATGCAGCTATGTGACACTCCCAATACGGCGACGCTCATGCCGATAACGGGTATGTAGCGATCACGCTTTCGACGCAAGCTTCCGGTAAACAGATGGTAAAAATACCAGAGGCTGAGGCCCGCGATCAAGGCGAAGGCGGGAATGCCCAATTCCACGGCAATTTCGAGCGGCGTGCTGTGAGCGCGGTCCCAGATGCCGAGGCTGCCTAGCGCGACAGGCCTGTAGCTGGAAAAGACAGCCTCGAAATTGCCCAGTCCGATGCCGAGCAGCGGGTGATCGGCGATGATCCCCGCCGATGCCTGATAGGCTGCAAGCCGCTGAGGGTCGATCAGGCCGTGTTCGACGATTCGGCCGGCCACGAGGCCGCCCACGAGCTGCAGAAGCACGAGCCCCGCTGCAGCCGACCCGCCGAGGATCAGCCATTTCCGCGATCCGCCGAGTTCGAGAGGCATGAGATAAAGGATAATGGCCAGCACAAATGCGCCGACTGACAGCAGCAGGCCCGCCCGCGATCCCGTCATGGCAAGGGCAATCGTGCAGATTGTAAATCCCGCGCCGAGCGCCGCCGAGGTAGCGAAGATCTGCCCCAGTCGCGACCGCAAATCTTGTGATGTCGGCTGCTCACCGTCCTGGCGGCGATGCATGGTGCGAAGGAGCGGCACCAGAAACAACAGGGCACACGTTCCCCAGAACGTCGCCGACGTGTTTCGGTTGACGAAGGTTCCGGTGGCAAAGCCCAGATAGGCCTCCTTCTGTCGGAACAGGATCATGTCGGGCGCGATCAGCTCCGCCATAATTCCGTGGAGCGCATACAGGCAGCCCGCCCATGCCATGACCTGTAGCAGCGAGCGCGCGGCTCCCGCATCGCTTGCAAGGATCACGGCACGGGTGAAGGCCAGCGACATCAAGAGTACCGAACCGAACGCCAGCCATGGTCCGCGCGCGGTGACGGAGAGGCGGTCTGGCAGTGCAAGGCCGAAAATCTGCCGCGGCAGTTCCCAGACGGTTGCAGATTGTGCAGGGGGAGCGCTGCCCCAAATCTGAAGCGCGACGAGGATGCCCACCGTTGCGACCGCCACTGCCGACGGAATCAGCAACACAGCGTTGCGACGGCTCACAGCTGAAAGATCCGCGGTCAACAGGCTGCATATGAGCAGAAAATTCCAGAAACAAATCCAGGCGAGGTCAAGGGATCCAAGCGGAAGCGGCGCCAGCACGAACACGGCTGTGGCGAAAAATCGCGATATCGCGCCCAAAGGCCCCTCTGTCGTTCAACTCAGCGACGATGGAGCTATCAGAACTTCACGCGAGATCAAGTTAATGCGCGTCCGGCCACGATTTCAGCACGATCGGCGCGTTTACCTCAATGGTTGCAACAGCCGGACAGCACGCGACGATGAGCGCTAAGCATCTCGGTAAATCTCGGTTCAACTGCACGGTTAGCGGTTGAACCGCAGGTCGAAGAAAGGCATTATGCTGCGTCGCAGCATTTCTGCTCTAGCTCATTGTCAGGTGCTCTGCCTTGCCGGTTCACAAGCCAAAAGCGCACTACGTGCCGCTCGACAGCGTTCGAGGTCTCGCGGCTCTATGCGTGGTCGTTCACCATTTTGTCGGCTCGGAGACACTTTATATGGTCTTGCCGAACCGGGCATGGATCGACGTTGCGTTCTTCCACAATTCCTGGCTCTGCGTCGATCTGTTCTTCGTGCTCAGTGGCATCGTCATTTCGATGAGCTACATGAAATCGGAATTCGGCGGCTTCGACTTCCGTGAATTCGTCGCGCGCCGTATTGCGCGGATTTATCCGCTTCACTTGGCGATGCTGCTAGCGTTCCTGTCGTTCCGGTTGATGAAGCTCGGCCTGGTGGCGATCGGCGTTCTGCATTTTGCGCCGCCCGAAATGGCGGTCAACAATTATGTCTCCTTCGTCGTGAACCTGCTACTGCTGCAGGCGTCCGGCGTCATCAGCTATATCAGTTGGAACGGGCCGAGCTGGAGCATCAGCGCGGAGTTCTACACCTACCTCTTATTCGCAGCCGTAGTGCTCGCGGCGCAGGCCGTGAGGAGTGCCCGGTTGATCTACGCCCTGTCGGTCTTGCTCGTCGTGGGCAGTCTCGGCGTCATCCTGTTCGTGCTGCGAATGGAGAGTCTCGACTTTCACTACCAGTTCGGCATCGTTCGCTGCGTCCTCAGCTTCTTTATCGGGGTGCTGACGGTTCGTGCGGTGGCAATGGTGCGGCCGGGCGTGAGTCCGCTGCTTCAGTCGGTCGTGCAGTCCGGCGCAGCAGCCACGGCGATCCTTATCATCTCGGTGGTCGGATGGCTGCCGGCCATCAGCTTCGTCGCGCCGGTCGTCTTTGCGATCCTGCTCGGTTCGCTGATGGTGTTCCCTCATCGCCGCTTGCCTGAACTGCTAACGGTGAAGCCGCTGGTATGGCTCGGCAAGCGTTCGTATTCGATCTACATGGTCCACGCGCTGGTGCTCGTCCTGCTCGAATATTTCGCGCGCGGTGTGGGAGCGGCCCGTTTCCAGTCGCTGGATGGCCTGCTGCCCGGCCTGCCTGCGTCGGTGCTGCTCGTCGGTTTCGTCGGCGCGGTGCTCGCGCTTTCGAGCCTGACCTACGCCACCATCGAAATGCCGGGCTCGCGGCTGGTTCTCGGGCTGCTCAGGCCCGGTCCAGCCAAGTCGCTCGCGGCAGCCGAGTGAATCGATGGCCGCGCATCCATCATCTTCAGCGCTTGCCGGTCCGGGCTTCCGCTTTGCGGAACAGCCCATCGACGACGGCGCGCAGGCGAGCGGTTCGACCTTCAATCTCGAGGCGATCGCCCTTGTTCTCTATTTCTATCGCGACGCGCTCGCCGGCGCATTGCGCTATTATCTGGCGGTCGCCAAGATCGACCCCATCTGGTTCCTGCCCGACATCTTCGCGATGGTGTGCATCCTTGCGTTCATCCAGCGCTACATCCTGATAGGGAAGAGCCTGGTTGCGATCCTGACGCTGTTCTACATGGCGTTTGCGCTTTATCTCGGATACGTCTTCCTCGGCTACTTCACCGGCATGATCTCTTCATTCAAGATGATCGCGCCGGTGTTCGTGGGTTTCTGCTTCTGCGGTCGCGATTTCGGCCAGTACCGGCGACTGCTGGCCTGGATTCATCCCCTCTTTTACCTCACGATCTTCGGGATTGTCCTGTCCTCGCGTGTTCAGCTGCCGT
>JGI25153J46596_10002452_pt1 | contig 10698 bp, 10 predicted proteins | sample AraplaMF_Col_mMF_FD_46596 | JGI IMG/M metagenome (IMG submission 46596)
TGAGCCCAGATCCCTAGCCCGTAGGGTGGGCAAAGGCGCGCTTGCGCCGTGCCCACCAATATCACTGATTTCGAGGACAGGCTTTGGTGGGCACGCTTCGCTCTGCCCACCCTACAAGGTAATCGAATGACCGGCGCCAATTTTCCCCTGTTCCTGCTGGCCGCGGTGATCGTCGCCGTCGTACCTGGCCCCGGCATCTTTTACGTCGCGGCCCGGGCGCTGTCCGGCGGCAGGAGCGCCGGCATGGCCTCAACCTTCGGGACGGCGCTCGGCGGGCTCGTGCATGTGATCGGCGGCGCGCTTGGCGTCTCGGCGATTATTCTGGCCAGCGCCGAATTGTTCACCGCGCTCAAATTCGCCGGCGCCCTCTATCTGGTCTGGCTCGGCATCAAGACGTTTCGCGAGGCACGCGATGCATTCGCGCAGCCCGTTGTCGCGCCCGGTACACAACATGTCTTCCGCGAAGGCGTGCTGGTCGAAGCACTGAACCCGAAGACCGCGGCGTTCTTTCTGGCCTTCATCCCGCAGTTCGTCGATCCCGCCGCCGGTTCCGTCGCGCTGCAGTTCGTCACGCTCGGCCTGATCTCGGTCGCGCTCAACACGCTGGCCGATGTCGTCGTGGTGATGATGGCGGCCAGCGCGCGCGCCGGTCTGNCGCGGCATCCGACCCTGCTGCAGCGGTTGCGGCAGGGCTCGGGGCTGTTCATNGCAGGTTTGGGTATTTCGCTGGCGCTGGCGCGGCGGCCCGGCTCGTAGCTCTCAACTCGTAGGGTGGGCAAAGCGCAGCGTGCCCACCGAAATATGTCCTCAAAACAGGTAATGATGGTGGGCACGCTGCGCTTTGCCCACCCTACGAAATCGCGACCTAGCCCAGCGTTCCCGCATGCACCCACCATGTCGGGTGATCGCGCCGGATCTGCTCGGCCGCACGGCCGGCGTCGGCGGTGTTCTCGTAGATCGCAAAGCAGGTGGCGCCCGATCCGGACATCCGCGCCAGCCACGCGCCGTTGGTGGCGTTGAGCGCCGCGATGACCTCGCCGATCACCGGCTGCACGCGCAGCGCCGGCGCTTCCAGATCGTTGGAATTGGCGGCAAGCGCTTCGACCCACTCTTCGAGCGAGGCCTTGTCGTCGGGCCAGCGCTCCTGCAGCAGCACGTCGGTGACGCCGACCAGCAGTTCGCCGTTGCGCAGGCCGAGCGCGTTGAAGACGTCGCGGGTGGCGACGGGCACGCCGGGATTGACCATGACGCAGGGCATTTTCGGCAGGCTCAGCGGCTGCAGCGCCTCGCCGACGCCGGTCATGACGCAGCCGCGCGAGTTGACGCAGACCGGCACGTCGGCGCCGGTCAGTTGCGCGACCTCGATGATGCGGGGATCGTCGAGCGCAACGCCGTTCAATTGCGCGAGCAGGCGCAGCGCCGCCGCGGCGTCGGCCGAACCGCCGCCGATCCCGGCTGCGACCGGCAACACCTTGTCGAGCGTAAAGCTGCCGGCCTTCATGCCGGGCACGCGCTCCGCCAGCAGCCTTGCGGCCTTGAGCACCAGATTGTCGGACGTGTCGCCGCAGGCCTGCGCCAGCGGTCCCGACATCTTCAAGTCGAGATCCGCACCCGGCGTCAGCGTCAGGCGGTCGGCGCAATCGGCGAACGCCACCACGCTTTCGAGATCGTGATAGCCGTCGGCGCGGCGGCCGTTCACCCGCAAGGACAGATTGACCTTGGCGCGCGCCTCGTCACTCAGCATGGACATGGCCGAACAGCTCCCAACGTCTTCCGTCAGCCACCCTTGCCGTCTTCTTTCTTCTTGTCGGCGGAAGCCGCGGAGGACGTATCCTCGGGCAGGCCATTGCTGATCTTCGCCTCGATCTTCGGCAGTTCATCCGCCTCGGGCTTGAGGTCGCGGGCATGGGCCCACTGGAACTTGGCTTCCAGCGTCCGGCCGACGCGCCAATAGGCATCGCCGAGATGGTCGTTGATGGTCGGATCCTCCGGCTTGAGGTCGATCGCNCGCTCGAGATGCTTCACCGCATCCTCGAAATTGCCGATCCGGTAGAACGCCCAGCCCAGCGAATCCACGATGTAGCCGTCGTCGGGGCGCTGGTCGACGGCGCGCCGGATCATCTTCATGCCTTCGTCGAGGTTGATGCCCTGGTCGATCCAGGAATAGCCGAGATAGTTGAGGACATGCGGCTGTTCGGGCTGCAGCTCCAGCGCCTTGCGCATGTCGGCCTCGGCCTTGCTCCACTGCTTGGAGCGCTCCTCGCAGATGCCGCGATAGTAATAGGTGACCCAGGTGTTCTTGTCGGTCACGCCGGGCATCGCTTCGATCGCCTGCGAATAGGTCGTGGCGCAATCGCCGAACTTCTTGCGGCCGCGCTCGATGTTGCCGAGCGCCATGATGGCCTCGATGTCCTTTGGCGCCTCGGTGATGACGCCCTTCAGGATCTTGATCGCGTCATCGCTGCGGTCGGCGGCNTCGAGATTGGTGGCGAGNTGGATCTGCGCNTTGCGCTTGAGCGGCGAACTNGCCGGCATCCGCTCGTAGACCTTGATCGCCATCTGCGGCTTCTTCACCGATTCATAGAGATCGGCGAGCGAGAGCAGCGCCAGCGGATGNTTGGGCTGCAGATAGAGCGCAAGCTGCAGATAGACCAGCGCCAGATCCTCGCCGCCGCGGCGGGTCAGCGTGGCGCCGATGCCGTAGAGCGCCTCGGCCGCGCCGGCCTGTGCCGAATCGACCAGCGGCGACATCTTCTTGCCGGCCTTCGCCTCGCGCAGGCCTTCCTGCACCAGGGGATGCCGCGGCAGCTTCTTGTCAAAGGCTTCGTAGATCCCGGCCGCCGCCGCGCCGTCCTTGTTGCGCGACAGCCAGCGCCCATAGGCATCGGCCACGCGCAGCATCGTCTCGTCGAGCTTGTAGGCGCGCTCGAACCGCGGCCCGGCGTCCTTTTCCTTGCCCGACGTCTCCAGGATCATGCCGGTGTGGAGGTCCTTGAAGAGCGGATACCATTCCGGGCCTGTCAGCTTGTCGATATTGGCGACCGCGACCTTGGCATCGCCCGCGCCGTAGCTCGCCCATCCCGACAGCAGCGTNGCCACCAGATCGGTAATCGGGCCGCGGATCGACTGGTTGATGTTGATCTGCGCGGTGGCGTATTTCTTCTGCTTGAGATCGCGCACGCCGACCACCAGCCGCGCGACGCGGTTGGCCTTGTCCATGGTCAGGATGCGATCGGCAAGCTTGACCGCCTCGTCGATATCGCCGTCGGCGAGCGAGGAGATGAACGCGCGATCGAGCAGTTCGTTGTTCTTCGGATCGCTGCGCAGCGCGGACCGGTAGAAGGCTGCGGCGGAAGCGGCGTCGCGCTCGACGCTGGCATGGCGCGCGGCGAGATAGCTGCCCGCCGTGGTCAGCGATTTCAGATCGGCCTTGCTCGGGAATTGCGCGGCATTGTCGCCCGTGTGTTCCGGCGTCTGGGCCAAGACCGCAGCCGGCGCGGCCAGTGCGGCGAGAGTAATTGCAGCGATCGTCCAACGGTTCATACGAGTGGAAAGCATCACGGTTGGCCTAGCTCCAGGATGTATGGCGGGATCGTTACGATCGGTCTCTAATGCAAACCAAGCGCGGCGGCATCTCGGGCAGCGACAATGCCGCTTTTGGCCCTCAACCGCAAGGATCGGCCTTGGCGAATCGGTTGGCAGATTAGACCCTTAGGCCGTCCGATCTGGCCAGCCCAACCGGGAAACGCTTCTAGTATGGCGGTATCGTGACCGAAGGCGGTATCACCCTCCTCCACCTCACGTAATCGTGGTCAGCCGGTCTCGCTACATGCCCTGGTAGTTGGGCCCGCCGCCACCCTCCGGGGGAACCCAGGTGATGTTGCCGTTCGGGTCCTTCACGTCGCAGGTTTTGCAGTGGACGCAGTTCTGGGCGTTGATCTGGAAGCGCGGACCGGAAGCTTCCTCGACCCATTCGTAGACGCCGGCCGGACAATAGCGGTTCGACGGGCCGGCGAAGACGTCATGCTCCGACGTCTTCTGCAGGTTCATGTCGGCGACCTTGAGATGAATCGGCTGATCCTCTTCGTGGTTGGTGTTGGAGAGGAACACCGAGGACAGCTTGTCGAAGGAAATCTTGCCGTCGGGCTTCGGATAGGCGATCGGGGTGTGCGCCTTCGCCGCATCCAGCGTCTTGCGGTCGGGCTTGGCGTGCGACTGCGTGCCGAACAGCGAGAAGCCGAGCGTNTTGCACCACATGTCGAAGCCGCCGAGCGCGACGCCGATGATGGTGCCGAACTTCGACCATAGCGGCTTGACGTTGCGGACCCGGTGCAGGTCCTTGCCGACGGCGGAATCCCGCCAGGCGTTTTCGTACTCCACCAGTTCGTCATTGGCGCGGCCGGCGCCGAGCGCGGTGGCAACATGCTCGGCGGCGAGCATGCCGCTGCCCATCGCATTATGTACGCCCTTGATGCGCGGTACGTTGACGAAGCCCGCCGCGCAGCCGATCAGTGCGCCGCCCGGGAAGCTCAGGCGCGGCACCGACTGATAGCCGCCCTCGGTGATGGCGCGTGCGCCATAGGAGATCCGCTTGCCGCCCTCGAACACAGGGCTGATCGAGGGATGGGTCTTGAAGCGCTGGAATTCGTCGAACGGCGACAGATAGGGATCGTCGTAGTTGAGATGCACGACGAAGCCGACCGCGACCTTGTTGTCGTCGTAATGGTAGAGGAACGAGCCGCCGCCGGTCCTGTTGTTCAGCGGCCAGCCGAACGAATGCTGGATCAGGCCCTTCTGGTGCTTGGCGGGATCGATCTCCCAGACTTCCTTCAGCCCGATGCCGAATTTCGCCGGCTCGCTCTTGGCGTCGAGCGAATATTTGGCGATCAGCTGCTTGCTCAGGCTGCCGCGCGCGCCTTCGGCGAACAGCGTGTATTTGCCGAGCAGCTCCATGCCGCGCGTGAAGGAGTCCTTCAGGCTGCCGTCACGGGCGATGCCCATGTCGCCGGTGGCGATGCCGCGCACCGCGCCGTTGTCGTCGTACAGCACCTCGGCCGCGGCAAAGCCCGGATAGATTTCGACGCCGAGCGCCTCCGCCTTCGGCGCCAGCCAGCGGCAGACATCGCCGAGCGAGCCGATATAGCAGTGATGATTATACATCAGCGGCGGCATCATGAAATTCGGCAGCCGGATCGCACCGACCTCGGTGGTCCAATAGAAGCGGTCCTTCTTGACCTGCGTCTTCAGCGGGCAGTCCGCATCCTCGCGCCAATCTGGAATCAACTTGTCGAGCGAGACCGGATCGATCACCGCGCCCGACAGGATATGCGCGCCGACCTCGGAACCCTTCTCCACCACGACGATGCTGAGATCGGCATTGAGCTGCTTCAGCCGGATTGCCGCGGCGAGGCCCGACGGCCCGGCGCCGACGATCACGACGTCGAATTCCATGGATTCGCGGGGAGGAAGTTCTTCTGCACTCATGATCTTGTCTCAGCCCGATTGAGAACGGCTCTAAAGGGCTCTTGTTTACGATTTTTGCGGAGAGGACAACCATGGAAATGCAACTGCGGGGCGTTTCACGCCGGCCCGATCCATATTAGATTGGCATAATGGATTTGATCCCCGAACCCGCCCCTAATCTCAGGCAATTGCTGGCTTTTTATCTGGAGGCCGGGGTCGATTGCGCGCTGATGGAGGAGCCGGTCGATCGGCTGAGCGAGCCCGAGGCCCCCACGGCGCCTGCCCCCGTGCGCGAGACCGCGCCGTCCGCCCCGGCCAGGGATATGCCCGCCGCGATGCCGGCAGTTCCGCGCAGCGAAACTGCCGCGGTCCCGGAAGCGGCCATCGCGCTGGCGCGCGACGCGGCGCGAACGGCGCCGACGCTGGACGTGCTGCGGGCGCTGTTGGAAAAATTCGAAGGTTGCGCGCTCAAAAACACCGCGACGCGCCTCGTGTTCGCCGACGGCAACCCCGAGGCCCGCATCATGTTCGTCGGCGAGGCGCCCGGCCGCGACGAGGACATCGAGGGCCTGCCCTTCGTCGGGCGTTCCGGCAAGCTGCTCGACCGCATGATCGCGGCGATCGGGCTCGACCGCAGCAAGGCCTATATCGCCAACGTGATTCCCTGGCGCCCACCGGGCAACCGCACGCCGACGCCGCAGGAGACGCAAATCTGCCTGCCGTTCATCCAGCGGCAGATCGAGCTCGTGAACCCAGACGTGCTGGTGACGCTCGGCAATCCTTCGACGCAAACGCTGCTGCAGACGCGCGAGGGCATCATGCGCACCCGCGGCAAGTGGTTCGACTACGACACCGGCAGCCGCACCATCCGCGCCATGGCGACCTTCCACCCGGCCTATCTGTTGCGCTCGCCGTCCTACAAGCGGATGTCGTGGCAGGACCTGCGCGCCATCGCCAAGGCACTTGAGACCATTCCGCCGCGATGATCGGGCAGCCCATGAACAAGGCCGAGACCAAGGCCGACCGCTATCGCGATTTTTTCGACCTGCAGCTTCGCTTCGCCGAGGCCGTCGCCGGGCAAACATCGACGCCGATTGCCGAGGCCGTATTGCTCTACACCAATTTCCATCGCCGCTTCGGCCTTGGTGATGTCAGCCGGGATGGCTTGAACCCGGCATGGCACGACTACGCGGGCAAACTCGCCGAGCTCGACAGCCATGAGCAGCGGGCCGGCTGGACACAGGCGTTCTATGCGCAGGTCCCGGAGGAGCGGTCCGCGTCTGCCGGGCACGTATTCGGCTGCTTTGAGTTCGACGCCGACGAGGAAACCGGGATCGTGCGCCCCCACTTCTATAACCGTGATCCGTCCGGCGCGCTCGGCAGGGCCAGAACGGAAGAGCGGCGGCGCGAACTTCAAACCATGTTCGCCTATCTCAAGCGGCGCTTTCCGGCGGCGAGGCGCGTCGAAGGCCGCTCGTGGCTTTACGGCACGGAAGCCTATCGCCGGTTGTTTCCCGAGGACTACGTCCGATCACGCGCGGTGATCGAAGGCGTCAGCCGGTTTCAGGGCATGGCATGGTGGGGGCAGTTTCTCGATCGCGAAGGCCATGTGAAGCAGCCGCTGCGCGAGGCCCTGATTCGCAATCTCGATCGGCTCGACCCCGGCAGGCTTTGGGAGGCGTTTCCGCTTCCGGTCTTTCGGGTCAGCGCCCCGATCGATAGTTTCTATGCCGCGTATGGAATTTAGCTACGGCGCCTTCGGCCGCACGATGGCCCAGCCGATGCGCAACAGCGGCTGACGGCCGTTCACCAGCCATTCGAAGGCGCGCGGCACTTCCGGCACGAGGCCGGGAAAACGCTGCGCGATCTCGGGCGGCGGCGCGCCCGAGGTATCGGAGGCGCGCCAGACCACCACGCCGCCGGTCTCGCTGAATTTCGCAACCGACAGCCAGGGCGTCCGCTCCGGCGTGGCATCGAGCAGCAGATGCGGGCGCCCGCGGCTCATCGCGATGAAGCTGGCGAGCTGCGGATCGCCGGCCACCGCGCGCAGCCGCTGATTGGTCCGTCGTTCGAAATTGTCGCCAAAGAATTGCGCGATCGCCTTGGCCGGCAGCGACGTCGAGACTTCGTTCGCACCGGTCCATGGCAGGAACGCCGTCGCCGCGATGACAGCCACGGCGGGCGCGATGATGGCGACCGCCCACACCGTTCGCAGCAGGCGCTGGCGCCGCAGATGGATCAGGTCGCCGGTCGCCACGACCACGGCAAGTCCGGACATCAACAAGGCGACGCCCGCTCCACCGACGATACGATCGAAATTGAAGAAACCCGCGATCAGGCTGCCGAACAGCGCCGGCGCCAGCGCGAAGAAGAAGACGAAGTCGCGCGCCAGCGGGTCGACCGGCGGCCGGTAGATGATCGGCGCCTCCGCGGCGTCGCGGGCGAACCAGCCGGAGTTGAGAATCACCAGGAGCACGATGGCCGCCATNGCCAGCACCAGNCCACCGAGCANCCAGCCCCACTGCATGGCGCGCGCGGCAAGATCGGCGAGCGCGGGCCATGGCGGCATCACNAGCGCATCGGCGCGGAGCAGCCAGATCATGTAGGGCAGCACCAGGACGACGATCACCAGCAGCGAATAAAGCGGATCGAGCGACATCAGCACGCGCCGTCCCCGCTCGGTGGCGGCGGCGAATCCGACGAGCAGCAGCAACAGGCCGATCGCGGCCGGCGTCGTCAGCAGCAGAAGCCCGGCCTCGATCGACCAGGCGAACCAGGCACTGCGCCGGTTCTGGCCGATCAATTGCCAGGAATGCAACAGCAGCAGCGCCCATAGCGGGCGCGTCAGCACCAGCGGACCGAATTCGACGCCGGGCGAGCTGAACGCCACGATCGTCATCGAGAGCAGGACGGCGAGCACCGCCTGCTGCCCGCCGACGATGGCGCGGGCGAGCTGGTAGTAGACCCAGAAGGTGACGACGGCGCAGACCTGCGCCAGCAGATAGACGCCGAACATGGTGTTGCCGGCGGCGCGGAAGGCAATGTCGGCGAGCCAGAACGCCAGCGGCGGTCCGAGCCAGGTGCCGACCTGGTATTCGCGGCCGAAGGCCAGCACGGTCGCGAGATCGCCGGGCGGGCTGCGGTAGAGCAGCATCGGCAGGATCAGCCACAGTGCCGCCTGCACCAGCACCACAATCCAGACCACCAGCCGCGGCCGGGCGCGGATCAATTCGACAACGAGCGATGTGAAACGCATGAACCGTCCGAATGCCCGGGCCTGGCGGCCCTATCCCCCAACACGTTTGATAGAGCGCAGGAGCCGCGGAGGCAACCGATCTTAGATCGTGACGGAGATATCGGAAGCGATCTCCCCGTCCACCGTGAACAGATCGCGTTCGACTTCGACCGTTTCAGGGAAATGCTTCTGCCGCGCGGCGACGACCGGCGCGAAGAAGCGGCGGTGGTGAATGCTGGGGCCGAGCCGGTCCAGCGCCTCGCGATGTTCCGGCACCGCGTAGCCCTTGTGGGTTTCGAAGCCGTAGCCCGGGCAATCCAGCGCCAGGGCGCTCATCAGGCGGTCGCGCGTCACCTTGGCGATGATCGAGGCCGCCGCGATCGACACCACAATGCCGTCGCCGCCGATCACCGCCTCGCAGTCGCACGGCGCATCGATCTTGTCGCGGCCGTCGACGAACACATGCTTCGGCATTTCCGGCAACGCGCGCACCGAGCGCGCCAGCGCCCACAGCGAGGCGCGCAAGATATTGTCGCGGTCGATCCGCGCCGGCGAGGCAAAGGCGACGGCAAAGGACGAGGTGGCGCAGATCTCCTCGAACAGTTCCTCGCGGCGCTCGGCGGTGAGCCGCTTGGAATCGTCGATGCCCTTGGGGATTCGCTTCGGATCGAGAATGACGGCGGCCGCCACCACCGGTCCGGCCAGCGGACCGCGCCCGGCCTCGTCGCAGCCGGCGACCGGCCAGACGCCGCGCTTGATCAGCGCCCGTTCGCGGCGAAAGCTGGCAGGCGCGACCGCAATCACGCCCTTGGGCAGCCTGGACGGCTCCTTGCCGGCCTGCTTGCCTGAGTTGCCGTTGGTTTTTTTGGCGGACTTGTCACGAATCATGGCCGGGATCGTGCGCAAGCGCGCGCCGTCGCGCAACCGGGAACCCGGCTCAATTCCCGTTATTCAGCATGGCGTTGCCGCCATTCCCCGGCTTCGATCACGTAAACGCTGCGAGGCCCGCGATTGGCGTCCGCAATCGTCCTCACGAAGCGCATGCCGAGTTTTTCCAGCGCATGAATGGACGGCGTGTTTTGCGGGTTGACCAGCCCGAGCAGTCTTTCGCATGCGAGCTGCTCGAACCCGAAAGCGAGCTGCGCCTTGCCGATTTCGGTTGCAAGCCCCCTGCCCCATGCCCGGCGCGCGAGTACAAACCCGACTTCAAAGTCGTCGGCGCCAAGCGCGGCGCAGGGCGACAGGCCGGCAAAGCCGATGATTTCGCCATCGGGCTTTTCCGTCAGAACCGCCATCCCGGTGAGGCGGTCGCCGAATGTGAAGAATTTCCGGATGAAGTCCTCGGCGGCCTCGCGTGCCATCGGCGCTCCGGCAAACGCAAAGCGCATCACCTCGCCGTCGCTGAAGATCAGCGCCTGCAGGATAGATATGTCGGCCTCGGCCGCCGCGCGCAGGGCAAGGCGCGGCGTCGTCAAGATGACGCGCGGCTGTCGTTCCGATGCTGGTGCAAGCTTCCGGTCCATCAGCCCGCAATACGGCAATTCGCCGGCAGAAAGAAGTACCCCGGCCGCAACGGTTGCAGGCTTAGTCAGGCAGATGGACCCGCCGGTCGTCGCCGACCTCGATGCCGGGCGCGACCACGACTTCCCAGGGATGATTGTCGGGATCGCCGAAATAGCCGGAGTAGCCGCCGTAGTCGGTCTTGTGCGCCGGCTTCAACAGCGTCGCGCCACAGGAGATGACGAAATCGAGCACGGCGTCGACCTCCTCGGTAGAACTGCAATTCCAGGCGACAGCGTCGCGCCACAGGAGATGACGAAATCGAGCACGGCGTCGACCTCCTCGGTAGAACTGCAATTCCAGGCGAGCGTCGAGCCGCGGAAGGTTTTCGGCCGCGGCTGATCCGGCAATGTGACGTCGGCAGCGAGTTGGTCCCACGGGAACAGCGCGAGCATCGTCCCGCCGGTATCGAAGAAGGCCACGGCCTCCCCCGTTGCGCG
>JGI25153J46596_10002483_pt1 | contig 10585 bp, 8 predicted proteins | sample AraplaMF_Col_mMF_FD_46596 | JGI IMG/M metagenome (IMG submission 46596)
ATGGGCTGACGCTCGGATCCATCTATGGCCTTGTGGCTATTGGCTATACGATGGTTTACGGCATTATCGGCATGATCAATTTCGCCCATGGCGACATTTTCATGCTCGGTGGTTTCGCCGCTCTTATCGTCTTCCTCGTCCTCACATCCATCTTCGCAGGTCTCCCGGTGGCAGTTCTGCTGCTGGCGATGCTTGTCGTCGCGATGTTGATGACGAGCTTGTGGAACTGGACGATTGAGCGCGTCGCATACCGTCCCCTGCGCGGTTCCTTCCGCCTGGCGCCGCTGATTACCGCGATCGGCATGTCGATCACGCTGTCCAATTTCATCCAGGTGACGCAGGGTCCACGCAACAAGCCGATTCCGCCGATGGTGAGCTCGGTCTACCAGTTCGGCAACATTTCGGTGTCGCTGAAACAGATCATCATCATCGTGATCACGGCAGTGCTGCTCACGATCTTCTGGTACATCGTCAATCGTACCGCACTCGGCCGTGCCCAGCGCGCCACTGAGCAGGATCGCAAGATGGCAGCGCTGCTCGGCGTCAACGTCGACCAGACGATCTCGATCACTTTCGTTATGGGTGCGGCACTCGCAGCCGTCGCCGGCACGATGTACCTGATGTATTATGGCGTCGCCTCGTTTAACGACGGCTTCACGCCCGGTGTGAAGGCCTTCACGGCAGCCGTTCTCGGCGGTATCGGTTCGTTACCCGGCGCCGTCTTCGGCGGCCTCCTTATCGGCCTTATCGAGTCGCTGTGGTCGGCATACTTCACCATCGCCTATAAGGACGTCGCGACCTTTGCGATCCTGGCTTTCGTGTTGATCTTCAAGCCGACCGGCATCCTCGGGCGGCCGGAAGTCGAGAAGGTATAACGTCATGGCAAACATCGAAAATTCTGCAGGCAAGCCCGATGCCGGACTTGTCCGCAAAGGCCTTACCGAAGCTCTTTTCGCCGCCGTCCTGTCGTTCGGCATGTTCGTTCTCTATGTCGGCCTCAAGACCGACCAGAACATCAGCAACGAGCTGATCATTGTCCAGCGCTGGGGCCTGCTTGCGATCTTCGTCGCGGTCGCCGCCATCGGCCGCTTCGCCACGGTGGTTTTCCTGCGGCCGCATCTCGACAGCCGCAAGCTGGCAAAGTCGAGACAGGGCGAACTCGACATCTCAACCGAGAAGAGCTTCTTCCACCGGCATTTCCTGAAGATCGCGCTGATCGCGCTGCTGCTTTATCCCATGGTGGTGGTGGCGTTCAAAGGCCCTCAGGGCTCGCTGACATATGTCGACAATTTCGGCATCCAGATCCTGATCTATGTAATGCTCGCCTGGGGGCTGAACATCGTCGTCGGCCTCGCCGGCCTGCTCGACCTCGGCTATGTCGCCTTCTATGCTGTTGGCGCTTATTCCTACGCGCTGCTTTCGAGCTATTTCGGCCTGTCCTTCTGGGTACTGCTGCCGCTTTCGGGCATCTTCGCGGCACTCTGGGGCGTCATTCTCGGCTTCCCGGTGCTGCGCCTGCGCGGCGATTACCTGGCCATCGTGACGCTTGCCTTCGGTGAAATCATTCGTCTCGTCCTCATCAACTGGACTGAAGTGACGAAGGGCACTTTCGGTATCTCGAGCATCCCGAAGGCAACACTCTTCGGCATTCCCTTCGATGCGACGGCGGCGGCTTTGCCAAGCTCTTTCACCTGCCGATCTCCTCGGCCTATTACAAGATCTTCCTCTTTTACCTGATCCTGGCACTCTGCATGCTGACGGCCTATGTCACCATCCGGCTGCGCCGCATGCCGATCGGGCGCGCCTGGGAAGCCTTGCGCGAAGACGAGATCGCCTGCCGTTCGCTCGGCATCAACACGGTCACGACCAAGCTCACCGCCTTTGCTACGGGCGCGATGTTTGCCGGTTTCGCCGGCTCGTTCTTCGCCGCCCGCCAGGGCTTCGTCTCGCCGGAATCCTTCGTCTTCCTGGAATCGGCCGTCATTCTCGCTATCGTCGTTCTCGGCGGCATGGGTTCGTTGACCGGCATCGCGATTGCCGCCATCGTCATGGTCGGCGGCACCGAGTTGTTGCGCAGCATGGACTTCCTAAAACTCATCTTCGGACCCGATTTTACGCCGGAACTCTACCGCATGTTGATCTTCGGCCTCGCCATGGTCGTCGTCATGTTGTTCAAGCCGCGCGGCTTCGTCGGTTCGCGTGAGCCGACAGCCTTCCTCCGAGAGCGCAAGGCGATATCCGGAAGCTTCATCAAGGAGGGCCATGGTTGATGAGCCCCGTAACGAATACGATGTCTGACGACACTCTTCTCAAGGTCGAACACCTGTCGATGAAGTTCGGCGGCCTGATGGCCATCAACGACTTCTCCTTCGAAGCCAAGCGCGGCGATATCACCGCGCTGATCGGGCCGAACGGCGCCGGCAAGACCACCGTCTTCAACTGCATCACCGGCTTCTACAAGCCGACGATGGGCATGATCACGTTCAACCAGAAGAGCGGCAAGCAATACCTGCTGGAGCGCCTGCCGGACTTTCGCATCACCAGGGAAGCCAAGGTCGCACGCACCTTCCAGAACATCCGGCTGTTCTCCGGCCTGACCGTTCTNGAAAACCTGCTGGTTGCCCAGCACAACAAGCTGATGAAGGCATCGGGTTATACGATCCTCGGCCTCATCGGTGTCGGCCCCTATANGCGGGAAGCGGCCGGGGCGATCGAGCTTGCCCGTTTCTGGCTTGAGAAGGCCGACCTGATCGACCGCGCCGACGACCCCGCCGGCGACCTGCCCTACGGCGCCCAGCGGCGTCTCGAAATTGCCCGCGCCATGTGCACTGGCCCCGAGCTGCTTTGCCTGGATGAACCGGCTGCCGGCCTCAACCCACGGGAATCGGCAACGCTTAACGCGCTGCTGAAGAGCATTCGCGCCGAAACAGGAACGTCGATCCTGCTGATCGAGCACGACATGTCGGTGGTCATGGAAATCTCCGACCACGTCGTCGTCCTCGAATATGGTCAGAAGATTTCCGATGGCACGCCGGATCACGTGAAGAACGATCCGAGGGTTATCGCGGCCTATCTCGGTGTCGAGGATGAAGAAGTGGAAGAGGTGATCGCAGCCGTCGAGCAGCTCGAAGGAGGCGCAAACTGATGGGCGATGAAGTAATGACCGGTCAACCGCTCCTTCAGGTCAACAGCGTCGAAACCTATTACGGCAATATCCGCGCGCTGGCCGGCGTCGATGTCCACGTCAACAAGGGCGAGATCGTCAGCCTGATCGGCGCCAATGGCGCCGGCAAGTCGACACTGATGATGACGATCTGCGGCAGCCCGCAGGCCCGCACCGGTTCGGTGGTCTTCGAGGGCCGCGACATCACCCGCATGCCGACGCATGAAATTGCCCGTCTACGCATTGCACAGTCGCCAGAAGGCCGCCGCATCTTCCCGCGCATGACGGTTCTGGAAAATCTTCAGATGGGCGCAGGCCTCGACAATCTGAAACACTTCGCCGAAGACGTTGAGAAGATCTTCACGCTCTTCCCGCGTCTCAAGGAACGTCACGCCCAGCGCGGCGGAACACTTTCGGGCGGTGAGCAGCAGATGCTGTCGATCGGCCGCGCGCTGATGGCGCGCCCGAAGTTGCTGCTTCTCGACGAACCCTCGCTCGGTCTTGCGCCGCTGATCGTCAAGGGCATCTTCGAGGCGATCAAGAAGCTCAACGAGGCGGAGGGGCTGACCGTTTTCCTCGTCGAGCAGAACGCGTTCGCCGCCCTCAGGCTTTCTCACCGCGCCTACGTGATGGTGAACGGCAAGGTGACGATGAGCGGCTCCGGCAAGGAGCTTCTTGCCAATCCCGAGGTCCGCGCCGCCTATCTCGAAGGCGGAAGACACTAGGTCGAAAGGAGAGTTTGACATGCAGGGACTTTTCTTCGAAGCGGATGTCGGCCCCCTTGTGGCGATCCGTGTCATCGTCTTGCTCTTAGGCTTCTGGACGGCCTGGCGCGCCGGCAAAGCGGTTGCCGAGGGCTGGAGCGACTATCCGCTGGTCATCGTCTATACATTTCTGCTCGCCTGGGCGATGCAGTTCCTGCATCATGCCCTGTTCAATGGGCCAATGCTTAGCACCTTCTACTATATCCTCGATTTCGTGACGCTGCTGGTCTTCTCGACGGCCGGCTTCCGCCACCGCCGCACCAATCAGATGGTTAACAACTATTACTGGCTGTACGAAAAGACTTCCGCGTTTTCGTGGAAGGACAAACATTGACAGTCCGTTGAAACTAGGCATGAATTGCCTTCCGAGTGGAACAGCTTTCCTGGCGCAGTCAATGGTGGGTAGTGCGCTGGGCCTTGGACCGGAACCCGCCCAAAAATTGGGAGTAATAATATGAAGAAGTCTCTTCTGTCGGCAGTGGCTCTGACGGCGATGCTCGCCTTCAGCGGCAACGCGTGGGCCGACGTTCTCATCGCTGTCGCTGGTCCGCTGACTGGTCCGAACGCCGCGTTCGGCGCTCAGCTCCAGAAGGGTGCTGAACAGGCAGCCGCCGACATCAACGCTGCTGGCGGCATTAACGGCGAGCAGATCAAGATCGAACTCGGCGACGACGTCTCCGACCCGAAGCAGGGCATTTCGGTTGCCAACAAGTTCGCTGCTGACGGCGTCAAGTTCGTCATCGGCCACTTCAACTCGGGCGTTTCGATTCCGGCTTCGGAAGTCTATGCCGAAAACGGCATCCTCGAAATCACCCCGGCCGCGACGAACCCGACCTTCACGGAACGGGGCCTCTGGAACACGTTCCGCACCTGCGGCCGTGACGACCAGCAGGGTGCCATCGCCGGCAAGTATCTTGCCGATCACTTCAAGGACGCCAAGATCGCTGTCGTTCACGACAAGACCCCCTACGGTCAGGGCCTTGCCGACGAAACCAAGAAGGCTATGAACGCCGCCGGCGTGACGGAAGTCATTTACGAAGGCATCAATGTCGGCGACAAGGACTTCTCGGCCCTCATCGCCAAGATGAAGGAAGCCGGCGTCTCGATCATCTATTGGGGTGGTCTGCACACCGAAGCCGGTCTCATCATCCGCCAAGCGGCTGACCAGGGCCTGAAGGCGACGCTGGTTTCGGGCGACGGTATCGTTTCGAACGAACTGGCCTCGATCGCTGGCGACGCCGTCGCCGGTACGCTGAACACCTTCGGCCCCGATCCGACGGCGAACCCTGCCAACAAGGAACTTGTCGAAAAGTTCAAGGCCGCTGGTTTCAATCCGGAAGCCTACACGCTCTATTCCTACGCTGCGATGCAGACGATTGCCGGGGCCGCCAAGGCTGCCGGCTCGCTGGATCCTGAGGCCGTTGCCAAGGCCATGAAGGAAAAGGGCCCGTTCCCGACCGTTCTCGGCGACATTTCGTTCGATGAAAAGGGCGATCCGAAGATCCCCGGCTACATCATGTACGAATGGAAGAAGGGTCCGGACGGCAAGTACAGCTACTTCCCGCAGGGCATGTAAGCTTCGCTCCCCTTTATGGGACATGACTATCGAAGCCCGGTTCCGACCGGGCTTCTTTCTTTTTGCGGGCGTTTCAATTTTCGCCTGGCTGGTCTAACTCTTGGCATCGTTTTGAAGCGTCGAGTGGAACCGTCATGTCCAAACCCCGCATTCTCGTCACCCGGCGCTGGCCAGCCACGGTGGAAGCCGTCCTTGCCGAACGTTTCGACGTGACGTTCAATCCTGACGATATTCCGCTCGGTGAAAACGAGCTAAGGCTGGCGCTCTCGACTTATGATGCCGTATTGCCGACGGTTTCCGATCGGTTGCCCGCCGCTGTCTTCGACGGCGTGCCTGTTGTCACCAAGATCCTTGGCAATTTCGGCGTCGGCTACAATCACATCGATATATCCGCTGCCAGGGCGAGAGGCATTGCGGTCACAAACACGCCGGGCGTGCTGACCGACTGCACGGCCGATATCGCCATGTTGCTGCTGCTCTCCGTTGCCCGGCGCGGCNGNGAGGGCGAGCGGCAGGTACGCGCTGGTGNATGGAAGGGCTGGTGCCCGACNCATATGGTCGGCACCAAGGTGACCGGGAAGACGGTCGGCATCATCGGTTTCGGCCGAATCGGCAAGGCCTTCGCGCAACGCTGCCATTTCGGCTTCGGCATGGATGTGGTGTTCTTCAACCGTTCACCGATCGATCCACCGGAGGCGGCGCGTTACGGCGCGCGGCAGCTGCCGACGATTGAGTCCGTGCTGGCGGTGGCTGATTTCGTCTCGCTGCATTGCCCCGGTGGAGCAGAGAACCGACACCTGATAAATGCGGCACGGCTTACGGCGATGAAGCCGGGCGCCTTTCTCATCAATACGGCGCGTGGCGACGTGGTGGATGAGGCGGCGCTGATTGCAGCGCTCAAGGCGGGCACGATCCGCGGCGCCGGGCTTGACGTCTACGAGGCGGAACCTGATGTCCCGGAGGCGCTGCGGCGGATGGAGAACGTCATGGTGCTGCCGCATCTCGGCAGCGCCACGGAAGAGACGCGGACCGCCATGGGCATGAAGGTAATCGACAACGTGGCGGCGTTTTTCGAGGGCAGGGATGTGCCGGATCGGGTGGTTTAGCGACCAGCCGCCAACGCCATCTCACATCTCGTGCAGCACATGCGTGGCCTTCACGGCGGCTGATGCACGGTTCTCGACGCCGAGCTTCACATAAATCTGTTCGAGGTGCTTGTTCACCGTCCGCGCCGACAGTCCCAATATTTCGCCGATGTCGCGGTTGGCCTTGCCCTTGGCAATCCAGAGCAGCACTTCGGATTCGCGCTGGGTGAGCGAAAACCGCTGGCGCAGCACCGCGTCGTCGCTGCGCTGATTGGCGGCAGTGAGGCGGAAGAGATATTCGTCAGGGCCGATTGCGCCGAGGAAGGCGAGCTGCAGCGCCGCTTGGCCGGCATGGGCAACGGAGATGATGCCGTCGCGCACCGCGGCGACGCGGTCGCGCATCCAGTCGGCGATATGGTGGACGACGATCTCCATGCCGTCGTCGCTGCCCATGGCCGCATTGACCAGCCGTGTGGCTTGCGGCGTTGACCAGTGGATGGCACCGTCGCCCTTGACAGCCAGCAGATGGCGGCCGGCCGCGTCCAGCGCGATGCGGGCGCTTTGGGCCGAGCGAGCGTTGCGCAGATGGACACGGATGCGGGCGCGCAGTTCATCGATATTGATTGGCTTGCTGAGATAATCGACGCCGCCGGATTCCAGCGCGTGCACGACATGCTCGGTCTCGGTCAGGCCGGTCATGAAGATGACAGGCACCTGTGCCACCGCGGCATTCGCCTTCAGCCGACGGCAGGTCTCGAAGCCGTCCATGGCGGGCATCACCGCGTCGAGCAGGATGATATCGGGCGTGATGCGCTCGACGATACCAAGTGCGGCCGTGCCCGACGTGGCGATCAGCACCGAGAAGCCGGATTGTTCGAGTGCGTCGGTCAAGAAGCCGAGTGCTTCGGCCGAGTCGTCGACGAGCAGAACGATGTCGCGGGGGAGGGCCGGCTCAGGCAATGGGTTCCACCTTTTCGTCGAAGTCGTGCAGGAAGGTCATGAAGCCGGCGAGATCGAAGGCGGCGACATAGGCGCGAAGTTCCTCTGTGAATGGCTGATTTGCCTCCACCTTGGCAAGGTCGGAAAGCTTGGCTTCGATACCTCTGATATAGCCGATCTCGCCGAGCCGCAGCAATTCCTGGATATGGGCAGCGCCTGGGCTCAGCATCGGCGCTTCGATCTTAACAGGAACGGCTGGCGCGGCATCGGCAAAGATCCATTTCAGGCCAAGATGCAGGGCGAGCTTGTCGCGCAGCTGGCGGATGTCGACCGGTTTGCCGATCGCATCGTTATGGCTGTCGTCACTGTCGCTGAGAACCGCCGCATCACCAATATTGGCCGAAAGCATCAGCACTGGCGCCGTCTGACCGGCCTCGCGCAGACGCGAGACGAGCTGCCAGCCGTTCATGCCGGGCATCAGGATATCGACAAGGAAGAGGTCCGGTATGATGCCCTCGATCAGCGTCAGGCATTCGCCGCCGCCTGCCGCCGTCAGCACGATGAAATCGAGCGGCGCCAGGATTTCGCGCATCATCTCGCGGTGGTCCTCGTTATCGTCGACGACCACGACCGTGCGGCGCGGGCCGTCGTAACCGACGATGCGCTTCTCTTGCGGTGCGGCGGCCACGGCGCGCATGACGGCGGACAGCATCAGCCGGACGCGGAAGGTCGAGCCTTCGTCCTTCACGCTCGAAACCGAAATCTCGCCGCCGAGCGTGTTGGTCAGAAGCCGGGTGATGGTGAGGCCGAGGCCAAGCCCCGGCATTGGCCGCACGCTTTCAGCCTCGCCGCGCTGGAAGGGTTCGTAGATGCGGGTCAGGTCTTTCTCCGTGATGCCGCGGCCGGTGTCAGTGACGGTGAAGGTCGCGACCTGGCTGCGATAGCCGACATCGAAGGTGACGCTGCCTTCGTCGGTGAACTTGATGGCATTGGAGAGCAGGTTGACCAGGATCTGGCGCAGGCGCTTTTCGTCGGTACGGACGAACTGCGGCAAGGCCGGCGAGCGCTCATGGATGAAGGTGAGCCCCTTTGCCTGCGCCTGCGGGCGGAACATATCGACGATCTGGTCGAGGAAATCCTGGATGTTGATCTCGTTGGAATAGACCTGCAGGCGGCCGGCCTCGATCTTGGAAATATCGAGCAGGCCGTCGATCAGCCCGGAGAGGTGTTCGGCGCTGCGGCGAATGACCTTGATCGAGGATTGGCGCGGCGCCGGGATGGTCTCGTCGCGTTCGAGGATCTGGGCGTAGCCGAGTACGGCGTTCAGCGGCGTGCGCAGCTCATGGCTGAGCCCGACGACGTAGCGGCTCTTGGCGCGGTTGGCGGCCTCGGCCGTCTCTTTGGCGTTCTGCAAGGCGGCGTCGGTCTTCTTGTGGGCGGCGATTTCCTTGAGCAACAGTGTGTTCTGGCGCGAGGATTCCTCCTCGGCAACGACGCGGCTGTCATGGGCGAGCACATAGAACCAGCAGACAACGCCNGAGATTACCGAGAAGACGAAGAAGACGATGAAGATGGTGCGGTNGACGACTTCGGCGGTCGCGGGTGAGGCGGAGGCGACCTGATGGGCGATCATCGCCAGGATCGCGCCGATGGCNGTCAATGCCAGCACGACGGCGATGCCGTAGCGGCCGAGGCGCGTCGTCAGCTTCCCCAGAATGGTTTCCGGCAGCAGCGCCTTGGCGACGGTGCCGACCTGCGCGTTGAAACGGGCGGCGGGCTTGCACATGTCGTGGCAGCGGCTGTCGAGCGAACAGCAGAGCGAGCAGATCGGCGCGGCGTAGGCCGGGCACCAGGCCATGTCCTCCGGTTCGAAGGGATGTTCGCAGACCGAGCAGGTAATGCTCGTCAGNTTCTTCCAGCTCTGGCGCGGCTTGCGGGCGAGGTAGAACTTGCCTTTCGTCGCCCANGCGATGACAGGCGAGGTGATCAGCGCGATGACGAGGGTGATATAGGGGGCGAGCGAGGCGGCGATGTCGCCGAAGGCACCGAAATGGGCGATCAGCGACACCGTCGCCGACAGCGTCATGGCGCCGAGGCCGACCGGGTTGATGTCGTAGAGGTGGGCGCGCTTGAACTCGATGCCGGGGGGAGCAAGGCCCAGCGGCTTGTTGATGAAGAGATCGGCGGAGATCGTGCAGAGCCAGGCCATGGCGATGATCGAGAAGATGCCGAGCGTCTCCTCCAGCAGCCGGTAAATGCCGAGTTCCATCAAAAGCAGGGCGATTGCGACGTTGAAGACCAACCAGATGACGCGGCCGGGATGGCTGTGGGTCAGCCGCGAGAAGAAGTTCGACCAGGCGAGGGAGCCTGCATAGGCGTTCATCACGTTGATCTTCAGCTGCGAGACGACGACGAAGGCAGCCATCAACAGCAGCGCCGCATTGTGCCAGGGGACCATGTAGCCGAAGGCGGTCAGATACATCTGCGCCGGGTCGGCGGCGCGATCGAGGGGCACACCCGAGGTGAAGGTCAGCACGACCAGGAATGAACCGGCAAGCAGCTTCGGGGCGCCGATGATGACCCAGCCGGGCCCGGCGAGAAAGATCGCCAGGCGATGGCGCCACTTGCGCTGTGGATCCGGCGGCAGGAAGCGCAGGAAGTCGGCCTGTTCGCCGATCTGCGACATCAGCGCCAGGATGACGGCAGAAGCAGCGCCGAACTCCACAAGATCGAATTCGGCGATGGTGCCGGGCGGGCCGGAGGCATGGCGGATGCCGGCGAAGGCGCGCCAGAGATCGAATTTTTCCCAGTCCAGCAAGGCGATGAAGATGAAGGGAAGGATATTCAGCACGATCCAGAAGGGCTGGGTCATCAGCTGGAACTTGCTGATCAGCCGCACGCCGTGCGTCACCAGCGGGATGACCATGACGGCGCTGATGATGTAGCCGATCCAGAGCGGGATGCCGAGAGTGAGCTCCAGCGCTCCGGACATGATCGATGCCTCGATCGCAAACAGCATGAAGGTGAAGCTTGCATAGATCAGCGAAGTGATGGTCGA
>JGI25153J46596_10002492_pt1 | contig 10573 bp, 7 predicted proteins | sample AraplaMF_Col_mMF_FD_46596 | JGI IMG/M metagenome (IMG submission 46596)
TATATTTTCAATCTTGTTTTTAAGTGATCCTGCGGTAACCACAACGGCCTGCAGGTCGGTCAGCTTCTCGGCCATGCTGAAAATAACCTTTAGCAGGTCGCCCTGGTTCAATGCATAACCTGTTTGTTTCTGGGATACCATTCCCATTGCTTCCACTGTAATGGAATAGGGAGCACCCAAGGGCAGCTCTTTCAGAAAAAACTCACCTTTATCATTGGATACAGCNCTTGTCTGAAATCCTGTTGATTCATTTTTTACCAGTATGAATGCACCTGGTAATGGTGNGTTGTTAGTTCCGCTTACTTTGCCGGAAATGCCTGCCAGGTTGGTTTGGGCTATTGAATAAATAGCATACAGACACAGAATAATACTGAAGAATGACCCTCTTTTTAAAAGATTCATCATGACGGTTTTTGATTAAGAAGGTGCAAATATTAAAAGCGAAGGTTAAGCCCGGTTTAACAAAGTATTAACGTTGTATAAAGAATTTGTTACTGGAATGAGGTATTGGATTGAGGAGGATGGAGACAGGTTTGGGGGAGGAATAAAGCGATCCGGTACCGGCTCGCTCTTTATTTCAACTTACTTTCCGGTAGTACCGGCTTGGGGGATAGATTAAACTGGCGATTGGACTATATATTATTTAACTCAACAATTACATTCTGATCTACTAACGTACGTTTTATTCCCATTACTGTTGATGTAGTAACAACCTCCATCAGGACCTTTGTGGAGGGCTTTTCCATTATGATATCCGCAACCAGATGACGATCCTCCAGAAGAATTTCCTGAAGAACCACTATTTGAACTACTAGGAGTAGAAGGAGTGTCAGATCCCCCCGTATCTTTTGAGCAGGATAATGTGAACGCTATTATCAGGGACAATAGGAATAGTTTTCTCATAAGTTATTTTTTTAGGGATTATTTGGTTATAGAATTAGGTATAGTGTACGGGAGTACCCTGCCCGTTATAGAATCAATATTTCACACCTTTCAAAGTATATATATTAGCAACCGATTTAACCTATTAAGGTGACGGCATAAAAATGCGATAAACGATGCTCCTTTCATAAGTGGGTGTATTTTGGTGGTTACACTGAATTACACTTTCGCAGTTCCGCTACCAAGTACTTTTTAGCTATAGTAGAAAAAATATCTGCCGCAGCATTATATCCGTTAAACGCCGCAGGATTTTTTTTGACTATTTTAGTCTTACCAACCTCTTTGCCGGTTTTATTCTCAATTATTCTTATGTAACCCCTGTAGGCTCTTTTAAAGCTTACAACCTTATATTCCCCATCGATTAACAATTGAACCGTATAATCCGCCAATGTGGAATCACCAGTAGTCTTATAACCTTCAAACTTTATTTTCTCAATAATCCGCTCACGACTTTTATTGTCCCGGCCTGATACAAAAAATGTTTGTGCGAAAGTTGATACAGGAAATAGTAAAATTAATAGTGGAATTAATCTTTTCATAGGTCGTGGTATACTTGGTGGTTAATTGGTTGATAACACTTTAGTTTTATTCTATCGGATCTCAGCGCAAGCTGACAAGCAACTATCAAATATTAGGAAGAGTCCCTTTATAATGCTTATATACGTGTTAAGAATGAACTTAGTTCTTTTCTGAAAAGGAAACTGCCCCTTGTCCCCTAAAAACAAGGGATAGCAATCATAAAGATAATATTGTTAATATTAATAATTGTATGAGATTAAATCGGCGATTAGACATCCGATCTGATTCTATATCCCAGTATGGACGAAAAATCTCTCAAACCCTTACCTCTATCTATAATTAGATGGTAATCAATAAAAAAGGGCCTCTGTTACCAGAAGCCCTTTACAAATTTCGGGTGGATGANGGGGCTCGAACCCNCGACCCTCAGAACCACAATCTGATGCTCTAACCAACTGAGCTACAACCACCGTTTCATTTTGCGGACTGCAAAGATAAGTGAAAACCTTCTCAATTTCCAAATAGCTGCCTAAAAAAATTCTATCCTGCCANGTACCCCTAACAATCCNCCGCTATTTGCTCATTTTTCCCTTTCTTTGCGCTCTCTTAAAACTGTGAGCTTACAATGTCTATCTACCTGATTCCGTTCATCTCCGCTTTCATAGGATGGTTCACTAACTGGATCGCCATTAAAATGCTGTTCCATCCCCGGCAGCCTATGAACCTCGGTTTTATGACCCTGCAGGGCATCTTCCCCAAACGGCAGCGGCAGTTTGCCGAAAAGCTGGGCAAGCTGGTAGCAGATGAGCTGTTATCCTTTGACGACATTCGCGAAAAACTCACTGACCCCGAAAAGATCAAAAATATTATTCCCCTGGTAGAAGGTCACCTGGAACACTTCCTGCGCGTAAAGCTGCCGGATGCCATGCCGGTGCTTTCCATGTTCATCGGCGACAGTACCATTAAACAGATCAAGGATGTACTGGTGAAAGAGCTGGACACCCTTTTTCCCATGATGATAGCCCAATACCTGGACAATGTGAAAGACGAGCTGGACCTGGAAAAAATTGTTACCGATAAGGTAGCNGCTTTTTCTTCTGATAAGCTGGAGCAGATCCTGCANGGGATTATGNCGCGCGAGTTCCGTTTTGTNGAGATCATTGGCGGTGTGCTGGGNTTCGTGATCGGGNTGCTGCAGCTGCTGATGGCGTAGAATGAACANCAGCCCATCCCCCGCTGATTGTTAATTACTGTTAAGACCTTTTACCGCTGTTTTTATAGGTTTCCTCGGCTAAAATACCCCATTCGTCATATTAGGCAAACCGGCATATAAATTACCGATAATTTTGTGCCCGGCATCGAACCCAAATCACCTGNTAATATTTTCACACTACAATTAAGATCAACGAATATAAGAGCGATGAAACAATGGTACGTTTTACTGGCTGCAGTCCTGTTAGGACATGCATCCTTACATGCGCAAATACCCATTATGCCCGCTACCGGCGGTAAGCAGGGAGCAGCGGCAGGCGCCCGTGGCGCTAACGGCCAGCGGCAAATGCCCCAGATCGGGCATGTGTATGGCAAGCTGGTAGATGCTGACACTAAAAAACCTATCGGCTATGCGGCAGTAGCCCTGCTGAAACTGCGCGATTCCAGCCTGGTAACCGGTATGCTCACCAAAGAGAACGGCGAATTTAACTTTGAGAACCTGCCTTTTGGCACCTTTAATATGCGCATTACCTTCATGGGTTATGGCAGCATTTATAAAAAGGTGGCCATCAGCCCTCAGACCATGGACCAGGACCTGGGCAACCTGAAAATGCGGCCGGATTCCAAGGTGCTGGGCACCGTGGAAGTTACCGGGCAAAAAAGCGCCTTTACCATGGGTATTGATAAAAAGGTGTTTAACGTAGACCGTAACCTGGTAAGCGTGGGCGGTACCGCGCAGGATGTGCTGAAGAACGTACCGGCCGTGAATGTGGATATTGACGGGAATGTAACGGTACGTAACGCCTCCCCCACCATTTTTGTGGATGGCAAACCCTCTACCCTTACCCTGGACCAGATCCCGGCAGATGCTATTGAAAGCGTGGAGCTGATCACCAACCCCTCTGCCCGGTACGATGCGGAAGGCATGTCCGGCATCCTGAACATTGTACTTAAAAAGAACCGGCGTGCAGGCATTAACGGTATGGTAACCGCAGGCATTGGCACCGGCGATAAATACAACGGCGGCGGCAACATTAATGTGCGCCAGGGAAAAGTGAATGTATTTGCCAACTACATGGTGAATGCCAACCGGAACTGGGGCGATGGTACTACGGACCGTACCAACTACCTGAACGGCGATACCAGCTTCCTGCACCAGCAAAGTAACAGCCGCAGCACCCCTACTTTCCAGTTTGGCCGCGTAGGGTTGGATTATTACCTGGATAACCGCAACACCATCTCTGTTTCACAGAACATTGTAGATGGTAATTTCAAAAACTACGAGGACCTGCGCAGCACGTTTAACAAAGGCGATTCCCTGAGCAACCGTATCAATAATAACAAGTTCGGTTTCCGCAACTACACTACTGCGCTGGATTTCAAGCATACTTTTGCAGAACCAAACCGCGAGTGGTCGGCCAGTGTTAACTATAACTACAGCACCAACAACCGTAACGGTGATTTTAATACGCAGNCGCTTACGCCGGATGGCTTACCTACCGGGCAGGCCGCGTTGCAGAACAACCACTCCGACGGCAAAACCACCTTTATTACCGCGCAAACGGATTATACTGATCCTATTGGTAAGAATGGTAAACTGGAGCTGGGGTTAAAAACCACCCTCCGCAATTACAGCAGCATTTACAACGTATACGATCAGGATACCATCACAAAAGGTTACACCTTTAACGATCTGCTCTCAAACGACTATAAATACAAAGAGCAGATCTATGCAGGATATGTTAACTACTCCGGCACCGTTGGCAACTTCGGCTACCAGGGCGGCCTGCGTGTGGAACAATATGTTTACTCCGGCGAGATCCCCAGCGAAGGCATGAAGTATAAGCCTACCAAAGCCACACCGGGCTTCTTCCCCAGCGTATACCTGTCGCAGAAGTTCAAGAACGACCAGGAGCTGCAGCTGAACTANAGCCGCCGCGTAACCCGGCCCAACTTTTTCCAGCTGATNCCTTACCGCGATTATACCGACCCGCTGAACCAGCGCGAGGGTAANCCGAACCTGAAACCGGAGTATACCAACAGCCTGGAATTTTCTTATGCTAAGAACTGGAAGAACAGCAATTTCCTGGGATCCATTTACTACCGGAATACCAATAACCTGCTGTCTACCATCAGCGTGCCTTTAGGGAAAGATACCCTGCTCACCACTTTTGTGAATGCAGATAAGAACAACTCTTACGGCGCGGAGCTGACCGGTAAAAAAACCTTCTTCGGCATATGGGATGTAACGGCCAACGTGAACCTGTACCGCACAGAGATTTCCGTAACACAGGATAAAGAAGTATTTAAGAACAGNAACTTTAGCTGGAACGCAAAGCTCAATTCAGAGACCAAGCTGCCGGCTAACTTCACACTGCAGGTCAGCGGTAACTACCAGGCGCCAACCATAGCCCTGCCCAACAACAGCGGTGGCGGCGGTGGTGGACGCGGCGGCGGAGGCGGTGGCTTTATGATGGTGCCTACCTCTGCCCAGGGTACTATTAAAGGCTTCAGCAGTGTGGATGTAGGTTTGAAAAAGGATTTCCTGAAGAACAAAACAGCCTCCCTTACCCTGGCGCTTTCCGATGTATTTAATACCCGCCAGTATGAGCTGAACCAGGTGTCGCCGGCCTTTTCGCAGGACTATATCCGTAAGCGTGAGTCGCGCATACTGCGCCTTACTTTTGCTTACCGCTTTGGTAAGTTCGATGCGCAGATCTTCAAACGTAAGAACACAAAAGCAGACCGCGGGGATATGCAGAATATACAGGGCGAGCAGTTTTAATTACGAATTGTCAATTACGAATTGGTACTTCATAAAGAAAGTCCTGCACCATGGTGCAGGACTTTTCTCTTTATAATAGTTGCATCTTTGATCACATTTACTCCGCTGCATTCAAATTCGTAATTCGTAATTCGTAATTGAATAATTCGTAATTCTCCACCCCATCCGCCGCTCATCATAAATCACTCCCCGTTCCCCCCCAGATGAATATTTTTACGGTATTAATGCTATCATTCCACCTGATCATGAACAGTCGCTTACTACTCGTATGCGTATTGCTGTGCGGCTATTACCATGCTTTAGCGCAGGACAATACCCCCAATGCAACCATTAAAGTTTCCGGCAAGGCGCTGGACGGGGCTACCGGCAAACCGGTAGAGTATGCATCTGTAGTACTCCTGCACAAAGCCGATTCCACCGTAGCTTATGGCATGTATACCCAGCCTACCGGCAACTTCAGCTTCACGGCTGTAAAACCCGGCGACTATGTGCTGCGTATTACCTTTATGGGATATGAAAAAATGGAGAAAGAGGTACGTGTTACAGCGCTGAAACCATCTACCACAGTAGGCACCCTGCGTTTGCATACAGCCGGCAAAGTATTATCTGCCGTGGAAATAAAAGCAGAAAAACCAGCTTTCAGCATGCAGATAGACCGGCAGGTATTTGATGCCGGCAGCATGGTAACTGCAGACGGCGGCACCGGTACCGACCTGTTAAAGAACGTGCCGGGAGTAGATGTGGATATTGACGACAACGTAACCCTGCGCGGCAAAAGCGTAACCATTTATGTGGATGGTAAGCCCTCTCCCTTTGGCGATGCCAAAACAGCCCTGCAAATGATACCTGCGGAAACGGTAGATCATGTGGAAGTGATCAGCAACCCATCTGCCAAGTTTGAAGCCCAGGGCGGCGGCGGCATCATTAACATTGTGCTTAAAAAAGATAAGGCTGTTGGATATAATGTGATGTTCAACGGCGGAGTAGCCACCCGCGGGCAGGTGAACGGCAGCGTAAACGGCAGCCTGCGCATACGGCGGTTTAACTTTTTTGCCAATTACTACGGCCGCTACGGCTCACAGGTGGGCAGTGGTTTCAGCAACCGCCATAACCTGGTGCCGGATAGCACCAATACCACCTACTTTACACAGGCCAACAACAGCCATAACAGCGATGGCTCCCATGGCGGACGCCTGGGCCTGGATTATTACCTGGATAAATACAATACCGTATCCATCTCTGAAGGCATTAACTATAGCAACGGGAATAATGAAAATCACATCCTGCTGAATTACCTGGATGCCGGTAAACAAAACCTGCGCTCCGGCGACCGTAATAACAGCAGCCATTATTTTAACCCAACCAATAATACCAACTTTAACTTCCGGCACACTACCAATAAGGAGAACGAGGAGCTCACCGCTTATGTAAGCTACAGTAACAACAAGGGCAATAGTAACAGTGACTACTATACGCTGTACCAGAAGCCCGGCGGTGCACAGGATCCGGACCGGCAATCCAACACCGGCCTTAATCACAACCAGTTCTGGAATGCGCAATCGGACTACACCACGCCCATGGGCAAAAAAGGTAAGTTTGAAGCAGGTGTAAAAGGTACTTTCCGGAAAATAGATAATGATTACACCGCCCTGCTGTTTAATTATGATACGGACCAGTTTGAGAAAAGCAACAGCCTTTCCAACACCTACTCCTACAAACAAAATATTTATGCGGGCTATGTGAATGTGTCCAGCGCCATTGGTAACCTGGGCTACCAGGTAGGCGCCCGTATAGAGCAGGCCCAGTTAAAAGGATACTCTTACAGCCAGAATGCTGCAGTAGACAATCATTTCTTTAACGTATTTCCCAGTGTGTTCCTGAAATATAATCTACCCAAGAACCAGGACCAGAGCCTGGTGTTCAACTACGCTACCCGCGTGGACCGGCCGGATTTTAACGACCTGCTGCCTTATATCAATAACTCCGATCCGCAGAACATACGTACCGGCAACCCGGACCTGCAACCTTCACTTACCCATAAGTTTGAGGTGAACTATTCGCAGTACTATCCTAAGTCGCACGACTTCCTGAACACCGGTGTATATTATTCCCAGGCTAATGATGACATAGACCGCCTTAGCATACTGGACACCATTACCGGCATTACTACCACCAAACCCATGAACCTGGCCAAAGACCAGGACTGGGGCGGCAACTTCACCTACCAGCTGCACCTTTTCCGCTGGTGGGATGTGACCAGCAATCTGAACCTGGAATACAGCAAGCTTACAGGATCTGGCAGCTTCAGCACCCTTACCAATGAATACCTGACCTATGGCGTGAATGTAAACAGCACGTTGCGTTTGCCTTCCCACTTTAACGTACAGCTGCAGGGGCATTACCGCTCTCCCCGCGTATCGCCGCAGGGCACCACCAAGGCCATGAACGGTATAGATCTGGGCCTGCGTAAGGAGCTTCTGAAAAATAATGCGCTGGCTATTTCGCTGAATATCTCCGATCTGTTAAATACCCAGCAATTCAGCAACCACTACGAAACCGATGCTTTTATACAGGACTATGAGCGTAAACGCACCACGCGTTTCATTCGCCTGAACCTGCGTTACCGCTTTGGGAAGATGGACCCGAATATGTTTAAGAAAAAGAAACAGGTTGAAGAAGAGCCCATCATTATGAATTAGGATCTTTTTCCCGAGAGCATGGGTACAAAAGAGAAGTTATCAAAGGTTTCCTGCTCATAATCATTATCGCCGGTTTTGGTGATGCGGATCATGCGCTGGATCTCGCTGCCGCCTACCGGTACCACCATCTTACCCCCGATCTTCATTTGCTGCAGCAGCTTGGGCGGTGTTTGCGGCGCCGCCGCAGTGATCAGCACCTTATCAAAAGGGGCAAAAGTGGGTAATCCTTCATAACCATCCCCATAAAAGAAGCGGATGGTGGGGTAACGGGATTTAAAAGGGAATTGTTTTACCTGATCAAACAGCTTTTTTTGCCGTTCTATGGTGAACAGGTTCGCCTTTAGCTCACCTAATACACAAGCCTGGTAGGCACTGCCTGTACCTATTTCAAGTATTTTTTCAAAAGGTTTTACTTCCAGCAATTGGGTCTGGTAGGCTACGGTGTAGGGCTGGGAAATAGTTTGCCCCTCGCCTATCGGGAATGCCCGGTCCTCATATGCAATGCCTTCAAACGCGGTGTCTAAGAAATAATGCCTGGGAATGTTGTTGATAGCCGCTAGTACATTTTCGTCTGTGATGCCTTTCTGCCGAAGTGTGTCTACCAATTGTTTCCGCAATCCTTTTTGTTTGTAAGAATCGTCGTACCGCCTCATAGCCGCAAAATTAACCAAACCGGTCAATTTTCAATGGGGTGTGGATTACTTGTTTGAGGAGAAAGCATAAAGCAGAAAGCTCAAAGCCAATGCAGGGTACGCTCCCAGGAGCTTTTAGCCTTATGCTTTCGGCTTTCAGCTTTTTTACTAACATTAGGAATGTCCACAGCAGGGGAAATACGTTTTTTCCTCTTTATATTTGGACCTCAAATAAAACAGGAACATGGATACTAATATCGAGAACAAGGTAAACCAGTGGCTGCAAGGCGGTTTTGATGCCGAAACCGTGGCCGCCGTTCAGCAATTGCAGAAAGGCAATCCCGATGAGCTGGCCGACGCTTTTTACCGTAACCTGGAGTTTGGCACCGGCGGCTTACGCGGCATTATGGGCGTAGGCACCAACCGGATGAACAAATATACCGTAGGTATGGCCACCCAGGGTTTTGCCAACTACCTGAAAAAAGCTGTAAAAGGTGAGATCAAAATAGCCATTGCCCACGACAGCCGCAATAACAGCCGTTATTTTGCGGAGGTAACGGCCAATGTAATGGCCGCCAACGGCATTAAAGTATTCCTGTTTGAAGCCTTGCGTCCCACCCCGGAGCTGTCTTTCACCATCCGCCACCTGAAATGCCAGGGCGGCATAGTGCTAACTGCCTCCCACAACCCCAAGGAATACAATGGTTATAAAGCCTATTGGGACGATGGTGGCCAGCTGGTGCCCCCGCACGATAAAAATGTAATTGCAGAAGTAGAGAAAATAGCCGGTATAGATGAAGTGAAGTGGAGCGGCGGCGAAGCCAATATTACTGCTATTGGTAAGGACGTGGACGAGGCCTACCTGCAAATGCTCAAAAGCCTGTCTATTAACCCGGATATCATAGCGGCCCAGCATGATATGAAGATCGTGTACACGCCCATTCATGGTACCGGTATTACCCTGGTGCCTGAAATACTGAAACGTTTTGGCTTTACCAATGTACAGGTGGTACAGGAGCAGGCTACGCCGGATGGGAACTTCCCAACCGTGGTATATCCTAACCCGGAAGAGTCGGAAGCCATGAGCATGGGCCTTAAAAAAGCCAAAGAGCTGGATGCCGCTATCTTATTAGGTACAGATCCTGACGCGGATCGTGTAGGCATTGCCGTAAAAGACCTGAAAGGGGAATGGATACTGCTGAACGGTAACCAAACTGCCGTGCTGCTGTTCAACTATATTATTGAAGGCCGTAAAAAGAAAGGCCTGAGCGGACCTACCGACTTTGTGGGTAAAACTGTGGTAACCTCCGACCTGATAGATGTATTTGCCGCCAAGAACGGCGTACGCTGTTACAATGTGCTGACCGGCTTTAAGTGGATTGCTGACATGATCCGCGAAAAAGAAGGTAAGGAAAAGTTCATTTGCGGCGGGGAAGAATCCTACGGATATATGATAGGCGACAATGTGCGCGACAAGGATGCCATTGCATCTGTAGCCATGATCTGCGAAATGGCCGCCTATGCCCGTAATGAAGGCCGCTCCCTGTACGAGCAGCTGATAGACATTTACGTGAAATACGGTTTCTATAAAGAGCAGCTGATCTCCATCACCAAAAAAGGTATGAAAGGCGCTGATGAAATTGCCGATATGATGCGCAGCTACCGCGATGCACCGCCGGCTACCATCAACGGCTCGCCGGTAGTGAAGCTGTACGATTATCAGCTGCAGCAGGTGAAAGACCTGAAAACCGGCGCTACAGAGGCTATTAACCTGCCTAAGTCTA
>JGI25153J46596_10002494_pt1 | contig 10569 bp, 9 predicted proteins | sample AraplaMF_Col_mMF_FD_46596 | JGI IMG/M metagenome (IMG submission 46596)
ACCCGCGAGCAGGTGGTCGGCCACGAGGTGGTCGAAGCCGCGGGCGGCGTAGTCGTCTTGGTCGACATCCTCCAGGGTTTCAGCACCACGGCCCTGGTGCATCGCGCGCGGGGAGGGGGCAAGTGACGGCTCAAGCGACGGGGCAAGCGCCGGCGCTTGCGCGGGAGACGATGGGCCAGATGCTGTCGCGCCGCCTGCGCAGCCCGGCGGCGTGGAGCGAGACGGTCGACCTGTTCGCGATCCTCACCGCCGCCTCGCTGCCCTGGTCGACGTCGCTGGCGGGGATCTTCAACGCGCTGATGCTCGTCTGCATGGTGCCGTTCCTCGACGTCCGCGCCTTCCTGCAATCGCTGAAGCGTCCGATCTGCGTCGCGCCGATCGCGCTGGTCCTGCTCGCGCTGGTCGGGACNCTGTGGTCGGACGCGGCCTGGGGCGCNCGNTTCTATGCGGTCAATCCGACCGTCAAGCTGCTGGTGCTGCCGGTCCTGCTCTANCATTTCGAGCGCTCGTCGCGCGGCCGCTGGATCTTCGTCGCCTTCCTGGTGTCCTGCGCGCTGCTGTCGGTGATGTCCTGGCTGGTCGCCCTCTACCCGAACCTCGCGCTCAAGAACGATCCGCCCGAGCGCGGCATCTTCGTCAAGAACTACATCGACCAGAGCCAGGAATTCGCGCTGTGCGCGGTGGCGCTCGCCTATCCGGTGGTGATGCTGCTGCGCCAGAAGCGGTATTGGATCGCCGGGCTGCTCACCGCGCTGGCGCTCAGCTTCTTCGTCAACATGGCTTTCGTGGTGGTGTCGCGCACCGCGCTGGTCACCGTGCCGATCATGTTCGGCGTGTTCGCGCTGCTTCATCTGAGATGGCGCAACATCGCCATCATCTCGGCCGCACTGCTCGCCGGAGCGCTCGTCGCCTGGCAGGCCTCGCCGCAATTGCGCAGGACCGCCGACACCTTTGCCAGCGACTACAATCGCTATGTCGAGAAGGGCGAGCCGACCTCGGCGGGCCTGCGGCTCGAATTCTGGCGCAAGTCGCTGGGCTTCTTCGCGGAGGCGCCGATCAAGGGGCACGGGACGGGCTCGACGCGCGGATTGTTCGAGCGTGTCGCCACACCCAGCGGTCAGTACCAGGCCTCCGCCGAGGTAATCGGCAATCCCCATAACCAGACGCTGAACGTCGCCGTGCAATGGGGCATCATCGGTATCGCCGTCCTCTACGCGATCTGGATCCTGCATCTGCGCCTGTTCCGCGGCGACAGCCTTGCCAACTGGGTCGGCCTGCTGGTCGTGGTGCAGAACGTCTTTACCTCGCTGTTCAACTCCCATTTGTTCGATTTCCACGAGGGCTGGATGTACGTCATCGGCGTCGGCGTCGCCGGCGGCATGGTGATCCGGGCACAACAGGCCGAGGCGAAGATGGGGGAAGCCGGTTCCTGAACGGCCGCGCGGCTGGCAAGTCCGGTTCAGATGGGCTATCAGCGCGGACAGGTTGCACCCAACGGGATATTCATCGGTCGGCGGATGACGCGTCTTTCGCATCTTACCTTGCGCAATTTTCTGATCGCGCTCCACGACCTCCTGGCGACCACGGCGGCGCTGTTTGCCGCCTTCTATCTGCGTTTCGAGGGCGGCGACGGCTTCTACGACCGCCTGCCGCTGCTGTTCCAGATCCTGCCCTACTTCCTCGCCTTCAGCGTGGTCGTGTTCTTCGTCTTCAACCTGACGACGACGAAATGGCGCTTCATCTCGCTGCCCGACGCACTGAACATCATCCGTGTCGCGAGCGTGCTGACGGTCGCCCTGCTGGTGCTCGACTACGTCTTCGTCGCTCCCAACGTCCGCGGCGCCTTCTTCCTCGGCAAGGTGACCATCGTCCTGTACTGGTTCCTCGAGATCNCCTTCCTCAGCGCNTCGCGCATGGCCTACCGCTACTTCCGCTACACGCGGGTGCGGCGCCATGCCCGCACCGAGGATGCGGCGCCGACGCTGCTGATCGGNCGTGCCGCGGATGCCGAGGTGCTGCTGCGCGGCATCGAGAGCGGGGCGATCAAGCGCATCTGGCCGGTCGGCGTGCTGTCGCCGTCGAGCTCGGATCGCGGCCAGTTCATCCGCAACGTGCCGGTGCTGGGCGGCATCGACGACATCGAGGACGTCATCGCCGACTTCGCCAAGCGCAACAAGCCNATNGCGCGCCTCGTCATGACGCCGTCGGCGTTCGAGCCGGAAGCGCATCCGGAGCAGATCCTGATGCGGGCGCGCAAGCTCGGCGTGATCGTCAACCGCATGCCCTCGCTCGAGAGCGGCGACACGCCGCGTCTCACGGCCGTTGCGGTCGAGGACCTCCTGCTGCGGCCGAGCGAGAAGATCGACTATGCACGCCTGGAAGCGCTGATCAGGGGCAAGGCCGTGATCGTCACCGGCGGCGGCGGCTCGATCGGTTCCGAGATCTGCGAGCGCGTCGTCGCCTTCGGCGCTGCGCGGCTGCTGATCGTGGAGAATTCCGAGCCGGCCCTCTACGCGATCACGGAGACGCTCGCCGCGGACAATACGGCCGCCGAGATCGAAGGACGGATCGCCGACATCCGCGACCGCGAGCGCATCATGCGCCTGATGGCCGAGTTCAAGCCTGACATCGTGTTCCACGCCGCGGCGCTGAACACGTGCCGATCCTCGAGCGCGACTGGAGCGAGGGCGTCAAGACCAACATCTTCGGCTCGATCAATGTCGCCGATGCCGCGCATGCCGCCGGCGCCGAGGCCATGGTGATGATCTCGACCGACAAGGCGATCGAGCCGGTGTCGATGCTCGGCCTCACCAAGCGCTTCGCCGAGATGTACTGCCAGGCGCTCGATCACGACCTCGCGGCGGCCGGCGGCGGCGGAAAGCCGGCGATGCGGCTGATCTCGGTCCGGTTCGGCAACGTGCTGGCCTCGAACGGCTCGGTGGTGCCGAAGTTCAAGGCCCAGATCGAGGCCGGCGGTCCCGTGACGGTGACNCATCCNGACATGGTCCGCTACTTCATGACCATCCGCGAGGCCTGCGATCTCGTCATCACGGCGGCGACGCATGCGCTCGGAACGCAGCGTTCGGACGTCTCGGTTTACGTGCTCAACATGGGCCAGCCGGTGAAGATCGTCGATCTCGCCGAGCGCATGATCCGTCTCTCCGGCCTGCAGCCCGGCTACGACATCGAGATCGTGTTCACCGGCATGCGGCCCGGCGAACGCCTGCACGAGATCCTGTTCGCCTCTGAGGAGCCGACCTGCGAGATCGGCGTTGCCGGCATCATGGCGGCGCAGCCGAACGAGCCGCCGATGCAGACGCTGCGCAAATGGACCGCGGCGCTGGAGCAGGCGATCGCGCGCGACGATCGCGCCACGATCAGGACCATCCTGAAGGATGCGGTCCCCGAATTCGGGTCGACCGCGGCCTGATCATGCAGTCGCAAAGTAAGCGTCCTGGCAAGATCGTCGTCGCAAGCCAGCATTACCCGCCGGATCCGAGCACGACGGCGGCGATCATGGCNGAGATCGCCTGCCGCGTNGCCNGGGATCACGAGGTCGTCGTGCTGTCGGGCTCGCCGGGCGCATTGCCNGCCGCGCAGACCGGTCCGGGCAAGCCGCGNGTCGTCGCCATCAAGAACCGGATGGCGGGCAAGGCGGCGCTGGTGCGGCGCGGCCTGTCCGAACTGCTGTTCGTTGCGCGCACCTTCTTCGCGCTGATCAGGGAGCTCAGGGCAGGCGACGTCGTGCTCACCGTGACCGCGCCGTTCATGCTGCCTTATGCGGTTGCCGCGGCGGCAAAGCTCAAGGGCGCGCGCTCCGCGCTGATCATGCACGACCTCTTTCCCGACGTGCTGGTGATGGCGGGCCTGTTGAAGCCGGGCTCGCTCGTGACGCGGACGATGCGCTTGGCCAACAGCCTGATGTTCCGCGCGCTCAATGCGGTCATCACCATCGGCCGTGACGCCGAGCGGCCGCTGCTGAGCTATTCCGGCATGAGGCGGAACAAGATCCGCTTCATCCCGAACTGGGCGACGCTGGTGCCGGGCCCGCGTCCGCTGTCGCAAGACAATCCGTTCCGCAACGAGCTCTCCGCACGCTTCGTCGTCGGCCTGTCCGGCAATCTCGGCTTCACCCATGATCCCGAGATCGTGTTCGAGGCGGCGCGCCTGCTCAGGGACGAGCCGGACATCCACTTCCTGCTCTCGGGGTGGGGCATCGGCTTTGCGCGGCTGAAGCAGTTGCAGGCCGAAGCGAACCTGCCCAATGTGTCCTTCGTGGCGCGGGTCGAAGATGCCGAGCTCGAGGCGTTTCTGGCAGCGGCCAATCTCTGGATCATTCCGTACCGGAAGGACGTTGCGGGGGTGTCGGTGCCGAGCCGGTTCTACAATCTGCTGGCGGTCGGCCGTCCCGTGGCACTGGTCTCCGAGCCGGAGGCCGAGGCCGCGCTGACGGTTACGGAGAACGGGCTCGGCTGGGTGGTGACGCCGGGCCGCGCCGACCAGCTCGCAGACGCGATCCGTGCGGCGTCCCGTTCCGGCGACGGTGCCATGGCGGAGCGCGCGGTGAAGGCGGCGGCGAAGTTCGACCGCGCCACCGCGATGAACGCCTATGCGGCCCTGATCGACGAATTGTTGCGCAACCCCGAGCTTTCGGAGCAACAATGAGCGAGCGCAAACCGGTGGTGCTGGTGACGGGAGCGAGCGGCTTTGTCGGCCGTCATGTCGTGCCGGCCCTCACAAGCGCGGGCTGGTCGGTGCGCCGCGCGGTGCGCAGCCCCGAGGGCGGNGACGACGAGACCGTGATCGAGACGATCGGNGCCGACACCGATTGGNAGGCGGCGCTCGAGGGCGTCGATGCGGTCGTCCATCTCGCCGCGCGCGTGCATCACAAGCACGAGGAGCACGCGGTCCANCTCTACCGCAACGTCAACATCGCCGGCACGCTGCACCTGGCGCGCTCCGCGGCGAAGGCCGGCGTGGGCCAGTTCATCTTCGTCAGCACNGTNNTGGTGCANGGCCGCAGCAATGAAGGCCGCGCGCCGTTCAGCGAGAGCGACATCCTGACGCCNCGCGGCCTCTACGGGATGTCCAAGGCCGCCGCCGANGCGGGCTTGAGAACGCTGTCGCGCGACGGCGAGATGAAGATCTCGGTGATCAGGCCGCCGCTGGTTTACGGTGCCGGCGCCAAGGGCAATTTCGCGCTGCTGACGCGTGCGGTCAGCATCGGCCTGCCGCTTCCNTTTGCCGCCATNCGCAACCACCGCGCCTTCCTTGCCGTGCAGAACCTGTCGTCGTTCATTCTGCGCCGGCTCTCTCATCCCGATCCCGNCAGCAATTTCGAGATCTTCCTGGTGGCCGACAAGGAGCAGGTCTCGACGCCCGAATTCATCGAGCGCCTGGCGCAGGCCTCCGGCAAGAGCCCGCGGCTGTTCGGCATGCCGCCGGACCTGCTCGGCATGCTGCTCAACNTGATGGGACGGCAGGATACGCATGACAGCCTGATCGGCTCGCTCGAGCTCAACGTCTCCAAGGCGCTCGCGACCGGCTGGCAGCCGGAGGTCTCGCTCGACGAGGGCCTGGTGCTGGCGCTATCGGCTCAGGGCGCCTGAGGACGGGAGAAGCGGCGCAGCACCCATCCGACCGCGATCGCGCCGGCGAGCAGCGCGGGCAGCGTGACCGCGATCGACGCGGCGCGAACCGCGAGTATTGCCAGCCCGGCGAGCACGAGGTTGAGCGTGAAGACCTCGCCGGTCACCCGGGAGACCGAAAAGCCGTTGTCGGTCGCACGCTGGTAGAAATGCGAGCGGTGCGCCGACCAGAACTGTTCGCGGCGCGCGACGCGGCGAAACAGCGTGAGGGTGGCATCGGCGAGGTAAAAGGCCGGCAGCAGCAGCGTCGCGGCCGGCTGTCCCTGCCAGGCGAGCTCCAGCAGGCACCAGCCGAGCAGGAGGCCGATCGGCAGGCTGCCGACATCGCCCAGGAATACCTTGGCGACCGGCCTGTTGAATGGCGCAAAGCCGAGCATGGCGCCGCACAGCGCGGTGGCGAGCAGCGCAACGGNCCATGAGAGCGCGCCGAGCAACCCCAGCAGCGCCAGCGCCGCAGTGACCGGCACCACNTCGGCCACCGTCATCAGGTCGAGCCCGTCCATGAAATTGACGAGGTTCACGAACCACACGCCGGCGAGCAGGATCAGGCCGCGCTCGAGCGCGAGCGGCAGCGCAGGCACGATGCGCGCGCTCTCCGGCGCGGTGAACACCACGGCGCCGACGCAGGCGGCCTGCAGCACGAGCCGCACAGACACCGGCAACGAGACGATGTCATCGGCAAAGCCGACCAGCGCAATGAAGATCGTCGCGCCGATCAGGGAGAGGGGAATGGCGATCCCCATCCACAAGACCCAGAGCGAGGCGACCAGCAGGGTGGCCGCGATGACCGCGATCCCGGCGCCCTGCGGGGTTGGAATGCGATGCGAGGAGCGCGCATTCGGCCGAGCCAGGGCGTAGCGCTGCAACAAGGGCTTGCTCAACCAGGTGATGCAGGCCGAAAGCAGCGCGGCCGGTGCAGCGGTGAACAATCCCAGTCCCACCGCCGCCACGTCCTGGCTCGCGAACATCGTCACTCCGGCACTCCGAGCTGCGCCGTGCCTTGCGCGGCCTTCTCCGCGCTCAGGATCCAGACGAGGCCGCCGACCGCGCCGACAATGAAGTAGACCGCGCCGAACAGCAGCGAGATGTTGACGCCCTCGTTGGCGGCAAGGCCGGCGAAGCCGAACGCAAGGCCCATGGTGGCTTCGCGCACGCCCCAGCCCGCGATCGAGATCGGCATCATCGTGATCAGCATCACCGGCGGCACGAGCTGGAAGACGTCGCTGAAGCCGACCGGAGCTGCGATCGACTGCACGACGCACCAGGCGATGACGACGGTGAGCACGTGCACGGCGATCGACAGGACCGAGACGATCGGTCCGCGCGCGCGGCTGAAGATCACGCGGTTCGCGATCACGGCGCAGGCGTGGATGTGATGCGTGGCCCACCAGGTCTTCAGCCAGCCCCATTTCAGCGCGCCGAAGACCAGGAAGCCGAGACCGCCCGCGAGCGCGGCGAAGTCGACGAGCAGCAGTGCCGAGCGCCCGTGCGGATCGGTGATGAGGGCGTAGCTCCACGGCAGGCTAGCGACGATCAGGATCGCGAGCGCGATCAGGCCGATCGCGCGGTCGACGAAGATCGAGTAGGTCGCGGCGCGCCAGCCGGCGCCGGCGCGCGCGACCAGCCACAGCCGGACCGCATCGCCGCCGATCGCCGAGGGCAGGGTCTGGTTGAAGAACGAGCCGATCACGTTGTAGCGCATGGCGCGGGCGAGCTCGAGCGGCGCACCGCATTCGGCGCTGATCTCGCGCCAGCGCAGCACGCCGACGAAGATCTGCAGGAACGTGATCGCGATCGCGAGGCCGATCCAGAACAGGCTGCTCACGGTGAAGCGCGAAAACAGCTCGGAGAGGTTGACCTTGCGCAGCGCCAAATAGAGCAGCGCCGCGGAAATCAGGATCTTGGCCGCAGAAAGCAGGATTCGGCGCATCTCGCCCGCATGGTCAGGGTTTGCGAAGATTTGAGGCAACCCGACGCGAGGCGCCGAATTCGGCCGCTTTGGTATGGTCTTGGCGCCGATCTTGCAATAGCGGTGATCGGGGCGGTGATCGAAGCGGTTATAAGTGGCGGTCATGAATGGCCGTTATGACGGGCCGGACGGCACTTGCGACCCCCTCCGCGCGGCGGCTAAAGAGGCGCCGGTGGCTGGGGATCGGGTCCNCCAGGGAACAGGATGACGGATCAGGCGATTTTGGTCACGGATGCCGCCGGATGCATCGGCTCTCACCCCGNCCTGCAGCTCCTGGCCGAAGGCCGGCCGGTCGGCGGACCCGACAATCTCGACAGCTGCGACGATCCGGCGCCGGCGCGCAACGGATTCGCGCCTGTCGNGCATATGGCCATGTTTCCGTGTGTGAACGCCGTCATGGACGGNCGGCCGATCCGGCNCCTTGACCGCGGCAGGACGCNCGCAGGCTTCACCTGTATTGACGGCGTCACCGCTCTCGTGTCCAAGCTGGTCGATCAGGTGCCCGCGGACGATCCGGCTGCCGCAAATGCGCCGTCTAAGGTCTACAATGTCGGCAACCAGCGCCCCGAGGAGTCGATGCACGCCGTCGGACTCCGGGAGCAGGCGCTGGGTCGGACGGCGATCGAAGAATTGCCGCCGATGCAGCCGGGGGATGTCTTGGAAACGTTCGCGGATGTCGAGCATCTGATGCGCGGCCGGCTTTGCACGATGCCGATCGCGCACGGGGTTCGTAATTTTGTCACCTGGTATCGGGACTCCTTCAAGGTTTGAAATGACGATGGACAAACGCATTATCCCCCTGATCATGTGCGGCGGTGCCGGCACGCGGCTGTGGCCCGCCTCGCGCGAGGTGCGCCCGAAGCAGTTCCTGCCGCTGTTCGGCACCCGCTCGACCTTCCAGGACACGNTGCTGCGCGTCTCGGACGCCTCGCTGTTCGATCGTCCTGTNGTCATCACCAATGCGTCCTATCGCTTCATGGTGCTGGAGCAGCTCGCCGAGATCGGCATCGAGGCCGACGTGATCCTCGAGCCGATGCGGCGCGACTCCGGCCCTGCGATCGCTGCGGGCGCTGCGTTCGCGCAGAACCGCGCCAGTGAAGCGATCGTGCTGGCGCTCGCCGCCGACCACGTGGTGCAGGACAATGCCGCCTTCGTCGCCGCATGCCGCGAGGGCCTCACTGCGGCGAGCGCCGGGCGTATCGTCACCTTCGGCGTCAAGCCGGAACGGCCGGCGACCGAATACGGCTATATCAGCCCGGGCGATGTGATCTCCGGTGAGGTGCATGCGGTCGCGCGCTTCGTCGAGAAGCCCGATGCTGTGAAGGCGGCGGACTATGTCAATTCCGGCTATCTCTGGAACAGCGGCAACTTCATGTTCCCGGCGAGCGTCCTGCTCGACGAATACCGCAAGGTCGACGCGGCCAGCGTCGAGGCGATCACCAACGCGGTCAACAATGCCGGCCGCGATCTCGGCTTCGTGACGCTGGAGCCGGAGGCGTTCGGCGCGGCGAAGGCGATCTCGATCGACTATGCCGTGATGGAGAAGACCGCGCGCGCCGCCGTGGTGCCGGTGTCCTGCGGCTGGTCCGACGTCGGGTCCTGGCATGCGGTGTGGGAGCTCTCGCCGAAGGACGCGCAGGGCAACGCGGCGCATGGCGCTGCCGTGTTCGAAGACTCGCGCAACTGCAACGTCACGACGGATCAGGCGCTGGTCGCGCTCGAAGGCGTCGACGATCTCGTCGTGGTCGCGACGGCCGACGCCGTGCTGGTCTCGCGCCAGAAGGATGCCAACGGCCTGAAGCGCCTCGTGAGCAAGCTCAAGGCGGTCGCGCCGAAGGTCACCGAGGAGCATCTCAAGGTGCACCGGCCCTGGGGCAGCTACCAGTCGGTCGACAATGGCGAGCGCCACCAGGTCAAGCGCATCGTGGTGAAGCCGGGCGGGCGCCTGTCGCTGCAGAAGCATCATCATCGCGCCGAGCACTGGATCGTNGTCCGNGGCGCTGCCCGCGTCACCGTCAACGAGACCGTGAAGACGGTGCACGAGAACGAGTCGATCTACATCCCGATGGGCGCGGTGCACCGGATGGAGAATCCCGGTAAAATCATGCTGGAACTGATCGAGGTCCAGACCGGCTCCTATCTCGGGGAGGACGATATCATCCGGATTGAAGACGACTATCAAAGGTCGTAACCAGCAGGCTCCGAATCACGCGATCCGGGCCTGAAAAGCCCGCCTTGGGGCGGCCTAAGGCCCGGAGAACGTGTAATTTTTTGAATCAAATCGTGTCCGGTCAACTAAGCCGGCATTCGCCACAAATGTGGCACCCGTGCTAGAAGCGGCCCGGGGATTTGCGTTGAATCGGGGTTTGCTCACATGAGTTCCAAAGGGTCAGCACCGGCAAAGGCCGGCTTGCGCGTCGGCGTGATTGGCGCGGGCGTGATGGGCAGCAACCATGCGCGCGTGCTGAGCGGTCTTCCCGGCGTCAATCTCGTCGGCGTGGTCGATCCCTCGCCGGCGCATCTGGCGCGCACCATCGAGCTCGCGAATTGCCAGGGTTTCGAGACGCTCGACCAACTCGTCGCCGCCGGCGTCGATGCCGTCACCATCGCGGCGCCGACCCATCTGCATCACGAGGTCGCGCTCGCCTGCATCGCCAAGAACATCCACGTGCTGGTCGAGAAGCCGATCGCCTCCACGGTGGAAGAGGGCCGCGAGATCGTCGCCGCCGCCCATAAGGCCGGCGTGACGCTGATGGTCGGCCATGTCGAGCGCTTCAATCCGGCCGTGGCCGCCGTCAAGCAGGCGATCGCGGGCGAGGATATCCTCTCCATCGCGATCACGCGCGTCGGCCCGTTCCCGCCGCGCATGTCCAATGTCGGCGTCGTCATCGACCTCGCCGTGCACGACATCGACCTGATCCGCTGGTTCACCGAATCCGACATCGTCGAGGT
>JGI25153J46596_10002496_pt1 | contig 10568 bp, 10 predicted proteins | sample AraplaMF_Col_mMF_FD_46596 | JGI IMG/M metagenome (IMG submission 46596)
GTCTCGCGCGAGGGCGTGCAGCGCGACCTGCTGCCGCTGATCGAGGGCACCACGGTCTCGACCAAGCACGGCGCGGTGAAGACCGACCACATCCTGTTCATCGCCTCCGGCGCCTTCCACGTCGCCAAACCCTCCGACCTGCTGCCGGAATTGCAGGGCCGCCTGCCGATCCGCGTCGAGCTGCAGGCGCTGACCCGCGACGACATGCGCCGCATCCTGACCGAGCCCGAGGCTTCGCTGATCAAGCAATATGTCGCGCTGCTGCAGACCGAGGGCGTGGCGCTCGACATCACCGACAGCGCCATCGACGCGCTCGCCGACGTCGCGGTAGCCGTCAATTCCACCGTCGAGAACATCGGCGCACGGCGGCTCCAGACCGTGATGGAGCGGGTGCTGGACGAGATCTCCTTCACCGCCCCCGACCGCAGCGGCGANACCATCAGGGTCGACGCCGACTACGTGCAGAAGCACGTCGGCGACCTCGCCAAGAACGCCGATCTNAGCCGGTTCATTTTGTAATTCGCTGGGCTCGCGCTATCTATTGCTGTCGTCCCGGCGAAAGCCGGGACCCATAACCACCGGCATTCCTTGCTGGAAAAGATAGCGGCTCGGGCGTTGGATCAAAACAAGCATTCGTGGCTATGGGTCCCGGCCTTCGCCGGGACGACAGTGGAGTTTCGTGCGCGCCGGGTGCCGCGTGCTCGCTAGTCTTCGCCAAAACCCCTGGCGCCTGCTGCTCGCGATCAACGTCGCTGTCATCGCCGGCGTGTTCGTTCACAAGATCCAGCTGCCGCCTTACGTCCCCTACATCCATCTCCTCGTCGACTACCATCTCGGCTTCATCAAGCGCGCGCTGATCGGGGCGATCGTCGCGCTGTTCACCGACAAGGTGCCGGTCTGGCTGGTGTTCGCGCTCGGCGGCGCGGCGTGGCTGGTGACAGCAGGGCTGTACGCAAGACTGTTCCAGAGGACGTTCGGCTTCACCGCGAAGACGCTGCCGCTGTTCGTCTTCACCGCGGGCTCGCCGTTCTTCCTCAAGAACTTCATGCACACGCTCGGCCATTTCGACATCTATGGCTGCGCGCTGGCGATCGTCCTTCTGCTGATGCCGGCGGGATCATTTCTATTCGTGGCAACGGCGGCGGTGTTCTCGATCGCTCTCGTGCTGATCCACCACATCCATCTCCTGATGTATGTGCCGACCATCATCACCATCGTCGTGATCAGGCATTACCTTGGCTACGGCTGTAATCGCGGCAATGTCGCATTCGGCGCGATCGCCCTCGCCGTCGTCTCAACGCTGTTCTTCGCCGCGCAATTCTTGGGAACGATGCCGATCCCCGAGGCGGACTTCGTCGCCTACCTGAAGACCCGGATGGCCGATCCCTCGCGCACCGATCTGTTGCAGTTCGCCTACATCTGGTACCAGCCGCTGGCGAAGGAGGTTGCGGACACCTGGGGCCGGCTGCCGCACAACATCCTCGGCGTGCCCGTGTTCGCAGCTCTGATCTGGCTGCACACGCCGCTCTGGCGCGTCTTCGCGAACCTGATCCGTGCGCTTGCGAGCGAAGCGCACCGCCGCCTCGTCATCGCAGCGCTAACAGGCATCAGCCTCGCCTATCTCGTGATGTTCGCGATGGTGTTCGACTATTCGCGCTGGATCTCGAACTGGGCGGTCTGCATGTTCTTGATCCTGCATGCGGCGAAGATGCTGCCGGCCGCGCGGGAGACGGCATTGATTCCGGCTGAGGATCAGAAGACCAATATCTTCGGCCTGATCATCACGCTGATCCCACGCGTCGGTATCGTGCGGCCGTTCTAGGAGGTGCGCTCCCTCTCCCGCAAGCGGGAGAGGTGTAGAGCCGCTAAAGCCTCGCCCGGCGGATCCGCACATACAGCGCGCCCTCGCCGCCATGGCCGATATGCGCCGTCTCGAATCCAACCACGAAGGCGCGGAATTCGGGCAGGCTGAGCCATTCCGGCACCTGGCGGCGCAGCACGCCGCTTTCGCCGCCGCTCCGGCCCTTGCCGGTGATGACGAGCACGAAGGTCAGGCCGTCATGATGGGCGCGGTGCAGGAAACCGGTCAGCGCGCGGTGGGCGCGCATCTGGGTCATGCCGTGCAAATCGAGCCGCGCCTCGATCTCGCTGCGGCCGCGCGACAGTTTTGTGCGCTCGCGCTTGCCGAGCGGCGCCAGCGGCGGGACCGCCGGCTTTGCGACACGCGGCGCCTGCACGGCGGCAACGGGCCTCGCCGGCGGCGATGGCCGGGTCGCCTGTGCCACGGGCGAAGGCCCGACCGGCGGCGCGGGGTGCGCCTTCGCCACGCGATGCTTCCTGAGCGGCTTGACCTGTTTGGCGACAATCTCCCATAGCTCGCGCTCCTCCTCGCTCAGCGCGCGGCGGCGCGGCGAGGGGCGAGGCTCCAGCACGGGCGGACGGGACGAGCGTTTCATTGCTGCCGATGGGATCGGTTCTTCACTGGCCGGCGCGGCTCGCGCGCGGGCTCGATCGCGGGACGCGGCACCGGTAGCGGGACAGGCCCGGCAGTGGCAACCGTTTCGTTCTTGCCCGGCGCCGCCGCGGCGGCAGGCGTGCCTGATTTGACCGGGTCGGTTTGCGGAAACAGCTTTGCAATCTTTTCCGAGGGTCTGGGGTCCGGCACCGGCAACTTCGCGGCACGTATGCTGGGATCGAGGCCTTTCGGCACCAGCATGACGAAGTGCATGGGATGGCGCAGCCGCCCGGAGACGCGGCCGGCCTCCGCGCCGGCGCCGAAATAGAGATCGGCGCGCGCGGGGCCGATGATGGCCGAGCCGGTGTCCTGCGCGATCATCAACCGGTGGAACGGCGTCTTCGAGCGCTCGGAGTCGATCGGCAGCTCGCCCTCGATGAAGAACGGCGTGCCGTAGACATGCAGCGCCTTGTCCACCGCGATCGAGCGGCCGGCCGTGAGCGGAATGCCCTGCGCGCCCACCGCCTCGTCCTTGTCGGAGAGATTGACCTCGCGGAAGAAGATGTAGGAGCGGTTCTGGCGGCGCAGCTCCTTGGCTCCATCGGGATTCTGCGCCATCCACTCCCTAATCTTCTGCATCGACATCTCTTCCTTCGGAACGATGCCGCGCTCGATCAGGACACGCCCGACGGCAGTGTAGGGATAGCCGTTGTAGGCGTCGTAGTTGAGGCGGACGACGCCGCCGTCGTCGAACTTGATCCGCGCCGATCCCTGGATCTGCGCGAACAGCAGGTCGGTCGGGTCCTTCAGCCAGGCGATCTCCAGCCCGCGCCCGGCGATCTTGCCGTCCTCGATCTCGCCGCGGTCGTAATAGGGCACCAGCTTGCGGCGGCCGATCTTGCGATAGACCGGGCCCTTGTTGGGCAGGCTGACGGAGTCCTGCTTGTAGCCGCGCACGAACAGGTTCGAGGGCCGGCGATAGACCGGGACATTGAAAACGTCGGTCTGCGTCCGCGATCCCTCCAGCACCGGCTCGTAATAGCCGGTGACGAAACCGTCGGGCTCGCCGAGGCGCGAGATGCGCAGCGGCGCGAAATTCTCCTCGAAGAAGGTTTTCGCCTTGGCATCGTCGCCGAGCTCGAGCGTTTTGGCGACCCGGCAGGGTTCGCTCAACGAACCGCCGAGCGCCTTGTATTCACTCTTGGGCTCGGGCGCGCCGTTCTGAGTATTGATCGACTTGCAGCTGGCGCGGAAGGTCTTGTAGGCGGCGAGATGATTGTCATCGCTCCAGCCCTTCACGTCGGCCCAGGCCAGCGGCAGGTATTGCGCGCCTGAAATCTCGAACGGCAGCGGGAGCTGCGGATAGGGCAAGGCCCGCGGCGGAGCAGCCGCCACTTGCGGAAGGTGGTGATGATGGCCGCGGTAGTGGCGCCGTGCGGCCTCGGCGCCGAGCGAAAACGATGACAGCGCGACGAGGCCCGCACAGAGCGCCGTCGCGCCGTTCTTCAGGAAGATCTTAATTCGCGCTTCCGGTGCCAACCAGCTTCCAGTTCGGATCGCGAGAGGTGGTGTCGCGGGCGAAAGTCCAGATGTCGGTGATGTCGGCGACCGTGTCGGCGCTGCCGTCGACGATGTTGCCGGCCTTGTCGCGGGTGGCCGAGATCATCTGCGAGACGAAGCGGATCGTGAGCTGGGCCGTGCGGTCGCGCATCTCGGCGCCGACGAGCTCGGCCTTGTCGATCGAGACGAAGCGCGTCTCGGTCTTCTGCTCGTTCTTCTCGCGCTCCTTGATCGCGGCGTCGAAGCTTTCATAGACCTCCGACGACAACAGGTCGCGCAGCGCGCGGCGGTCGCCATTGGCGAAGGCCAGCACGATCATCTCGTAGGCGCCGCGGGCGCCGGAGATGAAATGGCGCGGGTCGAAGGTGGAATCCTTTTCGACGATGGCATCGAGACCCTGCGCCAGCGCCGTGCCGGGCTCGGTCAGGCCTTTCCAGCGATCGGAGGGCGGGGCCGGCTCGGCCGTCGGCGCCAGCGGGGCCTGGTCGATCACCTTGCCCGGCATGGTCACGACGTTGTTGTCCTGGGCACCCCCCAGCGCATTGCGCGCGGCGGTGCGGTCGAACGGCGGCCGCTCGTTGCCGGTGCGCTGCCCCAGCACGCTGCGCAGCCTCAGAAAGATGAAGACCGCCAACGCCAGGAAGATGATGGTGTAGATGTCCACGTCGTATTCGCTTTCTGGTCTTCTCTAGAAGGGTCGTCGCCGGGAAATCGTTCCGGCCAGTAGACCGTTCCATACGGGAACGGCAAGTCTACATCACCATTTCGGGTGCCGTGCGTCAGGTCCGTGGGATGTAGGCACGAAATCTTGCCGGGCCAATGGCGCCTTTTGGCACAGCGCCGAGTGTAGCGCGTTTTATGCTTAAGGGGAAACCCGATCCTGCCCGGAAATCGCGCATCTTCAATCGTTTAACGTGCGATGGGACCAGGGGCCCGGGTGAACGTCACAGTTGTGGGCCCGGCCCGGCGACCCGATCCGGGGCCGTTCGTCCTTGTGGAATGAGGCAGCCCTATGTTAGCCAACCGCCGCGAAATTCAGCCCCAATCGGGTAAGGAGACACTTCGATGACCAACGGTAACGGCACCCCTCCCGAGGCGGCCCAGGCTCCCCAGCTCAACGTGCTGGCGCAATATACCAAGGACCTCTCGTTCGAAAATCCGAACGCCCCGAGCTCGCTGCAGCAGCAGGGCCAGCCGCCCCAGATCAACATCCAGATCAATGTCGGCGCCAATAACCTCAGCGAGCAGGAATTCGAGGTGACGCTGTCGGTCGAGGGCAAGGCCGAGACCGCCGGTAAAGTGATGTTCTCGTTCGAGCTCGCCTATGCCGGCGTGTTCCGGATCGTCAACGTGCCGAAGGAGAACCTGCACCCGCTGGTCATGATCGAGTGCCCGCGCCTGCTGTTCCCGTTCGCCCGCGAGATCATCGCCACCGCCGTGCGCGACGGCGGGTTCCCGCCGCTGATGCTGGACCCGGTCGATTTCGTCGGTCTCTATCGTCAGAACATGGAGCGGCAAATGGCCGCTCAGGGTGGCCAGACCGGCCAGGCCTGATCTTCAAGCCTGACCTTACGGGCTTAACTGGCCGGAGGGGCGACTGGAGGAGGGAGATACTCGTTCCAGATCGCCTTTTCGCCCATGGTCGCGATGAAGGCCCGATGGGCCTCCCGCTCGGCATCCGATACCCGCGGCGCAAGCGGCACCGAACGCTGCCGCCGCGGCGCATCGCCGGCGGCATTGACGCGAATCTCTTCGCTCTCCGAAGCCAGCAGCAATTGTGACTGCCGCGCGCCCACCAGATCGACATAGACTTCCGCGAGCAGCTCGGCGTCGAGCAGCGCGCCGTGCTTGGTGCGGTGTGAATTGTCGATCGAATAGCGCGAGCAGAGATCGTCGAGCCGGTTCGACACACCGGGATGCTTGCGCCGCGCCAGCAGCAGGGTATCGACCAGACGCTCGCGCGGGATCGCCGCGCGCTTGATCTTGTCGAGCTCGGCATTGATGAAGCTGATGTCGAACGAGGCGTTGTGGATCACCAGCGGCGCATCGCCGATGAACTCCAGGAACGCGTCGACGACCTCGTGGAACAGCGGCTTGGTCGACAGGAATTCAGCNGACAGCCCGTGCACGGCGAANGCTTCCGCCGGCATGTCCCGCTCGGGGTTGATATAGACGTGATAGGTCTGTCCCGTCGGCATGCGGTTGAAGATCTCGACGCAGCCGATTTCGACCAGACGATCGCCGCGGAGCGGATCGAGGCCGGTGGTTTCGGTGTCGAGGACGATTTCGCGCATGATCCCGGGGAGAAATGAGAGGCCGTGTGAGACGGCGAATCAGGATCGCCGCTGCGGCATCTTAGCGACCTCGGCCAGGATGTCCTTGATTTGGGCGCGCACCGGCTCAAGTCCGTGTGAGGTATCCACCACGAAATCGGCCCGCTTGCGCTTCTCGGCATCGGGCGTCTGCTTGGCGATGATGGCATCGAGCTTGGCCTCGTCCATCGTGCCGCGTGCCAGCACCCGTTCGCGTTGAAGTTCCGGCGAGGTCGAGACGACAACGACCGCATCGACCCGCTTCTCTCCGCCGGTCTCGAACAGCAGCGGGATGTCCAGGACCACCACCGGCGCCCTGGCGGCTTCCGCATCGGCAAAGAATTTCTGCCGGGAAGCGCCGAGCATCGGATGCACGATCTGCTCGAGCTGCTTGATCGCGGCGGGATCGTGCACCACGCGCGCCGACAGCTTTGGCCGGTCGACCTTGCCGTTCACGGTGGTGCCGGGGAAGGCGGCCTCGATCGCCGGCGCCGCCTCGCCCTCATAGAGCTGATGGACGGCGGCATCGGCGTCGTAGACGGGCACACCGGCTTCCGCGAACAATTTCGCGGTGGTGGATTTGCCCATCCCGATCGAGCCCGTCAGTCCGAGGATNCGCATCANGCCACAGCCTTCNCTTGCATCTACACCGCAATTAGCTGTTCGCTCCGCAGGAACGCAAGCAGCGGCAGCAGCGGCAGGCCGAGAATGGTGAAATGGTCGCCCTCGATNCGCTCGAACAGATGGATGCCGAGGCCCTCGAGCTGATAGGCGCCGACGCTTCTGGTCACGGCCTCGCCGGCGGCNTCGAGATAGGCCGACAGCTCGGCCTCGCCCATCCGCCGCATGGTCATGCGCGCCACCGACACGTCCTCGAAGACGATCTTGCCNTGCTTCGCCACNGCGACCGCTGAATTCAGCTCATGNCTGTTGCCGGCGAGATCGCGCAGTTGCGCCAGCGCCTGCNCGCGGCCGGCCGGCTTGTTGAAGAGCCGGGTNCCGAGCGCCAGCGTCTGGTCGGCGCCGATCACATAACTTCCGGGATGAAGGGCAGAGACCGCCTTGGCCTTTTCGCGCGCCAGCAGCAGGCCGATCTCGCGCGGGTCCGACAATTTTGATGCGGCCTGAATGCCGCGCTCGTCGATATCAGCCGTGACGGCTTCGAATTCCAGCCCAGCATTGGCGAGCAGCATTTTGCGCGCGCTGCTCTGCGAGGCCAGGATCAACGGAGTTTTGCCGAGCCACAAAGCCATCGCAGCAGCTAGTCCAACGGACGGTTGCGCTGACGGTCGCTATAGAGCTTCATGATCGCCGCCGCGGTTTCCTCGATCGAGCGCCGCGTGACATCCAGCAGCGGCCAGTCATGCTTGGCGCTCAGCTTGCGCGCGAACGCCACCTCCTCGGTAACCGACTGCTTGTCGGTATAAGTGTCGCTGCCGGATTCGGCGCCCATCGAGAGCAGCCGGTTCTGGCGGATCTGGATCAGGCGTTCCGGCGTCGCATGCAGGCTCACCACCAGCGGCCGGGTCAGCGTCTCGAGCTGCGCCGGCACGGGAATGCCGGGCACCAGCGGCACGTTGGCGGTGCGGATGCCGCGATTGGCGAGATAGATCGACGTCGGCGTCTTCGAGGTGCGGGACACCCCGACCAGGACCACGTCGGCCTCGTCGAGACCTTCGACATGCTGACCGTCGTCATGGATCATCGTGTAGTTAAGTGCGTCGATGCGCTTGAAATATTCCGCATTGAGCACGTGCTGGGCGCCGACGCGGCCGGTGGTCGCTGCGCCCAGATAGGCCTCGAACAGCTGCATCACCGGCCCGATGATCGACAGGCTCGGAACATTGATCTGCTTGCACTTGTCCTCGAGCCTGGCGACCAGGTCNTTCTCGAGCAGCGTGAACAGCACGATCCCGGGCGCTTCCTCGATCTCGTCGAGCACCCGGTCGAGCTGCTTCTGGCTCCGCACCAGCGGATAGACATGCTCGACCGGCGTCACGTTGGCGTATTGCGCGGCGACGGCGCGCGCGACGGTGATCAGCGTCTCGCCGGTGGAGTCGGAGACCAGATGTAGATGGAAATAATTGTTCGAGGTCGGCACAAAAACTCTTGGGATGAGGGCGGGGCGGTTTGTGGATTTCTGTGGAGCTTAACCCCTCGGAAAGGGATGTGCGACACCAGGGACGGGACAAGTGCCAATTTTCTTCACACCACTGCCCCTCAGAACAAGTCCGGCGCCGCTCCGGGCGGGAAGCGGGATTGCGCGGATAACCCCTTTGACAAGCTGAAGACAGGCGCACGCAAGCCGTTGAGTCCGGACGACTTATCGGACCGGACCGGACCCGCACGGGACATGTTGACGGATGTGAACAAGCGCGCGCGAACTCGCGGACGGAATTGCGTGAGTCCAATCCACGGTCACTCAGACTCAAACCTTAAGAATCTAAGATTCTAGATTTGAGGAAGGCGCTACGGACGGATATGTGTGCAGTGTGAGACCTTAACGAGTTCTTACTATCCCCAGTTCCTTTCGCTGGGCAGCAAGCCGGATCGCGAAAATGTTCGAAGACGTCTATCTCTGGATCAAGGCGCTGCATGTGATCGCCGTCATCTCCTGGATGGCGGGCATGCTCTATCTGCCCAGGCTGTTCGTCTATCATTGCGAGGCCGAGATCGGCTCGAAGCAGTCCGAGACCTTCAAGGTCATGGAGCGCCGGCTGTTCAAGGCGATCATCAATCCGGCGATGATCGTGACCTGGCTCGCCGGGCTGTTTCTCGCCTGGTCGGGCCATTGGTTCACCTTTGGCTGGCTGCACGTAAAACTGGCACTCGTCCTGGCGCTGTCTGCGGTCCACGGCTTTTTTTCCCGCTGGCTGAAGGATTTCGCTGCCGACCGGCGCCCGCGGAGCCAGAAATTCTATCGGATTATCAATGAGGTGCCGACCGTCCTGATGATTCTCATCGTCATCATGGTGATCGTGAAGCCGTTCTAGGCAGGCCGCGCGACGATTAGCTCAGCGCTTCGGCTTGCGGAGGGGGAAGCGATTTTCTATATTATCGATATCCCACCCAACGCAGGCGGATGTGGTTGTGTCTGAGCTTCTTTGAAGGCCGGACACCGCATCAGGTTTGAAGCCTCCACCGGCACTTAACCTTGCCAGACCTGCGGACCTTATCTTCTCACGTCCGCATTTCAGAGCCTCCTCGCACCCCCCTCTCTCTCGGTACCCCACAGGACCACCCCAATGCGGGAAATTAAACTCCAGGACCTCAAGTCGAAAACCCCGGCCGAGCTCGTCTCGTTCGCGGAAGAGAATGGGGTCGAGAACGCCAGCACCATGCGCAAGCAGGAGCTGCTGTTCGCCATCCTCAAGCAGCTGTCGCTGGCTGAAACCGACATCGTCGGCGAAGGCGTCGTCGAGGTGCTCTCCGACGGCTTCGGCTTCCTCCGCTCTCCCGATGCGAATTACCTGCCCGGCCCGGACGACATCTACGTTTCGCCCTCGCAGATCCGCCGCTTCGGCCTGCGCACCGGCGACACCATCGAGGGACACATCCGCAGCCCGAAAGAGGGCGAGCGCTATTTCGCACTGCTGAAGGTCAACACGCTCAATTTCGAGGACCCGGAAAAGGCCAAGCACAAGGTCAATTTCGACAACCTCACNCCGCTGTTTCCGAACCAGCGTTTCCGCATGGAAATCGACGATCCGACGCGGAAAGACCTGTCTGCACGCGTGATCGACATCGTCGCACCGATCGGCAAGGGCCAGCGCGCGCTGATCGTCGCGCCGCCGCGCACCGGTAAGACCGTGCTGATGCAGAACATCGCACACTCGATCACCCACAATCATCCCGAATGCTATCTGATCGTGCTGCTGATCGACGAGCGTCCGGAAGAAGTCACGGACATGCAGCGCTCGGTGAAGGGTGAGGTCGTGTCGTCGACCTTTGACGAGCCGGCCGTCCGCCACGTCCAGGTCGCCGAGATGGTGATCGAGAAGGCCAAGCGCCTGGTCGAGCATGGCCGCGACGTCGTGATCCTGCTCGATTCGATCACGCGCCTCGGCCGCGCCTACAACACCGTGGTGCCGTCATCCGGCAAGGTGCTGACCGGCGGNGTCGACGCCAACGCGCTGCAGCGCCCGAAGCGCTTCTTCGGTGCCGCCCGCAACATCGAGGAGGGCGGCTCGCTGACCATCATCGCGACCGCGCTGGTCGATACCGGCAGCCGCATGGACGAA
>JGI25153J46596_10002500_pt1 | contig 10553 bp, 7 predicted proteins | sample AraplaMF_Col_mMF_FD_46596 | JGI IMG/M metagenome (IMG submission 46596)
GGCGTGTGAAATCCAGAGGGTGCGCGGTGATCCACCTTTTGGTCTCGGCAGCGAGATTGCGCGCATAGGCGATTTCACCTCCCTCGCGAGCAAGCTCGGCGCGCGCCGGGCGACTGTGATAGGGGTGGATCGCCAGCATGCGCTCGACAAAGGTTTCGGCGGGCCTGTCGCCGGGGACGGCGGCGGGATGATTGGCGATCGCGATCTCCAGCCCGAAATTGCTGCGGAGTGGCACCGGCTCGCCGAGCATCGCGGCATTGCGCATCGCCCAGGGCACGACCAGCAGGGCGAGCGCGGCTGCGCATAGCCCGCCGAACTGAACCGCCCTGGCCAGGCCGAGCCTGTGCAGCGCGAACAGCCCCCAGCAGGCATAGATTCCCAGACCCGCCGCGGGGCTGACGAAGAAGGTCAGCGCGGCGAGCGCGGCCGCGAGCAGCAACGCACGCTTTTCGATACGGGCCCGCACGTTGAGCGCAAGCANCAGATTGAGGTTGAGCGCGGCGAGTGTCACGGCCGCGGCGCCCTCCCAATAGCGGAAGTCGATCGTCTCCTGCGGCTGAAATATCGGCACGAGACAGAGCAAGGCGAGTCCCCAGCGCACTGCCGTTGCGTCCATTTCGAGACGCAGGAAAAGCCGGCGTAGCAGCAGATAGCTCGCGAAGGTCTGGAGCAGCGACCAGCCGAGCAGTGCCAGATTGGCGGGAACGCTCAGCGGCCCGAACAGCCAGAAGATGAAGCCGGCGATGCCGGGGAGGAGCGGCAGCAAGTGCGCGGTCGGACCATAGCCTTCGTAGTAGGCATCCGCGAATGTGCCGGTGCGCGCGATCGCGAGCGCGATCCGCGTGGCTTCGCCGCCGCCATAGAAACCCGTCAGCCCGTCGTCCCCAGCGTGGAGCAGCAGCAACCGGAGCGCCACTCCGCCGAGCAGCAGCAACAGCATGAAACGCCGTTCGTCGGAAATCGAAGATCGCGTTCCCATCGCGTCTGGATAGCGGGAGAGGGTGGAAAATGCCTTAGCGCCCGATCAACCCCAATGCGATCAGGCTCTCGGCGCTGGCGGCGATCGCGTCCTCGCGGGATCGCGGCGTCCAGCCGAGCAGGCGGCGCGCCTTCTCGTTGCTTGCGCTCGCCTCGATCCCCAGCCGCGGCACCGCCTCGCGCGCCAGCGGATTGAAGATCGCGAGCAGGCGGATCAGCCAATCGGGAAGCTCGCGTTTCGGCACCTTGGCAGCGGCGGGCCCCAGTCGCTCGCGGAGAACCATCGCCATCTGATGGAACGACATCGCCTCACCTTCGACGGCGAGGAAGCGTTCGCCGGCCGCAGCCGGATCGGTCATCGCGCGCAAATGGAGATCGGCGACGTCGCGGACGTCTACGACGCCGAGATAGAGCCGCGGAGTGCCGGGCATCTTGCCCTCGAGCATCGTCTTCACGAGAAAGATCGTGGTCGAGAGATCGCCATTCAGCGCCGGGCCGAAAATGCCGACCGGATTGACTACCGCCAGCTCCATGCCGTTGCCTTCGCGGGCAATGAAATCCCATGCCGCGCGCTCGGCAAGGGTCTTGGATTTCATATAGGGTTGCACCGCCGGTCCCTCCGGATCGGTCCAGTCGGCCTCGGTATAGGGGGTGTCGCGCTGGCCATGGCCATAGCCGATCGCGGCAAAGGACGAAGTGATCACGACTCGCTTGACGCCCGAGTCGCACGCAGCGCCCAGCACGCGCAAGGTGCCCTCGCGCGCGGGACGGATCAGTTCGTTCTCGTCTTTGGGCTGCGCCTGCGGGAAGGGCGAGGCGACATGGTGGACGTACTCGCAGCCTGCCACCGCCTCGGCCCAGCCGCCGTCCTTTTCCAGATCGGCGGAAAAGAAGGTGAGCCGGTCACCCGGATCCGCGCCCGCCGCGCCGAGCGTCGCCCGCACTTCGGGCTCGCGTGAAAGGTCGCGGACGGTGGTGCGCACTTCGTGCCCCGCCTCCAGCAGCTTGAGAATCACATGGGTGCCGACAAAGCCGGAGCCGCCGGTGACGAGAACCTTGCTCATGCGAAACGATGTGGGCGTAGTGGACCCGCCTTGCAATGTAGGATTTGGCGTGTGTAGGATTTGGCGCGTTGCGGTTCCGCTGGCGCCAGACGCGGAGAAAGCGGGCCCAGCGCCGTCGCGATGGCGGCGCGCGGATGGAGCCGGACCGACGCGTGATCGGCGCGAATAGGATGCGAAGCGGCCGCACAGGTGTCGCGTACGTGGCGCGTGGGTGCCGCGTCACGGGTGCGTTGGTGAGGAGCGGCAGCGTAGCGCAGGAGAGGAGTGGAGCTGAAGGTGTTCGAAAACACCGCTACCGGGTCAACTTCGTCAGCCGGCATGCCCGTTCAAAGCGGCGCGTCCCTGCGTTCCCCCCTTGCGCCGCGCAGCCCGAGCGCCGATGTTGGGGTCCTGGGCAACCATCCAAGAGAAAATCCCGCATGCATCCGCTTTCCGGTCAGATGACCATTGATCCCGTTACCGGCGGTCTCGTCCCCATCGTTATCGAACAGTCGAGCCGCGGCGAGCGCAGCTTCGACATCTTCTCGCGCCTGCTGCGCGAGCGCATCATCTTCGTGACCGGCGGCGTCGAGGACCATATGGCCTCGCTGATCACTGCCCAGCTGCTCTTCCTTGAGTCCGAGAACCCGAAGAAGGACATCTGGATGTACATCAATTCGCCCGGCGGCGTGGTGACGGCCGGCATGGCGATCCACGACACGATGCAATATATCCGTCCGCGCGTCGGCACGGTCTGCATCGGCCAGGCGGCGTCGATGGGCAGCTTCCTGCTTGCATCTGGTGAGCCGGGTCTCCGCGTCGCGCTGACCAATGCGCGCATCATGGTGCATCAGCCCTCGGGCGGCGCGCAGGGCATGGCCTCGGACATCGAGATCCAGGCTAAGGAGATTCTCCGTATTCGCCAGCGGATGAATGACCTGTATGCCAAGTATACGGGCCAGCCGCTTGAGCGGATCGAGCGCGCGATGGATCGCGATACCTTCCTCGAAGCCAATGAGGCCAAGGAGTTCGGGATCGTCGACGAAGTGTACGACAAGCGGCCGCAGCCGACCGAAGAAGCAGCAGCTGCTTAAGATTATTGCATTATAAGCCGTGCGCGGGCGAGTCCCGCGGACGGACCGAACCGCCGGCAGGCGGTCGGAATATGGATTGCCGGACGGGAACCCGCGTGTAGGATGGCGGGTAGTGGCTACGCGTCCGGCGCGTAAAGGATGGATTGAATGACCAAGCTCAGCGGCGGCGACTCCAAGAGCACGCTTTATTGCTCGTTCTGCGGCAAGTCGCAGCACGAGGTGCGCAAGCTCATCGCCGGACCGACCGTGTTCATCTGCGACGAGTGCGTCGAGCTCTGCAACGACATCATCCGCGAAGAGACCAAGTCGGCCCTCGTCTCGAAGAAGGACGGCGGTGTCCCCACGCCGCAGGAAATCTGCGACGTGCTCGACGATTACGTGATCGGCCAGAAGCAGGCCAAACGCGTGCTCTCGGTCGCGGTGCACAACCATTACAAGCGGCTCAACCACGGCGCCAAGGGCGCCGATGTCGAGCTCGCCAAGTCGAACATCCTGCTCGTCGGTCCCACCGGCTGCGGCAAGACCTTGCTCGCCCAGACGCTGGCGCGCATCCTCGACGTGCCGTTCACCATGGCCGATGCGACGACGCTCACCGAAGCCGGCTATGTCGGCGAGGATGTCGAGAACATCATCCTCAAGCTGCTCCAGGCCTCGGACTATAATGTCGAGCGGGCGCAGCGCGGTATTGTGTACATCGACGAGATCGACAAGATCAGCCGCAAGGCCGAGAATCCCTCGATCACCCGCGACGTGTCGGGCGAGGGTGTCCAGCAGGCTTTGCTCAAGCTGATGGAAGGAACGACTGCCTCGGTCCCGCCGCAGGGTGGGCGCAAGCATCCGCAGCAGGAGTTCCTCCAGGTCGACACGACCAACATCCTGTTCATTTGCGGCGGCGCTTTTTCGGGCCTCGAGAAGATCATCGGCGATCGCCTGCAGGGCAAGTCGATCGGCTTCGGCGCCTATGTCGCGGCGCCCGAAGAGCGGCGTACGGGTGAAGTGCTGCGCCAGACCGAGCCCGAGGATCTGCTCAAGTTCGGTCTGATCCCCGAATTCGTCGGCCGCTTGCCCGTGATCGCGACGCTCGAGGATCTCGACATCGATGCCTTGGTCAAGATCCTGACCGAGCCGAAGAACGCCCTGGTCAAGCAGTATCAGAAGCTGTTCGACATGGAGGGCGTCAAGCTCGGCTTCAACGACGACGCGCTCATCGCGGTCGCCAAGAAGGCGATCGACCGCAAGACCGGCGCACGCGGGCTCCGCTCGATCCTCGAGGCGATCCTGCTCGACACGATGTTCGATCTGCCCGGAATGGACGGCGTCGACGAGGTGATGATCGACAAGGACGTGGTCGAGGGCCGCAAGGATCCGGTCCGCATCTACGCCAAGAAGGAAAAGACCGGCAGCGCCGCCTGACCTTTTGTTGCCAAAACACTGCACAAGCGGCCGGAAAGACGTCTTTCCGGCCGCTTTTGTTTGACCGACTCGCCCGCGAGGCGCACCATCCCCTCAGTAGAAGAGATGGAGAGGTGACATATGTCCGATGTAGCCATCCTCGATGACGAAGATCCTCGCGAGTATCATTCGCCGTTCGATCTGGCGCTCAACCCGGCCGCGCTCGAAACCTTCAAATGGCTGGTACTTGGGCATGTCTTGTACGCAATTGGCCTGGCGCTGGTGGTCTATTTCCACATCGACAACGGCGCGGTCTGGATCACGCCGCTGTTCGGCCTGCCCTTCGTATGGCGCGAGCGGCAGCATCGGTTCGCGGTCAAGGCGCTGGTGTTCTTCCTTGGCTTCACGCTGATGCACTATGTCGCGCTGATGACCGTCAGCGGGATGCGCGGCGACGAGGTGGGCTTCCTGCGCGGGTTCGTCGGCGGTGCCGTCGGCGGCGGCGGCGCGCTCTTGCTCTGCGCGATCTTCGGGCTGCTTCGCAAGGGATCGAGCCTCACTTTCGAGGCATTCGGCACGGTGCTGCTCGGTGCGGTGGGCAGCTTCTGCCTGTATCTGTACCTCACCACGGGCGCGACCGGTGATTCGTCCGCCAGCGACATCATCCAGCCGCTCAAGATCTACACGCCGTGGCAGATTGCCTTTGCCTATGTCCTGGCGAGGGTCCTCCGCCCAGTCTAGACGCGGGCACGAACCGCGCGCCGCCAATGTGGCGGCGCGCGTCGGTTGAGGGTCATTGCTCGCCTTGCCTAGGCTGCGCCTGCGCGGCCTCGACCGCTTCGGACCGCTTCAGGATGCGCGAGGCCGGATCGACCACGACATGCGCACTCGCCGGGATCGCGATGCTGCCCTTGCCGCCGTCCATCGTCACCGTCTCGACCTTGTCATCGACCTGGACTTCGACCGGAAGCGGGAAGGGCTTGCCGCCAGGCGTTTTCCAGCGAAGCTTGAGCTGGTCGCCCTCGCGCGTCTCGATCAGTTCGGGGAGCGCGGCCTGGCGCAGATAGACGTCGAAGAACCAGGTCATGTCCTTGCCGGTCACCTGGTTCACGATCGCGATATATTCGGGCGTGGTGGCGAAGCGCGGCTGGAAATTGCCCGGCNTGGGATCGGNGCGGCCATAGACGAGNCGGCGCGTTACTTCCCAGAAGGCCTTGTCGCCGATCGTGTTCCGCAGCGTATGGAGCACCCAGGCGCCCTTGACGTAGATGTCGCCGCCGGGACCGCCTTTCTCCTCCTCATAGACCTCCTCCTCGGTCAGGATCCGGCCGGAGACGATGGGAGCCTTGTTCTCGATCTGGTTGCGGAATTTCTCCATCATCACCGCATAGCGCGCCTCACCCTCGCGCCAGCGGCCGTAGAGCGGCTGCATGTACTGGCCATAGCCCTCGTGGAGCCAGTAATCGTCCCAATTCGCGGCCGACATCTGGTTGCCGAACCATTCGTGCGCGAGCTCGTGCTGGAACAGCCAGTCGAAACCGGTCGCATCCTTGGCGTAATTGTTGCCGTAGGCGTTGATCGTCTGGTGCTCCATGCCGAGATGCGGTGTCTCGACCACGCCGAGCTTCTCGTCCGACCAGGGATAGGGGCCGACATTGGCTTCGAAGAAATCGAGCGTCGGTGCGAATTCGGCGAACAGGCCCTGCGCCTTCGCCTCGCGGCCCGGCAGATGCCAATAGTAGAGCGGGATCGTGCCGCCGAAGCGGCTTTTGTAGACGCCCTTGATCTCGACATAGGGCGCGACGTTGAGCACCACCGAATACGGGTTCGGGCTGCGTGCGCGCCAATGCCACGTCGCGCGGCCGTCCGGCAGCGTATCGATCTTTTGCAACACGCCGTTGGAGGGCGCCGAAAGACCTTTGGGCACGGTGATGTGGAGATCGACCTTGGCGGGCTCGCCGGCCGGGAAATCGAGGCACGGCCAGAACAGATCGCAGCCATAGCCTTCGGCGGTGGTCGCGATCCACGGCTTGCCCTCGGGAGTCTTCGCCCAGACGATGCCGTCGTCCCACGGCGCGCGCACCGCGACGTGGGGCGTGCCGCCATAGGTGATCCTGACCACCGCGCTGCTGCCGGCGGCGAGCGTGGAGGGCAAGGCGATCGTCAGCCGGCCCTCGGGATTGGACCAGCTCGTGCGGGCCAGAGGCTGGCCGTCGACGCTGATCGCGCTGACCGGCAAATTCTTGTCGAGATCGATCAGCAGGCGGCGCTGCGGCGCGGACGTGGCGAGCGTCAGCGTGGCGACGCCCTGCAGCGTCTGCGTATCGGGAAACACTTCGATCGCCAGATCGATATGCTCGAGGCGCAGGGCGGCCCGTTCGGGATCGATCGGGCCGCCCGAGGTCTGGGTGAGGGCAGTGATCGGCGGTTCGCCCGGTTTGACCTGCGCGAGGGCAGGCGAGGTCGCAAGCGCGAGGGCGGAAGCGGCGAGCAGCAGGCGAATGCGGATAGGTCTCTCCATCAGGCGCGCTCGACGGCGAATCCGCCGCCTGTAGCGTAGAATTGGGTTTGCCGTGGGTGGGTATAGCCAAAGCGCCGGCGTGTGCCACGCTGCGCCGTTTCAGCCGGGCCGCGCGGTGCTGGCAGCGGCAGTCCACAGGCAATCAATGTGCGGTGATTGATGCGGCTGGCGCAGGCACCATATATAGTGGAAAGTAAGGGCCGCTCGGGCCCAGGAGTATTCATGAAGCAGTCCTATCCCGTCCTGCCGCTTCGCGACATCGTCGTCTTCCCGCACATGATCGTGCCGCTGTTCGTCGGTCGCGACAAGTCGGTCGCCGCGCTCGAAGCCGCGATGGCCGACGACAAGGAGATTTTTCTCGTCGCCCAGCTCGATCCTGCCGAGGACGATCCCGGCCGCGAGGATCTTTACGACACCGGCGTCTCGGCAGAGGTGCTCCAGTTGCTCAAGCTTCCCGACGGCACCGTCCGTGTGCTCGTCGCAGGCAAGGAGCGGGGCACGCTCGAGACCGTCGACGAATCGGGCGCCTTCCTCACCGCTACCGTCTCGCCGGCCGAGGAGGCCGATGTCGAGGGTGCCGAGGTGCAGGCGCTGATGCGCTCGGTGGTCGATCAGTTCGAGAATTACGCCAAGCTCAATCGCAAACTGCCCGCCGAGACCGCGGTTCAGCTCGCCGAGCTCGACGACGCCTCGCGCCTCGCCGACGCGGTCGCCGCCAACATCGCGGTCAAGGTCGCCGACAAGCAGTCGCTGCTCGTCGAGAAGGACCCCCAGAAGCGCCTCGAGATGGTGTTCGCCTTCATGGAGGGCGAATTGGGCGTGCTGCAGGTCGAGAAGAAGATCCGCAGCCGCGTGAAGCGCCAGATGGAGAAGACCCAGCGCGAATATTATCTCAACGAGCAGCTGAAAGCGATCCAGCGCGAGTTGGGTAACGAAGGCGACGAGGGCGATGGCGACGAGGTCGCCGAGCTGACCCAGAAGATCGCGACGCTAAAGCTCTCCAAGGAAGCGCGCACCAAGGCCACTGCCGAGCTCAAGAAGCTCAAGACCATGGCGCCGATGAGCGCCGAGGCGACTGTGGTGCGCAATTATCTCGATGTGCTGCTGGGTCTGCCCTGGGGCAAGAAGTCGAAGCTCAAGAAAGACATCGCCGAGGCGCAGGGCGTGCTCGATCAGGACCATTATGCGCTCGAAAAGGTNAAGGACCGGATCGTCGAATATCTCGCGGTCCAGGCGCGCACCAATAAGCTCAAGGGGCCGATCCTCTGCCTCGTCGGGCCTCCCGGCGTCGGCAAGACCAGCCTGGGCAAGAGCATCGCCAAGGCGACGGGTCGCGAGTTCATCCGCCAATCGCTAGGCGGCGTGCGCGACGAGGCCGAGATCCGCGGCCACCGCCGCACTTATATCGGCTCGCTGCCGGGCAAGATCGTGACGAACCTGCGCAAGGCTGGCGCCTCGAACCCGCTGTTCCTGCTCGACGAGATCGACAAGCTCGGCCAGGATTTCCGCGGCGATCCCGCCTCGGCGCTGCTCGAGGTGCTCGACCCGGAGCAGAACAACAAGTTCAACGACCATTATCTGGAGATCGACATCGATCTCTCGGACGTGATGTTCGTGTGCACGGCGAACTCGCTCAACCTGCCCCAGCCGCTGCTCGACCGCATGGAGATCATCCGGCTCGAAGGCTATACCGAGGACGAGAAGCTCGAGATCGCCGAGCGGCATCTGATCGCGAAGCAGATCGAGGCGCACGGGCTCAAGGAAGGCGAGTTCACGCTCACCACCGAGGGGCTGCGCGAGCTGATCCAGAAATATACGCGCGAGGCGGGCGTCCGGACGCTCGAGCGCGAGATCGCCAAGCTGGCACGGAAAGCGCTCCGGAAGATCCTCGAGGGCAAAGAGACCAGCGTCACGATCACGCCGGAGAACCTTCACGAATATGCCGGGGTGCAGAAATATCGCCACGGCCTGTCGGAAGAGGAGCATCAGATCGGCGCGGTCACCGGGCTCGCCTGGACCGAGGTCGGCGGCGAGCTGCTGACGATCGAGAGCGTCACCGTGCAGGGCAAGGGCGCGATCAAGACGACGGGCAAGCTGGGCGACGTGATGAAGGAGAGCGTGGAGACTGCGTTCAGCTTCGTCCGTGCGCGCGCCCCGACCTATGGCATCAAGCCGAGCCTGTTCCAGCGCAAGGACGTCCACGTCCACTTGCCCGAAGGCGCGGTCCCCAAGGACGGTCCATCGGCGGGTATCGGCCTGGTCACTGCGATCGTCTCGACGATGACCGGGGTTCCGGTGCGCAAGGACATTGCCATGACGGGCGAAGTCACTTTGCGCGGCCGGGTGCTGCCGATCGGCGGGCTGAAGGAGAAACTGCTCGCCGCGCTGCGCGGCGGCATCAAGACCGTGCTGATCCCGGGCGAGAACGAGAAGGACCTCGCCGAGATCCCCGCGAACATCCGCGAGGGGCTGGAGATCGTTCCCGTCACCCATGTCGACGAAGTGCTGCGGCTCGCGCTGACCGAGCCGCTCACGGCGATCGACTGGACCGACGCGGACGAGCTGGCGGCGCAACCGCCGGCGCATGTTCCAGGGATCGGCGACGCCGTTCATCATTGAACAGGCGTAACTTTTGGGGCGAAAACCGCCGCTGAGGATTTGACAGCGGCGGCGGTCGCGTGCTGACTGGCGCGCTCGGCTTGCCGCCGCGACTCATTTTTTCGATGCACTCACTCAGGGGGAAACCACCAGCATGAACAAGCAAGAGCTGATCGGGACGGTCGCCGACACCTCCGGCCTCGGCAAGGGCGACGCCACCAAGGCCGTCGAGGCAGTGTTCGATGCGATCTCGGCCGCGCTCAAGAAGGGCGACGAAGTTCGCCTCGTCGGCTTCGGCACCTTCTCGGTCAGCAAGCGCAAGGCCTCGACCGGCCGCAATCCGCGCACCGGCGAGGAAATGACGATCAAGGCGTCGAACCAGCCCAAGTTCAAGGCCGGCAAGGGCCTCAAGGATTCGGTCAACTGATCTGACGGGAAAGCAGGGCCTGGGGGCTGGACAAGCGCACCCCGCACCGCCTAAAGGCCCGCTTCCCGTTTTGGCCGAATGGCCAATGGGCGCGTAGCTCAGTGGTAGAGCACTGTGTTCACACCGCAGGGGTCGCAAGTTCAATCCTTGCCGCGCCCACCATGTAGAGAAGCCCGCCGGTCCCCGTGACCGGCGGGTTTTTTCGTGTCTATTTCGCCGGTGAGGCACGCTCCTGCGCCAGCCGTTCGTCGAGCGCCGCTGCGAAATCCTGGACATAGGCCCGACACGCACTCGGATCGATGAAGGGATTAGATTTCGATCCCTGGTCGAAGCGCCGGCGTTTCTCGGCTCCCCCCGACTGGCTCGGGTGCGCGGTGATCAGGATGTCGCAGGGCATACTACGCATCGCTGCGAATGTCCGGCGGAACGACGCGACCAACCATGCATGATGGGGATCGGAAAAGCGATAGGCCGGCGGTGCCGCAGGATTGAGACTCGCG
>JGI25153J46596_10002504_pt1 | contig 10546 bp, 11 predicted proteins | sample AraplaMF_Col_mMF_FD_46596 | JGI IMG/M metagenome (IMG submission 46596)
CGACCCAGTGGGCGGCGACTATGCCGAGCCCGCTCTGCGGGCGATCGGCTGGGAAGGGCGCTATCTCGTCGTCGGTTTTCCCGCCGGTATCCCGAAATTGCCGCTCAACCTGACCCTGCTCAAGAGCTGCGACGTCTGCGGCGTCTTCTGGGGCGCCTTCGCCGCGCGCGATCCGCAGGCCAACCAGGCGCATGTCGAGCATCTCTTCCGGCTCTGGTCGCAGGGCAAGATCGCTCCGCGCGTGACCGAGACCTTCGCGTTGGCGGACGGCGGCAAGGCGATCGCGAAGATGGCGGCACGGCAAGCGATCGGGAAATTGGTGGTGACGGTTAACTGAGAGAGCCCCCCTGAAGGGGAGGGGCTTAGAGAGTTGCCAGCGCTGCGCTCCCCTCCTATCTCGACGGAAACCGACACCAAAAGGCAGCACCTATGACCACATTCGACGATCGCGAGCGCGCATTCGAGGCGAAGTTCGCCCGCGACGAGGACATCGCCTTCCGCGTCAGCGCGCGCCGCAANCGCCTGCTNGGTCAATGGGCNGCCGCCAAGATGAACCTCACGCCCGAAGAGACCGACGCCTATGCCAAGGCGGTGGTCCAGGCCGATTTCGAGGAAGCCGGCGACGAGGACGTGATCCGCAAGCTGCTCGGTGATCTCATCGCAGCCGGCGTCGAGGTCGACGATGCGACGATCCGTCAGGCGATCACCGAGCAGACCGTCGAGGCGCGTCGCCAGCTGATGGAATCGAAGTAAGATGGCGATGGCCGCCTCCGAGATAGAGGAGCTGATCCGCGCCGGCATCCCCGATGCCCGGGTCGAGATCACCGACCTTGCCGGCGACGGCGACCACTATGCAGCGCGTATCGTCGCCCCCATGTTCAGGGGGATGCCGCGCGTGCGCCAGCACCAGGCGGTTTATGCAGCGCTCGGCGGGCGCATGGGCGGCGTGCTTCACGCGCTCCAGCTGACCACCGAAGCGCCAGAGGAGTGAGTGAAGTGACCGACGACGTTCAGGCGCGCATCCAGGGACTGGTGGATGCCAATCCCGTTTTGCTGTTCATGAAGGGCAGCCCGCTCTTTCCGCAATGCGGCTTCTCGAGCCGCGCGATCGCCATCCTCAACCATCTCGGCGTCGAGTTCGAGAGTGTCGACGTGCTCCAGGACCAGGGCGTGCGCCAGGGAATCAAGGCCTTTTCCGACTGGCCGACGATCCCCCAACTTTATGTGAAGGGCGAATTCGTCGGCGGATCGGACATCATGATGGAGATGTACGAGAGCGGCGAGCTCGCCCAGCTGCTGGCCGACAAGGGCGTNGCGGCGCAGGCTTGAAGCGACCCATATAATTATCGTCACCCCGGCCTTGTGCCGGGGNCCACTGCGCCGCGATCGAGAAGCAGGAACCTCTTGCTGCTCGCCCGGCCTCCCGGTGGGCCCCGGCACAAGGCCGGGGTGACGCATATTTTGAGTCAGCTCCGCACGACTGGCTCGTGTTCGCTGCCGAGTCGCGCTGTCGATGTGGGGGGGAGCCCGGGTCGGGTGGGTCGACGCGAGACCGGGAAGTAAGCGGTCGACCCACCCTGGAATGAAGCGTTGAACGCTCGGGGTATCTCTATCTCTGCACTCGCCGTGCCACTTTCCGCGAATGGCACTTTTCCAGCCCCTTCAGTGGTTAACGTTTCCGATCGCCTCGGCGGCGCTGTAAATTTCCCCGACAGGCGCGTCCGCACGGGCGACGCCGGTCGCGCGCCAGACATAATCCGTTCATCGGTCATTCAGCGACTTGACTACAGACGTAATCGTAACGATTACACAAGTAGTCACGAAGAGGGACTCATGACCGAACGGATCAGCGACGCCGAACATGCCGTGATGGAGGTACTCTGGGAGGAGTCGCCCCTGACCGCGCAGGAAGTAGTCGAGCGCGTTCCCGCCGAACGCGACTGGAGCGCCAATACGGTCAAAACCCTGCTCGGCCGCTTGCTCGCCAAGAGCATCATCGCGCATGAGGAAGACGGCCGCCGCTATCGCTACCGCCCACTGGTGGCGCGTTCGGACTATGTCGTCGGTGAATCGCGCCGCTTCATGGACCGGCTGTTCGGCGGCAAGCTCACACCCCTGGTCGCGCACCTCGCCGAGCGCGATGCGATCACCGACCAGGACATCGCCGAGATCGAAGCGCTGCTGAAGGAGCTGAAGTCATGATCGGCTTTGCTATCGAGACCTTCGTCGCCACCACGCTGCTGATGCTGCTCGTGCTCGCGGTGCGCGGGCCGGTGCGAAAGACGTTCGGGCCGCATATGGCCTATGCCTTGTGGCTGCTCCCGGTGGCGCGCCTGATCCTGCCGCCGCTCCCCGAAGGCTGGCGCGAGCAGGCGGCGGCGCCGGTCGCCGCGGCGAGCGACATCGTCGCGGTCTATTTCGTCGAGCCGCTCGGTGCCGCACCTGCGGCGGGGGCGGAGGGCGGCTTCGGCCTGTGGACGGCAGTGCTCGTGCTGTGGGCGCTCGGCGCCGCGGCGTTCCTCGCATACCACCTCGTCTCGCACAGCCGCTACACTGCGAACCTGCTGCGCCGCGCCCGCGTCGATCGCACCGTGGCGCAGGGCAAGGTCCGCGTGATCGAGACAGATGCCGCGCACGGGCCGCTGGCCTTCGGCATCTTCCGCAAATATGTCGCGTTCCCGCGCGATTTCTCCGAGCGTTACGACGAGCAGGAGCGCGATCTCGCGCTCGCCCATGAGCTCGGCCACCATGTCCGCGGCGATCTGATCGCGAACTGGGTCGCGCTGATCGTCCTGGCCCTCCACTGGTTCAATCCGGTCGCCTGGAAGGCTTTCCGCGCCTTCCGTGCCGATCAGGAAATGGCCTGCGATGCCCTCGTGCTCGCCGGCCGCGCCCAGGCGCTGCGCCATGCTTATGGTCGCGCAATCGTCAAGTCCGCGCATGGGGGTGCGGTCTCGGCGGCATGTCACTTGCACACGATAAACGAAGTCAAAGGGAGGTTACGCATGCTTTCGAAGACCCGGCAATTTTCCCCCGCCCGCGCTGCCACCGGCCTGATCGGCATCGGCGCCCTGTCGGCCGCCGCTCTTGGGTTCACCGTCTCGGGCACCCAGGCCGCCGAAACGCTCAAGAGCAAGGTCGAGACCGTGACCGGCGTCAGCTTGGGCCAGGAAGTGCCCGCGCCGCCGGCGCCGCCCGCGGCGGCTGAAGCCCCCGAGGCGCCCGAGGCTCCGGAAGCGCCGGAGATGGCGGAAGGCCCGCACAAGGTCGAGCGCCATGTCTATCGCTATACGGCCGACGACAAGAAGGACGGCAAGCGGGTCCGGAAGATGGTCATCGTCCGCGCGGACGGCTCGAAGGACGAGATCGCGATGCCCGATCCCGAGGCGATTCGCAGGTCGATCCCCGAGGTACGCGACGGCAAGTGCGGCACCGGCGACGGCAAGCCTTCGGTCGAGCACCGCAGCGAGGCCGGCAAGAAGATCATGATCATCTGCACCGACCGGATCGAGATGGCCGCGGCCGACGGCGAGCGCCTTGCCATGCGCCACAAGGAGTTCGGCCTCGAGAGCGCCCGGATGGGCCTGCGCATGGCGCGCCGCTCGCTCGAGAACGAGACGAACATGAGCGCCGATGAGCGTGCCAAGGCGCTGAAGGGCATCGACGAGGCGATGGCCGAGCTCGAGAAGCAGCACGACAAGGACTGACGAGTGGGGAGGGGTGTCCGCTGCCCCGCGGACATCCTTCACGACGGGGTCGGCTGAACTCCTTCGCAGCCGGCCCCGTTTTAATTTTGCCTGGTCCCCTCCCTGCAAGGGAGGGGTTAGGGGCGGGTAAGGAAAGGCCGGGCTCGATGCCCGGCCTTTCCTTTTTTCTCTGCGTCTCGACGGGCTCGCTGCCGCTCGCACCCACCCCCAGCCCCTCCCTTGCAGGGAGGGGAGGCTTGCGCTGCGCCCCTCCACCCGCCACATCGCACCGATGATCGAGGCTCCCACTGGCGTCGCGCTCGCGGTCGAGCCGCTGGTCACGCGCGTCCTCGCGCCGAACCCGTCGCCTTTCACGTACACCGGCACNCAGACCTATCTGGTCGGCACAGCCGAACTCGCGGTGATCGATCCGGGGCCCGCCGATTCCCGGCATCTCGACGCTCTGCTGGCTGCGATCGGTGGCCGTCCGGTCGCAGCGATCCTCTGCACCCACACCCACCGCGACCACAGCCCCGCCGCCGCCCCGCTAAAGGCCGCCACGGGTGCTCCGATCATCGGCTGCGCCCCGCTGACCCTCGAAGACGCCGGTCCCCGCGCCGACGCTGCCTTCGACACGCATTACGTCCCCGATCGCGTTCTCGTCGACGGCGAAAGCGTGACCGGTCCCGACTGGACGCTCACCGCCGTCGCCACCCCCGGCCACACTTCGAACCATCTCGCCTTCGCGCTTCCCCAAGCCGGCGCGCTCTTCACTGGGGACCATGTCATGGGCTGGTCGACCACCGTGGTCGCGCCGCCCGACGGCGATATGGCCGCCTATATGGCCAGCCTCGACAAGCTCATGGCGCGCGACGATCGCATCTATTACCCCGCGCATGGCGAGCCGATCGAGCGCCCCCGGCGCTTCGTCCGCGGCCTGATGGGGCACCGCAAGCAGCGCGAGGGCCAGATCCTCCGCCTGCTGCGCAAGGATGTCGGCGAGATTCCCGCGATGGTCGAGCGCATGTATGTCGGCCTCGATCCGCGCCTCACCGGTGCCGCGGGCCGCTCGGTGCTCGCGCATCTGCTCGATCTACGGGCTCGCGGCCTCGTTGAGGAGGAAGGCGAGGCGTGGAGGATCGCGGCGTGAGACGCTGGGGCCTGCTCCGCTTCGCATTGCTGCTGGTCGCGTTGATCGTCACGATTGGCGCCGGCTTCTGGTTCCTGAGCACCACCGTCAAGAGCCAGTTCCGCGGACCCGACCCGATCACCGTCGCGCAGGCCAGCCTGCAGGGCCTGCGCGAGCAGAACCGCCTCTCCACCTTCGCCGCGCGCTACGTCGCGGTGGTCACTTCGAAGCAGAGCCGTCTCGGCCTCAGCGCGGAGAAGACGCTGATCATGCCCGGCATGGTCCGCTACGAAGTCGATCTCGCCAGGCTCCAGCAGAAGAGCCTCTCCTGGGACGCCGCCAACAGGCGCCTGACCGTCCTGCTGCCGCCGCTCGAAGTAATCGGACCCGATGTCGATCTCGACGGCATCCGCGAGTATTCGGAAGGGGGCCTGCTGATGCGCTTCACCGATGTCGAGACTCAGCTAGACGCCGCCAATCGCAAGGCCGGCCAGCAGGAGCTGATCCGCCAGGCCCGCGGCCCCATGCCGGTCAAGCTGGCGAAAGAGGCCACGCGCCGCGCGATCGAGCGCAGCTTCGCAATGCCGCTCAAGGCCGCCGGCCTCGATGCCAGGGTCGGGGTGTTCTTCCCCGATGAGCGCCCGAGCGAAGACTGGGACCGCTCGCGCCGCCCCGAGGACGTGCTCGCCAACCGCTACTGATCGTCGGGATGACGGGTAAGGCTTGATCCCCGCCGCAACCGGGGCCATCTGCCTCCGCATGGATGCACGCAACGGAATGGGCGGAAGCCTCGCTGGCCTCGATCTTCGCGCCGAGATCGATCGGCTCCGCAAGGAGCGCAACGCCGTCATCCTCGCGCATTATTACCAGAAGCCCGAGCTGCAAGACCTGGCGGACTTTGTCGGAGACAGCCTCGATCTCTCGCGCAAGGCCGCCGAGACCGACGCCGACGTGATCGCCTTTTGCGGCGTGCGCTTCATGGCCGAGACCGCCAAGATCCTCTCGCCCGACAAAATCGTCGTGCTCCCCGACATGAACGCCGGGTGCAGCCTCGAAGACAGCTGTCCGCCCGAGCAGTTCGCCGCGTTCCGTGCGCAACATCCCGATCACATCGCTTTGACCTACATAAACTGCTCGGTCGAAGTGAAAGCGCTGAGCGACATCATCGTCACCAGCTCCAGCGCCGAGAAGATCCTCAGCCAAATCCCGCCGGAGCAGAAGATCATCTTCGGCCCCGATCGCAATCTCGGCGGCTATCTCACCCGCACGCTCGGGCGCGAGATGCTGCTCTGGCCGGGTGTGTGCATCGTCCACGAGGCATTCTCCGAGACCGAATTGCTCAAGCTGCGCGCCCAGCATCCCGGCGCGCCGATCGCCGCGCATCCCGAATGCCCGCCGCACATCCTCGATCATGCCGACTATGTCGGCTCGACGCGCGGAATCCTCGATTTCGCCAAGAGCTTCCCGGGCGACACGCTGATCGTCGCCACGGAGCCGCACATCATCCANCAGATGGAAAAGGCGCTGCCGGAGAAGAATTTCATCGGCGCGCCCGGCGCGGACGGCAACTGCAACTGCAACATCTGCCCGTACATGGCGCTCAACAACATGGAGAAGCTCTACCTCGCACTGCGCGACCTGGAGCCGCGCATCGAGATCGAGGAAGGCATGCGATTGAAGGCGAAGAGGAGCCTCGATCGCATGCTCGAAATGGCGAGCGCGACGGTGGGGCAGGGCGATCTCGGCCCGGTCCCCGCGGTGGGCGGCGATCCCCGAAAGGGCGACTAATCTTTCCGGAAATCCGTCATCCCGGCCTTGTGCCGGGATCCACTGTGCCGCAACGGAGAAGCTGGAAGCGAGAACGCATCGCGCGCCTCCCGGTGGACCCCGGAACAAGTCCGGGGTGACGGGTTAGGATGGGGGTCGGCGCCGGCAACAGCAACGGGTGCGACTACACCGTCACCATGTCGTACACGATCACCTTCGCCCAGAGATGCTCGCATTTCGCGACGAAGTCCTTGTGCACCGGATGGTCCTGATAGGTCTTCTGGTCGACGACATTGTCGAACACCATCAGCTCCGAGACGTGGAAGCTCGAATCGACCACGTCACGCTGCTCGGTCGACGCCGGCACGCCGATCTGCAGGCTGCGGACGACCTCGACCTTGGCGAGCTTGCGCAGCCCTGCGATCAGCGCATCGCGATCCGCCGCCGATCCCGGATTCTTCAGCCAGAAGAACACGTGATGGACGATCTTCCCGTCCNGCGCTGCCGCTGCGGCCGGGCCGGAGGCCATGGCGGCCGCGCCCAATGCGGCACCCTTCACGATATCCCTGCGATTGACTGGCATCCTGTCATCTCATCCTTCCGATGCCGCGACCGGGCGGCGTTGTCTTCGCCGGGATAGTCTTCACGCTGTGGTTCGAGGTCAAGCGTTTGCGTCGGGCAGGCGACCGGACTTCCACCCGGCGCGACGGATCGGCCGCGGAGGTTCCCGCCGGATAGCGGTCAGGTAAGGAGCCTCGCATAAGGCTCTGGATGACGAGAGAGTATACGTGATTCGCGATGCGGGAGCTGCGGGACAGCCTATGGCCATCCCGCAGCCGATTTCCGCTATATGCTTACTGGAAGCCGACCGGCCCGGTGAACGCGCCGTTGTTGGCCGCTCCGTTGGTAGGATTGCCGATCAGGCTGTTGTTCCCGTAGGTCGTGATCGCCGCACCGCCGAATGAGGTGATGCCAAGTGCGTTTCCGGTAATCGTGGTATTTTTCACCCGGATCGCCATCGAACTGCCGTTGCCGATCAGCCCTGCCCCGACATTGTTGTTGAGTGTCGAGTCGGCGATCATCATCGCAACCGGGTTGGTGCCGCCGGCGTTTATCGCCGTAACCCCGTTGCCGTTGCCGTCGAACTGGCTGTCGGTGATGCCGACCGTGAGACCGCTCAGGTTGGTGTTGCCGGTCGAATCGACTTTCAAGCCGTTGCTGGCATTATTGACCAGCCGAACGTTCTTGATGCTGACCTTCCCATTGCCGCCCGCACCGGTCGGTTGCACGAGAATGCCGCCTCCGGTGGCGCCATTGCCGTTGTCCGCGATCGTGGTGTTGCTCACATAGAGCATGGCGCCGCCGCTCGGCTGGAATGAGATGCCGAAGCTGTTGGCCGCATTGAACCGGCGGATCGTGGAATCCTCGACGTAGAGCGAGCCTTGGCCGATCATGCGGATGCCGTTGGACGGCGGGTTGACGCCGAAGATGTCGAGGCCGCGGATATAGACCGAATCGGTAACGGCCGGGAGGTTGACGACGATGCCGTTGCCTCCGGCCAGCGCACCGCCTTCGGTGTAAGGGCAGGAGATCGTCATCGACTTGATGATGGTCACCGCGCCGAACCCGGCCGGATCGAGGCAATTGATCTCACCACCTGCCGCTGTTTTGGAGATCGCGCCGGCAAAAGTCTTGCACGGCGCCGTGCGACTGCACGGATTGACGTCGTCGCCGACGCCCGAAACCCATGTGCGCGTGGCCTGGGCTTGCGCAGGCGTGGCGGTTAGAGCCATGGCGGCGGCGAACGACAGCGCCGACATTCCTGACAGCGTCGCATATCTGATTGGTTTCATTGCAAATATCCCCTGATTTTAGCATGGGTAAACGCTTGGTTACTCTTTTCGCGAACCCCCCGATCTGCGGACTAGCCCACTGGCTTTCCAGTTTGCTTGAACAGGCCACTCTGTCCGGGCGAATTATTTGCCGCAGCGCAGATCAGGCTTTCGGTATGGTCGTATTGCCCAAAGAGTCAACTCGCCCAAGATTTTGGTCAACTTTCCCTATTGTTTCACAGCATTAGGGCATTTTGCTGCGAATTCGGCTCAGGTCGGACTTCACTTGTGTCGCCTGTCGGGCCCGGCCGCCGATCCCGCGACGTCCATTCGACCAGCGATGACCGGGCGAAGGCTGCTTTGCGCGATCAGCCGAAATTCCCTGGCGGGTGCGCCTCGAGTTCTCCGTTCGATCCGAACAACGGCAGCGCCTCCGCCCCGCCGGGCTCCGTCTCGAAGTTCGAAACCGTCACCCCCACCAGCCGGATCCCCTTCTCGGGGGGCAGCACCAGCCCGATCAGTTCGCGGCTCGTCTGCCGAAGCAGTTCCTGGGTCCGCACCACCGACGCGAAGCTCTTGCTCCGGGTGATCTGCCTGAAATCGGCGAACTTGACCTTCACCGTCACGGTCCGCCCGAACGCCTGCGCCTTGTCGCACCAGTTCCAGACGTCGTCGGCCATGCGCAGCACGCCCGCCTCGATCTCGGGCGGCTCGGTCAGGTCACGGTCGAACGTCGTTTCCGATCCCGATGACTTGCGCTCGCGCGACGGATTGACCGGCCGATCGTCCTGCCCGCGCGCGATCGCGAAATACCATTCGGCCGCGCTGCCGAAATGCGTGCGCAGGAAGTCGAGCGACTTGTCGCGCAGGTCTGCCCCCGTCTCGATCCCCAGCCGCTTCATCTTCTCCGCAGTCACCGGTCCCACGCCGTGGAAGCGCGCCACCGGCAGCGTCTCCACCCACGCCGCGCCCATCTCGGGCGTCACTGCGAACTGGCCATTGGGCTTGCGCTGGTCCGAGGCCAGCTTGGCGAGGAACTTGTTGTACGAAATGCCGGCCGATGCGGTGAGACCCGTCTCCTCCAAAATCCGCGCGCGGATCTCCTTCGCAGTGGCCCAGGCGGTCTCGATTCCGCGGCGGTTGGCGGTGACGTCGAGATAGGCCTCATCGAGCGACAGCGGCTGGATCAACTCGGTATAGTCGGCGAAAATCGCATGGATCTGCTTCGACACCGCTTTGTACACTTCGAAGCGCGGCCGCACGAACACGAGCTCGGGGCAGCGCCGCAGCGCAGTCACAGATGGCAATGCCGATCGTACGCCGAACGCCCGCGCTTCATAGCTCGCCGCCGCGACCACCCCGCGCGCGGCGGCATAGCCCACCGCCACCGGCCTGCCGCGCAGCTCAGGCGCGTCGCGCTGCTCGACCGACGCATAAAAGGCGTCCATGTCGATATGGATGATTTTCCGGTTGGCGGACGGTTGATTGTCCTGGGACGTCAACGACCTGGTTCCTGACCCGTATTGGCTGCGATGGGATGAAAGCCCCTCGCGCTTACGGTAGCCGGATTACTCCGTGCTTGCCCTGAACGCCACTGTGAAGAAGAACATAACGGGAAATATTTGGGTTCCGGACTGAACGTCGCCGGTCGGTGACTTCCTCCCTCACTGGAGCGTCGCCGCGTACAGGCTGTGATGCGTGAGAATGAACAGGGTGCGCCGGTCCGCTCCGCCGATCAGCACTTGCAGCGGGCGTTCGGGAACGTCGATGCGGCGGATCGGCTTTCCGCCGGCTTCGTAGACGAACACCTGTCCGTTCGCGACATAGAGGTTGCCGCCGGCATCGCGTGCGACGCTCTCGCCGCCGCGGTCGGCGACGACCTTGAGATCGGTGACGCTGCCGGCCGCACCGACCAGCCCGCTATAGGTGCGGTTTTCCGACGCGTTCGTCAAAACCACCCGCTCGCCGGGCCGCGCGGTGACGAGGCCGTAAGCGTCGAGCGAGTCCGACCAGCGCCAGCCCTGGTGATCGTCGGGCCCCTGGTTCCAGACGCGGAATGCAGGGAGAACCAGCGATCCGTCGGGCGAGACATATTCCTGCGGCTTCGGGGTAGCCATCGCGCGCAGGAAGAA
>JGI25153J46596_10002517_pt1 | contig 10524 bp, 9 predicted proteins | sample AraplaMF_Col_mMF_FD_46596 | JGI IMG/M metagenome (IMG submission 46596)
GAGATGAACAACGTGCGAAAGCGCCGCTCCGGGCTCTCGTCACTCACATCGTAACTTCCCATGCGCCAGCCTGTAACAATGTCCCGTGACAGGGGGATGACTGATTGAACCTGTGAGGCACCTTCAAATACGAATCACGCCTTGCCTCGCCCTCCCCGCGAATATCAGTCGCATGCGACAATCAGGCGACATGGCGCCTGCATGGGCCCCGCAAGACCCCGGAGACCAGGGTGAACTCTTACCCTCCCCTGGAGGAGGAGGGTCGATCGCGCGCAGCGCGAGCGGGGTGGGGTCTCCGCACGGGCACTGCTGGTCGTGGAGAGACCGTCACCCCACCCCGTCTCATGTCTCGCGCTGCTCGACATGAGCCGACCCTCCCCCTCCAGGGGAGGGTGACACCGGCCGCGCGGCGCGAGCAGCGCTGAACGTGGCGCGCCCACCCCTCGCGAGAGCCTCAGTAGAACTTGTGGAAATGATGGACCGGCCCATGGCCGTGGCCGACGCTGAAGCGGTCGGCAGAGGCGATCGCCGCGCTGATCCAGGCCTTCGCGGTCCGCACGGCAGGCTCGAGCTCCGCACCCTTGGCCAGTTCCGCCGCAATCGCCGAGGACAGCGAACAGCCGGTGCCATGGGTGTTCTTGGTGGCGACGCGGGGCGCGGCGAGCGCGAGGCTGTGTCCGGAGGTGACGAGATAATCGATGCTCTCGGCNCCCTCGCCNTGGCCGCCCTTGATCAGCACCGCGCGGCAGCCGAGCGCCAGCAGCCGGCGTCCCTGGGCCTCGATCCCNGCCTCGCTCNCAGCGACCGGCTCGCCGAGGAGAGCCGCGGCNTCCGGCAGGTTCGGCGTGATCACCGAGGCCAGCGGCATCAGTCNCGTGCGCAGGGCATCGACGGCTTCGGACGCCAGCAGGCGGTCGCCTGAGGTCGCCACCATCACGGGATCGAGCACGATGTGCTGCGGCTTCCAGCGCGACAGCGCGGCCGCGATCGCATCGATGCTGGCGGCCTGCGCCACCATGCCGATCTTCACCGCACCGACATCGAGATCCGAGAACACCGCATCGATCTGCGCGGTGACGAAATCGGCGGGCACCGCGTGGATGCCGGTGACGCCGCGCGTGTTCTGCGCCGTCAGCGCCGCAATGGCCGAGGCACCATAGACGCCGAGCGCTGCAAAGGTCTTGAGATCGGCCTGGATGCCGGCGCCGCCGCTGGAATCCGAGCCGGCAATGGTGAGTGCGACCGGGGTCGTCATCGCCGGGGACACGCGTTTGAGGGGAACACCGCCATGCCCTGTCCTAGCGCGCCCCGGATGGCCCAGCAAGCCGGGCCGNCGAATCAGCCGGNCTCCACGCGCATGCCTGTCGTCCTCCCAGCGTGCACATGCCAAGAGATAGTCCCTCGGCATCACCCGGCCTTGGCAGGGATTCGGTTGAATGAGAGGTTGACGGGTGGATTCGTTCAGCGACGCCATGTTGCGGGCCAGCCCGGCCCGCAATCCTCTCGGGATGCAAAGCGCCATGTGGGCCTATTTCGAACGTCTCCTCGATTCCTCGATGTTCTCTCCGCACGGGATCTGCCTGCTGTGGGAACCGGAGCTGATCTGGCTGCACGTCGTCGCGGACGCCTGTATCGCGCTCGCCTATTTCTCGATCCCGTTTGCGCTCGCGATCCTCGTCACCAAGCGCCGCGACCTCAAATTCGGATGGGTGTTCTGGGCCTTCGCCGTCTTCATCATGGCCTGCGGCCTGACCCATGTGCTGTCGATCTACACCCTCTGGGTCCCNGTNTACGGCATCGAGGGCATCGTCAAGGCNGCAACCGCCGTGGCATCGATCTTCACCGCCGGTGCGCTCTGGCCGCTGCTGCCGAAGATCCTCGCCATCCCCTCGCCGTTCGAGCTCCGGAAGGTCCAGGCCGCGCTCCAGGAGGAGGAGACCAAAAACCGCGACGCGGCGCAGCTGCTGCAGCAGGTCAACGAAGCCCAGCGCGCGCTGCGCGAGAGCATGACGCGCCTCACCGCCGTGGTCGAGACCGCGGTCGACGGCGTCATCCTGTTCGACGCGCAGGCCCGCATCCTCCTGTTCAATCCCGCCTGCGAGCGGCTGTTCGGCTACCGCGCCGAGCGAGGTCATGAATCGCGATATCGGCATGCTGATGTCCAAAGNGGTNGGGCCCTCGCCGACCGCTCATGCGCGGGGTTTCGCAAGCGGTGAAGCCGCCGGCGTGCGCAAGGACGGAACGAGCTTCCCGATGAACCTGTCCGTCGGCCAGGCGTGGCAGGACGGCGAGCTGATCTATGTCGGCATCGTCCACGACCTCACCGCGCGCAAGCTCACCGAGCAGCAGCTGCANCAGGCGCAGAAGATGGAGACGGTCGGCCAGCTCTCCGGCGGCATCGCCCACGACTTCAACAATTTGCTCACNGTCATCATCGGCAACGCGGAATTCCTCAGCGANCAGCTCAAGGCCCGNCCGGACCTGCGCCGTTTCGCCGACGACATCTGCCAGTCGGGCGAGCGCGGCGCNGAGCTGACGCAGCGGCTGCTCGCGTTCAGCCGCCGCCAATTGCTGCAGCCGCGCGCGATCGAGTGCCGCGAGCTCCTGACCTCCATGCACAAGCTGCTCAAGCGCACCCTGCGCGAGAACATCGAGACCAAGACCGCGTTCGGAGCCGGCTCCATCCTGGCTTTCGCCGACCGTGCGCAGCTCGAATCCGCCGTGCTCAACCTCGCGCTCAACGCGCAGGACGCGATGCCGTCGGGCGGGCATCTCACCCTCAGCACCGAGCTCACCGCGATCGACGAACACTACCGCATCCAGCATCCCGAGGTGGTGTCCGGCAGCTACGCGATGATCTCGGTCACCGACGACGGCGAAGGCATGACGCCCGAGGTCATCGAGCGCGCCTTCGAGCCGTTCTTCACCACCAAGGAGGTCGGCAAGGGCTCCGGCCTCGGGCTCAGCATGGTCTACGGCTTCGCCAAGCAGTCGGGCGGACATGTCTCGATCTACAGCGAGCCGGGTCTCGGCACGACGGTCCGCATCTACCTGCCGCATGCCGGCGGCGAGCAGTCGCTGGCCGACATCGCGGCGCGCGAGGAGGCCGCACCCCGCGGCCACGAGACGATCCTGGTCGCCGAGGACGATCCGTTCGTGCGCTCCTCCGTCACGCTGCGCGTCGAGGCGCTCGGATATCGCGTGATCTCGGCCGTCAACGGCCAGGAGGCCCTGCAGCTGCTCGGCAGCAATCCGGCCATCGACCTGCTGTTCACCGACATCGTGATGCCCGGCGGGATGAGCGGCTGGGAGCTCGCCGACGAGGCCCGGCGCATCCGCCCGGGTCTGCCGGTCGTGTTCTCGTCCGGCTACGCCCTGGAGACCCTGGTCGAGCAGGGCCGCGCGCACGCGCAGTCGATCGTGCTGACCAAGCCCTATCGCAATGCCGAGCTCGCCNGGCGGCTGCGGGAGGCGTTTGCCGCCGCGCCGCTTCCGTCCTAAAAGCGCCTNCGGCNNGGGCCGGCAAGGTCGCTTGCCAAGCCCGGCCGGTTTTGGCCTATTAGCGGCCAGATGCGCTTTCGGAGTGACTGCAATGGTTCCCTTTTTCGTCCAGATCAAATGCAAGCTTGGCCAGTCCTATACGGTCGCCAATGCGCTCGCCGAAGCCGAGATCGCCTCCGAGATCTATTCCACCGCCGGNCAGTACGATCTGCTGGTGAAGTTCTACGTCGACAAGGACACCGACATCGGCCACTTCGTNAACGAGAAGGTGCAGGTGCTGCCGGGCATCCAGGACACGCTCACCATCATCACCTTCAAGGCGTTCGGCGCGAGCTAGCGGGCCGCCATCGGCGCAGCCCGGCCATCGCCGCTCAGGCGCCGCCCTCCTTGCGCTTCGGCCGCGGCGGGCCGTCCACCGGCGGCAGCGACTTCAGGTAATCCGCCATCGCGGCGAGATCCGCATCCGGCAAGTGCGAGGTGTTCCTGATCACGCGCGTCATCGCGCCGCCGACGCTGTCGCCGTCGGGCAATTCGCCGGTNTTCAGGAAATAGGCGATATCNTTCGCGCTCCACTCGCCGAGGCGCTTCTGGGTGATGTTGGGCACCCAGCCCTCGCCTTCCGGATTGGGCCCGCCGGCAAAGCGCTCGCCTGCGATGATGCCGCCGAGCGCATTGCGCGGGCTGTGGCATTCGGCGCAATGGCCGAAGCTGTTGACGAGATAGGCACCGCGATTCCACTCCGGCGATTTGCTGCCGTCGGCGACGAACGGCTTGCCGTCCATGAACAGGAATTTCCAGATGCCGATGTTGCGGCGGATGTTGAAGGGNAAGCCGACGTCGTGGTCGCGCACTTTTCCGCTGACNGCCGGCAGCGTTTTCAGATAGGCGAAGAGATCGAGCACGTCGTCGCGCCTGGCATGCTGATAGGAGGTGTAGGGAAAGGCCGGGAAATAATGCTGCCCGTCCGGCGAGACCCCGTGCATCACCGCGTTGACGAAATCCGCCTCGGTCCATTTGCCGATGCCGTAGGTCGGATCGGACGAGATGTTCGGCGCGTGAAAAGTTCCGAACGGCGACTTGATCGCGACGCCGCCGCCGAGCTTCAGGCGGTCGGGCTGGTCGGGAACGGCATGGCAGGAGGCGCAGCCGCCGGCATTGAACATCACTTCGCCGTTGGCGAGGTTCGGGACATGGGCCGGTGCGGCGCCGGCAGCGGCCACCACCGGTGCGCTGAGCCACCAATAGATGCCGCCTGCAATGATCGCGGCGAGCAGCGCCGCGAGGATTGTTCGTTGCAACATGCAGGTCCATTCATTCGTTGCGGCGAACTTACGACCGATATCCGCGCGGCTCCAGCCACGAAGAATTTAGCCCGCCCTGGCCGGAAACGGGAATAAACTGAAACGGCGGATGTTGGAAGTTTGGCTGCCCAAATGAAGCCACCAGGGAGAATGTCATGAACAAGACCGTCATCACCATGATCGCGCTCGGCGCCGCCGCTTTTGCCGGCTCCGCCAGCGCCGAGAAGCTGAAAGCAACGCTCGACGGCAAGGCCGAGGTCCCGGCCACCACCAGCAGCGGCACCGGAACGGCCGATCTGGACTATGACGCGGCGAGCAAGAAATTGTCCTGGACCGTCACGTATTCCGGGCTCTCCGGCCCCGCGACCGCCGCCCATTTCCACGGCCCGGCCGAGGCCGGCAAGAACGCCGGCGTCGCGGTCGCGATCCCGAATGCGGCGGCAAGCCCCGTCAAGGGCGAGGCGACGCTCACCGACGCGCAGGCGGCCGATCTGCTCGGCGGCAAATATTACATCAACATCCACACCGCCGCGAACCCCGGCGGNGAGATCCGTGGTCAGGTGACGAAGTAAAGCGAACACGCGGNCTTCGTCGCGGAAAGGCCGGNCGCTGGAGGGAGCGTCCGGCCTTTTCGATTTGCACGCGGTCACCTGCGATCCCGCGCAGCTTGCCAGCCTCGACCGTTCGGCCGTAAGCTTCGGTCCTCACCAGCTCAAGAGTGCACCGTGCAATTTCTTTCCAGCGTTCCCGATCGGCGCAACGACGCCAGCACAGGAAAGGCGCGCGGACTCTCGCATGGTCTGGCAGGCCTCGTGGCCGTCGGCGTGCTGCTGTGGTTCTCAGCGCCCGCCGTCGCGCAAAGCGACATGGAAAGGCAGGCGCAATGCGAGCTGTCCGCCATCCGCGACACGCGATCGCCCCTCGCCGTGCAGTACATCCGTTCCGCCTGCAACTGGCTCGTCGTCAACGGCGAGTCCCTGCTGAACGCATCCAGCAAGGGCTATTACATCTGCCTCGTGCGGCAGCTCTCGGGCGCGCAGAGCAACGAGGCCGCCGCGGCGATCATGTCGGCGTGCCGCGCGTCCAACCCGCTTTAGTCAAGCCGCGTTCAGCGCCTGCGCGAGATCCGCGATCAGATCCGACGGGTTCTCGATTCCGATCGACAGGCGGATCGTTGAATCNAGCACGCCGATCTTCTGGCGGATGNCGGCGGGAACGCCGGAATGAGTCATCGTCGCCGGCAGGCTCGCGAGCGACTCGGTGCCGCCGAGGCTCACCGCNAGCTTGAGNATCTGCAGCGCATTGAGGAATTTGACCGCGGCCTCCTTGCCGCCGACGATGTCGAACGAGAACGTGGACCCCGCCCCCAGGCACTGCCGCGCGAACACGCGTCCTGCGGCCGAGTCTTCGGGATGATGACCGAGATAGTGCACCTTCGCGACCTTGGGGTGATCGCGCAGATAGCTCGCGACGAGCCGCGCATTCGCGTCGGCCTTCTCCATGCGCAGGCTCAGCGTCTCCAGCGAACGGTTGATCATCCAGCACGAATGCGGATCGAGCTGGGTGCCGATGGCGCCGCGCAGCGCCTTGATGCCCTTCATGATCGCCTTGGTGCCGAGCGCGGCGCCCGCGATCAGGTCGGAATGGCCGCCGACATATTTTGTCAGCGAATACAGCGACACGTCCGCGCCGTGCTCGATCGGCCGCTGAAACACCGGCCCGAGCAGCGTATTGTCGCAGGCGATGATCGGCGTGTGTCCCTGCGCCTTGCCGATGGAATCGGCGATGCGGCGGATCAGCGCGATGTCGACGAGGCCGTTGGTCGGATTGGCCGGCGTCTCGATCAGGATCATCGAGACCCGGCCCTTGCCCATCGCTTCCTCCGCGGCCTGCCTGACCGAGGCTTCATCGATGCCGTCGGCGAATCCGACCGCGCCGATCGACAGGCGCGCCAGCGTGTTCGTCAGCAGGGTTTCGGTCCCGCCATAGAGCGGCTGTGAATGCAGGATGACATCGCCCGGGCGGACGAACGCCAGGATGGTGGTCGAGATCGCCGCCATGCCGGAGGAGAACAGCGCGCAGCTCTCGGTGCGCTCGTACACCGCAAGCCTGTCCTCGACGATCTCGCTGTTGGGATGGTTGAAGCGCGAATAGACCAGACCCGCCCCCATTCCCTCCGGCGGCTCGCGCCGGCCCGCGACGAAGTCGAAGAAGTCCTGGCCGTCCTCGGCGGTCCTGAACACGAAGGTGGAGGTCAGGAACACCGGCGGCTTGATGGCGCCTTCCGACAATTGCGGATCATAGCCATAGGTCAGCATCAGGGTTTCCGGATGCAGCATATGGTTGCCGATATGGGTCTTCGACGGGAACGGTTTTGCCATGGCCAGTCTCGCTGTTCTGGTGCCCGCCGCGCGTTGGAACTCCCGACGAGCGGTCGGGAGTGATGCGTCGACTCGTGTCAGCGCACGGCCGTTGGCATCAAGATAGCGGCTCCGGGCGCGATCCGTCAGACCTTGCGAACAGAATTTCCCGTGAGCCGACTCATATGAGTCCGTAGCCCGGATGCGCGACCCGTCCGCCATAGCTCGAAGAGCGAAGGCGGAAGCGACATCCGGGACAGACGATCGGCGCGGCACGATTCTCGGATATCGCGGCCCCTGTCATCGGGCGCGCGCTCATCCGGGCTACGCACATCGCCTTGACGCAACAAAAAAGGCGGCTGCTCTCGCAACCGCCCTTTCCTGATTTGGTCGCCCGGATTGCGCTTCGCTCCATCCGGGCTACGGGTCTCAGCCTCAGCTGTTCTTGACGCGGAACGTCTCGTGGCAGCCGCCGCATTCCTTGCCGACCGCGGGGAAATTCGCCTTGAGCGTATCGAGGTCCTTGATCTTGCCCTTGGCTTCGCCGACGACCTTGGCGAAGCTCGCGATCTTCGCGTCGAAGCCGGCCTTGTCCTCCCAGACCTTCGGCGAGGCCGAGTAGTCGCCCTCGGGCTTCACGCCCTTGGCGCTGGCCGGAAACAGGTTCGGCAGCTTCTTGGCGGTGTCCTCGAACTGTGACAGCGCCGTATCGACGGTGGCCTGATCGTAGGGCTTCTCGCCCTTGACCATCGCGGCGACCGCGCCGGCATTCTTGCCGTTGCCCTTCATGAGAGCCTGGACCTCCTTGACAGAGTCCTGCTGTGCCCAAACGGCGCCCATGCCGAGCAACAGCGCGCCCGCGACAACCAAAACTCGTTTCATTCGCAAAATCCCTTTCCTTGAGACAGGATCGTGCTGACCCCACATTGGGCCAACACCGACTGGCAGACTTCATTCCACCGGGAGCGCGAGGATAAATTGTCGCGCTCCCGGTTGTTTGTCGGGCACGATCGCCCGCGCAAACGCGCTTTGCGCGTTTGCCCGCGAGCTCATCATGCTTCGGCTTACAGGCTGTGACGGCGGTGATGCTCGTTGATGGCGATCCACACCCGCTCAGGGGTTGCCGGCATGTCGATGTGGTCGATCTTGTATTCGCGCCAGAGCGCATCGACGATGGCATTGACGATGGCCGGGCAGGAACCGATCGCGCCGGCCTCGCCCGCGCCCTTCACCCCCAGCGGATTGGTCTTGCAGGGAACGTTGGCCGTCTCGAACACGAACGCCGGNCCGTCTGCCGCACGCGGCAGCGCATAGTCCATGAAGGTCGCGGTGATGAGNTGGCCGTCGGTCGGCCCATAGACCACNTGCTCCATCAAGGCCTGGCCGATGCCCTGCATGGCACCGCCATGCACCTGGCCTGCGAGCAGCAGCGGATTGAGCGTCTTGCCGAAATCGTCGACGATCACGTAGTTGACGATCCTGATGATGCCGGTGGCCGGATCGAGCTCGACTTCCGCCAGATGCGTGCCGTTGGGATAGGTGCCGTCGGCGCTGGCGAAGGTCGCGCTGCCGTTGAGCTTCGACGGATCGGCGCCGGGCCGCTTGGCGAGATCGGCGAACGAGATCGAACGGTCGGTGCCGGAGATGCGAACCACACCGTCGGTGATCTCGAGGTCGCCGGCGCTCGCTTCCAGCGCTTGCGCCGCAAGCTCCTTCAGCTTCTTGCCCAGTTCGCCCGCGGCACGCTCCACGCAGACACCGCCGGTGGGAATCGAGGCCGAGCCGCCGGTGCCGAGGCCCGTCGCGATCTCGCCGGTGTCGCCCTGGCGGACATGCACCCGCTCCGGCGGCAGGCCGAACTGCTCCGCGATGATCTGCGCATACGCGGTCTGATGACCCTGCCCGCTCGACTGCGTGCCGATCAGGACGGTGACGTNGCCACCGGGATCGAGGCGAACGTTGGCCGTCTCCTCGCCCATCACGCCGCAAATCTCGACATAGCTGGCAAGGCCGATGCCGCGGATCAGGCCGCCCTTCTTGGCCGTCTTGGCGCGCTTCGCAAACTCCTTCCACTCGCCGATCTCCATCGCGCGCTTGAGGTGCGCGGCGAAGTCGCCGGAATCGTAGACCTTGCCGGTCGCGGTCTTGTAGGGCAGCGCCTTCGGTGGAATGAAATTCTTGCGGCGGATGGCATCCGGCGTCATGTCGAGTTTTCGCGCACACGCATCCACAAGGCGCTCGATGACATAGGCGGCTTCGGGCCGGCCCGCGCCGCGATAGGCATCGACCGGCACGCTGTGGGTGAAGATGGTGCGCACCCGGCAGTGGAAGGCCTGGATATCGTAGAGGCCCGGCAGCATGCCGGCGCCGCCATGCGGGATGTAGGGGCCGAAGGTGGAGAGATAGGCGCCCATGTCGCCCATCAGGTCGCAATCCATGGCGAGGAACTTGCCGTCTTCAGCCAGTGCCATCTTCGCGGTGGTGACGTTGTCGCGGCCCTGCGCGTCGCCCATGAAATGCTCGGAGCGGTCGGCCGCCCATTTCACCGCCTTCTTCAGCTTGCGCGCCGCGACCGCCATCAAGGCGTATTCCCGGTAGGGAAACAGCTTCGTGCCGAAGCCGCCGCCGACGTCGGGGCAGATCACCCGCATCTTGTCGGTGGGGATGTTGAGCACGTTCTGGCACAGGATGTCGCGCAGGCGATGGCTGCCCTGGCTGCCGACCGTCAGCGTCAGATGGTCGTGCTTGGCATCGTATTCGCAGACCGCCGCGCGCGTCTCCATGAAGTTCGCGACCACGCGCGGATTGACGATGGAGATTTCGGCGACCGTATGCGCCTTGGCGAAGGCGGCCTCGGTCGCGGCCTTGTCGCCGATCGAGACGTCGAACAGCACGTTGCCGGCCTTGTCCGGCCAGACCTGCGGCGCGCCCTTTTTCACGGCGTTGACGACGCCGGTCACCGCCGGCAGCGGCGACCATTTGACCTCGATCGCCTCGATGGCATCGCGGGCCTGATCGATGGTCTCGGCCACGACGAAGGCGATGGAATCGCCGACATGACGCACCTCGTCCTTGGCGAGGATCGGGTAAGGCGGGCCGGTGAACGGATCGGTCTCGAGATTGAAGAGGCACGGCAGGTTGCCGAGATCGGCAACGTCGTCGGCGGTCAGAATCAGCGCGACGCCGGGCAGGCCGCGGGCGCGGCTGGCATCGATGGTGTATTTGGCATGCGCATGCGGCGAGCGCAGCACCAGGCAGCGGAGCGCGGCCTGCGGCGCATAATCGTCGGTATAGCGGCCCTTGCCGCGGATGAGCGCGTCATCCTCCTTGCGCAGCACGCTTTGGCCAACGCCGAACTTGAT
>JGI25153J46596_10002521_pt1 | contig 10503 bp, 9 predicted proteins | sample AraplaMF_Col_mMF_FD_46596 | JGI IMG/M metagenome (IMG submission 46596)
GGGCAGCAGATCATCGTCGAGAACGCGACCGGCGCCGGCGGCACGATCGGCGCGACCCGCGCTGCGCGTGCCCAGCCGGATGGCTACACGCTGCTGGTTCATCATGTCGGCATCTCGACCGCGGCCACGCTGTATCGCAATCTGAGCTACGACACGAAGACCGCCTTTGCGCCGATCGGGCTCGTCACCAATGCGCCGATGACCATCATCGCGCGTCCGGATTTCCCGGCCGACACGCTCAAGGACCTCGTCGCCTACGCCCAGCAGCAGGGCGACAAGCTGACTTACGCCAATGCCGGGCTGGGCGCGGCATCGCATCTCTGCGGCATGCTGTTCATGACGGCGATCCAGAAGCAGCTCACGACGGTGCCGTACAAGGGCAATGGTCCGATCATGAACGATCTGCTCGGCAAGCAGATCGATCTCACCTGCGACCAGGCGACCAACACGACCGGCCCGATCACGGCCAAGCAGGTCAAGGCGTATGCGGTCACCACCAAGGAGCGGCTGAAGAGCCTGCCTGATCTGCCGACCGCCGATGAGGCCGGCCTCAAGGGCTTCGAGCTCGGCGTCTGGCACGGCCTCTATGCCCCCAAGGGCACGCCGCCCGCGGTCGTCCAGAAGCTGACGGCGGCGCTGCAGGCCGCGCTGAAGGATCCCGCACTGATCGCCCGGTTCAACGACATCAACACCGAGCCGGTCCCGCAGGACAAGGCGACGCCCGAGGCGTTGGGCGCGATGCTGGCGAGTGAGGTCGATCGCTGGGCGCCCATTATCAAGGCGGCGGGGCAGTATGCGGATTGAGCATACTGTTCAGTTATTTGTGGCCGGGTAACTTAATACCCGTATCGTGCATGGGGTTGTTTTTGGGGTTTTGAATCTACCCCGCCGCCTCGTCGAACTCCGTGCTCGCCTCCAGCCATTGCTCCTCCGCGCGCGTCAGCGCGTCGGCGGCATTGGCGCGGGCCTTCGACAGTTGCGCGGCCTGCTTGGGATCGCGGGTAAAGATGTCGGGCAGGGCGAGTGCGGTGTCGATCTTGGCGATGATGTCGGTGACGCGGGCGATCTCGGCCTCGGCTTCGGCGATGCGCTTCTTGAGCGAGCCGCGATTGTCCGACCGCTGGCGCTGAGGTTTTTCGCTTGGCGCACTGCGCTCGCGCGGTGCTTCGGCGTTGCGCGTGGACAGCACCAGGCGGCGGTACTCGTCGAGGTCGCCGTCGTAATTGGTGACGGTGCGGTCGGCAACGATCCAGAGCCGCTCGGCGCAGGCCTCGATCAGATAGCGGTCGTGCGAGACCATGATGACGGCGCCGGGGAATTCGTTGATCGCCTCCGCAAGCGCGGCGCGGCTGTCGATGTCGAGATGGTTGGTCGGCTCGTCCAGGATGATCATGTTGGGACCGAAGAAGGTGGCAAGGCCCAAGAGGAGCCGCGCCTTTTCGCCACCCGACAGTTTTCCGACCCTGGTGTCGGCGGCCTTGCCGGAGAAGCCGATCGCGCCGGCGCGCGCCCGCACCTTTGCTTCGGGCGCTTCGCCCATCAGCTTGCGAACATGGTCGTAGGCCGAGGCGTCCTCGTTCAGCTCGTCGAGCTGGTGTTGCGCGAAATAGGCGATCGACAGCTTGTCGGCGCGCGTCACCTTGCCGGAGAAGGGCGCGAGGCGTCCGGCCAGCAGTTTTACAAGTGTCGACTTGCCGTTGCCGTTGGCGCCCAGCAGCGCGATGCGGTCGTCATTGTCGATGCGTAAGGTGACACGGCCGAGCACCGGGGTTGCCGGATCGTAGCCGACCGCGGCGTTGTCGACGGCGATGATCGGCGGCGACAGGATCTTCTCCGGCGCGGGAAAGCTGATCTCGCGCACGTCCTCGGTGACCAGCGCGGTGATCGGCTTCAGCCGCTCCAGCATCTTCACGCGTGATTGCGCCTGGCGCGCCTTCGAGGCCTTGGCCTTGAAGCGGTCGACGAAGGCCTGCAGGCGGGCGCGTTCGGCTTCCTGGCGCTTGACCGCCTTGGCGTCGAGCAGCTCGCGCGCGGCGCGCTGCTCCTCGAAGGAGGAATAGCTGCCCTTGTAGAGCGTGAGCTTGCCGCGCTCCAGGTGCAGGATCTGGTCGACCGAGCTTTCCAGGAGGTCGCGGTCGTGGCTGATCACGATCACCGTGCGCGGATAATGCGCGAGATGATCCTCCAGCCACAGCGTGCCTTCGAGGTCGAGATAGTTGGTGGGCTCGTCGAGCAGCAGCAGATCGGGTGCCGCGAACAGCGTCGCAGCCAGCGCGACGCGCATGCGCCAGCCGCCGGAGAACTCGGCGCAGGGGCGCAGCTGATCTGTGGCGGAGAAGCCGAGGCCGGAGAGAATCGCCGCCGCGCGCGCGGGCGCCGAATGCGCGTCGATGTCGACCAGCCGGGTCTGGATCTCGGCGATGCGGTGCGGGTCGGTCGCGCTCTCCGCTTCGTGAAGCAATGCGTCGCGCTCGAGGTCGGCCTTGAGCACCACCGAGATCAGGCTTTCGGGGCCGTTCGGGGCTTCCTGCGCGAGGCTGCCGACACGCCAGCGCGGCGGCAGGGTCACTGATCCGTGCTCGGCCGCCAGCTCGCCGCGGATGACCTTGAAGAGGGTCGATTTGCCGGTCCCGTTCCGTCCGACCATGCCGACACGCGATCCCGGCGTGATCTGCACGGAACTCTGGTCAATGAGAAGGCGTCCGGCGAGGCGGATGGAGAGGTCGGTGATGGACAGCATGCGGCCTTGTCACCGCAAGGCGCGTCGAACGCAACTCGTTTTTCTGTGCGCCTCAGTCAGTGCGCATCGCCATCCCGGTCGTGCTTCCTCAACTCGTTCAGGAGATATTCCAGATGGGTCGGGAGCCGGGATTCGGGGCGGAGGCTCTGTTGCAGCCGTTCGCCCACGGCATCGCAGATCGAGCGGCTGGTGCGCCGGTCGATCTGTTCGCTGTCATTGGCAAAAAGGCCAGCCATCGCAGGGTTCCGTGTTCTCAAAGTCAGGACACGGTACCAAGTCGTTGCCCCCCAAAATAGTTTCGCTGACCGTGGGGAACGGGAGGCATTCTAGTAAAAATTGTATGAAATGGCCGCTTCCGCCCAAAGACGAAGCCCCGGCGCAGGGGAACGCCGGGGCTTCGCTTGGAAGGTACCTTGGGGGGCATAGGTACCCTTGGAAATGTGCTGTCGGGCTCAGTAGCAGCGGTTGATCAGCCGCCAGCGGGGTCCCCAGGGGGTCGGGACCAGCCGGCGCACGTAGCAGCCGCCATAACCGTAGGCGACGGGGGCGTAGAAGCGCGGTCCGCCCCAGCGGTAGCCGCCGCCGTGCCAGCCGCCACCACCGTGCCAGCCCCAGCCGCCGCCATGCCAGTGCGCGGAGGCCGAGGTCGGGGCCAGCGCGGCACCCAGCGCAACCGCGGCGACAGCGGCAAGCGAAAGTTTCCTCAACATGGTGATCTCCTCAAAACTGCCGGCGCGGGGCTATCGCGTCGATGGAAAGGCCGCCGAAACGGTCCGCCTGATGATCGGGCTTCGGTTTCGATGGACCCGACCTTACGCCGCCAAGGCTGAACCAAAGCCTGAATGGGGGCTTCAGATTGGGTTCATCTGGGTGAAATCTCGGTAATCCAGGCCGGGGCAGGGCGGGGCGGCCTGCGGCGAAGCGCCTGTGCGGGCCGTTTCGGGGGTCGCTTGCCGTAGCGCGTAGGCGCCGATATAAGCCCCGCAACTCCGAACCACCGCTTTCTTCCAAGGACAAGATTATGGCCATCGAACGCACTTTCTCGATCATCAAGCCCGACGCGACCGCGCGTAACCTGACCGGTGCGGTCAACGCCGTGATCGAGAAGGCGGGCCTGCGCATCGTCGCGCAGAAGCGCATCCGCATGACCAAGGAACAGGCCGAGACCTTCTACGCCGTCCACAAGGCCCGCCCGTTCTTCGGCGAGCTGGTCGAGTTCATGACCTCGGGCCCGGTCGTGGTCCAGGTGCTGGAAGCCGAGGGCGCGATCGCCAAGTACCGCGACGCGATGGGCGCGACCGATCCGTCCAAGGCGGCCGAGGGCACCATCCGCAAGCTCTACGCAAAGTCGATCGGCGAGAACTCGGCTCACGGCTCGGATGCGCCGGAGACCGCCGCGATCGAGATCGCGCAGTTCTTCTCGGGCAACGAGATCGTCGGCTGATCCGTCAGCCGATCAGTTAAGACGAACGGGGGAAAGGACTCATTGTGAACTGGCTCTGGCAGATCTTCGATCCCGCTACGATCGGGGCATTCTTCACCCAGTTCCGCAACGAGATGGCCGAGCCGACCTTCTGGATCGCGGTCGGCAAGATCATCTGGATCAACATCCTCCTCTCCGGCGACAACGCGCTGGTGATTGCGCTCGCCTGCCGCGGCCTCAAGCCGCGGCATCGGCTGTGGGGCATGATCTTCGGTGCCGGCGCAGCCGTGCTGCTGCGGATCATCTTCACCGGAATCGTCGCGAGCCTGATGGAGCTGCCGTATCTGAAGCTCGTCGGCGGTCTCGCGCTGATCGTGATCGCGGCCAAGCTGCTGGTGCCGGAAAACGAGAACGAGGACGACGTCGAGTCCGCCTCGCATCTGTGGCAAGCGGTGCAGATCGTCGTCGTCGCCGACATCGTCATGAGTCTCGACAACGTCATTGCGGTGGCTGCCGCTGCCAATGGCAGCGTGCCGCTGCTGATCCTCGGCCTTGCCATCAGCGTTCCCTTGATCGTCGCCGGTGCGGCGCTGATCATGGCGCTGCTCGCAAAGCTGCCGGTGCTGGTGTGGGCCGGTGCCGCGCTGCTCGGCTGGATCGCGGGCGAGGTGATCGCGACCGATCCCGGCGTCGCCCCCAGGCTGCACACGCTGTTCGACGGCCCGCTCGGCGCCTCCCTGGACAAGGTGCTGTCGGGCCTGCGCATCCCGCTGCAGTTCGGCCATGGCGGGTCGGGCGGCGAATATCTCTGCGCCGCGCTCGGCGTCCTCGTGGTGCTGGTCGTCGGCACCATCTGGCGCCGGCGCAGCCTGAGCGCGGCCGCGCTCGAGTCGTCCGAGCAGCACGCCAAGGCGTCGGCGGAATAATTCCCAAGCCTGACTTGTTCGCGTGATCAGTGTTGCCGGCGCGAGCGCGCCGGCAAGCATTTCTGCTTTCCGCGTTTCTCTCCGAACTCTCTCGTCAAGTGATTGTGCACAGTGCGCTTCGACATGTCGCAGCGTGACCCACCGCGCTCGCAACCTGCGGGCGATCTAGAGTTTATCTCATTTTAAACTGCTGAAACAAAAGGCCACATTCGTTGACTCGATAACGCTGCCCGCGGCACGTCGCTCCGTCGTTCATGTTCATGAAATCGGAAGCTGGTGCGATGTCGTCGCGAGTCATTTGCCGTCCTGTTGATCTCCTTGCCGTCACCGTCAAAGCGCGTCCGAGGCATTCCAGCCTGAAGGCTCTCGCGGTCTCTGTGGCCTCCATAGCCTTGTTCGGCGCCGCATTGCCGCAGTCCGCGAGCGCGCAAAGCTCAGCGTCAGAGGCGGAGCGCGGGACCGCGTTGCCGGCGGTGACCGTGACTGCAGACGCGCCAAAGCCGCGCGCGCGCTCCCGCTCCAATCCGGGCCGGACGGCGGCCCGCGGCAGATCGCGCGTCGCTGAACGGTCGACTATTCAGGCGGAAGGAAATCCCGCCGCGCCTAGACCGGGCTCACTTCCGCCGTCCTACCCGGGCGGGCAGGTGGCCCGCGGGGGCCAGGTCGGCTTGCTCGGCAACAAGGATTTCATGGATACGCCCTTCAACGTCACCAGCTACACGGCGAAGAAGATCGAGGATCAACAGGCCGTCACTGTCGCCGACGTCGTCAGCAACGATCCTTCGGTCCGCTTCACGGGCCAGACCGGCGGCATTCTCGATTCCTTCTTCATCCGCGGCTTTCCGATCGGCGAGGGGAATGTCGGAGAGATCGCTTTCAACGGCGTCTACGGTGTCGCGCCGAACTATCGGGTGTTCACCGATTACGTCGAGCGGATCGAGATCATCAAGGGCCCGACGGCGCTGCTCTACGGCATGGCCCCGAACAGCAGCGTCGGGGGCACCATCAACATCGTGCCGAAACGTGCCTCCGACGTCGATCTCACGCGCGTCACGACCGACTATGCGTCGAACAGCCAGCTCGGCACGCATGTCGACGTGAGCCGGCGGTTCGGCGAGAACCGCGAATTCGGAATTCGCGTCAATGGCAGCTACACAACGGCGATACGCCGCTGGACAACCAGAGCCGCGAAGCGCATGTCGGCTCCGCCGCGTTCGACTATCGCGGCGAAAGATTCAGGGCTTCGGTCGACTTCATCGAACAGGAAGAGAAGTTCGACGCGCCGACGCGGCCGTTTCTGGTTGCAACGGGCGTTGCAGTTCCGACCGCTCCGGTCGGACGGCGCAATGTCACGCAGGCCTGGGAATGGGGCAAGGTTCACGACAATTCGCTGCTGGGGCGGGCCGAATATGACGTCACTGATTCCGTGACGGTGTTCGCCGACGCCGGTGGCGGCAGAACCCAGGTCGATCGTCTGTTCGGCACGCCGACGATCCTGAATGCGGCCGGCAATACCTCTTCGACGCCGGGGCGCTTCAAGTTCGACATCGACAGGAACGTGGCCGACGCCGGCGTGCGCGCCAGGTTTGAAACCGGCGCGATCGCTCATGCCGTCAGTTTCCAGGGCAGCTACTACGCGGATGAGATCTCGCGGGGCTCGGTGTCGGGCACGCCGGTCCTGTCCAACATCTATGCGCCGATCGCCCGTCCCGAGCAGCTCGTTTCCGCTCCCGCGACTGTTCCGAAGCTCTCGGGCACCGAATTGACCGGCCTGGCGCTGGCCGACACGNTGTCGGTCTTNCAGGAACGAGTTCAACTGACCGTCGGCGTCCGGCAACAGAACGTCAGGTCGAACAACTACAACACCGCCACNGGGGCCGTCACCGCCGCCTACGACCAGACNGCGTACACGCCGATGGTCGGCGTCGTCGTCAAGCCCTGGAGCAATGTGTCGNTCTACGCCAACTACATCGAAGGGCTCAGCAAGGGCGACGTCGCGCCGTCGACTGCGAGCAATCAGGGAGAGGTGCTCGCACCCTATCTCAGCAAGCAGCACGAAGCCGGCGTCAAGGTCGATCTCGGCATGCTCGCCACCACGATCAGCGTGTTCGAAATCACCAAGCCGTCGGGACAGCTGGGNGCCGACAAGGTCTTCCGGGCCGACGCGGAACAGCGCAATCGCGGCCTTGAATTCACGGTGTTCGGCGAAGTGCAGCCGGGCGTTCGCGTGCTTGGCGGCGTGACGCTGATCGACCCGGAGCTGACCAAGACGAGCACATCAGCCAATCTCGGCAAGACGCCGATNGGCGTGCCTCAGGTGCAGGCCAATCTGTCGGCGGAATGGGACACNCCGTTCGCGCCCGGCCTGACGCTGGTCGCGAACACGGTCTACACGGGATACCAATATCTGGATGCNGCCAACACGCAGGTCGTTCCGTCCTGGACGAGACTCGANCTCGGTGCCCGCTACACCACGCGNATCAACAACCGCCCGGTCACGCTGCGGGCGCTGGTCCAGAACGTGTTCGACAAGAATTACTGGGCGGGCGTGGCGAGCTACTCGGGATTGTCGCAGGGCGCACCGCGAACCGTGCTGTTGTCGATGTCCACGGACTTCTGAGACAGGCCGGCCTTGACGCGTGCAACCATGCGGCCCGGACGCTTGCGGCACGCGCTCGCATGGGCCCATCGCTGGCTTGGATTGACCGGCGGCATCGTCATGGTGCTGATCGGTCTGACCGGAAGCTTCATCGTATTCTACCGGGAGATCGACGCCGCCTTGAATCCGGCGCTCTACACCCCGACGGGGCCGGAGCATAATGTTGAAGTGTCCGCGGTGATGCACGCCGCGGCGGCGGCGGATGCCGCGCCGATTGCCACCGTCCTGGCGCCGGACCGGACCTGGCCGGTCTGGGTCGTGATCCACGCGCATGAAACCGCGCCGGGCCGCTATCCGAACCGCTGGACGACCATGGTCGATCCCTCGAACGGGAAGGTGCTCGGGCGGCGCGACTACGTCAACGCGTTCGCGCTCAAGGTCTATCGTCTCCACTACACGCTGTTGCTCTACGAGTGGTGGGGCAGGGAGCTGGTCGGCGTGATCGGATTCATCCTGCTTGGCCTCGCCCTGTCGGGCCTCGTCCTTTGGTGGCCGAGGCCGGGCCAGTTCTGGCGGTCGGTCTCAGTGCGCAGGCACGCATCGCCATTCCGGTTCGCGCTCGATGTTCATCGCGCGGCCGGCTTCTGGGCGCTGCTCGCGCTTGTGGTGATCGCGATCACGGGAATAGGGATCATCTTTCCCGGCGCGGTGCGTCCGGTCGTTGCTCTCCTGTCGCAACCGACAGCCGACCCGTCGCCGCGGATCGAGACACCGCCTCCCGCCGGGACGCCGCAGCTCCCGGCGGACGCGATCGTGCGGATCGCACAGGCGGTAAAGCCGGGCTTCGCGATCGCAATCCTCAGTCCGCCAACCGCAGCGCGCAACACCTGGCGTGTGCAGTTCCGGCCCAACGGCGCCGATCCCGCCGTGCGGTCGCGGGGGACCATCTGGCTCGATCCATGGAGCGGCGCCGTCGTGCACGACCGCACCGCCGGCACCATGTCCATGGCCGACCGTTATCTCGCCGAACAGCTCTGGCTTCACAACGGTGCGGCGTTCGGACTTACGGGGCGCCTGCTGGTGTTCACCGCCGGCTTCGTGCCTCTCGCCTTGTTCGTCTCGGGCCTGATCATGTGGCTCAAGAGACGCCCCGGCAGGATGGCGACGAGCTAACCGGTCACCGCCGGACGATCGAGCCGGCGCGGCCGACGAGACGGGCGAGCTGCTTGAAGCGGCTGCCGACGCGGTCGGCGACGAGATCGACGAGCCGGTGCTCGAACACCAGCATCAATTTGCGGCCCTGGCTGCGGAAATGCGTGGCGGGCAGGACGCCCGGCCGCGCCGCCGAGATCAGATGGGCGACGCGGAACGCGGCGCCGAGCAGGCGGGCGCGCTCGAGCTGTGCCGGCGTCAGCAGCTCCTGCATGGTCACCGGCGGCTGGTTTTCCTCGCTGAGGCCCGCATAGCGGTAGAACACGGACAGGCCGACGAAGGCGCGCTCGGTGTGGGTGATCGCGCCGAAATTGCCGTTGACGACGAGGCTCAGCGTCTGCTCGCCGCGGTGGTCGGGATGCACGCGCCAGCCGATGTCGGAGAGCAGGCAGGCGGCGTGGCGCAGGCGTCGATCCTCCTCGGTCTCGCGCAGCTTCACCACGCGCACCAGGCGGTCGGTCCAGGCGATCAGCTCGCGGGCGTGCTTGGCCGAACGTGACAGGAGCTGGTTGAGCTCTTCGGCGGCGCAGATCAGGCCGTCCTTGTTGCGCTCGGATTCCGTCAGCTTCTCATGCAGCAGGCCCTCGCGCACGCCGAAGGTCGAGAACACGATGGTCTTGGGCTTGGCGACGCGGATGATGTGCTCGAGCACCAGGGCGGCATAGGTGAGGAGCGGGCGGCGGGCATCGGCGACGATCTCGATGTCGGCGAGCATGTCGGCGGCCGCGAGGCGTCGCAACCGACGAGAGAAGTCGAGCGCCTCGGCCGCGGAAATCGAGTAGCCGTGCATGACCTGGAGCGGGTAGCCGCTCTGGATGATGTGGATGCGCGCGAGTGCGCGCCAGGTGCCGCCGACGGCGTAGAAGGTGCGGCCGCGGCCGGCGGCAAGCAGCTCGACCCCGTCGATCTCCTCGCGCACGATGCGGTCGGCGCGCTTGAGCGATTTATGCGCGAGGTCCTGCAGCGCGAGGCCGCCGAGCGGCAGCGTCACGCCGCTGCGCACGCTGTTCCGNCGCACGTCGATNAGCTCCAGCGATCCGCCGCCGAGGTCGCCGACGATGCCGTCGGGATGATGGATGCCGGAGATCACGCCGAGCGCCGACAGCCGCGCCTCGCGCGGGCCCGACAGGATCTCGATCTTCACCGCGCAGATGCGCTCGGCCCTGGCGATGAAGTCGGGGCCGTTGGAGGCGTCGCGGCAGGCCGCGGTGGCGATCGCGAACACGCGTCCGACCTGCATCACCCGGCACAGCGCGCGGAACCGCTTGAGCGAGGTCAGCGCCTTGTCGACGGCATCGGGCGCGAGCAGGCCCGTGCTCTGCACCTCGCGTCCGAGGCCGCACAGCGTCTTCTCGTTGAAGATCGGAATGAGGCTCCGCGCCAGCCCTTCGTAAACGACGAGACGAACCGAGTTGGAACCGATGTCGATGACGGCGACGCTGGAGCCGCGCTTGCGCGGCCGCGTCACGTCGCAGATCCCGGATCAGGACTGGTGACGTTCATTCCGGCGCGTGAGACGACGCGGCGAGGATTCCTTGAGCGACTTTCCACGGCCAGACAGACTCGGATTTGTCATGAAGTAGTTGTGGACGTTGAAAGGCTC
>JGI25153J46596_10002537_pt1 | contig 10462 bp, 10 predicted proteins | sample AraplaMF_Col_mMF_FD_46596 | JGI IMG/M metagenome (IMG submission 46596)
ACCGACGTCGGACCTCGTGCCGATGTGCGATACGCAATCAGCGTCTAACCTCTCACATCTCCCTATGCAGTGCAGTTGCACCGCACTTGATGATCTGACTCGGAGGAAAATGATGCGGATAGCAACCTTAGCGTCCTTGGCCGTGCTCTCGCTGGCTCTTGCAGCAAGCCCGGCTACGATTGCCGGGATCGACATTGCCGCGCTGGCAAAAGACGGTGGGAACGGCGGGGGCAATGGTGGTGGCAACGGGGGCGGTCATGGCGGCGGCAACGGAAATAGCGGCAGTCACGGCAACGGCAACCAGGGTAGCGGTTCAACCCATGGCAGCTCTAAATCCTCAGGCGTGAAAGGCAAATCCACCGAAGCAGGAAGCAAGTCCAAATCCGCGAAGGCTGATGGGACCAAAACCGTCACGAAAGAAAAGAACCTGTCGGCGCAGATGGCAGGCCTGAACTCCCTGAAGCGAAATTACAGGGCGCTGATGCATACGTCGGACCCGCGCATGACCGCCATCGCGGCCTATGCCATGGCTTATGCCCAGTATGAACTCGACAATGGCATCGAGCCCGCCGNCGATGACCCTCTATTGGGGGACGAGGCGCTGGAGGACGCATTGGCTTCCGCAACGAAAACCGGCCAGGTCAGCCCGGCGGTTTTGGCCGAAGCCAAGTCAATCCTCGGGGTTGGCGAGGCGAACGGGAAGATCGATCAAATCCGCGCCTCGCTGGAGAACGCCGCGCCGGAGACATCCGAGGAATAGCCTATAAACAGGTGCGAGCAGTGTGGAGCTGACAAGTATGGCTCNGCACTAAACTACGAGAGAGCATTTCCGTTTTGTTTCAGTACGGAGATGCTCTTTTTTTCTNATGAAACACTACGCCGTGGCGATGCCTCAAGCCGCCTTCTCAGCCACCGCCTCGCGCATCGCCTGCGGCCTTCCGAGCAGGTAACCCTGCGCCTCGTCGCATTGCTCTTCGAAAAGCGTATCGAGCTGCGCCTGCGTCTCCACGCCTTCGGCGAGCACCGGAACCTCCAGGCTGCGGCCGAGCGCCAGGATGGCCCGGACAATCGCCTTGGATTGCGCGTTGCTCTCGACCTCGGCCATGAAGCTCTTGTCAAGCTTGATCTTGTCGAAGGGGAAGGCGCGCAGCGTCTCCAGCGACGAGTAGCCGGTGCCGAAATCGTCGATCGCGATCGAGACGCCGAGCGCCTTGATCTCCCGCATGGTGCGCAGGGCCTTGTCCTTGTCGATGATGATAGAGCTTTCGGTGATCTCGATTTCGAGGCGTCGCGGATCGAGGCCGGTCTCCAGGAGGATGCTGGCGATGACGGCCGCCATGTCGGCATGGCCGAGCTGGATCGGCGAGAGGTTGACGGCGATCTTGTGGCCGCTGNTCCAGCCNGCGGCCTCNCGGCAGGCTTCCCGCAACACCCATTCNCCGATCGGCAGGATCGCGCCGCATTCCTCGNCAAGGCCAATGAAATCCATGGGCGGGATGTTGCCGCGTTCGTGATGGCGCCAGCGCAGCAGCACTTCATAGCCGGTGATCTCTCCCGTCCGCACCGATTTCTGCACCTGATAATGCAGATGAAGTTCGTTGCGGTCGATGCAGGCCCAGAGATCGTTGGCGAGCGCGCGACGGCGGCGCGCGGTCTCGTCCATGGCAGCCTCGTAGAAGCAGACTTTCTGCAGCAGCGATTGCTTGGCCCGGTACATGGCTAGGTCGGCATTGGCGAGAAGCCCGTCCACGCTCTCCGCATCGCCGGGATAGATGGCGACGCCGAGGCTGGCGCCGGTCTTGATCTCGAAGCCGTCGACNGAAACCATTCCGGTCAGCGCGCCTTCCAGGCGGCCGATGAAATCGTGGAGCGCGCTCAGATCGTCGAAGCGCTTGGTNGCGGCGAACTCGTCGCCGCCGAAGCGGGCGATGAATTCGCCCTCCTGCNGTGCCTCGCCGAGACGGCGCGTCAATTCGACAAGCACCAAGTCGCCGGTGCCGTGCCCATGCTGGTCGTTGACCTCCTTGAACTTGTCGAGATCGATACCGATGACCGCAACCCTGCCCCTCANCCGGTCGGCGACCATCATTTCCTCGGAGACGCNCTCGCCGAACTCCAGCCGGTTCGGCAGGCCCGTCAGCGCGTCGTGCTTGGCCAGGAAGGCGACCTGCTCCTCGGATTTNACGCGATCGCTGATATCCTCGAAGGTCACGACCCAGCCGCCNTTTGGCAGGATGTTGACATTCTGCTGGATAGAGATGCCGCTTGGATATTTGTGAACCGCACTGCCGGCCCCGCCCCGGATCAGCGCCATGTTCCTGATGTAATGGGCCTCGGCCCGCGCCGCCGCTTCCGCAGGGGTCTCGGCGTGGGCGGCATAACCGACCTCGACGATCTCCCTGTAGTACATTCCCGGACGCACCGACCCTTCGGGAAATTTGAAGATTTCGAGATAGCGCTTGTTGCACAGCACCAGGCGCTCATCCGCNNCGAACATGCAGATGCCCTGCCCCATGTTTTCGAGCGCGACATCGAGATTGCGGCTGACCTCCTCGATCCGGTCGGCATCCGCCTTCTGCTTGCTGTTGTCCTTGGTGATCTTCGCATAGCCGATCAGCGCTCCGNTCTCGTCGTAGATCGGGTCGATGACGACATAGGCCCAGAAGGAGGAGCCGTCCTTGCGATAGCGCCAGCCCTGCGCNTCGAACTTGCCCTCGGTGCGGGCGGTCGCGAGCGCCCGCTGCGGCAGGCCGTTCCGGCGATCTTCCGCCGAATAGAACAGCGAGAAATCCTTGCCGACTATCTCCTCGGCGCGATAGCCCTTGGCGCGCTCGGCCCCGGCATTCCAGTTGCTGACCTTGCCGTCGGGATCGAGCATATAGATGGCGTAGTCGGTGACGCCCTGCACCAGCAGCTTGAAATTGCGCTCCGCCTTGGCGGTCTTGGCCTCCGAGCGCACGGCGAAAATGGCCGCCGCAAAACCCGCCGCCAGCAGCGAAAAGGTGACGGCGGCGATCGTCACCACCATGATCGCAGGCGAAAGCAGCGTCGCGGGATCGAGCGCCACAATGCCAGGCGTGACGGTGACACCCGCCATCGCGGTGAAATGCAGCGCGACGACACCTGATGTCAACANAAGCGTCGGCGCGAGCCCGCCGAGAAGCGACCGCTCGNCCCTGACCGCAAACCGAAAGGCCGCGACCGAAAAGACGATGCCGAGNGNGAACGAGGCCGTCACGAACCCGCTATCCCATGAGATCGCTCCCGGGAATTCGATGGCGAGCATTCCGGAAAAATGCATCGACCCGATGCCGGCGCCGAAGAGCACGCCCGCCAGAATATTCGCCGTCCACCTGGTATAGGCGATCTTGGCCGCGATCGCGCCCGTCGTCGCGACGATCGCGACCAGCAGCGAAATCAGCGTCAAGCCGGCATGATAGCCCACGACGACACCGGGGTCATAAGCCAGCATCGCAACGAAATGCGTCGCCCAGATCCCAAAACCCCCAGCCGCCCCCGCCGTCCCGATCCACACCCACCGGGCAGCGCCATCGGAAGACATCGCCCGATCGAGCAGAACCATCGCGCAAAAGCTGGCAAGAAAGCAGATCAAACCCGCGAGACCGACCAGCGTGAGATTATGCTGCTCGGTGACGCACGTCAGAACGGTGAACATGGAAAAGGACCCTCGATTTGAGGGGTTACGCTATGGGGCGGGCGTTTAAGGAAGGTTGAAGTGGAGGGGGCAGCTNGCGGAAAAGACGGGTGTTTNGGCGGGTTGGAGGTGGGGTTGTGGCATTAGGGTTTATCGCGGGTGTCTTGGNATGGTGAATGGATTTTCGACTGGCGCGGAGGGCGAGGCCCCGCGAAATNGGTCTTGCCCTGCCCCACCACGACCGGGTGCAGGTAGATGATATTCGTCGATCAGGCCAAGTTCGGTCAGGTTGTGGGCAAGGTCCGGGCCGGCGACTTCGATCTCCCCAATTTCACCCAAGCACNNTGGTAGCGGACTTGGATGAGTTGGAATCTGGGATGTCGATCTTGCTAAGAAGTTTGTCGCTACTGGTTGGAATAATATTGGCGGCACCAGCCTTTGGCAATTGCTTAACCGCCAATCAGACCAAACAGGGCGTACTGCTAACCAGAGAAGTGCCTTTCCTTTCCGTATTCTACAAGCCGAACGGTCCAGGTCTCACCGAACAAAAGCTGGTGGAGCGTAACCGTTCACTGCAGCCGGTGTCGGCCGTATATTTACACCCCCTGCTCGTCGAAAAGAGAGTTGGTCCCAATGGGACGCATGAGCTGAAATACGCGAATGCGGTTGCGTTGGACGATCTACCACAGAAGAAGAACTGGCAATCCGACACTACGCTTTTCATCAATGGCAAAAAATCCGTTTCGGGCACTACTTTTATTAGGTTCGACGGCTTGGGAGAGGAAACGATTGCATCTTGCTCCTACAAAGTTTGGGCCACCAACAGCCGTCTGGAACTGACGGGATTGCCTCCGATTATTTTCGAACAATACTATTCCCCCGAGCTTCACCCTCCAACCAGCCGTTGAGCGAGGTTCGATTTGATCGGTTCCAAATTGGCTGGGGCAACTGATTGATCGTGAGGTACGTGTTACTGGCGGCCGACGCCTATCGGGCGTCGGTGATTTTCATCCAATGCTTTGAACCTCGGTCTTGCCGCATATTTCAAGGCCAAAGCTGCTATTGACCGAGTTCCGGAAATACGTGGGATTCCCTTTGCCCTCATCTAGGCCAAGTACCTGAGTTTGGTTGCGGGGGAGGAATTGAACCTGCGGCCTGGTTATGAGGCGCCCGCCACTTCCGGCCGGAACGTTCAGAACGCGCCAGAATGGGCGCAAGGGCTNTAAAGCAAAAAGGGCGCTCGACCCTTGCGGGGAGCGCCCTTATCCTGTCGGACAACGAACAATTCGACGACGTCGATACCGCGCGCATCCATTTTTCAGGCAGGGCAGGTATATGGACCCTTTCCGCCGGGGTTTCAAGAGGCGGTTCTGCACGACAATTGACCCCAAAACAGGATGATTTTAGGCCGGGTCCGCCCAAAATCTGAATCCTGTTCTAAATTAAAGAGTTAGAGCATGAAGTCGTCCGAAAACCGCTCACACTTTTCGCCATCATGCTCTAGTCGATCAAGAGGCGACCCCGGTGAGCGGATTGACCACAGGTCGTTCGCTTTTGTCCCTGACGCCAGCCGGCTGCACCGCCGGCGGCGCCATCGATTCTGCGTCTGCGGGCTCCGGCTTGTCGGGAACGGCGCCGACATCTTTGGGGCGCCGTTGCTCGGGCTTTACGTTTTGATCATTCGTCGACATTGTCAGTCTCCTTTCCAGCAAGAAGTCACGGCCATCGACATGGTTCCGACGATGGTATGGAGGATTACCGATGCTTGACAGGTTTCTATCGCAGGGGCCTCAGGATGCGCGCTTCACGATCCTTCTGGCGCATGGTGCCGGCGCGCCGATGGATTCGGCATCGATGACAGCAGCGGCAAATGCGCTCGCCGACGCCGGCTTCCGTGTGGCCCGTTTCGAATTCGCCTATATGGCCGCCCGCCGCACCTCGGAAGGCCGCAAGCCGCCGCCGCGGGCCGAAACGCTCAATCCCGAATACGAGGCGGCCATTGCCGAGCTCGGCGCCAGCGGCCCGCTTATCATTGGCGGCAAGTCGATGGGCGGCCGGGTTGCCAGCATGATCGCCGACGATCTTCATCGTCGGGGAAAGATTGCCGGCCTGCTCTGCCTCGGCTATCCCTTCCATCCGCCCGGCCAGCCGGAGAAACTGCGCACCGGCCATCTCACCGGGCTGACGACGCCCGCGCTGATCTGCCAGGGAACACGCGACGAATTCGGCACGCGGGACGAGGTGCCGGGTTACGATCTGTCCGACAGAATCGAGATCCTCTGGCTCGAGGATGGCGACCACGACCTCAAGCCGCGCAAGACGATCTCCGGGTTCTCCAGTGCCGATCACCTCGCCACGATGGCGAAGGCGGTGAAGGCATGGGCCGAACGATTGCCGGTTTGAGCATCACCATTCCCGGCGCCGGCAGGCGCCGTCGTCAGGCAGCAAGCTTCCTGACATCGATGCGCCGGTCAGTGGCGGAAACGGTGATTTCGAAGTGGTCGGCCTGCACCACGTCGCGAATATTGCGCGGGCGGTGGGCGACGATGGCCACTCCGCCTTTCAGCCGGACACTGTCATAGAGGATACCGGCGCCGCCGCTCGAGCGCACCTCTTCCCCCAGCACTTGCGACGCCGCATAGCTGGTGCCGTCATAGACATGGGGCCGCAGCCTCTCTTCGCCGCGAATGTCGAGGTAATCACCAATCAGGTTGGCCGAATAGCTTCGATAGGTGCGCGCCATCGTCGCGACGCCGCGCGCGAGCGCTTCGCGCCTGAGATGATGGCCAACTTCGGCGGCGGCTGTGCGGAGATCGTCGGCTGCATACCAGGCACCGAGATCAGGGCCGTTGAAGCGCATTCCTCCCGGCGCAACATGCAGGAATGCCGCCATGACAATACTGGCATTGGCAACGCCATAAACCCATTGGTCCTCGGGAAGCCGTTGGATGCGGTCGGCGACGAGCCGGTCGTTGGTCCAGCCGACGAGCTCCATCACGGCTTCGAGATCGGCCACCCTCGTCACCGTCTCAAAAAGTCCGATAGGCGGAAATTGCGAGGGGATCAGCCGGTACGATGGACGCGGCGCCGGGGCAAAACGATCCCTCACCGGAAGACGATGTCCGTATCTTCGTAAGGCGTGAAGGCTTCGTCGAGCATATTTGGCTGCATGTAGAGACCACCGCGCGCGCCATCGAGAAAGCGGCGTACAGTCATCAACCCGTCCTGGGTCCCGTTCGTCAGAATATCAAGCGGCGGATGCCCGCTGAAAAGGAGCGCCTGATGCGGAGTGCGCAGCCAGGCGACGCCGGCGCGTTCATCCGAAAAAAGCACGCCGAGTGCCTGATGGATGCCGAGCACGGCCGAGATGCGGGTCAGCGTATCGACATCGAGCGTGAAAGCGCCGTGCTCGCGCGCCTGTTTGGCCCAATTGTGGTAGGTCGACCTAGAGGGATAACCGAGCACGAGCAGACGCTGCTCTTCCGTCAGCCCCCAGAGATCGGCGATNGCCAGAAANGTTCGCANGGCCGGGGCGCTCAGCCTCTTGCGGTTTGCCGGAGCAAACCGCTCGGTTTCCAGCCGCTGTGGCCGCTGGCCTTCTCGTTGCTCCCGTCGCGCATGTTGCATAAGGGCCTCCTGTCTTGAATTAGACATAGTCCAAATCTGGGCACTCAACAAGCGAATTTAAAGAGCTGGTTCTGCTGACCACCGATTTAGCCGTCACCATAATCCAGGCAGCAGCCGGTACCGGACCTTGCGGCGGTATTCGTCATAACCCGGCAGGTCTCTTGTCAGATGCTTCTCCTCGTCCAGCAGCCGCGCAGCAATTCCGGCAAAGGCAGGGACGAATTTCACTGTCGCTTCCGTCGCCCAGATCCTTCTTCTGATCCTGGTCCGACCTCCGCTACTTCAGGAAACCTCACCTGCCGCCTCTCGGATAGTCTGCATCAGGATCGATTGCGGCAGCGACGGCACGGCATCGGCGCGCATCGTCAACCCGACCGGCCCCTTGGTCTCGCCGGTATCGATCGGCAGAAGCGCCAGCCGCCCGTCGGCGACATCGTTGGCCACCACGCCGTTGGAAATGATCCAGATCGCATCGCTTGCCCTGAGGAAAGCGCGGCCGAAGGAATCCGACACCGTCTCGATCTGGTTCGGCAGGCTGGAGACGCCGTTGACGATGAGGAAATTTTCGACCACCGGCCGGATGATCGACCCCCGCGTCGGCATCAGCACCGTATAGTTGCCGAAGCCGGCAAACAGCGATTGCCGGCCGTCGAGCAGCGGATGGCCGGCGCGCACGGCAAACACCACCTGCTCGGAATAAAGATGTTCGAAGGAAAAGCCCGCCATCTTCTCGGCGCCTGCCAGACGTCCGACGACGATATCGAGATCGCCGACGCGAAGCTGTTCCAGCAGTACCGCGTTCTCACCAGTGACGATCTTCACCCGGCTCCAGGTCTTCTCCTTGAGGAAGAGTTCCATCGCCCGCGGCATGATGCGCGATGACACCGTCGGCAGTGCGCCGATACGAATCGGCGGCGCATCGGCGAACTGCTCCTGCGAAACGGAATCGAGACCCTGGCGCAGCGCGGTCAGCGCAGCGCCAGCGTGCCGCAGGAAGACCTCGCCGTACCGGGTGATCTTGATGCCGCGGCCATCGCGCTCGAAAACATCGACACCCAGCACCTGTTCCAGTTCGCGGATCGTCTTGGTGACTGCCGGCTGGCTGACATGCAGCAATTCGGCGGCCTTCATGACGCTCTTCTGCCGCGCCACCTCGACAAAGGTTTGCAGATGGCGGAACTTGACCCGGCTGTCGATCATCGTTCGCATAACTCCAAGGTTATCGAAACGCCAATAAATATCATTTTACTTAACCGGATCAACCAGTCAATTTCACCATTCAGGAGGAGAGTGACGTGCAATTCGCCCGCATAAACGACGTGACGATCCACTATCAGGTCATCGGCGCCCCCGCCGACAGGCCAGTGATCGTCTTTACCAATTCGCTCGGGACGGATTTCCGCATCTGGCGCGACGTCGTGGTGCGGCTTGCCGGTGAATTTGCCATCGTGCTTTACGACATGCGCGGCCACGGCCTTTCCGATGTCGGCCAGCCCCCCTCATCGATCGAGGATCATGCGACGGATCTCGCCGGCCTTCTCGATCTGCTGTCGGTCAAGGATGCCGTCATCTGCGGCCTCTCCGTCGGCGGCCTCATCGCCCAGTCACTCTATCACCGGCGGCCGGACCTGGTCGGCGCCCTCATCCTCTGCGACACCGCCCACAAGATCGGCACGACGGAGAGCTGGAACGCCCGCATCGCCGCCGTCGAGAAAAACGGTATCGGCAGCATTGTCGACGCCATCATGGAACGCTGGTTCACACCCGCCTTCCGCCGGCCCGAGAACACCGCCTATGCCGGCTATTGCAACATGCTGACGCGCCAGCCCGTCGAGGGTTATGTCGCCGCTTGCGCCGCGATCCGCGATGCCGACTTTACCGAAATCGCAAAGACGATCACCGTGCCGACGATCTGCATCGTTGGCGACCAGGATGGCTCGACGCCGCCCGATCTCGTGCTTTCGACCGCGAAGCTGATATCAGGCGCTCGCTACGAAGTGATCCGCGATTGCGCGCACATTCCCTGCGTTGAGCAGCCGGAGGCGCTGACGGCGANCATCCGCGCCTTCCTCACATCCATTCCGCCTGGAGAAGTCNGCCCATGAATGAGACCGCGTCCTCCTCCGAACGTTATCGCCAGGGCATGGCGACCCGCCGCGCCGTGCTTGGCGACGCCCATGTCGACCGCGCCGCCGCCACATCGACGGAGTTCGACCGCCCCTTCCAGGAACTGATCACCGAAGCTGCCTGGGGCCATGTCTGGTCGCGCCCGGCGCTGACGAAGCGCGAGCGCTCGATCATCACGATCGCTCTGCTCGCGGCCCTCGGCCAGGACGACGAGGTCGCCATGCATGTGCGCGCCACCGCCAATACGGGGGCAACCCGCGAGGATATTTGCGAGGCGCTGCTGCATGTTGCAATCTATGCCGGCGTTCCCGCCGCCAATCACGCGATCAAGATCGCAAAGCAGGCTTTTGAACAGATGGACGCCGAAAAGGCGGCCTGAGGGAGAAAAATGTCCGAACGACCGAACCGCAAGCCCGAGACCGGCGGCTTCTTCGCCCGCGACCGCGCCTGGCATGCGCCAGCGCTGACCCCCGGCTACAAGACCTCGGTGCTGCGCGCGCCGCAGCGCGCGCTGCTCTCTCTCGACGGCACGATTTCCGAGACCACCGGTCCGGTCTTCGGCCATGCGATGATCGGCGAACTCGACAACGACCTGATCCTGAACTACGCGCAGCCCGGCGAAAGTGCGATCGGCGAACGCATCATCGTCCATGGCCGCGTGCTCGATGAGCGCGCCAGGCCGGTTGCAGGCGCCTTGGTCGAGTTCTGGCAGGCCAATGCCGGCGGCCGCTATCGCCACAAGAAGGAAACCTATCTGGCGGCGATCGACCCGAATTTCGGCGGCTGCGGCCGCGCCATCACCGACGAGGACGGCCGCTACCATTTCCGCACCATCCGCCCCGGCGCCTATCCCTGGCCGAACGGCATCAACGACTGGCGTCCCGCCCATATCCATTTTTCGATCTTCGGGCATGGCTTTGCCCAACGCTTGATCACCCAGATGTATTTCGAAGGCGATCCGATGATCTGGAAATGTCCGATCGTCGGCACGATCCCCGACAAGGCGGCGATCGAGCAACTGATCGCGCCGCTCGACTGGGGCAACACCATTCC